>Ga0335072_10005208_pt1 | contig 19166 bp, 18 predicted proteins | sample Lox_Sample_21_FD_206725 | JGI IMG/M metagenome (GOLD analysis project Ga0335072, IMG submission 206725) | Soil microbial communities from Loxahatchee National Wildlife Refuge, Florida, United States - Lox_Sample_2.1 | ecosystem: Environmental > Terrestrial > Soil > Wetlands | place: USA...
GACGACCGGTCCGATTTTGAAGCGGCGCTGGCATCGGATCTAACATACGCCAAGACCGGCAGCGAGCTCGAGAGATTCCTCGCCTCGCAAAACCGCGCATTCCGGCCATTCCAGCATTTTTCGGAAATACTGGATCGCTGGCCACCTTCGACATGGCCGCCGAAGGGCGTTATCTGACGCGTTGAGAACGTATAAGCGGACGGGGATGGAGCACCCCCGCGAACCGCCGGTTTCCGGCTGATGGCTCCTGACCAACGTCGTGGATGGTCGGGAGTTTTCTAATGCCGCAAGCATCCGTACGCCTAGAAGTGCTCTTCGCCAATCTGCGCAGCGTCGAACGCGAGGCGCGCGTACGACTCATAGCGGGCTGCGCTAAAGACGACGCTTGCATCGAGCGTCATTTCGAAAGACCCCTGCGCGTCGCGAAAAGCAATGCCGTTGCAGCGCTTGCGGCGATGGGATCGGGGCTCGAGAGCGACCTTGCGCGCAGCCTCCGCCGCGAGACGTTCGATCGTATCGCGATGGGATTCGCGCGCCTCGTGGCTGCAAACGTAGACCTGCGCGCGCGCGCCCGTTTTAGGTTGTATACGCAGGAAATCGCCGAGTGCGAAGTATCGATCGCGGAGGCCATCGCTGCGTTGCACGTGGTGCCCGCGAAGCGTCTGCTGCCGAGGATGTTCGCGATCCACCGCGTTCTCGTCGACGACATACGCTATCTCGACCCACCGGAGCGCGCTTCGGATATCGACGCCTGGATTGAACAGCTCCACGAGGTGGTTCTCGAGGAGATGCGACGATGCGTCGAGACCTCGCTGTTGCGCGTACTCGCACAGGGATCCGCTCGCCTGGGAATCGTGAAAACACGCATCGACCTTGCGCTCTGTGCGCCGCCGGTTCGCTCGCAAATACGGGTTGGTCACAACTAAGATGCGGGCAGCGGCCACCGGCGAGACACCCGTGTCGTGATAATGATGACAAACGACAAGCATCTCGACGCATTGTCGGTGCTCGCAGAGACCTACGGCGATGATTTGGTACGAGCGGACATCGCATCTATCATCGAGCAGGCGCAATCCAATGCCGCCTCCGTCGCATTCCTCGGCCAGTTCAAACGCGGAAAGAGCTCGCTCGTGAACGCGCTTCTTGGTGAGGATGTCTTGCCGACGGGGCGCCTGCCTCTGACCGGCGTCACCACAACCGTGAGCTTTGGCGACCGCGGGGCGGTAGTTCGCTACCTCGACGGCCGCGAGGAAGACACCGATCTTTGCGAGCTTGCGACGTTTGTGACGGAGGAATCAAATCCGAAAAACCGGCTTGGCGTCGCGCGCGTGGACGTAAAACTTCCGCTTCCTCTGTTGCACGGCATCGCTCTCATCGACACACCGGGGATCGGGTCGACGCTAGCTCACAATACGCAAATCGCGCAGGAAGTGAGCGAACGCGTCGATCTTGCCATCTTCGTAACCGGACCCGAGCCGCCAATCACGAACGACGAAGTTGGATTTCTGTTGCAGGTGCATGATTTAGCTGAACGGGTCATCGTCGTTCTCGCGAAGATCGATCTTGCATCGGGCGCCGAGCATGAAGTTCACGACTTTACCCGTCATGTGCTCGACGACGCGCTCCATCGGGACGTGCCGTTGTTCGCCGTGGACACGAGGAGTCCCGATGAGCGCATCGCCGCTTTGCGCGAGGCTATTACCGCTGCCGTCGCGGAAAGCGGAGGAAACCTCGCGCTCCAGTCGCGATCGCGCAGGGCCGGCCGCGCAGCCGCGCGGCTTCGGCGTAGTCTCGGCCTCCGGCGCGCGGTTGCGCTGCTTCCCGGCGCGCAGCGCACGCGCGCGAAGGAAATTTTTACCGAACTCGCCGACGAACTCGACGAACGCGGCCAGAATCTGATCCGGGCGATCGAGCAGTTCCCGACCGAAGAACTCATCTCGGTTGACGCGCTGCTCGACGCGCTTTTCGAGGCGGCGGTGGCCGCGCTTCACAACGACCTTGAGAGCTTCGTCGATCTCGGGCCCAACGACGGAGAGCGAGCACTCTACGAGCGCGTTGCCGCGTTCGAAGCTGATTGGTTCATGCAGGTTTCCGATGCGCTCGAAAAGCGGATCGCAAAGCGTCGCGCGTCCGCGCTCAAGCTTTTGGCCGAGCTCGAACTGCGGTTCGCTGAGGCAGCGAACGAAGCTCTGGGATTGCAGTGGAGCGAGCAGGACAAGGAGGGTCGCGCAGAGTTCGGAGCGCGCGAGGCAGCAACCCGCATGAGTGGCCCCGTTCCGACGACCGGGCTCGAGATTGTTGCCGGTGGTGTTTTAGCGGCACTTCCCGGCGCCTTACGCGTTCGGGCGCTCCGTAAGCGGTACCACACACTCGCCGCCGACCTTCTGGACCGCTCGAAGGGTCGCGTTCGCTCCGCGGCGATGCGCTATCTCTTGGAGTGGCGTCTCGCGAACGTAGGGCACGTACGAGAACGGCTGATCGCAGCGCGGCGGACCGTGGAGGATGCGTTCGATCGTGCGGCGAGGCCGTCCGACGACGCTGCAATCGAGAGCGAGCTAAAGAACTTGCAGCGCGATGAACGGATTCTCGATGCGGCTGTGGCAGCGTTCTCATAGCCGCTTCAATAGCGCGTTGCGATTGCTCGCTCCGCGCGACCGAGCCCGCCGCGCCATTCTCGAGCGAAGCGTCCGGTCGCCGTTTACTGCCGAGGATGTAGCCGGCGCACTGCTCGGCGAGGACCTCTGGTTTGAGCCGCTACGAGACTATCGCGCCTATTTGCAAACCATCGATCGGCGCCCACACCTTTGGGGATTTTCGCTCGAACCATCGGGTCGATGGGAGGACAACGCATGGCAGTCGCTGTCGCTGAGTACGCGCGTCGCGCGCGCCCGCCTGGGCTCGCTGGTCCAAGGATGTGAATTTGTATTCGCCCCGTCCACGGTCGGATTGGCACGCGAGGAGCTGCTGTCGAGTATCGTTGAGCTCCGTGAGTCGAACCTCTGCCATACTGTTGCGGGCGGCGTCTATTACATAGAGCCTCTCGCGTCTACGCAGGCGCTGCAGCACGATATATGTCTCATCCGGATCATTTCGCACTGGCTTGGCATGCTCGCGCACGCGGATATCGTCGCGAAAGATCGTCGCCCTTCGGGTTACGAAGTCGGCGGTTATGAAGAAGCGTGCCCGGCGTGCGAGCAGTCATGGGGCATACGTCCGCGTTCGGCAGAATGGATTCCGCCGTTCCATCCCGGCTGTCGCTGTTTCGCGCAGCCGCGCTTCGCGCAATAGGGAGCGATCCGAGCTCGCGATGCGCGACACCGAGTGCAAAATCGTGAATCGCGGAAAGACGGCACTTGCCTTTGTCGTTCTCATCGGTGTCCTGAGCTTCTTCGCGGATTTTGCATACGAGGGCGCGCGCAGCGTCACGGGTCCGTTTCTCGGACTGCTCGGCGCGAGCGCCGTCATCATCAGCAGCGTCGGGGGTCTCGGTGAACTCCTCGGGTATGGTCTTCGGCTCGTTTCAGGACCGGTAGCCGAACGAACCGGAGAGTACTGGCGCATTGCAATATTCGGGTACATCCTGCAGCTGACGTGCGTCCCGCTGCTGTCGTTTGCGCACTCGTGGCCTTCGGCTGCTATCCTCATCTTGCTTGAGCGCACCGGTCGCGCGGTTCGTAATCCACCCCGCGACGCGATGCTTTCATTCGCCGCGAAAGAAATGGGCTACGGTTGGGGTTTCGGGTTGCACGAGGCGCTCGACCAATGTGGTGCACTCGTCGGACCGCTAGTCGTCGCGGCCGTTCTTGCCGCGCACCGTTCGTACAATGTGGCTTTTGGCGTTCTCGTGATTCCGGTCGCGGTGGTTTTCTCGCTCCTTACGCTAGCGCGCGTCCTGTATCCCAAACCCGAGGACTTCGAAGCAGAGGTCCTCGATGCCGGCGAAGCAGACCTGCCGAGGATATTCTGGATCTATTTGGTCGGCGCGGCCCTCGTCGCCGCAGGTTTCGCGGACTTCTCGCTGATCGCATATCACGTGCAGCGCAGCGTCCCGCTGCAGCAAACGCTCATTCCGATTTTTTATTCGGTTGCGATGGCCGCGAGCGGCTCGGGGTCGCTGTGCTTCGGTAGACTCTTCGATCGATTTGGAGTGGTCGTGCTGCTCCCGCTTACGATCCTGAGCGCCGCGTTCGCTCCGTGTGTATTCTACGGCGGATTTTGGGCGACGCTCGCCGGCGTAGCGGTCTGGGGGCTAGGCATGGGCGTACACGAATCAATCATTCCTGCCGCCGTGTCGCGCATGGTCGCACGCACGCGGCGTCCCTCCGCATACGGCATCTTCACCGGATTTTACGGCATCGCGTGGTTCCTCGGCAGCGTTGTCATTGGGTTGCTCTACGCAAGGAATCTCGGAGCTGTCGTCGCCTTCTGTGTCGCGACCCACCTTGCAGCGCTCCCAATCTTCATCTGGGTGGCAAGCCGTGTCGGGGCAACGCGGGCGAACGCGTCTTAGGTCGAGCGAGCGGCCTCCCCTTCGAACACGCGTTGGTAGATATCCTCGCCGTAGCTCGTCCGAAGCGGTTCCTCCTCATGCAACTTAAACGTCTGCTGTCCATCCTCGCGCCGGTTCGCCCGTAGGAAGAACGCTTGCGGCCGCCGCTCCTCCCAGATCCTATGCGCGAACTCGTAGAGGTGCGTGACGAAAGCCAGCCGCACGCCGGAATCGACCAGCGCCTCCGTGATCTGGCACGCGATTTCCGATCCCTCACGATCATTGGTCGCAGCGAACGACTCATTGAAGAGTACGAACGCCCCGGGTGACAGGCACTCGGCGAGCAGGCTCATACGACGAAGCTCCTCGTCGAATTTGCCGCTTTGCATCTCCGTGTCTTCCTCGCGCTTGTAGTGGGTAAACACGCCGTTACAGAGGCTCGCCCGAAAGGCGTCGGCCGCTACGAACATCCCACACTCCATCATCATCTGCGCGATCCCAAGGCTGCGCAAGAATGTCGACTTCCCGCCCTGGTTTGCGCCGGTAATAATGATCATCATCTTTCCCCTAGCGTCGCCATCGTTGCCGACAACACGTTGCGGCATCGAGAGTGCTAAGCAGGCATCGTAGAGGCCTGAAAATTGATGGACGCCGGCGTTGGGCTCGTGCGGGATCGGGAAGCACGTCGGTTCGCCCTTTACCGTAAGGCGCTCGTGGAGGTTGATGCAGCCGACATAGAACGCGAGCTCACTTCGTAACGCCGTAAAGAACGCGAGGATGTGGTCGCACGACTGCGCGAGTGCGTCCGCGACGAGATTCACGCCACGATCTCCCAATTCGGAGAGCGCGCGAGCGCCACTCTCGTCGCGCGGATCGACGTGATACGTGTATCCCGGCTCGCGTGGAGGAAAGAGCCGATCGAACCAACCACGCTGCGCCTGGTCGAAGGTGCGCAAGACGTAGTCGCAGCCATGGTTGCCGCGTCCCAAACGCGCGGTCGTCAACATCCCACCGCGAAACTCTACCGCACGAAGACGGCCGTAGACTTCGTCGAGATAGGCGTCGTCAAGCTCGCTTCGCAGCATCGCGAAGAAGCGCGCGAAGCCTTCGGATTCGAACGCGCCTCCGTCTGCTTCGGCGATCGCGCGAAGCTTTCGTAGGACGCCGAGGAACATCCGCAAGACGTCGGTCGAGCGGCGCAAGATCGAGGCCGCATGGCGTGACCGCATTCCCCAAAAGTTGCGGCTTTCGTTCTCTATCGCTTCGCCGGCGAGCTCGTACATCGTGCGCACGACGCTGGGATGGGTCAGGCAATCGCGCAACACCGCTTGGCGATAAAGAATGGTGTCCACATCTCCCAAACGCCGTAGAACGACCTTCGTCGCAATGGGGGGAATCGTCTTATCGCCACCGGCCATTGCGGTGATCAGCACCGCCAGACCGAGATCTGCGACGAGATCCTCCGTGTTGACGGGCGGCGCCTCGTCCCAATCGACGTCTCGATCGCGATGCAATAGGTACGTCTTCATCCGTGGCCCCGGCCGTTCAAACGGCGCCTGAGCCGGTCGTACGTCAGCGAATATTTCTCCGCGAGCGAAACCGCGTAGGCCAGTCCATCGGCTTTTCGGCGCACAACCTTAAATGTCCGCACGTCCGGATTGGCGGCATCCACGAGGCTAACCATGCTGACGGTCTTCTCACTCAGGGTTGAAAGCTCGTCGATGAAGGTGACGCAGACACAGAGGGCGTCGAGCGCCAGGATTCGATCCATGATCCGCCGCGCGAGCACGGTGGCATCACGAACCGTCGTCGACGCAAAGATTTCGTTGAGGATGATGATGCTATCCGTCGTCGCTCGTTCGAGGATTTCGTGAATTCGCAAAATGTCGTCTTCGAGCTTTCCGCGCAGCGCCGACGGGTCTTCCTGGCGCTCGAAATGCGTAAAGATCGCATCAAAGAGCACCGTTGAGACGGAACGGCCGGCTACGCGACACCCCAGCGCAGCGAGGTATTGCAACTGTCCAAACGTGCGCGCGAACGTGGTTTTCCCGCCCTGGTTCGGACCAGATACTACGAAGACGCGCTCTGGTTCATCGAGACTGAAATCGTTGTACACAATGGTGCCGTTCGCCTCGATCAGGCGGCGTGCAAGGGCAACGTCAAACGTCTCTTGGGCCGAAACCGCTTTGCTCGATGAGACGGTTGGGAAACACATCGGAAGGCCCGCCGACTCGAAGCTTCGGGCATATTCGAAACACGCTAGATAGAACTGCACTTCCCGGTCGAATCGCTCGATGACGGGATCGATGAACGTCGCGTGATTCTCGGCAAAGCGATCGAGCTCCGCGAATTCCTCCGGATGAAGCATTGCTACGAATTCGAGGACCTTCGCTTCAATGTGATTCATGCCGGGGCGTTCGTGAAAGGTCAGGAGATATGACTTTGCCGCGCCTTGCCGGAAACGCGCGAATGTTTCGTGGATAGCTACGACCAGGTCGCCTTCGTTCCGGGGCTCTCGAACGTTTAGGCGATCGCCGTCGATCACCACGGCGTATTCGATCGCCGCAAGCTTTTCGTGGAGGCTCACAATGTCGTTCGCCAGCGCGCGAAAACCCGCGGATCCGACGTACTCTGCAAGGTAGCCGCGAAACGCCGCGAGGCCCTGCGAGGCGAAGTTTGCCTCGCCAAGCGCGCGCAATAGCCGCTCCACACCGTCGCGATATCGCGCCGCAGCATCGACGATCCATCGTTCCCGCTCGTGTGCATAGTAGAGCTTGGCGGCAGCCGCGAGAGATTCTCGAATCCCGCGCATCGCCTCCGCGAATGCGCTGACCTCCGCGAAGACCTGTGCGTTCTCCAGATCGCGCATGACCTGGTGGCGGTAGACGATCTCGTCGATACTGCGCAGAGCAATGCGAAAGAACGGTCTAAGATTGTAGGACTCGCGTCCCGCGAAAATCACGTCCCCGACCTGATCTAGGTTAAGGTCGCTGAAGAACGGCGGATCCTCTGCCGGCTCGATCTCGGAGAGCGCGGGCCGAAGAAAGAGGACACTTTCAAAATTCATGGGCCGGCCGCGATCCCACGCTTGCCACGGCTTCCTGCAAGGATGGTCAGCCCGCGTTGATCCGCGCTACGCTCCTCCGATGCCATCAGGTAACGTCGCGTACCGTCGAACTTCACGACGAAGCGCCGCATGTCGTCGGCGACGCGGGCGACGGCATCGGCTTGCGATTCGGCCAAACGAAGAGCCGCAACGTCGCTCGACAATGCGTCGACCGTACGCACGAAGTGAGCGAGGCAGTAGACGGCGGCTCCGGGGTTCTCGCAAGCGTTCGCCGCCGCCGACGCAATGGCGGATTGTTCAGCCTCGCGCATTATCGCGCAGGCCGGGCAGTGCTCTCTCGAGGCAAGAATATCGGCAAACCCTCCGCTTCCACCCTGCGATTGTTTAGCGGCGATGTCGCGTAGCCGCGTCGCGACACGAGACAGAACCGCGGACATCGCAATGCAGGCTCCGCGAGAACCGGCAAGCACATTGTACTGCCAGGCGTGCATTTCGCAAAATCCGCCCACCTCCGCCAACTCGTCGCGCGTCGCGCTCGACGCGATGAGGTCATACTGGTATGCGCTCAGGAAACTGACGACCGCCTGCGTCATGGTATCGCAAAGCGCGCACGTCGCGAACGCGCCACCGCTCGAGAAGGTTGAAGGCGCGCCGTCATAGACACCGGAGAACCCAAGCGCATCGACGATCGCGAGAAGTTTGGAGCGCTCGGATTCGGTACCTCTCAGTTGTTCGAGAAGGGTAGCGATGCGCTCGCACATGGTTCGCAGAAAATCGCAGCGCTTATCCTCGATCATATACCTGCTAAGCTGTTCGGCGAGGCCGGAGATGCCCTCGAGGCGGTCTTGCCGGCAGCAGACTTCGAAGATGTCGGGATCGGCGATGCCCACGGCGCGAAGCGTCGACCGGACATATGCGAGGACCCCCTTACGCTCTCCCTCGCTCGCGAGGTCGCTCTTGTTGACGACGAAAAACATCCGCCGATGGTATGTGCGAACGGCCTCGATCATCTGCACTTCGTCAGCGGACAAGGGGCTCTCAAAACTGGTTACGAGCAGCACCGCGTCGGCTTGCGGAAGGAACGCGCGCGTGGTTTCGGTGTTCTCGGCAATAGCCGAACCGACGCCAGGGGTATCGATAAAGTGGAAGCCTCGTCGTAGGAGTTCGGCCGGAAATTGCACGCGCGCGGTCGTGACGCGGCGTATATTGCCGGGGTTACCTTCCTGCGTGATGTGCTCCCGAAGCGATTCGAGCGGCACACGATCCGGTATCGAACGATCGGCGTACTCGATCGTCGCTATGCCCTCGCTTCCATAGGACACCGTCGTAATCACCGACGTAAGTGGAAGAATGCCTATCGGGAGGCGATCCGTCGATAGCAATGCATTCATCAACGACGTCTTGCCCCGGTTGAAGCGCCCGGCGACGACGAGATTGAAACGGTCCTCAGCTAAGCGCGCGAAGATATCTCGGGCCATCGGATTCTCGCGGCCGTCTGCCGCTTGATGTTGCAGTACCGCCGACCGGACGATCTCGGCAAGAGAGAATTTTACGCCTTCGTAGTCCTGGAGGTTCATTCAATCAAGAATCTTCGCCGGTGCGAGGCGGTTCGACGCGAATCGGCGCGGTGTCAAAATGCTCGTCGTCAACCGTTTCGTACTTTCGCAGGCGGTCTTTGAGACGGGCGATGCGCTTCTGTAGGGCGCGCGCGCGCTCGAGCGTAATCTCGAGGGTCGCGAACGCGCCGGCGCCGCGCATCTCCTCGGTCTTCAGATCGCGCATGTATTTCTGCAGGTCAAAGTGTTCAGATGAGTACTGTTGCTGCAGATCGTAAAGCAGCCTGCTGCGCGCCTCGAGCAGCGCCTCGCTATCGGCGAGACGCTCTCGCAGGCCGGCGCATTCGAGCTCGAGCTTCGCGCGATCTACAGTATCCTTAGCCCTCTGCACAGGCGGAGCTTTTCGCGGGTCCAACCGTGACAAAATCGACATGAGCGTCTCACCCGCGCTTTTCAAGCGGGTACCGACGGGATGGGCCACGGCAGCCGGCTCGAAGGGCGAATACTTCCATCCGTGAGTTCGCGAATGCAAGCGTCTTGAACATCCCGTGTCAGCGGCGCACGACGTATCGCCTCTACCGTCAACGCAACGTCGTAGCGCGCCGTGCCGAAGCTGACGCGGCCGCGATCGATGAGCGCGTAGCTCGCGAGCCCGGGAAGAGCGTTTTGGCCGACGCTTCCCGGATTGATGACGACCTTACCGCGGCACTCCCAGATGCCTTGCCGATGCGTATGGGCCGCGACGATAACGTCCGCCCGCGGAAACGCTCGCGTCAGCCGCTCGAGTTCCTCGCCGGTGGGGTGCAGATACCGATTGTAGTCGCCCGGATACGCATGCACGACGCCGATGCGATGTCCCTCGATAGCAACATGGATCTCGGGTGGCAGCTCCGCCAGCCATGCAAGATTATCGGAAGTCAACTGCGAGCGCGTGAAGGATCGACTCGCAATGCCGGCTGCCGCAAGGCGTTGCGGTAAAGCATGCCCGGTTCCGTGCGCGACCGCGTCGTCTTCTTCCCCACGGATGCACAATGCGTTTCGAGCGCGCAGCCAGTCGATGCAGGCGTTGGCCTCGACGCCAAATGTAACGATATCGCCGGCGCAAATGATCTTCTCGGCCGGTGGCAGCGCGTTCAGAGCGGCTGCGTTTGCGTGGATGTCGGCGATAATCAATGTGGCCATGAGTAATCCTCCTACTTTCACAGCAGGAGCCATCAGCCGCCGAACGGCAACACTTTAGGCGGGCCCCATCGCCGGAGTAAAATTACGAGACGGTCGAAGTCGACGCCGCGTCGATATAGCGGCCGCGTTTACGTACGGAAAACAGATCGGCATGCGGCAGATGCTCTCGAACGTCCGGATGGTCCAGCGCCAACCACTCGACCGCGTAAATGCTGTCGTGTGCAATTGGCGACGCGCGGACGTCGGATACGATTTCCGCGTAAAAGCAAATCTCGAGAACCGACGTGGACCAGCGGTCTTCACGCCGCTCGGCGACAAACGCGATCTCCGTAGGATTGACGTCGTAGCCGGTTTCTTCCAACACTTCCCGGACGACTGCGCGCTCCAAGGTTTCTCCGATTTGCGGTGCTCCACCGGGGAGATTGAGAACCTCGACGGCCAGTCGCGATTCGCGAACCACCAATAATTCATCGCGCGGCCGCAATACTGCCGCAGACACGCGAACGCGATAGTGATCGGCGTTGTTCATCTCTGCCTGCTTTGGGCACGGTTCGACAAAAGTGAAAACACAAAGCCCCCATTCGATCACGCGTGTCGAATAGGAGCCATCAGCCGCATCGCGGCGGTTTCAAGGCGGTGCTCCATCGCCTATTTTAATGAAGAATCTTCGGAGGGTCCGGCCCTGATCCTCTTGCCAGGAAGCGCTACCAGGGGGTAGAAGGGAGGCCACGGGCGGTGGAGTTCGCCCGCAACGCAAGGGTGCAGTTGCAAACTGCCGTAGGGCCAATGACTCCTGACAATGCGGACACGCTTATTGTCAGGAGAACCCGTTGATCTTACACCCAATTGCGGTGCAGGCGGCTCAGGTGTTGACGCTTCTGCTCCTCTCACCGCTGCTTACGGGTTGTATTGCGCGCGCCGAGGCGATAATCGCCGGTAAGCGCGGCCCTTCGATCTTTCAGCCCTATCGTGACATCGTAAAATTCTTCCGGAAACAAGCGCTTTTGCCCGAACCATCGTCGTGGATTTTTCGCACCGCTCCGTACGTTGCGTGTGCCTCGTACGCGACCATCGCGACGCTCATCCCGGTACTCACGACATACCCCTTACCCGGAGCAACCTATGGGGATATTCTCGGCGGCGCGTTTCTCTTCGCACTTGCGGGTTTCGTAACCGCGCTCGCCGGTCTCGACTCGGGTTCGCAGTACGCAAACATCGGCAGCAGTCGCGCGACAATGGTCGGGATCCTCGTCGAGCCGACCTTGATTTTCGTGTTCTTCTCCGTGGCGTTTATCACCGGGACAGATTTGCCGTATGCCATGAACGCTGCCTTGCGCCATTCCGAAGCGGACGTGCTGCGCCCCGCGCACGTACTGGCAACCGCCGCGTTCTTTCTGATGATGCTCGTCGATACCGGTCGCATACCGATCGAGAGTTCGTCTGCGACTATCGAATTCGGCATGATTGACGATGCCCGGTGGTTTGAGCACTCCGGTCCTTGGATGGCCCTCTTCAAATGGGGCTCCTCGATGAAGCAGTTTCTGCTCTACACCGTGTTCGTCAACGTGCTGCTGTTGCCAATGGGACTTTCGTCAAGTGGAACCGTAGGTTCGGTCATTTTTGCGATCGTTACGTTGTTTGCCAAGATGTTGATCGTCGGCGCCGTCGTCGTCGCAATCGAAACGACGTTTGCCAAGCTTCGGCTTTACAAGATTACCGAGTTCATCGCGACAGGACTTCTTGTCGCTATTCTAGCGGTCTTCGCCTTTGTCGTGGGGGTTGGATGACACTTCACCAGCTGACCGTTCCCGAAGCGTTCGCCGGGACGATCGCGATGTTGCTGCTCGTCGTACAGCTCACCCTCTTTCGCTCGGTGGTCATATCCGAGTTCATCCGCGTCTATGCGGTGCAAGCGTGGCTCGTCGCGGCCATCTGTCTCGGCGTTGGAGTCACGGAGCACGGTTGGGATCTCATCGTGCTCGCCGCGCTAACGCTGCTCTTCAAGGGTATTCTCCTTCCCCGTTACATGCAGTCGCTCGCGCGCGGCATCTCGGCCCGCATAGAGCTGCCGGCTCGAATCAACGTCCTGCTATCGCTGTTGATCGCCGGCGCGCTTATCGGCGTGTCGATCCTCGTTTCGGTACAGCTGCCGCTCCATCAAGGCGCGTTCTTGCCGAAAGCCGACCTCGCCACAGCACTCTCGATGGTGTTCGTCGGCTTTCTGGTCGCAATTCTCCGTCCAAACGCGCTGGCACAAGTCGTTGCGTTCCTCACGCTCGAGGACGGCTTGTTCTTCGGAACGATTACGTTGGCCCCGGGGCTGCCCTTTATCATCGGCATCCTGCTCTTGATCGACGTCCTGGTCGCAGTGGTTGTGTTCGCCGTGCTCGTTCGCGCGCTGGTCGACCAACAATCGGCGGCGTCCGTTACCGTTTTTCAGAGGCTGCAAGGATGAACGACATGCGCGTCGCGATCATCGCGATCCCGATCATCGCCGCCGGTCTTTCGCTCGTGCTGCCCTCGCGTATCACCCGCGTTCTCACCGCCATTGCCGGCGTGGCTACTGCGGGCTGCATCCTCGGGATCGTGACGGCGACCGCCGAGGGCCACACCGTCCTTGACGCACTTTCGGCACTCTTCCTCATCCCGGTCGGCATCGTGTATGGAACCGTCGGTATCTACAGCACGTGGTACGTGCGGGCCGAGTCGATCGGTGCCGACGGCGACGAGCGCTATCGCCGCGAATTTCTTGCACTTACCAACGCCTTCGCGTGCGCCGAGGCCGTTATTCCTCTTCTCACGAACATGGCGGGCTTGTGGGTCGCTCTTGAAGTCACGACGATCCTCGCCGCGTTGCTCGTACGCTTACAAGGCACCGAAGCGTCGCTCGAAGCGGCCTGGAAATACATCCTCATCGCCTCGTGCGGTTTGGCACTTGGTTTGATCGGCGTGGTCGTGCTCTACGCCTCGGGCACCGCGGTTTTCGGCTCACACTATGCACCGGAGTGGAGCAACTACATCGCGATGGCGGGCAAGCTCAACGGTGACGCGTTACGCCTCGCTTTTCTCCTAGCGCTGATCGGCTTTGGCACGAAAATGGGCCTCGCGCCGATGCACACGTGGCTGCCCGATGCGCACGGCGCAGGCCCGACACCAACGAGCGCGATGCTTTCCGGCGTGCTGCTCTCAGACGCGCTCTACGTCATCACTAGATTCGCTTCGATCGCAAATGCGGCATTCGGCCCAACCATGACCCAGCGACTGTTTTTCATCGTTGGGCTGCTATCGCTCTTTATCGGAGCGTTCTTTCTTTTGCAGCAACGCGACATCAAACGTATGCTGGCCTATTCGAGCATCGAGCACATGGGCATCGTAGCCTGCGGACTTGCCTTCGGCGTCCACCTCGCCGTCGCCGGCGCGCTCTTGCACGTGATCAACCATGCGGCAACCAAAACACTCGCGTTTTTCGGAGCGGGCCGGCTCGCGGCGCGATTCGGTACGCGCGAGATCGCGGGTATCACCGGCGGGGTCGCCGTGATGCCGGTTTCGGGAACGCTTTTTGCGCTTGCCGGCCTCGCGTTGGCGGGGATGCCGCCCTTCGGCACCTTTCGTAGCGAGATCATGGTGCTTACGGGCGGATTTTCCGCGGGCGGGTGGCCGATAGCCGCGGTGGTGTTGGGACTGCTCCTGGTGGCGTTTACCGGACTCGTCCGCTGGACGATGGGTGTCACCGCGGGCTACTTGCCCGAAGGCATGTCACGTGGCGAGCGCGATCTGGGCGCCATTGGTTCGATGCTCTTGACGTTTATCGTCGTGCTGGGGTTGGGACTGTTTGTCCCGGCGCATTTGTCGGCGCTGCTCGAGCGCGCGAGCGAAATCATCGGAGGCCGGTCGTGATGATGTCGCCGGCCAGTTTGCAGACGACCGCGCAGCGACGGATCGAAGCCGGCGCGCGTCTTGCTTGGATTTTCGCAGATCGTATCGCGCCGGAGACGATCTTGCACTACGTCCTCGAGGAGGAAGGGAAGCTCCACGATCTCTGCGGTCCACTCTTTGACTCCGCCCGCGCGCTGAGTCCTTGCGTTCCTGCAGCCGATTGGTACGAGCGCGAACTCACCGAGCGCTTTGACGTCAAGCTTGACGGCCTCCCCAAGCACCGTCCGCTGACGGAAGTCGTTTCCGCGGGGCAATTACGCGACGTTGCTGCACCAGAAGTCTCAACCGTTTTGTACGGTCCCGTGCGATCGGGCATCGTGGAATCCGCGCGGTGGATCGTCGAAACCGCCGGTGAGGACTTTATCGACGTTTATCCGTCGATGTTCTTCAAACACCGTGGACTCGAGGACCGCTTTGTCTCCACTCCACTACCGTTGGCTCCGTTCGTAGCCGAACACGTGTCGGGAGCGACTGCCTCGAGTCACGCCGCCGCGTTTTGTCGCGCGGCCGAACGCGCAATCGGAATCGACGTGCCCGACCGCGCGCGGGCGACGCGGGCCGTCCTGGTCGAATTCGAGCGAATCCACCAACACCTCGATTCCCTTGCGAAACTTGCCGAGGACGGTTCACTCTCCGTGGGATCCGCGCAAGTGTTTGCAGCAAAAGAGCGCGTTCATCGGCTGCTTGCCGAAGCGACGGGAAACCGCTTCTCGCGCGGAGTGATCTGCATCGGAGGAACGCGCTTCGACGTGCTAACGAAGTTACGGGAAGTCTGTGCGAAGGATCTGGACCTTGCGGAGCATCACGCGCGAACCGCGGTTGAGCGGCTCATCAAGACGCAATCATTCATGGATCGCCTGATTGGCACCGGTCGTCTCGCGCACGAGCTCGTCGTCCGCCAAGGCGGAGTTGGGCCGGTAGCGAGAGGCAGCGGCGTCTCGAGCGACGTTCGGACCATGGATGGCTACCTCTATACTCCGCTCCTTGCCGAAGAGGCGATCGAACACAATGGCGACGCCGTGTCACGCGCACTCGTGCGCGTCGCTGAACTTCAGCGATCTTTTCAGCTCGTCCGAAACGCACTTGACGCAAACCCTTCGGGAGCACACGCCGCTCCAATCCAGTTGCGCGACGGAGCGGCGCTCGCACGCGTAGAGTCGCCGCAAGGAGAGCTGCTTTATTTTGTCCGTATCGCCGAGGGCAATCTCGCGCGCGTAGCGATTCGATCTGCGTCGTACGCTAATTGGCCGCTGTTCGTTCCGTCGTTGCCCGGCAACATTTTCACGGATTTTTCGTTCATTGAGCACTCGTTCGGAGCATCGCAGGCGGAGGTCGACCGATGAGCTGGATTGACTACGGCCTGCGTGGCGGCATCTTAACGACGAAGTACCCCAAGGGCGACGATGCCATGCCACCCGACTACCGTGGCGAAATCTACATTATCGATTCGGAACGTGACGTGGGAGAGGTCAACACCGGCATCTGCCTGTCGAACGCCATTACGCGCGAGAGGCGCCGCCTGCATATCGATCATCTCCGATGCTTTCAATGTGGCGAATGTGCGCGCACGGCGCCCGACACATTCAGAGCATTGCCCAAGTTCGAGCTTGCCGTGCTTCCGCAGAACGGGAACGCCACGTTGGAAGCGCTCAAGCAGCGCACCCGCGCTTTCGGGAGGTCCGTGCACCTACGTCATATTGATGTGGGGAGCGATGGATCCGAAGAGCAGGAGCTCGCTGCGATCTTCAACCCATTCTACGACGCAAATCGTTTAGGCATCTTCCTTACGGCGACACCGCGCCACGCGGACGTGCTGATCGTCAGCGGCGTCGTTACCAAAGCGATGGCTCGACCGTTGGAATACACATACGATGCGATGCCGCAGCCGAAAACCGTGATTGCGCTTGGAACGAGCGCTTGTTCCGGAGGTATATTCGCCAATTCTCCGGATGTCGTCGGCGAGGTCGGCAAGTTGCTGCCGGTCGACGTGCTCATTCCTGGATCACCGCCGTCACCGCTCACAATTTTGCACGGCATCTGGCTCGCGCTTGGGCGTGCGCTTGCGCGAGGAGCGAGTCAATGACCTACTTGCTCGATACTCTGGGGCTCTGCGTTCTCGGCGTGCTCCTCTCGGTGATCACGCCGGGCAAGTTGGGCCGCGTTGGAGGCTTTGCGTTGCTCGGTCTGGCCGGGATCGCGTCGCTCGCAGCGGCGCTTGACGGATTTAGCGGGAGCGCACAGAGTTTCGTGCTTGGAAATCCGCAGACGCACATTGCGCTGCGGCTCGATGTAACCGCCGCATTTTTTATCGGCATTCTCGGGCTCGTTAGCATAATCGTCGCGCTCTTTGCCCTGGGCCCACGTGCCTCGGACGAACGCAGGACCGGACGAACGGCTTCTGCCAGTTCGTGCGCGATTCTCTTCGCGTCGATCCTCGCCTGTTCTGCCGGCGACATCCTACTCTTTATCTTTGCGTGGGAGCTTGTCGCACTAACGTTTTATTGGGCGATCGCCTACGCCGGCACGGATGCGGATGCCGCGCCTTCCGCGTATATAACCATCGCGGTGACGCACATCGCTGGTGCGTGCATGGTTGCGGCGCTCCTCTATCTCGCGCATGCGGCAAGCGGCTTTGCTGTTGCGAGCGTACTTCATGCGGGATCGAGTTTGGCCGGGCCGTCTGCGGGAATCGTACTCGTGCTTTTGCTCGTCGGCTTCGGAGCGAAGTTTGGGATGCTACCGATGCAGGCGTGGCTTCCAAGCGGTTACAGCGCCGCTCCCTCCGTCGTCGCAGCGCTCATGGCCGGCGGGGCACTCAACGTCGGTTTCTACGGCGTAATGCGGTTTATCGTAGGATTCCCGAACGTTCCGCTTTGGCTCGGCGTCGTAGCGATTATCACTGGCGCGCTCTCGGCATTTTTTGGAATCACGTGGGCCTCTGCGCAACTGAACATGCGACGGCTGGCAGCCTTCTCGAGCATCGAAAACGGCGGTATCATCATCGCTGCTTTTGGCGTGGCGATCGTAGGCGAAGCACTTCGCCAACCGCTTTTGGTAGGTTTCGCAATCGCCGCGGCGTTCGTCCAAATCGCGGCGCACGCCGTCGCGAAGAGCACGCTGTTCTTAGCCATCACCGCAATATCCGACCACTGTGGCACCGTAATGCTTGACGCGCTCGGCGGGCTGTCCCGGCGCATGCGCCTAACCACGATCGTGATCCTACTCTGCGGTCTATCGCTCGCCGCGCTGCCGCCGCTCGCGGGATTTGTCGGCGAATGGCTCGTGCTCGAAGCGCTTATGCAGGCCTTTCGCACCGGAAACGTCGCCTGCGAGGTTACATTTGCACTCGCCGGCGCGATACTCGGCATCGCTGCCGGCATCGCCGTGGTAACGTTCACCAAGCTGATTGGCATGAGCGTATTGGGCGCGGTACGTGCCGACCAAGCGGAGAACGAGCGGCGTGCCCGGTCACCCTTGCGCGCCCTGGGTCTCGTGCTGGGAGCGTTCTCGATCGTTACGATCGGTGTTGCGGCCGCACCGTTCTTACGCGTCATCGGGCCGAGCATCGATGGGACAGCAGGCGCCCCAGCGACGAACGCGATGATCGGCACCTATCCGCTCGTCCAGCCGACGTTTGACGGCTTTTCGTCGATTTCGCCGAGTGGTCTCGGGGTTGTGCTCGTCGGATTCGTATTGTTCTTTTGGATCATCGCTCGCTGCTTTCCGCGGCCGCGGACACGCGAGGCCATGGTCTGGACCTCGGGCGAGCGCTATCGCGCCTGGACGCAGTATACCGGGACGGGCTATACAAACCCGACGCGCGTCATCCTCGACGCGGCGATGCGAACCGTACGCGAAGTTCGCGTCGTCGACCACGTCAAGACGTATACGAGCTATATTCGCCCGTACTTCGATCTGCCGTTCTATCGCGCGGTTGCTGCACCGTTCCTCGCAATCGCCGGCGTGGTGCGCGCCACGCAATCCGGCGTGATCGCGGCATACCTCTCGTACATTCTCGCATTCACGATCATTCTCTTGATTCTCTTTCCGTCGATTCGGCACTGGTAGGTGTTGTATGTTCTCCCACATCGTCATCGCCTGGGATGGATCCGATCACGCGCGACGCGCTTTTGAGTACGGCGTCGGCATTGCCGAGAAGTTTGGAGCGCGCCTCCAACTTGTTTCCGTGGCGCGGCACGCCGAGCACGCGGAGACCCAGGACGAGCGTCAAGACTCACGCCGGCAGGCGCGCAAGTTCTATGAGTCGGCAGCCGCCGAGCTCCTGGAATCAGGTAAACGCCGCGGCGTGTACGCCGAGCTGATCGTCGTTGAAGGCGGTCATCCCGCCGAGGCGATTGTTGACACCGCTCGCAAGGTCGGCGCTGACCTCATCATCGTCGGACGGCGTGGGCTCTCCGGCGTCACGCGCTTTCTCATCGGCAGCGTTTCCGATCGCATCGCACGATACGCGCACTGCCCCGTGCTCGTTATCGACGGCTTTACGACGCCGCCGTGACGAAATGCCTTCGCCTGTTTTCTTACGGCTTCGCGCGCGGTTTGGAGAGTCGAAGGTATTGCGCCGCTTCGACTGTGAGCAGCCCTTCGCCCATCAGCGCTTCGAGCTCACCGATCAACGGCTCGAGCACCGACCAATCATCGACGACTTCGATCAGGATCGGCAGATTGGGCAACCACGAGAAGACTTTGGCGATGTGCACCTCACCGTGGCCCCCAAAACCTTCGATGCCGCGGAATACGGTCGCACCCGCGACACCGCGCTTGCGCAGGAACTCGACGATCGCCGTGTAGGTCGGCTGCAGGCCACGCCGATCGGTTTCGTCGATGAAAATTCGCAACAGCTTGCCGTCTTGAAAGTCCTGGGCGCTCTGCATGCACACGCCTCCAACGTTAGTGAGCCGTCGGAGAGGGTGAGATT
>Ga0335072_10005209_pt1 | contig 19166 bp, 22 predicted proteins | sample Lox_Sample_21_FD_206725 | JGI IMG/M metagenome (GOLD analysis project Ga0335072, IMG submission 206725) | Soil microbial communities from Loxahatchee National Wildlife Refuge, Florida, United States - Lox_Sample_2.1 | ecosystem: Environmental > Terrestrial > Soil > Wetlands | place: USA...
AAGACACATTAGGCGGCTGGTGGAAAAGAAATAAAAGGTGCCTCAATCCGGCATCGGAAGCAGGGTTCCACCCTTTCTCAAACAAACGCATTGTATGCGGATCTAGTGAGATGCCAAGGCCATACAGAGGGATACGTCCTCTAACCTTCAGATCCGCGCCCATACAATTGACACTTTTCGGGACCAGTGTAATGTGATGACAGCAATCTGGAAAGCGAGGGTGGTGATGGATCTTCGACTTAAAGGGAAAACCTGTATCGTTACCGGTGGGACCAGACACTTGGGCCGCGCGATAGTTATTGGATTACTTGAAGAAGGGGCTAAGGTCGTCACTACATTCCGGGACAATCGTGCTGCTGCCGACGAGCTTATCGAAAATATCCCGCTGGGTCAGAGACGCAATCTCCGCGTTCACCACATCGACATATCAACAACGAACGGTTGCCGCGAATTGTGCACATCAGCGCACGATCAGTTTGGCGGCGTCGACGTGGTTATCAACAACGCAGCATCAACAATCCTCCAGGCGCCCGATGCGATCACCGATTCGGACTTTGATGCGGTATTCCGGAATACGCTTCGAAGCACCATCTATATGTCGCGGGCCGCGTTCGAAACCATGGCATCCAACGGCGGCCGGATTGTAAATATGTCCACCGCCGGAGTCTATACGGCGAACCCGAATGAACTCCTCTATATCTGCGCAAAGGCTGGTGTCGAAGCTGCAACGCGCGCATTTGCTCGTTTGGGAGCGTCGCGCAACATCACCGTTAACGCTATCGCGGCCCACGTCATTTCGTCAGGTATGGGTACTCAGACAATCCGGATGGATCGAACTATCTTGGATCGCATCCCGCTGCATCGCATGGGAAGTATCGGTGAGCTTGTTAGGCTTACCCTCTTCTTGGCTTCACCTGTTTGTGAATACATGACTGGTCAGATTGTTCACCTAAACGGTGGACGACTCATGCAATAGCTAGGTCTGAACCCGGGCTCTTGACAGGATTTGTGGACCGCACATACTGAGCTCAGTTCCAATCCAACCAATCCCCACAATTCAAGGAGAAGTATTCATGAAACGTCAAATCTCTGGTGTAGCTGTTTGCCCGCCGGTTGCGCCTGAAGACGAACGCTCAGAAGAAATATATGACCCGGCTCATCCGTTCATCTGCGGGGAAGATGAGACACGGACAAGACCTCAGCAGCGAGAGAAAGACCAGAATCGCTGATCATTGCCAGTGCGATCGTTACTGCGGCGCTCGATATCGAGCGCCTTTTTTTGTTAATACCTGCTTGCCATGCGGGATTAGGTGGCCTTTTACGAAGAGCGTGCCTGCGCTAACGTGATATGGCGAGTGTTCGAACTTCCCCTTTTTTGTAAGGGTTGCACTCGAAACAATGGCGACGGTTCCGATCACCCCTAAGTAGAGCTAGGGTTGGCCGTATTTACGATGTTGAGTTGTTGGAATCCTTGGTATATCTGTTCCCAGGTTCGACAAGTCCCCCGATTAGCCCGACCAGAATTATTTTTGGTGCGTTCCGCGATCAGCCGAAATGGCAGAGACAATGTAATCTCTACCTTTTTCTCCGATACGGTTAGGTTCGACAGTACGGTTTTCAATAAGCGGCGCTTCATCTCCACAGATCCCGTTTTATACAATGGCAGCGCGCTTTGTATGAGTTCGACAGTATGCTCAAGCCCTGCGAGACTCGAGTCCCGGCGTTGGCCAGCATCCTTGATCGCCTCGCGAACCCGAGCCTGCTCAAGAAGAAGGGCCTCTTGTTTACTCTTGAACACCGCTTGGTCTATCGCATTTTCCAACAATAGATCAGTTAACTTCGAAATGCGGGCTGAGAGTTGATCCGATTGCAGCTTCAGAGCGGTTTGCTGTGATATTGCACCCTTTTCTAATGTCTTTCGCCTCTCAATGATGAACTGCTTCGCGACTCCCAATTCCTGGGCAGAAAGCGATATGTCTGCTAGAGCATTCAGAACGCATTCCTCAATAAGCTCTTCTCGTATTGAGGTGACTGGACATACGGCTGGCGTTTTGAACGGACGAGGATGGCATCGATAGTAGATGTGACCCTTCTGGCGTTCTCCGATGAGCGAGTAGTGGCACGAGGCACAGCGAATAATGCGGCTGTAGAGGAAGATATGATGTTTCGTTCGATCCACACGCTTTCCGCTAAGACCAAGCTGGGCGGTTTTGAAGATCGATGTGGAAACGAGTGGTTCATGACACCCTTGATATGTCTGGCCAATTCTCCGCAGACGCATAAGGCCCACATAAAATGGATTCCGCAGAATGTTTGCGATCCCATTTACGGATACTGTCCGTCCATTCTTGTTACGTAAACCGCGTCTGGACATTTCTGCCGCTAGCTGAGGCAATGAATACTCGCCGGAGGTGTACAGATGGAATGCACTGGCAATGAGCGGCGCACGAATGGGGTCGGGAATCTTCGGCTTTGCCGATCCTTGGTCGAGATATCCAATCGGCGCACTCCACGGATAGAATCCTTGCTTCAGTCTTCCGTAGAGGCCCTTTCTTACCTCGTCGCGGAGATTTCTGCTGTAGTGAGCGGCAACGACTGCCTGGATATCGGCGGAGAGCCGACCCGCAGTAGTCTTGAGATCAATACTCTCAGTTGCGAAATGGACATCGACACCGGCGTCTACGAGTTTCCCAATGTCATTCCAATCCTCGAGATTTCTGGCACTCCGGTCAATCTTGTGGATGACAACAGCTCGTGCAACGTTTAGTCTCAGCAGGCGCAACATCTGATTAAAGGCAGGTCTGCCTTGTTTCGATGCGCTTTCCTGTTCTTCAAACCACCGAACGATCGTCATGCCATGACGATCCGCGTAACGCGAAATTGCATCGCGTTGTTCGACGAGAGATACGCCTCGTTCACCCTGTCGGGGGGTCGACACCCGGGTATAAGCGAATGCTTTACCCATGATGTCGCTAATTGCTTACGTTAGTGTTCGACCTTTCTTCCATCGTAAGCGATCGAGTCGCCAAGTCAACCTTGGATTCATCTCCGGACCTCCACGAAGCAATCAACGCCGCAATTTCAACGTACGCCTCAAAATTTGCCCTCGCCTCTTGGAGTTCGGGTGGAGACAGTTCGGGATACAGGTCGTGAAAAACGTCTTCCATGCAAGGAAGTCATGGTAAGAGGTACGACTTCCTATGGAAAGGTAGGCTTTCCTGCGCAATAAAAGAATCTTAATCGGAGCTATACACTCAGATCGCGCTTTTCGATGACGGCTTCTTCCGGCACAGAAAGCATAAGAATCCGGAATACACGCGCAAGAACCTCATCCCGTTCTGCATCATCGACAGCCCGCCACGTCACAGAAAGTTCTGTCTTTTTCTTTTTCGGCATGGTTGCATTTGATCTCCTCGACCTTTTAGGAATCATTGAACCGCGCCGAGGTGCGGAGGTCAATCAGACACGTTCAGCAGATTGGAAAACTGTTGTTCAAACCGGATCGTCCCATTTCGCAGAATACAAAAGGCCAAAAGCTATTTCTGCTTCGTATGCATTGGGATCGTTATCTCGTAGCGAAAGTAGCCGATATATTCCATTCACCGCGTTCTGAATGATATTTTTCATCTCTGCATCGCTGATCTTGGAATATTCTTGTTTGTCGCGACAGACCGGACAGCACCGTCCAGCGTGCAGATTTTCTAGGGGCCCGTTCCGAAACACGAGTGCCACAATCGCTTTCGCTTCATTTCCCCGTCCTACTTGATTGCTATGGTTCATAGGCTTGGATGTATTGAGATGCCCGACGGTGGGAGAACATAACCCCAGGATGTTGTGTCCGCAATTCCGTCAGTCCTGCTTCGGTGACTTGTTAGGCCGATGTTGTCGCTCTTGGGAGCCTCTTCTAGACACCCGAGGCTTGTGGCTTTTGCATTCTCAGTCCCATTCTGATGACCGCCGCCCTTTCCATCTGGGTTATCGCGACCGATGGCAATAACGTGGCTCGTGTCTGACGGCAGAGGGATTCTGCCGGAAATCCTGACAAGCTCCCCTTCAAATGTGATTTTAGTAACTAGGTGCAACAGCATTTGCCTCCTGGCCTGCCAGCCTGCTACATCCAATCTCTCAGCCACTGATTTGCAGAACTCCTGGATCGGTCGGTGTGCTGACGCAAGGTCGGCGGTATCCTGCCGCTCGCGCATGTGGGATTCGATGAGCGACCTCCTGGCCTTTAACCCAGCGATCTCGGCTCCGAGCTGGGATGTGGTAATGAAACCAAGCCGATAAGCTTCCAGAATTCGGACTTCTTCCGCCCGAATCTGGTCCAGAGCCTTTTGGTCCTGAAGTCGGTCCGACGTTAAATCACCCCGTTTGTTTTGTTCGAAAGCTTTTATTCCCGCAATAACAACGTCAGGTGTCTTGAGCGCGCGTTTGACCGCGTTCCACACCGTGAGATCCAGAGAATTTTCCCGAATACTTGGATATCGCTTGCATCGATTCATGCAGCGATACGAGAACCCGTGGGAGTCAGGGTCACCCACGTAAGATCCGCCGCATCCACCGCAACGCACCAGTCCCCTCAGCAGATAATTGTGTTTGGAATTTCTCGGAGACAAAGCAATATTGCGATCAAGTTGCTGCTGCACGCGTCTCCACGCCGCCGCGTCTATGATTCGCAATTCTTCAGGGAGAGAGATAGGAATCCAGTCGGCACGCGGACGCAGCCGTGTACTTGTACGAAGCGATTTGCGATATTTAGTGGTCGACGGCCGGAGCGGTACGGAGTGAATATGCTTGTTGTAGTACCACACACCCGAATACACCTCGCTCCGTAGGATTCGGAGAACGGATGATTTTTGCCAGCGCTGACCTCCCTTTCGAGGTCGCACTCCGATTACGTTGAGTCGCGCAACGACTTTCTGCGCCGACAGGCCATCCTGATCAACCCACCCATACATCTGCCGGACAATCGCTGCTTCTGCAGGCAGAATCTCAAGGTGTCCCGGCTCACCATCCGCACTTCGCTTAGCGATGTATCTGAACCCATAGGGAGGGATTGAGCCGATATGTTGTTTACGTACCTCAACTTTGTGGCGACGACCGCGGCGGGTCCGATCCGCAATCAACTCGCGTTCGAACTCGGCGAAGCTGCCCAGGATATTGACCAACAGATTATGTGTTGGGCTTTGCTCCCCTGGCAATTTTCTGAATATTACACTCACCTTCCGGCTCTCGAGATCCCTCTTCAATATGCCAAGATGGGAAACGTCTCGGGCGAGCCGATCCACATCGTTCACCAAGACTGCCTGAAAGCGACCTTGCCCTGCGTGGTCCCGAAGTCGGTCCAGCGCCGGTCGATCCAGAAGGCTTCCGCTCCACCCCTCATCCTTGTAGACTCCAGCGATCGTCCATTGCTTGTCGTGTACAAAATGCTCTAATTCGGCGATTTGAGAATCGATGGTTTGGCCCTCTCGCTGCTCTTCAGTCGACACACGACAGTACAAAGCAACGTTCAGATGTACGCGGTGCTCCTCGGACATTTAGGTCGAAAGGATTTGGTTAGAAGCCTGATCGTTGGCCTCAGCTTCATGTTGCCGCCCCTGACTGCTCTCGTCAACTTGATCATTGGAAACCTTAAGTAGAATCTCGAAGACCCGGAGAAGATGTTCATTGTTTTCCGCGTCAGAAACGGTCTCCCAAACGACCTTGAGCAGACGTGGCTTGTTTCTCATTAAGGCAGTAGACCTCAAAACTCATTTCCCAAAAAGGTGGGCAGATCCGCCAGATCTGTGCCTTTCTATCTGTCTCTATATGCGCGGGTTGCCGCGAATCATCATTGCTTCCAGCCAAACTTTCAGATCTGGAGCCGAGGCTCCTCAGTGATCCGCCGGATTAACGGAGGACTCTAAAGCTGTGCCAAACGTCTCCGTGCTTGATACACAATTTTTCCCCAGAGTATCAACCGGTTGTGCCCAGGCTTAAATAGATTCTGTTCGCGATTGTCTTTACGCAACAGCGATTTCTTTGTGGATAAGCAGCGAAATTCGCGAATCGAATCTTGCGTGCCAAGCAAGGCGCGACTCCTTTCGCCGGAGATTGCTCTTGCTACTCTAAAGAATAAGCACCAAGCGAACAAAGGTCGGTACAAATTGTCAATCTAACCAATGGGAAAGAAGAATGGCCTAGTAAATTACGTACGGACGCGTCGCAAGCACGCGGGGCTCAGCCAGAGGGAACTCGCAACCATTCTGGGCTACTGCGACGAAGGTGCAATTTCACGTCACGAACTCTTCCGTTCGGTACCACCGCTGTTGATTGCACTCGGGTATGAAGTCATCTTCCAAAGTTCCATTTCTGAGTTGTTTCCCGGATTGAGGGAAACGATTGAGAGTGCCATCGAGAACAATCTGATGGACTTTGAAAATAAGTTAATGGCGAAGACAGCGAGCGCATCCAAAGGCCAAATAAATTCGCTGAAGCGCAAACTGGATTGGTTGAACGAACGCCGACAGACAGCTTCTGGCCCACGGGCATCGTAGCCGCAGCATCCTTTTCCGATTGATTGATATAGCGTATTTGACAATTGTGGCCGGTCTCCCGGTGGCGTATAGACCGAATGGGGTCCGCCAATTCGTTGGGAGGCCGGCCACAGAGCGTCAAATACCGAGCTAACGAGCAGCAATGATCATCGAGGCACCTAATTCGAAATACTCTAATCCCATAGCGTCCGAACGATACATCGCCGTTCATGTGCGCCCTCGAAGCATCGGCTTCGTGGTAGTGGAAAACGCGATCGTCATTGACAGCGGGACGCGCTTCTGCGATCAAACTCAGTTTGACGATTGTCTTGGAAATCGTTTCGATCGCCTTTTACAGATGTATAAGCCTTTCAGTGTTATCGTAAAGGGATCTCGTTCCGTGGGCGCAGGTCCAAGAAGGCGCACCGTGATCTCTGCAATTAAACGCGGGGCAGTCAGGCGCTCGGTCCCTTTAATCTCGGTAAAACCCACTCAAGTTCAAAAGTACTTTCTCCGGTATGATGCGAGGACGAAATACCAAATTGCAGAAACCATAGGCAAACGCATGCCCGAGCTTGCATGGAAGTTGCCACACAAACGTAAGCCATGGGAAAGTGAGCACCATCGCATGTCGATCTTCGACGCGGCCGCTGTAGCAATGGCGTATTTGCAGCTGTAGCATTGCAATGTCAACCGGGGTTGATGGCGCCCGTGGTGCTGAAGGAATGTGTGGCTCAGCACGTTCTTCGAGTTGACATACTCCGCACGATGACTACAGTTAAGTGAAACTCCATAGCCCACAAGGTCAGAGAAGCGATGGCTTAATTTTCAGGCAAATGTCAAGTCACGTACACATGCACGTTCGCCAGCTCGAAATCGGAGATTTCGCTTTCGTGCAGAAGCTAGCATCGAAACACTCGAACTTTACGACGCCTCCAAGCTATGTGCTATGGCTGCTTATGCGTATCGAGGGTGCCGCCTGCCTGGTTGTGGAACACCCTGAACATGGACCGCTGGCGTACCTGCTTGCCGTTCCGATTGAAGGACCTGAAAAGTCCTTGTTCATTTGGCAACTTGCTGCCTCGCCGGGCAAAGCGCATGGCGCGGCGATCCACTGCATTTTGGCGGCTTTGCGAGATGTTGCAATGAGGAGAGGCGTCAAGACGATCGCCTTCTCAATGCGGCCGCGATCGGCTGCTTTTCGGCTCATCTCGCGATACACGCGCGAGCTTGTCGCCCGCACGCCGCAACTGACTTCTGCTCTTCCCTTTATTGTGGCGCAGGACGAGAGCGAGTATCGCATTGAGCTTCCCACTCCGTGACTTCTGGACTTCGCCATTCTGGCTGAAGCAGGCTAGATCGGCAAATCCGATTTCATTCCCGGGTAGACGATCCATACCCAGCCACAGCCGGTGAACGTAAACTCAGTCCCGCAAGACGAGCACCAGAATACCGATACATTCTCCTTTGACAGCCCCTCGATACCCACCAGTTGACCGTCACAAGGGAAGTCAGGAAAAAGACTGCTGTGAAACATAGAGCTAGAATAAGTCCGAAAACGCGCCGGAGAAGTGATTATCGGTTTCTTGCCCGGTTTTTCGGACAGCCCGCACAATTTTGCCGGAAACCCTACAACTCACCTTTTGGAACAGGATTGACGCCGTTCGGAATTCCGGACAAAAGCCGAGGTTCCCCACGTTCCCGCTTACGAAACGATTGTTTGCGTTCCGATATCGAATTTGACACTCCACGCACCCTTCCTATGATTAGGTAGGAATATCCAGAATCCTGGACTTTCCATCCTGCCCTGCCTCGCTCCTTTCAATAGACATCCGGGCCGCATCCTGAAGTGCGCGTCACATGCACTCCAGCACGTTTCCTTGCAATGTCGGCCACCATCGTTCGCACGAGCAAAGTAAGGAGAGCTATGTTTGACCTTGGTCAATTGGTTGCCACTCCCGGCGCGCTCGATGCCCTTGCACGGAACCAGCAAACTCCGTTGGAATTCCTTCAGCGCCATATCAATCACGATTGGGGTGACGTGGATAACGAAAACAAACTTGAGAACGATTATTCTGTCACTCGCGGGCTCCGTATCCTTTCGGCGTACACACTGAAAGATGAAACTCGAATTTGGGTCATTACCGAAGCCGATAGGAGTGTGACGACAATCCTTTTGCCGTCAGAATATTAAAGAGTACCGTTCGAGAACATTGTTTTGCTCTTCCCTAGCCGAACCCCAGAGCCCGCAAAACCGGGCTCTTTTTTCAGTTAGGCGGCTTTGCCCAGAGCGACTTAGGCGCAAGCGATTCGTGCAGTCCTATCCAATCGATTCGCGAGCTATCCCGAGATAATAGCTGGCAACCGTCGTAACATTCCATTCACATTCAGCTTATATTTTCACCAACTCCCGGTCGTGGTGGTGCATCCTCTATACCGCGCGTCACCGTCTTATGGAGGATGTATGCAGTTGTTAACGCGCAAAGGTGCCCCTTCGTTTAGCTCACTCCGACTCATCAAGGCAATTTTGGGACTTGGTGTACTTTTTGCTTTCCCGTCATTGACACTTGCCCAGTACACTATCACCTGCCAGAGTCCCAACTGGGACATACTGCAACTAATGCGGATGCAGACCACTTGGGCACAGGCACATTACTACCTGCAAGGTAAGGCTCAGGACGGCTCGACCGTTCTCATGTATCAAGCAGCGAGCGACGTCACCACCGGTTCCAACGGAGAATGGACCGGCGGCAAGCAGCACTACATCAAGACCTATGCTCTCCCGCCAGCCACGCCTCCGAACCCTTATGACGTATGCGACAGCAATTGTGGCTCCTACGCTCCGCCAAAAATGGTGCCGCACACGACGACCACCGATACCCCCGAATACTGGGGCTATCCAGCCGATGTCGACCTGTTCGACACGAACTACATCTACCTGTGGGTCACGGAAACCGATTGGAACAATCCCTACTCGTTCAAGAAGTTCAATTCCGGAAATTCAGACTACTCCTACCGTTTCGCTCCCCGCTGCGGAGTACCCGGTCAAGTGACGTTATACAACCCCGCTCCTGCTGATCCTAGCGATCCACCGGCCAATCCAAGCAGTCCGAGTACCGCATTCGAAATTCTGCCGTCTAATGTCTATACGAGCGGCGGCCTGATCGACTCGAGCAACGAGACGTTCACCAGCGCAGACTGCACAAATGGATTCAAATGGGACAACTTGGGGTACTCCTTCACTCAGGTGAATGCCGCCAAGAGCGGCTTCGTGATGAACGACACCATCAATGGAAATCGAACCTTGAGCTACGTTCCAATAGTCTATTGGTACAACTGCAACAGCAGCTATGCGAATTGCGGGAACCATGAGGAGTTCGACTATGGATATTACCCAACCACCGGCGATCACTATGGAATCGTTCAGTGGCTGCATTTCACCGGAACTCAATCGAACCCAGATTTGAGCGCCACCTTCAACAACATGTATCAGTACACGGGAACCGATGATGGGCACTACGATTACACCAATATCAACTTCCCGGCCGCGGCATGCTTTTAATTAAGGAGGCCGAAAGAGCGCGAGTTTGCAGGTGGAGTAGCGCCTCCCCCTTAAAATTCTTTCGCCTTTCGGTCCAGGCCGGACTGCTAAGCGATCCTGAGGCCCAACAACTTGGGCCTCAGGAGTTCCACACTTCCGATCGCGCCACCCCTTGTTTTATGGCCGCTTGCAAGAAACGTAATTCTCAGTAGTATTAAAGATGTCGATAAAAAATCGAAACTTCAACCAAATGGATAAGAATCCTCATCCGCTAACAGACGCTGAATGGGCCCAAATTGTCCGGGTCCCGCAAGTCCGTGAGGCGTGGGGCCTACCAGGTGATGCTGATCCGCTCGAATTCGCGAGTACCGTCTATGGCGCGAAATTCAACTTCTTCTCGGGGGGTCCTGGGTACATTGGAGACATTTATATTCTGCAGGGTGACGCTCTTACAGAAGTATCGCCGATGGTATTGAAACGGGACCAGGCGGGGCAGTTGGTGGTTTGCTGAATCATCCACAACAACGCATAAATTGTCTCCCGTGAGCATCTTTGCCACCCAGTCTAAGACGGCTAAATCACGTTAGCGTCGAACGGCGCTCGCCACAAAGCGCGTCGATGCGAGAACAAGTGTTTTCTCGGAGCCACAATTAGGCGCAATGCTTCTTTCTTAGTCGATTCCGCCGGATAACCACTCGCCGACCAGAGTTTCAGCTCTAGATGAGAATTTGGCCGTAGCACATCTGGTGCTTCGCGACCATTCCCAGGCTAACCTACAACCTGAGTTCCGTTATGATGCACTCACCATGCTGTTGAATCTTCCCCTGTAAGAAAGGTGAGAACCATGATGACTGATCTACGTGCGGTCGTGGAGCAGTTGAAGAAGGAGCGGGACCGGTTGGATAAAGCAATTGAGGCGTTAAGCGGAATTGTGGGCAAGAGTGGTGGTGGTCGTGGCCGTCGTGTACTCTCTGCAGCGGCACGCGCAAGAATCGCAGCAGCACAGCGAGCTCGCTGGGCGAAGGTCAAAACAAGAAAAAGCAGTTAAATAGAACGAAATGCGCCAGGGGGCACGCCAATGACGTGCCCATGTGCGTTGTTCGACAGTGGAAGTTAAGGTCTTTGCAGGCTGTGGTACGCAGCGACTCCGTCGAGAGAAGGAATTGATCCAGGAGCAGGAGCTGCAATATCGAAGTCGCAAGAATCGCTCCTTTCCTGAGCGTACCAAGCACGAGAAGCGTGGGTTTCGATTAGCTGCCATTAGGGACGAACTACAAATCCTGGCCGCGGCGGGTAAGTCTCATAGACAGGCGGCACTCCAGAACCCACGAGGAATTCGGGCGGTCCGAGGCTGCGGATGGTCTGCGATGCAAAATGACGCGGATAACGCGCGAATTCTTTAGGGGAAAGAGGCGGCAGGCTGGTAGAGCGGCACGGAAGGCGGATTGCCATGCTAATCCGTGTTCGGTGGCGATCTTTTCTCCGACGAGCGACGTGATGAGCATCTATAAGCTGAAAGCGAAGCAGAACAGCGATCGAAAAGTAGAACTGCGCTGCCCGGTTTGCGACGGCCTAGCAGAGGAGCAAAGGGGAGCGGTAAACCGAGACCAGATGCCCTACGTGCTCAGTTGCTCGCGATGCCAGACAATTCTCGGGGAATGGCCGACGAGACAGGAGATGCGCCTCGACCTTGACGCGATTGTCGCCCGCTGCGAGTGAGCACTCCGTATCCGGGTGCAATCTCCATTCCCCCCTCAAATCTGAACGCTTGGGGTTGGCCAGGGAAAAGTCCTAGCTTGAGCAGATAAGCCGGCTCCCTCGCCACTGATAAACCACACCGACCTCTCGCCAGGTTTCAAGGCAATACCAACTTGCCGACAGCGCGGTACCTAGCCCATTTGCGGACGTGCGTGACGGAGGGTTTTGCACCACACCGTTGGTCAAGTCTGGACCGGCAATCGCTACGATGTTCATGATTTTATTAATCTATTTGACGGGAAAGGCCGCATCGATTGTCGCTCCGTCGTTCCTTAGCATGTCATTCAATCCTGAACCCGAGGGTGCTGCGGCTGCCTCGATGATCTCTCGTAGCTTCGGATATAGGTGTGCAGGGCCCGTTACCTCACGGTTGGTGAACAAAGTGGCTTTCGCCGGAAGTAAATAGGCTGGTGGAACGTCCGGACTTGGTTGCAAGATGCTCACATAGGTAGCGTCTTGATTCATATATTGTATGAAGGCCACCGCGTCCGCCAAACATGCGGAACTGCAGCCCTTTGCAATGACGAACGAATCGACCCATGAGATTTGATGAGAGCCCTTGTCGTCAAGTGACAGCTGAACTACGTCAATGTCGGCGTCCGTCAGGCATCTGTCGTTTTTAACGCATCCCTGTTGGGTTTCGGCGAGAACTGCATGGAGGGTTTCAGAGTAACCCACCAGGATTCTCCCCTTGTTCCGGGAGAAAGCACGACCATAGATCTCCTTCCCATGATAGTCATCATCCCGGCAGTATCCTTCGTCACAAAGGTGAGACAGACGTGTTAACTTGTCTTCAAGCGGATTCTCGACTGTTCTTAGGTGACTCGACGCATCAGGCCACCCATATTTGTCCGTTGCAGCCTCCAGATAAAACTCACCCAAAGTCGAGCTTCCCTTAAGGTCAACTAACAGGCCGGTACCTACTGCATGATCCGACCCTCCAACGGTTGTCTCGAGGTCTGCGAATGTGTGTACATTTCGCATCGCGGCATCGCCTGCGCGAAAAAAGACAAAATTTCCACACACCCAATGAGGTGCACCGTAGCGTTTACCGCCAATTGACGAACCATCAAGGGCATTCCTCAGCAATTGATCGACTGGCAGCTGCGCAGACCTAGGCAATTCTTGGATCTTCTCGTTGTCGATGAAATCTTGCAAGAAGACAGAATCCAGTTCGTAAATGTCGGCTTCGGCGGTGCCAATATATGCCTTGGCAGGTTGCCCATGTTTAGTCTTGGCATAGTAGTTTGCGCTGAGGTCAACGAAACAGAGCTCAACGTCCGGATGCATCTCTTCAAAACCAGACTTGATGGTATAGAGCACTTCTTTGAAGTTAGGAATGAAAGGGTATAGGACAACTGACAATGGCCGCCTTACATCTCCGATGTGCGGCTGATCCGCACATCCCACCCTGTCAGACCTAGCAAAAGAATAACCTGCAAGAACCAAGATGCAAGCTAGGGCAACAAATACGAGGCGCACTCGCATACGCTTCCTCTCTAGTAATTGTCGTTCACGATTCGCTGGCAACCCGTAGTCCCACCTCCGACCTGAATAGTGAAGCGACGACACTTCGACGTTGTTTGGATCTAGTTAGACTGCTCGCCAATGATCAGGATTCTTTTTGTCGTTAAGGTGTCGGACTCGAGCCACCAGCGGTGCGTGTCCTTTTGCTTTCGCCCAGTCGATGGCTTCTTTCTGAGTTCTAAAGGTCGCGAGTTGGTGGTCCGCATGGTCTTCTACGACATAGTCTTGAATCGGAGAACCTTCAGGACGCCCCTTTGGGCGGGCTTCAACATAAACATTAGCCATGCAATCACCTCTCTAATGGATTTATCACAAACACTCTTGGCGATTTGACACACGCCTTCCCCCTCACTTTCGCCATCTACAATTTCGGCGAAATCCCAGCAGACTTCATCGCGATTAAGCATAGGCCATGCAGCCCCTTTTCTTAATGGGCTGCCTCAAATATTCGGCTAGCTGTCGTAAAATGTGCGGGCCCGGAACGGTATGGGGAAAGCTTTAAGGAACTCGGCGTAACTCGACGGCCGCATTCTCCACCTGTGATCAGATCGCGTCAACGGAAAATTCATTCCGTTACGAAATCCGAACAAGCTGTGCCGCTGGCGACGCCCCACACGCGATAACCTTCACATGCGATTGCCACTCGATTCGCGGAACTTCTACCCACGTCCAAAATACTGACGAGATTCAAATGACCTGTGTCACACGTCGGTCTCCAAACGTCGAACGAATCAGTTGAGTCCCTTATAAATCGAACTCGGGTCGCTTATGGGATAAATCTCTGGCTTGGGCTCAGAGGACCGAGGACCTTTGTCTCAGGCTGACTCCTTTTGTTTTCAAACAGATGTCTCGGCGCCCTGGTGCACTTGCGTCCCACGTGTAGACGGAATTGTAGCGGGCCGCGCCTCCAAGGTGTAGATGGTCGATTTTCGCGATGCAAAGCACGCGACGACCCGATGATCACCCAGCCACCCGAACAACGTGCTCTGTGGTTGCCAAGAATTTGATTTCACCCCACCACAATTCTCCGGTACTTCTTAGCCCCGGCCTGACAAAATGTTTAGGAGTCGTGTAACGCGATATCTTGATGTGGGATGTAGTTTGCTCAATGCAATGCTTTCGTCGACGGTCCCAAATATGGGCCTAGCTACAATATCCCCACCTTCAAGCAATGACGGTAGATTTGGGAGAGCAACAGAAAAATAGCGCCCCTCTCTCGACATCTGCCCCCTGGCCGCCCGGACCAAGTCTAGAACCTTGTCCGAGTATTCCTTCACATCAAGCTTTAACCTAAAGATTACAAAGAAGCTAAATGTAACTATGGGTTCTTCGAGGAGGAGACCCGCAATTCGCATGTCGGCCACATAGCGTCGAGCCTCATCCATCACAGGAGCTAGCCTGACGGGATCAGGAATTCTCGCAAGTGGAAATACTTCTTCGACGACAGTTCGAAGCATGTAGTTTCTCATCCTGTCTTTCTCATTCCACGACAGATCGATGGGGGCACATTGCTCCTCTCCAGAGAAGCTCCACGTACCAGGAAAAGGAAAGGTGTCCTTCGCGCGCTGAATTGCCAGCACACGATTGTCTGAGAAAAGAGCGACGAATTGAAGCCCCACAGCATGCGGAATTTGATTCTTGTATGGATCGACGTGACCGAACTTTATCCTCAGTGGCAGACTGCTTTCGACTGCAGGACGAGCACTCATGATTGAAAAATATCTAGTTTCCTGCACCGTCACGTTGAAATCGAAGACATCGAGAAAGGGGGACGAAGCGTCTACAACTGCGTATTTGACGCCGTCAGGAGGTGCTAGGATGCTGGGTCTCCCGTCTCGACGGTTCTCTGCTTCGCGCTGCTCAAGCGCATGTATGACGAATGGGTCTGAAAGCAAAGGCTCAGTGCAGAGGCTCCCCGGCCGAAGTCTTAGTGAAACCTCACTTTCCGTCCACCCAACTTCCGGCAGCGCTAGTCCGCTCTCCAGGTTCGGATGTGCATGAGTCTCGATTACGGACCCGATGATGCGACGGTCGCCAGCATTGAAGGCATTCGCGAAATGGCGAGTTGTTGCAGCTTCTGACTGGCCCTGCACTGTCGTGACAGGCGAGAAGCCCTCAGTATCGAGGGTAAAGTCCGTTTCGTGTCTGGGCTCAGCCAGGTTCTGGCCTAGAAGTTGAGTTGATGGCGGCGGGTTAATGGAGCGCTTCGTTTCTACGTTTCCAATATCAGTGCTCTCAAGATCTTTCGGCGGGAAGGATCTTCCTAAGTTAACGAGCGTTCTCCGCGCATCGATCCCAGGTGTACGAAACCGCAGCTGATCGTCGAACTCGACGTGGCCTACAAAACGATAGCCACCGGTGCCCGCATCATCTCGCTTCTTCGCAACATTCTCTATATAGGCTGGCATTTCCTTACCTGCGCATGTCTTCAGCCGCGAGATGTACCGCGCGAGGCTAGCCTGTCGCTGTGAATCATCCTGGTTGTGGCTTAGTAAGTCCTTGAAATCGCGCGCACGGACAACTGTACCCGCCACTCGGAAAAGTCTGATCAGAATTCGTATCGCAAGCGGAGTCAGCTTCTCGTCATCACACTCCTCGCCGTTCCTCCATATTCGCGGCTCGGCTGTATCAACGGTAAAGGGCCCGAAGTAAGCGTAGCGGCCAGCCATAAGAGCTATGAGCGGACCATGATGCCATCCTGTGGAGAATATGTCGATATTTTCTCGTTGAATGTCGAATAGAAAACGATTGGACGTGATTGAGCTACGTTGTTACGTTCGGCGTGTAGTCAAATTTTTGCCGCTCGCGATGTGAAAAACCCCGGATGCGACTCCGGGGTTGAAACGCTCACGGAGTGAGCGGCTAGGAGCATACAAGCCTATGCGCCCAGCCGACACTGCACGAACGCCCCTTAATGATCCGCTGTTTTCTTCGAGTGCCTTCGCCGCCCAATCGAGCGAATTCAGCGATGTTTTCTCCGTTTCCTCGTCCGTCTCGGATCCTGCTCTTTATGAGGCTAGTAGCCCTGTTTGTCAAGAGGATTCCCCTCTTGACGTAACAAGACCGCTGCGACTCGCGTTAGTCCAAGGTAGTGTGTCATTCACAGATGACTTTGTTGGGCGCTTGCGGAACCACGGCATAGAAGCGCGTTTTGTCGCCCATCCCGATGCCATTCTCCGGCGGCTCGACCTTTGTCTCGAGGAGTGGGATGTCATCGTATACCTGATTGAGGCTCGATGGCAGAACGCGCTTGATTTCGCGCGTGCCGAACAACGAATTCGGGATCGGCACGGCGCCCCTCCTTACCCGAGGTTGCTCGTTTTGTCTTTCGTGGACCATCTTCCAACTACGGTCCAATGGTTCAAACGAACAACCGGCACCGACTACGCGGTATTCACTTCTGAGCGACAGCTAATTCAGAAGCTTTGGTCAATTCGTGCTGCTATCGAGCGAGCACAGAGATCCTTTCGGCTGCACTTTCGTTTTGTGCACTCGGGCAATCCGAACGGTTTTGGGTGCATTCCCAATGAGAAGATCGAGGCAGCATACGGCTCATTCCTGCCCGGGCAGGAAGACGAAATTACAGAGTCGAAAAGCGTTCTTCGCTTCCTGAACCTTTTGGCCGCAAGTAGGTGGCGCTCCAGGAGCGCAGTGGAACTCGTCGAATTCATGGCTCGGCATCCTCTTTATCTGGGTAAGGGAGCCGAGACTGCGATCCCTTCGCCGGCCAGCGTGAAAACTTATGTTGGCCGAGCCGAGAATGCGCTGAGTGCGCTGTGGCGCCGCCTGGGTCATGCTGGGAATCCACCTGCGTCGATGGCGCGGGAATCTCGCGGGCGAAAGGAGATTGCGTACCGGCTGCTCTGTACGGCAGAATTTGAACATATTTGAACGTTAGACTCACACTTGCGGCTGAAGAGCGACACAATCCGCAATCGTCGTCGGCGAGGGTCAAGACAAGCTATGCGCATGCTGGGTAGCAGTTAATCGTGGACTTCATACGTGTTGCGGAGATGAACCATGGTCCGAGATGACCCATCTAATCATGGTTGCCCTTGACCTATTGTAGAAGACCGTTCTGTTTTTCGCCTTTCACGTTGACAATTTCCACTTACGGCGTAAGATGGCGCGGTTTCGCAATCTCGCTTCCCCTCTGTTAGGACGTGGTCGGTGTCTTGAAGGTGCTGCTGTCTTTGTGCCTGGGTACTTGCCGCGCCTCGGTCCATGCTAAAAACAGCATTTCAGAGGAGGAACATGGCACGATTCTTTGGTTGCAATCTTGATAAGAAGAAACAGCTCAACCGCACGGTGCTAAGCTGGCTCAGATACTCCCGGCGTCGGTGGAGGAGTCGTGCTCACCTCAAGCGTGTACGTGATCGAGCGGCTGCCTTCACCGCCGTTACTTCCGTGCATGGCCCTTCGCTAAATCGGACTCCGCTACAATCGCGCTAGAATTGGGTTTCTACCGTTAGCTCGGCTGATTCTTCCTGTGCCGCCGGTATTGCTTCCGAGCCGCGATTGTGTAGGATTAGGAGAGATCCAGCCTAAGCCTTTGAAAAATAGGCAGATAGGAGAGTTCCGATCCGTTCCAAGTGTCTTGTGGAGTTGTATCAACAGCCCGCCCGATGCTAGGATTTCGGCTTGTTTCGGAGGGCGGATTGACCATGAGTGGATTGTCTTGCGTAATGGATTCGGCCAGCGAAATGTTTGAAGTCAGAAAACTCCGTCCAGCTGAACGAAAGGTTGCAGCCGATCAAAGTTTAGCGAAAGCTCCCCGCCAACTAAGTCCGCAGGAAGCCAAAGAAATGGCCCAGAGAGGATACAAAGCCTGCATTGAGGAAGGCCTATCTGAGGACTATGCGGAATTGTACAGGCGAGAAACGGAGCAAATATTGCAGAAATCATTTTGAACCGATAGACTGTCGTCGGAACAAAGGCCCCACGTTGGGGCCTTTACTTTTGCATGAGTAATCACATTTATTCCGATGATCGCATCGTCCAAGTCGGAATCGAGACTATCGAGCGAGCATTGAATTACATTTACACCCGTATAGCGCCTGATAAGCAGGGGCTCGATGAGGTGTGGTATCCAAGGTTACAAAAATGGCTACTTATGGTTGACCACGACGCTCAACTGGTAGCGGAAGAATTCTTGGAGACAGAGCTCAGCGGTATACAGATTCGTGGTGAAGAGAGCACCCTGTCGACGTTTACTGGTGGCCTGGCTGCGCTGCTGGACATGTTAGATGGTTCTGATCTTCTGAAGAGAAACTTGGGGAATTGGTGCTCTGCCGCAACAATTCTGGACGCTAGTGCTCCGCGGATCATAACCGCACTGGTCGGATTACCAAGCCGCGAGATCTATTTCACCCAGAGTAGCAATCCTACTTGTGCGTATGTAAGGACTCGGGATGACAACTCTGCTGACTATCAGATTTCTGAAGTTAGGATGTCCTTGCGTGAAATCAGGCTTCGAGATGCCTCGGTTTGTTTTTATGGACAAAGACCGGGACGACTGACACAGTTTTCCAGTTCAACGACGAAATTGGGCGAATGGCTACGCCGAGTCTCGGAACAAGCAGAGAGCAAAAAACGCGAATTTGACTGTCCGAAAATGAGAATTTACACACTGGCCGGTAATCCCATGATGATAAGTCTCATTGAGGGTCGCGTGGATGCAATTGTCGAAATATCGGGCCAGAAGTGCCACGATGTGGTCCCTGGGTTCATGTTAGCGTTGCGTGCAGGTGCAGTGTTAAGAGACTTATCAAACAAATCGATAACGGAAGAACAGATTACTCAAGCAATCCTCAGTCCCGCAT
>Ga0335072_10005210_pt1 | contig 19163 bp, 15 predicted proteins | sample Lox_Sample_21_FD_206725 | JGI IMG/M metagenome (GOLD analysis project Ga0335072, IMG submission 206725) | Soil microbial communities from Loxahatchee National Wildlife Refuge, Florida, United States - Lox_Sample_2.1 | ecosystem: Environmental > Terrestrial > Soil > Wetlands | place: USA...
AAGGACATCTCGTCGTCCAGCCAGCCATCGATGCCAGGACGCAGCGCGTCGGTCCATGACTCGACAAAGAGGCGTTGCACGTCGGAACGCGACAACCACTCCCGGTCAGGTCCCGTCGCGTCGGCAACCATGGCGTTCAGGTTCCCCGGCAGATCAGCAAGCAATTCGGCTCGCAGCCCGGCCAGGTAGTCGCCGAGGCCAGCCCGGCCTCGCTCCGCGACGATCTTGAAGGCGGCGGAGTTGACCGCGACCATCGAGTCCATGTCGTCTGGTGCGACGGGCGCGGCCGAGCTAACCGGCACACAGGCCCTCACTCGGTCCCCAAGTAGCGCAGCGACCGCCAGCGCGTGCGGCCCTCCGCCAGACGAGCCAAGCACAAAGAAACTGTCGAAGCCTAGATGGTCGGCTAGCGCCGCAACGTCAGCCGCGACATGCGCGACTGCGCGACCCGGCAGCGGCGATGAGTTCCCGTACCCCGGCCGGTCGAAGGTCACCACACGCAAGCCGAGCCGCGCCCACAAGGTGGCGTCGGGATAGCGGCTTAGCCGTCCGCCAGGAGTGCCGTGCAACCAGAACAACGGTAGTCCGGAGGGGTCGCCCCACTGCTCATAGCTGTAGGTCCGCTCGTCGGCGAGGGTCAGCTTGGCCATGGCGGCTACGTTATGACCGGCCACTGACAATTCCACCAGCCGCGTAGCGGACGGGAAGCTGTACAACCGCGCGATCGCACCCGGAAACAGTCCACATTCCCGTCACAACCAGCCCAGGCGAATACGGTCCAGTGCGGCCAGGAGCGCCCCAGGTAATCAGCCCGTCGACGGCAGCAGCGACTCCGAAGACAGAACCGGCTGGGAACTGGCCTGCGTCACGCCGCTCCACTCGTTTCGGGAGCCTGATGGCTGCCCGTGCCGTGATAAAGCTGGACCGCCTCGGTCAGGCGCTCGCGAGCCTCCGGGGTGTACGGCGCGCACTGAAACATGACGTGCTGCACGCCGAGTTCTGCATAACCCTGCAGGGCGGCAGCGATGTCCTGCGCCGTCCCTGCGAGCGGGTTGTCGCAGAAACCCGGCTTCTTCTCCTGCAGGTCGGGAAACCACAGGCCGATCAGCGCCGTAACGCCCAGAGTTGCCGGATCGCGCCCGACCTCGCGGCACGCGGCTCCGATTCTGGCGAACGGCTCGGCCATTGTTTCGGGCTTGCCCATATAGCCGATGTTCCACAGGTCGGCGTACTGCGCGGTCAGCCTGAGCATTCGCGGACTTTCGCTGCCTACCAGCAACGGCGGCCCCTCGGCCCGCGGGCCACGCGGCAGGTCATCGCAGTTCGGCGCCTGGTAATACCGTCCGGTGAAATCGACGTGCCCGTCGCGCAGCAGCGGCCGGAGGATCTGCAACGCTTCCTCGAACCGGTCCGCACGGTGATCGAAAGGCAACCCGAACGCCCGGTACTCCGGCTCGTTCCAGCCCGCGCCGACACCGAGAATCAGGCGCCCGTGGCTTACCTCGTCGATGGCCGTCGCCATCTTCGCCACGACCGCCGGATTACGCAGGGAATTGCACAGCACTAGCGTGCCGATTTCCACCCGCTGCGTCGCCTCGGCCAGCGCCGCCAGCACCGTCCAGCACTCCCACACGCCCCGGGTCGGCTCACCCGGATAGCGGTAGAACAGGTGATCAGCCAGCCAGATACTGTCGAAGCCATCAGACTCCGCCTGCCGCACGATCGCCCGGATCGCATCATAAGGACGCTTGCTGTTGTTTTCGCGGTCATTCGCGGTGTAGACCAGCAGTCCTATCTTCACGACCTGCCCTCAGCCTTCTTCGGGATTCCGATTCGTCTTCGTCGGCAGTGCCGGCGCTGGAAAGGCGCACCGCTCGGTGGATGCTGCACTGATTAGCGGCACAGACCGCCTAGTCCTGACGCTAGCGACTGCGTCTGACAAGGACGGTGGTGGCGCGAGAGGGGCACGTGCATCTGCCCATGGACACCGCAGTCCAGGGGTACGTGGAAAGGGAAGTGGCATCGCGATCAGAACGGCGCTGTCTATCGGAGACTGAGCGACGCGATGCGAGCCGACCTCCTCAGCCCCGGATAGCCCGAGCAATAGGCCCTTTTGGGGGGTCGGCTCCGGAAGTCCTTTGGGGGTGACTGCGCCAACAACCGGGCTGCGCACGCGGTCCCGGTGAGGGCGGATGCCGGCGCAAGCAGCCCGCCCCACGAGTAGCCCAAAACATGCCGTGACGCGACGGCCAAACGCTCCCGGATAGCCTCGATGTCAGCCAGGTACGCGGCGATGTCATACCTGCCATCCCTGCAGACGGAACGGCCGAGCCGCGCGCCGCATGCCGTAGGCGAGCAGGAAAACGAACGCCGGGTCGAGCGGTCGGGCCTGGCGAGCGGCGCGAGGAAAGCCGAGGGGCCGACCACGGCCGGCCCCTCGGATGCCCGGACAGGGGCGGATACCCTGCCCTTCCCTTTGTGCTAGCTCCTTGGCCGCACCGTTGTGGCCGCGGGCAGACCGCGCCCGAGCTTGTTCACAGCCTGCACCTCGACATGCCATCTGACCGTGGCCAGGCGCTTGATGGTCACCTTGCCGACTCTCGCGGAGACCTTGACGGTCACCGTCTTGTGGTGCGCGGCAGTGAGCGTGATCACGTACCCGGTCACCGAGCTGCCGCCGTTGTCGCGCGGAGCCTTCCAGCTGACGGTCGCGCTCCGGGCGCCCGCCTTGGCGGTCACGTTGCGAGGCGCGGTCGGCGAGCTCTTGGTGTAGGTGTACGTGACGGCCGCACTCGTCGGGGTCCCAGTCAGCGTCCCGCCGAGCGTGCTGATCGTGACCGGCACCTTCTTGCCGGCGGTGCCCGGCGGTGCCACCACGAGGATGGTTCCGCTGGCCGTCAGCGACGGCTCATCCTCGATCGTGGCCAGCTGCGAGCCGAAGTGGACTGCGGTGAGCTCGGAGTCGAGCGCGCCGTTGATCTCCACCGGGTTCGCGCCGTGCGCCGGTCCGCCGGCCGGTCCGAGCGAGATGATGACCGGCTGGCCCGGGTAGGCCAGCGTCAATGTGTCCGCCGCCGGATCGGGCGCGCTGCAGCCAGTCACACTGCAGACGAGCACGTCCGCCGGGGCCGCGAAGCCCTGCGGGATCGCGACCGTCAGGGAGGTGTCGCTCTGGTTCGAGATCGCCGTGGACGTCGACGACAGGAAGTCGAGCGAACCCTGGAGCTGCACCACGACGCTAGTCACGTCGCTCAGGCCCTGACCGGTGATCGTGAGGTTGCCGGGATCGGCCTGAGCCGCCACGTGCTTGGAGATGGCGGTCAGAGCCGGCGTGCCGGCATAGTCGAACGACGAGAGGTCGCCGGTCGACGGCAGCGGGATACCGGAGTCTTGCACCGAGATCGGAGTCGAGACCGGCTCAACGGTGGCCGCGGACGCCGGGATTCCGATGGTGAGCGTGGTCGGGGTGACTCCCAGGATGTCGAAGTCCTGGTTGGCCCCCACGCCCGCCGTTCCGACGTTCGCCCAGTCAAAGGTAAGCAGGTTGAAGCCGCTACCGGTGATTACCTCGCTGGTGGTCCCGTTCTCGCTGGCGAACGGCTGGCTGATCGAGGTGATCGTCGGCTCCGTCGTGTAGTCGTACTCATCCGGCTGCGGGGTGCCCTCTGAGCCCGTCGGTGCGAAGAACGCGCCGTTCGCGCCGTACTCGAGCGGGCCCTGATAGGCCGGCAGCGGAACCGGACCTGAGCTCGTACCGGCCGGCGTGGTCACCGTCACCTGGACCGCGCAGACGCCCTGCGACGCGCTGACTGCACACTTGCCGTCGCTGGCCGGAACCGTCACGCTCAGCTCGTTGCCTCCGGAGCCGGGCAGAACGTTTAGGTTGGTCGCCGGGACATCACCGAAGTCCACCGCGGTGGCGCCGGTGAAGCCGGATCCGACGATGTCCACGGTGTTGCCGCCCGCAGTCAGGCCGTCCGCGGTGCTGACGTAGTCCACGACCGGCGCCCCGCTGGAGTTCGCGGTGTACTCGTACACCGAGTGTGCCGACGGCGCGCTGGACTGGTGCCCAGCCGTTACCACTGTGACGATGGCTCGGCCGGCCGAGCCCGCCGGGTTGCCCGCAGGCGCCTGGTAAGCGGGAACGTCGACCGTGATTGCCGTCGCCGTCCATCCCCCGCTGACCACCGTCGCGCCGACATTGCCGAAGAAGACGCTGCCCGGCGTGGAGCCAAAGCCGGTGCCGCTGATGGTCAGCGTGCCGCCGCCAGCCGCCGGTCCGGACTGCGAGCTGAGCGAGGACACCTGCGGCGGTGCCGGCGCTCCGGTCCCGGCCGCCGCGGCACACAGCTGGGCGTCCAGGCCCGGCGCGCCGTTCGCGTCGGTCACGCGCGGCGTGCCGAGACCGCTGGCCAGGTTATAGCCGGGACCTGCCTTCCAGTCGACGGCTCCGCCGACGCCCAGGTTGTCGTTGTTGCCGATGGTCACGTTGCTGAAGGCAGCCGCATAGTTGGCCGCCGAACTGGACGCCACCTGGTAGAACAGCGGGGTCGCGAAGCCCAGGCCCAGACCGCCCGGCACGCTGCTGCACTGGTTCGAGGCATTCATCTCCGCGGTCAGCGCCGCCCACAGCGGCGTGGACGCCGACGTGCCGCCGATCTGGTACCAGCTGCCGTCGTACACGATCGTATAGCCGGTCTGCGGGTCGGCCAGCGCGCTCACGTCGGGTGCCTCACGGCACTCCGTTCCGCTCGGCAGCGTGGTGGCCAGGCCCTGCAGGTGGAAGTTATCCCCCGTGCCCGACGGGTCGTTACTGCAGGCCTCGTCCGACGAGGTCTGGGCCACTGCGGTAGCGGTCTGCCACGGCGGCATGGCCCAGGCCTCGGAGATGCCACCGCCGCCACCGCCGCCAGCGTTGCCGTTGTTCCAGACTGTCTCCGATGGTGGCTCGGTGGCGTCGGTGATCGTGGTGCCGCCGACCGAGGTGACATACGGCTGGCTGGCTGGGTCATCGAGCGACAGGTCGGTAGCGACCGGGGTCGAGGCGTGCGAGGCGCAGTCGTCCGATCCGTCGTCACCGGCGGAGGAGTAGATCGTCTGCCCCTGCGCGGCGGTCTGCTCGAAGATCTCGTTCTCGACCTGCAGCATGCCGGGCATGCCCAATTGCTCAGCGGTCTCGCATAGTCCCCAGCTGCTTGACACCTGGCGGGCGTCGTCAGCCATCGCGATCGCGTTCCAGTTGTCCAGTTCGCCAATGTCGCCGTTGTTGTTCGGGGCGCTGAAGACGTGGATCTTCGCGGCCGGAGCCAGGGCGGACACGTTGTCGATGTCGAGCGCTGCCTCACCCGAGCCCGGGCCAGTGCCTGGGCCGCCGTCCACCAGCGTGTCAGTGATCTGACTGGTGTGGTCGGCGCCGAAGTAGCACTGGTCGAAGACGGCGACGTCGGAGGTCAGGTACGGCTCGAGTTCGTAGATGTCAATCGTCTGACCGGCGCCGAGGTCACCCGCGGCGTAGAGCGGGTCGAGCCCGTAGGCGGACGCCAGCTGCTGGTCGGTCAGTGCGCCCGTGGCCTGCAAGGCCTGCGCGTCGCTGCACGCCGCCGGCCCGCCAGACGCGCTCGGCGTGACGGCCGGCGCGCGGGTCTTGCCATGCTCAAGTGCCTTGATCGGGCGGAGGGCCCCGGCGGTCTCGCGCACGAGCTGGTCAAGCCCGACAACTGCCTGGACCGAACCGGCGATCGAGGACGGCAGCCGGACGGCCGAGGTGGTCGCCTGGCCCATCGTGCCGTCGGCCAGGCGGACGCGCTCCAGGCCGGTGTGGAACTCATCCCCCACCTGGGCGGCCGAGCCGGTGAAGTTCACCAGCAGGCGGTTCGCGGACACTCCGGTCACCGTGAGGCCGTTGGCGCGGAGCTGGCGCTCCACCGCCGCGACCGCTGTCTTGGAGGGGCCGAACCGGCTGCTGAACTGTCCCTTGGACAGGTAGCGGTGGTACTGGCGGGAGTGCGGGTTCGCGGTCGCGTCGATGAAGGCCGTCACCGCCGACGAATCCGGCAGGCGCATCGCCACCGCCGCCGACACCCGCGCAGAGGCGGCGACGGCCCCGACAACGCGTGCTCCGCCCGGCAGCTTCGGCGCAGGGCTCACCTTGGCGAGCGCGGCCGGAGAGCTGGCCGGATGCGCTGCCTGAACTGTCATGGCATTCGCGGCGGCCGGCACTGATGCGGCGACCGCGGCGGCCAGTGCTGCGGCGGCCACATTGGCACGCCTGCGCCAGCTTCTGGTTCGAGAAGCAGACATGGTTCCCCTTCTGATACGTCCCCCTGCCATGACCCCGCCGCTCGAAGCGCGCTGCCGTGGGAGGTCGGCCAGTTTCTGGTACGCGAACGGCCAGCTCGGGGCCTGGCCGCCGTCGCACTCGACATACTGGCCGTCAGGCGCATCTGTTAGCAATAGCGTGATGGGGCAAGATTCCATATTGAAATTCGCCTATCACTGCATAGTGATCGCGCCATTACCCGGGAATAACCGGTTTCTTCGAGAGCAGCTACCGTCCTTGACGAGGCTTACCAGCGCCTCGGCCCGGGCGAGGCCGCGTTGTCGCAGTGGGTGGCATTCGCTGCCAAGGGCACCGCGGAGCCAGTCAGGCTGGCTCCAGTCCGCGGCTGGCGCACACGAGCCCGATGTCGGGCCTCAGGTCGGCGTGGAACCGGCGCTGCTCGATCGCTGTGAACTTCTCCGCCCTCCACGGCCTGCCGCCTGGCATAGATCGCGCTGACTCCTGCGACTACCACCGCCACGACAGACAGCACAAAGGATGCGCTCTCCATGTCCCGCGCTTGACGGCGCGCAGGCGTGCTACACGCCACTCCACGACGCCAGCCAGAGGTGGCAGTCGTGGCCGCGCATCGTTCGCTACTGACTAGTTGAAGACAGTGACGTCTCGTTGGCTCAGCCGGCTACTGGCACTGATTCGCAGTCCAGGTTCACGTCGCTCTCGTCAGACAGGATTGGCGAATATTCCAGAATGGCCTGCGCAGTGCCGCCGTCAGAGATCGCCGACTGTACGTCAGCGGCGAGGGCCGCAAGGTCGAGCCGTAGCTGTCCGGGCGGCGCAATGTGGGCTGCCTGGGCGAGCATCGCTTGATCGGCAGTTGGCGGCATGGTTCCATTCCCGGGAGCCAGGATCCAGGTTCTGTAGTCCTGGCAGGCAACTACGGCGGGCAGTCCGGGCAGTTTGGCCGCCAGAGCGCTCTCTGCGGCCAGCAGAGCGGCCATTGTGCCGAGCATGAGCGCCATAATCACGATGGTCTGGCGCCTGCCCAGGACGACCTGCATCGCGTTGCGGACTCGAAGCTGCCGCAGCTGGTTGTCGGTGAGACGGCGCAGAGCCCGGCCGGCCGGAACCGATATCACCAGCAAGCCGGCCATCAGGTCGGCGAGGACGAGCAGGCCCTCGTTCGGCGTGATGTTCTCGCCGCTGTACGTTCGGATTACGCCGGCAGCTGCAAGCCCTACGACGGCCAGCCATATTGCTAGCAGCATCAGCCAGAGCCGCCGCGGATTAGATCCACGATCCAGGATCATGTAGCGCAGGACGCCCGCGCCCGCGAGCGCGATGGCCGCAAGGAGCAGGGCCCAGGTTGGGTACCGGTCTACGTCCGACGCGTGACGGCGTTCCTTTTCGGTCGGCTCGTCAAGTCTGCCCGTCCTGCGCGTCTGAGCCAACTGGCGAACTGGACAAGCCAACCGCTCCTGCCGCACTGCGTTCGTCAGCGCCCGCGAGTGGTGGGTCAGCTAGCAGGAGCTCGGCGAGGTACTTACATGGAGGGTTTTCGGTGGCAAAGTCTCGCAGGCCAGACTCGATTCGACCTTCGGAGTAATAACAATCCACTCGGATCGGCGATCCTCCAAGACATAGCGCTCCGGTGGATGCCCGCCATCGACGCAGTAGCTATCCTGATCGACACCCCTCGCGTCAAGCTCTGCGCGCAGCCTGGTCCCGATCCAACTGCCGGCGTATTCGTTCATCCGATACGCAGCACACGACAACGTCGGACCGTCCGCTCATCAGCCGCTCATGGTGGCCACGCGCCGGTTTCACTCGGCGCTGGGCAATAACAACCGGACCTCGGGGAACGCGCGGCTAGCGGCGAATCGCCGCCAGGAGAGCTCCTGGTGGGGCACCGGCTGGGGGTCTCTGTCGCCTACTTCGATGACGCAAGAGCAACGAGGGGTCGGCAGTCCTCGCGCACTAAGGGGACCCCACTCATTCCCGGGTGGGCCGCTGATAGAGGACCATGAGCGGTATGCCGGAGGAACTGGCGCTCTCGCCGGGTAAGCGCGGACGGCACGAGGCACCGGCGTCGCGGCGCGCCCTTCTGGTGTCTTGGCTGCTTGGACTCTCGTGGCTCGCCGGGTGCATCGCCGCATTCCTGGTCGGCTTCGGCGTCGCCGAGGCAGGCGTGGCCCCGGCCCACCCTGCGCCCCTCGGTGGCCGGCCGGTGGGCCTGGGCCCCGCGATAGTCGGCGCGAGCGCGGCGATCCTGGTCCTCGTTGCCGGGGCGCAAATCAATATCCTCCGAGACCGGCGACGCCACCCGAAAGCCAGGTACAACGCATTGCACTGGCGCCGGAATCTGCCGCCGTCACTGGCGCTACGCCACAATGCACGGGTGGCCTTGATCAGCGTCCCGATTGCCGCCCTGGGCTTGTGGCTGACGCATCTATACGGCTAGCGGCAAGCGGCAGACTCGCACTGAGAACAGGCCAAGCCCGTTCGGCGACGTCGGCTATTGCCGCCGACTGCGCGCGGTCTGCCCGGGCGGTACGAGCAGGTGTGGACTCGAACCGAGGACAAGGTCAGCTTCGAGCTCTGCTGCATCCCCTTCTTCACGTACGACCTGTCCCTCGGTGAGGTCATTCGCCAGACGACCGACGACGGCGAGTACGAGATCGTCTCCAAGGGTGGCCACCAAACAATCAGGTTCGCGATACAGGACGAGAAGTTCCGGCACGAGGGTCACGACGCGTTGCACGCGTCGATCGCGAGCGCAGGTTGCGTGGCCGAGTTTCGCGGTCACGTGCTCGGTTACGGCGCGATCGACATCGTCGATGAGCACCAATCGGAGACCGTTCGGGCGCTGCTGACACCGCTTGCCGAGCAGGGACTTCTTATGCGGGAGTGGGCGGACCCGGCTGTTGCAGATTGAGGTTCGCCACCATCCGGATCTGGCAGACCGGGCGCGTGGTCGATGGACTCTGGCCGCGCCGAACGCCGACTACGTGCATGTAATCGGCCTTGGTGATCGTGACGGGGGTGCGCGCAGATCAACCCGATCTGTGCGCTCACGCCAAGTAGCCGGCAGGCTTGCGGGCACGCCTGACAGTCTGCCTCGAGCGGCTTGCGTGCCCGGTCACTGATCTGAGAGATTTCTTTCATCACATTCCTCTCAGATGACAGATCGGGTCATGGCCGAGAACAGGACAGGCGCCGGCGCCGCTGGCAGGGTTGAAGTAGGCATGACTGATGCCGACACGATGCGTGCCCTGGCACATCCGGCGAGGATCGCCGTTCTCAGTCACCTGAGTACCGAAGGGCCGGCGACGGCGACCGAGTGCGCGCCGGTGGCGGGCGTGTCGCCGTCGGTGTGCAGCTATCACCTGCGGATCCTTGAGCGCTACGGGCTCGTCGAACGTGATCTCGACGCGCCGGCATCCGGGCGGGAACGGCCGTGGCGGGCCCGCCAGGTGGGAATCCGGGTGGAGAAGCAGGACAATCCGGTTGCTCAGATGGCGGCTGACCTGCTGGCTGCCAGCATGGAGCAGCGCTGGATGGACGTGCGGAACCGCTTCCGGGCCAGCAAAGCCGACTATGACCAGCGGTGGCGCCCGGTCTACGGGACTGACTGGCAAGTCCTGCACGTGACAGCCGAGGAAGCGGCCAGTGCGCGACGGCAGATACAGGACGTGCTGATGTCGCTGGTCCGCGTCTCGAAAGAAGACAGGCCCGAGGGCGCGGAACCGGTCCAGGTCGTCGTGGACTGGGCGCTCATGTTCGACCCGGTGCAGGGATGACCCCGGCTCTGTTCGGCGCGAACCACGGCCGCTGGACAGTGCTGCGCTCGCCGCGGTTCCGGCTGCTGGCAGGAGGATCGCCGTGCTCCACTCTCGGCGACTACCCCTCGGCAATGGCGCTGCCGTCGCATGTCCTGCTGGGCAGCGAATTCAAAGGCTTCGATCATGCGTAGGCCCCGGCGTACGCACAAGTCCGACAAAACGCCAGGTGCGCCTAACGGCAGGATCATCTCGCTGTGGCGCAACCGGGACTTCCTGATCCTGTTGTCAGGAGAGACGGCGTCCGCTGCCGGAAGCCAGATGGCATGGCTGGTCTTTCCGCTCGTCGGCTATTACCTGACGCACTCGGTCGCTGAGGCGGCGCTCGCTGGTACGGCGAGCAGCCTGGGCGGAGTGGCGACGCGGCTGCCCATCGGGGCGCTGGTCGATCGGTTGAACCGGCGATTGATGATTGCGTCCGCTGATGCCGCCGCGCTCGTGGTGTACGGGGGACTGGCGGCCGGGCTCGCGACACACACCCTGAGCCTCGCGGAACTTGTTGTCGGTGCGCTGCTCAGCGCGATTGCTAGCAACTTCATCAATCCCGCGGTCGCTGCCAGCCTTCGTACAATCGTGCCGGCCCGGCAGCTGCCCCAGGCGCTGAGTCTGTCGCAGGCGCAAGCGCACGGTGCTGGGCTCGTTGGCCCGCCAGTCGGCGGACTGCTCTACGCGGTATCTAAATGGGTACCCTTCGCGGCTAACGCGGTCAGCTACGCGGCCTCACTAGTCGGGGTCACGCTCGTGCGCACCCCGCTGCCGGCTCCGAGGACGGACTCGGATCCGCAGCAGGGAATCCTGCGGGAAATCGCTGAAGGGCTCCGGTTCCTATGGTCACGCAGCTTCTTCCGGGCACTGACAGCGTCCGCGGCTGTGATCAACTTCGCCGCCAGCGCATTGTTCCTTGTACTCGCCCTGAAGATGCTCAAAGCCGGGGTGCCCTACGCGGCTATCGGCTTGGTGTACTCGCTGGCTTCAATTGGCGGGCTTGCGGGCTCCAGCATTGCACCAGTCCTGGTGAAACGGGTGGCGACCGGCCTGTTGTCGGTCAGTACCAGTTTCGTCGTCGCTCTCATGATCGTGCCCATCGCCTTCACCAATAGCGTCGTGGTGACCGGCATCTGCATGGCTGGAGCGTTTTTCCTCCTGCCCGCGTCGAACTCGGCAGTTAATGCCTATCAGATGGCCATCACACCGGACCGGCTGCAGGCCCGCATGTTTTCTGCGCTCAACTTCGGCATCATGATCCTCGAGCCGCTCGCGCCAACGGCCGGAGGAGCAGCGCTCGCGCTCGCGGGCAGCCGCGTCGCGGTCATCGCGGCCGCCGTGACGGTCTTGATCGGAGCACTTATCCTGCTTAGCAGCTCCGAACTGCGCAACCTGCCAAGGCCGGACAGGTGGGCCGCCGCGGAAGTGAACTGACTCTTGCCGGGCGAACAACCGATGCGATGGACGCGAACGGCCGGCGCGCCATATGACGACGTCATGGCCCTGACCGACGCCGCATCCGCCCGACCGGACATCGACGCCGAGCACACGGCGATGATGGGCGCTCCATCGGCGGCCTACATGGCGATCCTTCTCACGTCATCACCGACCGCTTCAAGCCGATCGTCGCCCAACGCATCGCCGTCGAACCTCGCGGCTTTCGTCAGCACCCCGGACAACCCGTCGCTCCCGGGCCGGGTGCACTGCGACCCGGTGGAGCCCGCCGAACATACCGCAAGCAGTCGGCGCACCAGCACGCGAGCTGGTAGTACCGGCAGCCGTGGCGCGACGCCGCTACCGGCGAGTGGCGCGCCACCCGACCGCAGACATAACCAGCGTCGGCTCACAAACCTGCTGGTGGATAAGCGTGCGAGCCGCGGCCGCACAGCCCGACCGGATCTGGCTTGTCGAGGGATGTCGAGCCTGAACTACAGAACGTGACACGGAGACGGCAGTTCCTCACGTGAGATCTCGTGATGCACCCAACGTCCGGGTCACAGAGGCGCGAGGAGCATGAGGACCGCGTCGCTTCGGGCGCGCTGCGATTCCCCTTCGGCGACCGCGACGCGAAACATCCTTGCGGCAGGGCCGGCCGCGGGCGGGAAGCGCCTGGGGCCGACCCTGCCTCACTGTCAGCCTTCGGCCCAGATCTCGCCAGCGCTGGCGTAGCAGGGTTCCATCACGAGCTTGGCGGCCGGGGAGGCAGCACTGCCCGGATTATCCAGGCACAGCCCGTTCCATGCGTTGATGATCTGTCCGTCCGGCAGCGGGTACCAGGCCTTGGTGTCCAAGAGGCCGGCGGGGGTGCATTTGGTTAGCAGCACCGGCACGCCGGGCCGGACGCCTGGCTTGCTGTAGGTGTTTCCAGTTGTGCCCAGGCACAGGCCGTTGTGATCGGTGAAAGCCCAGTTCGAGAAGGTCGACCATAGCTGGGCGGTGCTGCCGTCACAATGCGTCGCAGCAAGCCTGACTCCGGCGTTCCGGCTGTTGTGCGGATCAGTCAGGCACTGCCCGCCGACGCCGGAAAGCACCGGGCCGGCCGGCAGGGTGAAGGACTGGCTGACGACTTGCTCACAGATGGCCATGGAGACCTGGGTGCCGTCGCGCGTGCTGTCGCGCGGGTCGTTCATGCACAGGCCGGAGGCGGGGTTGTACAGCCAGACTTCGCCGGACTGCAGCGACCATCCCTGGCTGCCGGCTCCGTCGCACTGCCGCAACCGAAGCCCCAGTTTCGCGCCCTGGTGCACGATGGTGGCGCACTTGCCGTGGATGACGAGCGTGCCGCTGCTGTCGGCGGCCGGGTCGGGCAGGTAGGTCCACCGCTCGGCGGCCTGGCCGTCGCATTTCCAGACTTCCACCTTGGTGCCGCTGGCTGCGGAGTTGCGGGCGTCGTACAGGCACAGAGTGGCGGGGCGGCTGAGCGTGTGCAAGGTGACCGGGCCGGTCACCTTGTGGTAGGCGGCGCGCAGGTTCGGCACTGCGACGAGATCGAAGGACACCGACCCGGTGGCTCCGGTGGTGTCAGCAGCGGTGATGGTGATCTTGCTGGTGGCCGCTGCGGCTGCCAGCCGTCCGGAGATCAGCCCGGTCGCCGGGTTGATGGTCAGCCCCGCAGGCAGCCCGGTAGCGGAGAAGGTCAGCTTCTGCGCGGCAGCCGAGTCGACCGCGCTGACCGGCAGCCTGAACGTGGTGCCGGCCTCCCGGTCTTGGGTACCCGGGTCGGTGACGGTGATGGTGTCGCTGCTAGCGGTGTCGGTGAATGCGGCGGTGCCATCCGGGGTGCCCCAGCCGGCCGGGCCGTTGTAGCTGGTACCCGGGTAGTCATCGGCGGCGTTGCACAGGTAAGCGGGCTCGCAGTACCCGTTCGACCCGCTAGTGACCGGATACAGGTCCGCGGCGTGCCCGGTCTGGTACAGGTAGGACGCGGGGTAAGTGCCGGACTGCGGGGTGCCCGCCAGCGCGTACACCGCCGCGACGATGGGCGAGGCGACGCTGGTGCCGCCGACGGTGTTCCAGTCCGGGGCCTGGCCGTAGTAGGGGTAGCTGTCGTAGAACCACACCGGCGTGTTGGGGTCGGCCACCGCTGACACGTCATTGTCGGTCCGGTTCAGGCAGCCGGTGGCCGCGTTGTCGTCCATCGTCTGCCAGGCCGGCTTAGCGCTGGCATCCGGATCCGTCCCACAGCCCGAACCCGTGCCCTCGAGCCCGGGCGCAAGACTCCACGCTGATTCCTGCCAGCCCCTGGCCGTACCCGGCGCGGGCACCAGGCTGGTGCCGCCGACCGAGGTGACGAACTGGGCCGAGGCTGGATAGGAGGTGCCGTAGCCGTAGTCTCCGGCGGCGGCGGTGATCGCCACACCCGGGTGGTCGAAATAGGCATTGTCAGACGCGCTTTCGCCGCCGCCCCAGCTGTCGGAGATGAACTTGGCGCCCAGCCGGACCGCGGTGTCCTCGCCGGCGCCCAGGTCGGTGGTGTAGTCGGAGTTCGCCTCGACCAGCAGGATGTGGCAGTTCGGGCAGATCGCCGACACCATGTCCATGTCCAGCGACTCCTCCGTCTCCCAGCCGCCGGTCGGGTCGGCGTGCGGTAGCGGGCGCGTCGCGCCGTGCTCGTTCACCACCGTGACGCAGCCGGCGCCGGTGGCCTGGTCGCATGCCGCCTGCCCCCACTGGCTGCGGTAGACGGCCAGGTCAGCGGCGGCGTACGGGTCGTTGTAGGCATCCACCACCGCGACTGTTTCGCCGCTGCCCCCACTGGCTGCTGCGGAGACCAGGTTGTAGGCGCTTTGCAAGTCGGCCGGATCATAGACGTCCGGGGTGAGATCATCGGGACGTGCGCGGCCGTGCACGCTGTGAGGCAGCAGCGCCAGGCAGGCCATCTGCCCGGGCCTGGTCGGCGTACCACAGACCTGGCGAACCCCGCCGGGCAGTTCGGCAGGCCGCTGGCGCAGCGGGAACAGCAGCCCCGGCTTCGGCACCGCCTCAACCGCGGCCGCGAGCCGCGCGGACGGGGCAGAGCCGGTGCCCGCCAGGCCCGGAGCCGTACCGGCGACTGTCAGGCCGAGCGGCAGCGCCAGCGCTGCCGTCGCGACCCGGCAGAGCAGGCCCGGCCTGCGTCCTGCCGGGCGCGTGTGATAATTCCTGAGCACTCGATGCCTCCCGGATGGTGCCGCTGCCGGTCGCCGCGCCGAGCCGAGCCGTTACTTGCGATCTGCCGCACGCGGCAAGGCTGTCCGCCGCAGCACGGCATTGAACGAAAGCCGCTGATCGTAGTGGTACGGCAAACGGCCATGGATTGTCATTTCATAAACGGGCAAGACGCTCGTCCAGGTTGCCTGGCTTCGGCCACTTTCTGAGGCTGATCTTGGTGGCAGCGCGGCGACCTGCGGGTTCGATGTCAGCAATTGCTGAAACTGGGCACGAGGCGATACTCGGAGGACACTTTCGCGTCGACGCGCCTAGTCAGACGGCCATTTCTGCGGCGCATCGACCTTGTTTGCCTGCTCACCAGCGGCGGGATGTCGAGCCGGGGGCGATGCCGCCGCCGGTCGCCGGAAAGGGTAATCGGTAATGACATTGGTGAGGTACGGCCAAACCGGGACGGCGAGCAGGAGCATCAGCCACCGGCCCAGCGACGACCAAAGCGCCATTGTGGCGGCGGCTGGTGAGGTGCCCCGCCATGGTGATGATCTCGGCGCTGCCGCGCCCCGCAATTCATTGCCCCGTAGTCGTAACTGTTCAGGTACGTCTTCTAACCAGCGCCGGTTCGGCGTGGGCGTGGTGAAGTCGCGGTGCGGCAGGTCGCCGGCGCGCTGGCCGTCTCTGCCCGGCACGGTGGTGCGGACCTTGCGGCGGCGGCGCGCCCTGGATACCCAGCTCGCGCATCAGGCGCTCAGTGGTGCACCGGGCAACGGTGATGCGCTACCTGTTGTGCTCCAGCCAGACCTTGCCGGCGCCGTAGACCTCGCGGTTTTCCTCATGCACCCGGCTGATCTGGGTCTTCGGGCTGGCCGTCGCCGACGGCTCGCGCGCGGCGGCGGCCTGCTCACCGCGGCGTAATAGGTGCTCGGCGCGACCGACGCCCCGTCCGCGGTCAGCGCGCAGCAGTTCGATCCCGGACATGTTCTTGTGCTCGTTGATGAACCGCACGAGCGCGTCAGTGGCCGGCCCAGCTCGGCCGCGAAGTAACTGGCCGCTGCCTGCAGGATCTGGTTAGCGCGGCGCAGCTCTTTCACCTCAACGCGCAGCCTGCGGAGTGCCGCACAGGCCCGCCGCCCGACCGCTAGTCCCCACCAACGTAGCCACCGGCGTGATCATTCTGACCCGGACTAGGCCCGTAGATCTTCTCCTTACCATGGACATCCGGGCGTCCGTGGCACCAGCAACGAGACCGGACCATCTGCAGATTCATAACCTCGGAGGGTCTGGGATTGCCGCGGATAGCCTGGCGGTTGTCACCACCTGTCGTCACCACTGCGGGCTACTTTTGTGGCATGGCCCGGCGCCGTCGCGGTGAAGACGGCATCTCCTTCGAGCAGCACCGCCGGTCTGCCAGGATCCCGAACGCCACTGGCACTTCCCGGGGATCTGGAGCCACTGACGGCGGGTCACTGCCATGCACGCGCCCCCGGGCGACAACGGGCTCGTCGATCATCCAGCCCTCGAAGCACGGGCTCGCAAGTAACGGCGCTACCAAGATCAAGATTGACCCGAGCAGAGGGGAGCTATTAGATCCACACTCCCGCGATCGGCTGATCGCTACGTGATCGGCCCGGATCTGGAAGCAGAGGAGACGATGCGCCGACGAGCGGCCGAGTGACCTCAGCGGACTGGCTGTGTGCCAGCCTGGCGGTGGCGGAACTCCGCACGGAGATGCGATGCGGGCTTGGCGGCACCGGCGGCTCGTCCAGTTTCGGCTGACCCGGCCTGGTGGCTATTCGTTGGCGCTCCAGATCTGGCCTGTTTCGTTGCTGCCGGACATGTGCTGGAGGAGCTGCGCGGCAGACTGGCCTGGTGTGAGCAGGGTGCCGGAGGCGTGCATCGCGATAAACTGATCATGCAGCTGCTGGCCTATCTGCTCGGGTGACCGACTGCGAAACCAGGCTTGCATCGCGGTGTCGACCGCGCCAGGACGGTAGACGTTCGCGGTCACGCCACTGCCTGCGAGTTCGCCGGCCAGGTTCAGGGTGTGCGCCTCCAGCGCGGCCTTCGTGGCGGCATAGGTGTTGAGGCCGATCATCATCGCCGGGCGCTCGACGATGGCGGCGGAGACGTTCAGCACCCGGCCCCAGCTTCGCTGGAGCATCGAGGGCACGAGCGCCAGGGTCAGATGGAACGGCGCGCGTACGTTGACCGCGAACGCCGTGTGCCACTCTTCCGCGTCGGCGTTGAGCGTCGGACCTGCGGGCTGGACTACGGCGGCGTTGTTGATGAGAATGTCGACCGGTCCGAGCGCGCACGCGACTCGTCCCGGTATGCCGGTCAGCGCGGCGGCGTCGGCAAGGTCGGCGGCAATGACAACCGCGGTCCCGCCCGCGGCCTGGATGGCGGCCGCGGCCTGGTCGAGCTGGTCGGCCGACCGGGCGACCAGTGCGACTTTCGCGCCGGCCGCCGCCAGGCCCGTCGCGATCGCCCGACCGATCCCTCTTCCGGCACCGGTGACCAGCGCGACCCGTCCCTCGAATTCGGCGGCCATCAGCCCTCCAGCGCGTCGAGCGCGGCGAGGATCGCCGCCGGCTCGCTGCGGGTGCTGTAGTCCGGGTGCACGTCGACCCAACGGACGGTGGCATCGCCATCCGCAATCAGCGTGGTCGGCATCGGCACGGTGGTCGTACCATCGGCGTTGACCTCGGTCAGGTCGAGTCCGAACTGAAGCTGCATCGCGCGCGCTTCCGCCGACGGTGCGGTGAGGATCCCAGCCGCTGCCGCGAGCGTGTTGGCGGGGTCTGAGAGCACCGCGAAGCTCAGCTGGTTTTTCTCGCGCATCGGCCTGGTAGGCCTTCAGCGCGATGTTGCAGAACGGGCACCACGCGCCGCGGTAGAACACCAGCACCGCGCGGCGCCCGGCGAGCTCGCGCGAGAGCGTCGTCGCAGCCGCGTGCACGTCGATCAGCTCAGCGTCGGGCAGCCGCTCGCCCGGCGCGATCACGCCCTCGACGGTGATACCGGCAAGCGCTTGCTGCTCGCGGTCGAACGGGCTCGGCGGCCCGTCCGGCTGGCTGGCACGCATCGACTGGACGCGCTCCGCGATAGGTGTCGCTGACACAGATGAACCTCCTGAATAATGAAAGTCGTCTGACTGTGTGAGCGTCGCCGACCGGACGGTTCTTACGCCCGAGTGTGGTCGAGTGGCTGCGAGCAAGCCCGCGAAGTGCTCCACGCACCCACGCCCTGTGTATTCGTTTCCTGGAAGCGATCGAACCCCCAGGCGGTAAAAGCACGCCGAAGGCGGGCTCTAACAGGACCCGCTCATCCGTGCTGACCTTCTGAGCCCGGCGGGCCATCCGAGGCTGTCGCTGGACGTAGCCCGCCCCCGGCCAGGAGAGATACCTACCTACCCAGGAAAATGGGCGTGTCCGCGGTCTAGGCCTGGCAAGCTCGGAAAAGGGCAGTGTCATGACCCTCGACTGCAAGTCCTGTTCGGCCACGGGTTGGAGGCCTGCGTCCGCCAAGTCGACGCGATGCTCGGGCACGCCCGCCTGGTCCACGGGGCGGGTCCCGACATCGTCAGCGCCGGCGACCATCGCTACGTCGCCGATCGCCCGGCGCCTGCGCGACACTGGGCTTCGCCCTGGGCACGATCAGCACTATCACCGGAGCGGTGATCATGACAAAGGAAGGCACGGATGACTGCGCCATGTCCGGTGGCGAGCCGTCCGCCGCTGCCGGGCCGGTGCGGTCGCTGTCCTCTGGCTGTCAGCGCCGCGGCGGGCGAGTGGGTGGTGCAGGAGCACAGCTGCTGCAAGATCCGGACAGGTCGCCAGACATCCGCGGAGCTCAGGTCCGCGCGCCGCGGCCTTTCCGCAGCCGCCAGGCGAGCGCCGTGGCGGACAGAAGGAACAGGGCGCCCGTCACGGCGAGCCAGTGCCACAGGTACGGGTCCAGAGACAGGGTCGTCGTGGCAGGGAAACGAGCGGGCAGCCGGAGGATCAGCGGGAACCAGATCAGCAGCAGCATGCCGGAAAGTGCCGCGGGGACGCGCAGGTGGTTGATCCACGGCACTGCGGGCAGCTTCGGCGAACGGTGTCTGAAGACCGCCATGGCAGACCGGTCGGCGAGCGTGTACAGCGGCATGAGGATCAGGTCGTGGCCGATGACGGCGCCCAGGAACCAGACCGGGATGCCGACGGCGTTGCTGGGCAGGAGCTCGGCCGCAGCGTACCCGGCAAGCGCGAAGCAGCCGACCATGGTGAGCAGGTGGAGCGGGCTCGCACCGTACCAGCGAAGAAACCGGCGCATGCTTAACTCCGGAAGGTCAGGCTGGCGACCCACTTGGTGTTGTGCACGCCGGGATTGGCGGGCACGATCACCCGGGCCGGGTAGCCGTGGTCGGGCGAGAGGTC
>Ga0335072_10005211_pt1 | contig 19163 bp, 23 predicted proteins | sample Lox_Sample_21_FD_206725 | JGI IMG/M metagenome (GOLD analysis project Ga0335072, IMG submission 206725) | Soil microbial communities from Loxahatchee National Wildlife Refuge, Florida, United States - Lox_Sample_2.1 | ecosystem: Environmental > Terrestrial > Soil > Wetlands | place: USA...
CCGGATGTCATCCAGCGTCACCTCGCCGGGCTCGTCACTGCGCAGGTACACGGCGGCGCCCTCGATGATCCGCTGCCGGGTAGCCTGCCCCTTGGAAGTCAGCGCCATCCGTCTAGCGTAGTCAGCTTCTGGACTGTAAAGTCCAGAAAGACTGAAGGGACCCCCTCGATGAGCGAAGACGCCATCCGCCGCGCCCGGCAGCACTCGCTTGGCGACCTGCTGCGCCGCACGGCGCTGCGCTACCCGGGTAAGCTCGCGGTCGTCGATGGCCCGCGCCGGGTCTCGTACGCCGAGTTCGACGCGAGCGTGAACCGGTGCGCGAACGCGCTCGCGGCGCGCGGCCTGGCCAAGGGCGACCGGCTGGCCCTGCTGTCGCACAATTGCTGGCAGTACGGGGTGCTGGCGTTCGCGACCGCCCGCCTGGGCGTGGTCCTCGTGCCGGTGAACTTCATGCTGGGCGCGAGCGAGGTCGCCTACATCCTGACGCACTGCGGCGCGACGGCGATGGTGGCCGAGGACTCGCTCGCCGCCATCGCCGGGCAGGCGATCGAGTCCGCCGGGGCCGGCGTCCGGGTCCGCGGGTGGATTCCGCTGTCCGGCGCGGCGCCCGCGCCGGGCTGGGAATCCGCCGACTCGTGGATCGACGACGGTGACGCCACCGCGCCCGGCGTGCTGGTGGCCGACGACGACCCGCTGCGGCTGATGTACACCTCCGGCACCGAGTCCCGCCCGAAGGGCGTCGTGCTATCCAGCCGGTCGCTGATCGACCAGTACGTCACCTGCGCGATCGACGGCCAGATGTCATCGGCCGATATTGAGGTGCACGCGCTGCCGATGTACCACTGCGCGCAGCTCGACTGCTTCTTCAGCGTTGACGTCTACCTGGGCGCGACCAGCATCATCGCGCGCGGTCCCGACCCGGCGGCGCTGCTCGCGACGATTGAGCGGGAGCGGGTCAGCAAGCTCTTCTGCCCGCCGACGGTGTGGATCTCGCTGCTGCGCCACCCGGCGTTCGACGCGACCGACCTGACCAGCTTGCGCAAGGGCTACTACGGTGCGTCGCCGATGCCGGCGGAAGTCCTGCGGGAGCTCTCGCGGCGGCTGCCCGGCACGGCGCTGTGGAACTTCTACGGGCAGACGGAGATGGCCCCGCTGGCGACGATCCTGCGGCCGGACGAGCAACTCCGCTACGCGGGCTCGGCCGGGCGGCCGGGGCTGAACGTCGAGACCCGGGTGGTCGATGATCTCGACAATGAGCTGCCGCCCGGCGAGATCGGCGAGATAGCGCACCGCAGCCCGCACGCGGCACTGGGGTACTACAACGACCCGGCGGCGACGGCGGCGGCGTTCAGGAACGGCTGGTTCCACTCCGGCGACCTGGGCGTCTTCTCCCCGGATGGCTACCTGTCGGTCGTCGACCGGAAGAAGGACATGATCAAGACCGGCGGGGAGAACGTCGCCTCGCGTGAGGTCGAGGAGGCGCTGTACCAGCTGGACGGTGTCGCCGAGGTGGCGGTGTTCGGCATCAGCCACCCGCGCTGGATCGAGGCGGTCACCGCGGTGGTGGTGCCGAGAGCTGGCGCCACGCTGACCGCCGCCCAGGTGGATGAGCACGCGCGGTCGCTGCTGGCCGGCTTCAAGCGGCCCAAGTACATCGTGTTCGCCGACGAGCTGCCGAAGAACCCCAGCGGCAAGATCCTCAAGCGTGAGCTGCGGGCGCGCCACGCGGACCTGGCGGCCGGCGAGCGTCCGTAGGAAACGAGCCGCCGTTATCCTGGCAGTGTGAGCACGCCTGACATTCCCCTGCTGGACATCTCGGCCTGGCGATCGGGGTCAGCCGCGCAGCGGGCCGCTCTGGCCCGGCGGGTGGATGGCGCGTTGCGGCAGTCCGGGTTCCTGCTGATCGAGGGCCACGGCATCGATCCGGGCCTGGGCACGGCGATCCGCGCCGAGGCGGCTCGTTTCTTCGCCTTGCCCGCGCGGCTTAAGCTGCCTTACTCCGCCCCGGTCGGCGGCCGCGGCTGGATACGGCCGGGCGGGGAGGCCAACGCCTTCTACGGCGAAACGGCCGACCCCGGGCGGGCGGACCTGAAGGAGAGCCTGACGATGGGCCGCTCCTTCGCCACCGGCGATCCCGCGGTGGACGCCGAGTGGTTCGCGCCGAACGTCTACCCGGGCGAGTGCCCTGGCCTCGAGCCGCTCTGCGAGCGGTACGCCGCCGAGGTTCAGGGGCTGTACTACGAGCTCCTGGAAGCGTGCGCGGCGGCGCTGGGCCTAGCCGAGGACTTCTTCAGCGCCCGTGCCCGCCGGTCGCCGCACACCTTCAACATCAACCGCTATCCCCCGCTGGCGCAGACCGGGCCCCCGCTGGACGGGCAGTTCCGGGTCGCGCCGCACACGGACTGGGGGATGCTGACCATCTTGGACCGCCAGCCAGGCTACGGCGGCCTGCAGGTGCAGATGCCCGGCGGGCAGTGGGCGGACGCGCCCTACGCGCCCGGCTCGTTCACGATCAACGTCGGCGACATCCTCGCCCGGTGGACCGCCGACCGCTGGCGTTCCACCCGGCACCGGGTCCTGCCTCCCCCGGCCGAAGATCCGCATGAGGAACTGCTCTCGTTGATCCTCTTCCACGAGGCCGACATGGACGCCGTCATCGAGCCGCTCTTCCCTGGCACCAGCTACCGGCCGGTCACCGCCGCCGACTACCTCCGCGAGCGCACCGCCGCCGCGTCCGTCGCCGGCTGAACGAGGGTACAGTCGGGCGGTGCCCATCATTTACCACATCGCCACGGCTGACGACTGGCGCCAGGCGGTCAAGGACGGCCAGTACACCACGTCGACCATCGGCGCGACCCTGGCCGAGGAGGGGTTCCTGCACGCCTCGACCGCCAGCCAGGTGACCTGGGTGGCGAACAGGTTCTACCACGACGTTGCCGGCGACCTCGTGCTGCTGGTCATCGACACCGCGCGGCTGGCTTCCCCGCTGCGCTATGAGGATGTACCCGGCTGGGACGAGCCCTTTCCGCACATCTACGGTCCGCTCAACCCGGGCGCGGTCATCGAGGCGGTGCCGCTGCGGGCCGGGCCCGACGGGACGTACGCCATTGACCGGCCGGCCGCGTCACCCTTACCGGCCCGGATGCTCCTCGCGGACCCCTAGCCGCTCCAGGCGGGGGGCGCTGAACTGGCCGTCCGGGTCGAGGCGCTCGAACAGCGCCCGCGCGTCGGCTAGCCGGGGGTACAGCCGCGCCAGCTGGCTGGCGCCGACGTGGGTGACCTTGCCCCAGTGCGGCCGGGCATCGTAGGGCGCGAGCGCCGCCTCGACGTGCGGCAGTACCGCGTCGACCTGCTCAGGAAGGTTGCGCCAGGTGAAGTGGAGGGCCACGGTCGGGCGCCCGTAGGCGCCGCTCAGCCAGAGCTGGTCTGGCGCGATGATCCGGATCTCGGAGACCAGCAGCAGGGGCGTGACCAGGCGCGTGAGACGATGGACCGCTTCGACCGCCGCCGGGCCGTGCTCCGCGCTGACGAAGTACTCCGACTGGATCTCGTTCCCGTTGCTCGGGACCGAATCGATGCGAAAGTGCGGGAGGCGCTCCGACCACGGGCCAGGCGCGCCGTGCTCGGTGAGGTTATCGACCGGAGCGTCGACGAGCCGGGCCGGGCCGCGATCGCGGCGGGCGCCGAAGAGCTCCTCGGGCACGGCATCATCGGGCACAGGACCCGCCGGGCCGGCCACCCGGCGCTTGACCCAGGCCTGGACCGAGCCCGCGCCCCAGTCGGTGAACACGCTCACGCTGTAGCCGGCGGCCAGGACGCCGGGCAGGCTGGCCAGCAGCCGGTCCCAGGTCAGGCCCGCGTACACATCCTGCCGGACCTGGTACGTCGGCTCGATGTCGACGGTGACCCGGACGACGATGCCGAACGCCCCCAGCCCGACGGCCAGCCCGGCGAAATCCGGCTCGGAGCGCTCGGCGCGGCGGACCTCGCCGCCGGCCGCCACGTAGTCCAGTCCCGCGACCGCGGCCGACAGGACCTGATTACCGCTCCCCGACCCGTGGGTCCCCGTGGCGATCGCCCCGGCGATCGAGATGTGCGGTAGCGAGGCCAGGTTGGCTAGCGCCCAGCCCCGCTCCTGCAGCCATGTCGCCAGTTGCCCGTAGGTGGTCCCGCCGCCCACCGTCACCGTCCGCGCGGCCTCGTCAAGAACAGGCTCCGGCGGGATGCCGGTCACGGTGACCAGCGTGGCCCCGTTCTCGGCCAGGTCGTGAAAGGAGTGCCGCGTCCCCAGGGCGCGAACGCGGCCGCCGGCCGCGACGGCGCGGCGGACATCGCCCACCGTGCGCGCCTCGACCACCCGCCGCGCGGTGAACCGGTAGTTACCCGCCCAGGTCGCAAGCTCAGTCACTGACTGAACCTATCGCGTCCGCGCTCGTATGGTAGGAACGGGGCACGGCGGCCGGGGCGGCGGGCGGGCCGCCAGACGGAGGACGAGACGCCATGACAGAAGGAACCAGTCCCAGCGGCTTTCAGGGCGGGACCCTCGCTCATTACAGCACGGCCGCGGCGGCTTCCCTGCAGAACTGGCACGATGACCGGACCGGGCTATGGGCCATCCCGGGCGGCGCCCCGTGCGGGCCGCACGACCCCGGCTGGTGGAATTCAGCGAACGCGCTCTACGCACTGACCGACTACCTGCGCCTCACCGGCGCGGAAGGCTACCTGCACGTCGTGTCGAATACCTTCGGCAGGCAGGCGGACAGCGGCTTCCTTAACCAGTTCTATGACGATGAAGGATGGTGGGCGCTGGCCTGGATCAATGCCCACGACCTGGCCCGGGAGCGTGACCTGCCCGAGGAGCACCGGTACCTGGCCATGGCGAAGGCCATCTTCGCTGACATGGAGCGAGGCTGGGATCCGGGAACATGCGACGGGGGCGTGCTATGGCAGAAGGGAACCGCGACCAAGAACTCCATCGAGAACGAGCTTTTCCTGGCTGTCGCCGCCCGCCTGCACCAGCGTGTCCTGTTCCTGGAGCGGGAGCACTACCGGCACTGGATTGCCCGGGCGGGGCAATGGTTCCACGATAAGTTCATCGCCGCCGGCCCGGGCCGCCTGATATGCGACGGCGTCACCATCACGGGCAGCCACGAAGGGCACGAGGCGACCTTCACCTACACCCAGGGGGTCATCCTCGGCGCGCTCGTCGACATGGCCGCGGCCGGGATGGACGTCGCCGGCCGCGATCCGCTAGCCCTGGCCCGCCAGATCGCGGACGCCGTCCTGGCCAGCCCGGTCCTGGCCAGGGACGGCATCCTCACCGAGTTCGGCGGGCCTGGCCCGGGCGCGTCCAACGACCTGCCCCAGTTCAAGGGGATCTTCATGCGCAACCTGAGCTACCTGGCCACGTCCATCGGCGCCCCGGGCAATGCCGCCTATGTCGCCTTCATTCGCCGCAACGCCGCGGCGATGCTCGCCAGCAACCGGAACTCGATTAACCAGTTCGGGTACCGGTGGCAGGGGCCGTTCGACGGGCCGGACGCCGTCCGGCAGTCCTGCGCCCTGGAAGCACTCAACGCGGCCCTGCGGGTAGGCATCACAACCGCGTGACCTGGCGCGGCTTCGCCCCATGGCGGGCCCCGGCCTCCATGCCCACGCCACAGGGCAGTCAGGTTGTATATTCCATCTAACATACGATCTGCACCAGCTGGGCCGGGAGGATGCGGCTTGACTACATCGGTCGTCATGCTTCATGGGGGCGGCACAACCGCCCGCCAGTGGGACCTGGTGGCCGAGCGCCTCGCGGCGCCCGCGCTAGCCCTCGACGTGCCCGGTCGCGGCGACCGCCCGGCCGACGTGGCGACACTCACCATGGCGCAGGCCGTTGACAGCCTCGCGGCGGACGCGGGCGGCCCCGGCGGCGAGCCGGTCGTCCTCGTCGCGCACTCCTCGGGCGGCCTGCTCGTCCCGGGCCTCGTCGGACGGCTGGGCGACCGGGTGCGCCGCATCATCTTGATCGCCGCGTCCGTCACCGGCGACGGCGGCACCGGCATGGACTGCATGAAGCCGCGGCACGCCGACCGGTTGCGGGCACAGCGGGCCGCCGCCCGGCGGGGCGAGGTGCGGGCCGTGACGCCCGCGGACCCGCCGCCCGCCGAGCGAGCGCGCACTGCGTGGGGCACGTCCATGACCGACGAGCAGATCGCGTTCACGATCCACCCGTCCCGCTGGGTCAGCGACACGATCAACTTCTACGACGAGCCACTGGACTGGTCGGCCGTCCGCGCGCTGCCCTGCTGTTACCTGATGACCGTCCACGACACGGCAGTCCCCCAAGACCTCCAGCGGGTGATGGCCGCCCGCCTGCCCAGCGCCGTCGTCCCGCTGGCATCCGGCCACCTGCCCCACGTCACGATGCCCGATGTCATCGCCGCGATCTGCGACGGCGCGGCGGCCGACGTCGACCGCGGCGCCGCGGTCGCGTAAGGCACCTCATCCCCTCAGGCGAGACCACGCACAGCGCCGTCGATCTGCACGCGATATCCGGCCCGCAGCGCGGCGACGGTCGATGGCGGGGTGATGACCTGCACGGCTCCGTGCCGGGGGCGGGCGCTGGGCGTTCCGTACCCCGCGTGCGTCCACGGGGTCAGCGCGTCGCCGGTGATGACGGCGACCCCGTCGCCGATCCTGACGAAGGTGCCATCGGGCAGGCCGGCCCATCGCATCGGGTGCAGGCGCCTTCGGTGGGTGCCGCGGACGATTCGCTCGCCGTGCAGTTGCCGGTTCATCTCCCTCGCCCCCGGCGGCCGCACTCCGAGTCCCTCAGCCCAGGCGTGCTGATAGGCAAGGTAATCGGCGCGGCGGCATTCCCCGCAGGGGCGGTGCCCGGCCGCGAGGGAAACGGCCTCGTCGTGGAAGTACAGGAACGTGTAGTGGTGCGGCAGCCACTGGTCTGGGTGGTAACGGCCCCGGTACTGGAGGGCGCAGGTGATCCACAGGTCGCTCGCGTGGAACCGGACGATCTGCTTACCCGAGTGAAGGATTCCGCGGTTCCCCGTCCACGCGCAGCGAAGCGGGATCGCCTCGATCTCACCCATGGGCGTGACCCGGTTGCGTTCTGGCATGTCGGCCCGCTGACTATGCGCGCCCGCGGGCCGACCGGTCGAAGGGAAGCGGCTCGGCGCTCAGCGACAGGGCGCGTGCTCGTCCGGCCGTCAGGCCCCGGCGGTGATGCTGGCGGCACAGGACCTCATAGGTCACCAGGCCCGGGTGGCTAGCCGCGGGCGCCTGCTCGCCGGTGTCGCCCATGACGATGACCTCGCCCTCGGTAACCATGATCCCGTCCTCGACGCGCGCGTTGTGCGTCGCGCGCTTGCCGCACCAGCACAAGGCCTCCACCTGCAAGACCTGCGTGGTATCGGCCAGTTCGACGAGCCGGGCCGAGCCCGGGAACAGCCTCGTCCTGAAGTCGGTCAAGATGCCAAAGCAGAACACGTCAATTTCCAGCTCGTCCACGATCTTGGCCAGCGCGTCGACCTGCCCGGCCGTGTAGAACTGCGCCTCGTCGCAGATGAAGTAGTCGATCCGCGCGCCCGACGTGAGCGCGTCGACCGTGTGGCGCCAGAAATCAAAGGCCGGCGAGACCTCAATCGCATCGTGGGTCAGCCCCAGCCGGGAGGACACCAGCGCGGCCCCGGCCCTGTCGTGGGCGGTGAAGATCAGGCCGACCAGCCCGCGGGCTTGGCGATTATGGTTGGTCTGCAGGGCAAGGGTGCTCTTTCCGCTGTTCATCGGGCCTGTGTAGAACGTCAGCTCAGCCATAGCCGAGTATCTTCCCACGAGAGGCGACGCCCGGGGCTACCGTTTGCTGGCGACTACGCCGTAAATGGGGACGGCGTGCTCGAAGCGCGGGTCGCCGGGGGCGGGGTGCCACTCGGTGACGGGGACCAGGCCGGGCGGGACCGGGTCAAGGCCGGCCACGAGCTCAGCGACCTGCGGGCCTGAGCGGAGCGTGATGGGTTGCGCTGGCATCATCTTGTTCCACTGCCGGGCCGCGGCGTCCAGTGCCGGGTCCAGGTCGCTCGCCAGGTGGTAGATGGCGACGTAGCTGCCCGGCACCATCTTGGCTACCAGGGAGGTCACCACCGCGGCGGCCTCCGCGGCGTCCACGACGTAGGCCAGGGTGAACAGGAGCAAGACCGCGACCGGCTGGCGCAGGTCCAGGGTCGCCCGCGCGCCCGCCACGATCGCGCCCGGATCGCGAACCTCCGCGTCGACGTAGCCGACGGCCCCGCCGGGCGCGGACTTCATCAGGGCCCGGGCGTGTGACAGCACCATGGGGTCGTCGTCCACGTACGCGATGCGGCACTCGGGCACGAGAGACTGCGTTACCTCGTGGGTGTTGCCGACCAGCGGAAGGCCGGTGCCGATGTCGAGAAACTGCCTGACTCCCGCCTCGGCAACCAGGAAGCGCAGCACGCGCTGCTGGAAGGCGCGCACGGCGGGAGCGATCGTCGCGATCACGGGCGCCGTCACGGCCAGGGCCCGGGCGGCCTTGCGGTCGGCCTCGAAATTGTTCTGGCCGCCGTACAGGTAGTCCGCGACGCGCGCGGCGTTCGGCACCGTGGTGTTGATGAGCGCGGCCTTGGCCCGGCGCGCCTCCTCCTCACCCCAGTCGTCTGCCATGGCTACAAGTATGCGCCCGCCAAGGCGTCGCGGATCTTCGTAGAGACCACAATGGGACCACGGATCACGCGCCCCTTGCGACAATGGCCGCATGGAACGGCTAGCGTGCCCCTGCGGCCTCGGTGACGACTACGAATCGTGCTGCGGGCGGCTGCACAACGGAGCGGACGCCCCGACGGCCGAACTGCTGATGCGCTCCCGCTACAGTGCGTTCGCCGTCGGTGACGCCGATTACCTGCTGCGCACCTGGCATCCCGCAGGCCGTCCGGGCACGCTCCGGCTCGACCCGGAGCGCCGCTGGACCCGCCTCGCCGTGCTTGAGGCTCACGGCGGGGGGCTGTTCGACACCACCGGCACGGTGCGGTTCCGGGCCCTCTACGTCCAGGACGGGCAACGGGGCGTCCTTACCGAGACCAGCAGGTTCGTGCGAGAAGGGCGGCGCTGGCTCTACCTCGGCCCGGTCACGTGACTCTTCCCTTCACGGGGACGCCATGCTGCGCGGCGGCGTGCGCGATCACGCGGGGCAGGAAGATGCCATTGGGCAGGCCGGAGACCTCGATCACCCGGTGGGCCGGCCGCGCGCGGCAGCTGAGGTGGACCGCCCTGACGACACGGCCGCCGCGGGCCAGGTCGACAGTCCGCAGGCGGACCGACCGTATGTCCGGCCACGGGACGGGGGCGCCCGCAGCCGACAAGGTGACGCCGCCCTTGCCGATGCGCACCGGACCGAAGGCAGCCGGCCGGCCAGCGTCATAGGCGTCGACGGCGTCGTTGACCAAGCGCGGGCCAACGACGCGCCGGGCATCCTTCAGCAGCCGCCAACTCCCCCACCGCGGCCCGACTTCGGGTGCCGGCCCCCCGGCGATGCCCGGGCGCGCCGAGAAACTGTGCAGGTGAGTGGACGTCGTGGTCGCCTGGCCGGTGTAGGTGGATGTCGTGCGGAAGGTGACGGTGACCTCGGCGACGGTGACCCAGCGGACCGCGCGCGGCCCGGGGTCGGTGGCGAGCATCTGCGCGTACCCGTCCTGGTAGCGGGCCAGCCATCCGCGCACCACACGCCGCCGCAGGCCGACGGCGATCATGACGGCGCAGGCCAGGAGCACGGCGGCGAGGCCGCCGAGAATGTCCGGCTGACCGCCGCCCGCGTGGTTATCCGTCCCCACGATGAACAGCCCCAGCGCGGCCGCGACGCCCAGGAGCCAGCCGGAGACCAGCATCGCCGGATTACTGCGCCAGCGCTCAATGCCCAGGCGGTAACCCAGCTGGAGGTCTCTGCCCACGTGAGCGGATGCCTGCTCGGGCGTCATCTGGGATAGGTCCATCGCGCCTTTTCTTCCCCGCCCACCACCCCAGGCGTCAGCCTCTTCAACGGGCGTCTAATTCTCCCGGTTCCCGCTCAGACCGGGCGGATCGCTATTCATTGCATTTGGCGGTGATTCGGCGTCGACTCAGATCTGGAGCCGGGAGCCGGCCCGCAATCGGATCAAGGGAGACCCCCCATGCGAAGCATGCCGAGACCGCTGAGAACGCCCCGTGACTGGCGCGCCGGGCTGGGTGCGTGCGCGTTGCTGCTCGTCGCGCCGTTCGCCGCCGCCGTCTTCACCTCGCCCGCGCACGGCACCACCAGGAGCGCGCAGGCAACCAGCGCCCTGGAAAGCGCCGGCCACGACCAGGCCCCCACCGTCAACTGGGCGCTGCTGGGCACGGCCTCGGCGACCAGCGTCCTGCCCGGCTATCCCGCCTCCAACGCGATTGACGCAGACGCCGGAACCGACTGGTGCACCTGGGGCTGGACAGGCACGCTGACCGTTGACCTCGGCCAGGCCCGCGCCCTGGATGACCTCGGCATCACCCTGGACGCCACCAGCCCGTCGGCCTCCGCGCAGATCGAGCTCGCGACCACCGACGGGGACTGGCACCAGGTGCCCGAGCTCAAGAACGTCGCCCTTGATCCCGGTAGCCCCATGTACCTTCCGCTGCCGAAGAACACGACCGCCCGCTACGCCGAGATCACGGTCTACAGCGACACCGGCGCCAACGTCTGCACGGGCGAGGTCCGCGCGTACGGGCCGGATCAGGCGGCCGCCGGAATGGACCTGGGAGCCGACCTCTCATTCACCCCGCAGGAGCTCGCGGCGGGCGCCACCTTCAGCGACGAGGGCCAGCCCGGTACCCCCGTCCAGATCATGCGGGAGGCCGGCGCGAACTACGTGCGGATGCGGCTGTGGGTCGACCCGCCGCCCGGCTACAACGACCTCGCCAGTGACCTGGCCCTCGCCAGGCAGGCCCGCGAATCCGGGATGAAGGTCTACCTGGACATCATGTACTCGGACTTCTGGGCCGACCCGACCAAGCAGAACATCCCCGCCGCGTGGCAGGGACAGGACCTGGCGCAGCTGACGACGACGGTCCAGTCGTACACGCAAAGCGTCATCGCCGCGTTCGCGCGGCAGGGCACGCCGGTCGACATGGTCTCGATCGGCAACGAGATCAGGAACGGGATCTTGTGGCCCGTCGGCGAGATCAACTGCACCGACTGCGGTGGCTGGGCCAACTTCACGCAACTGCTCAAGGCAGGCGTCGCGGGCGCCGAGGCAGGCAACCCGCGAGGCCACCAGCTGCTCATCATGATGCATTACGACCAGGGCGCCGACTTCACCGACAGCTCCGCGTTCTACTCCGGTCTTGAGTCCTACGGCGTGCCGTTCGACGTGATCGGGCTGTCCTACTACCCGGTGCTCAGCGAGCCGTCCATCTCGCAGTTCAAGGCGAACGTGGACGGGCTGGCCAGCGAGTTCGGCAAGCCGATCGTGCTGGCCGAGACCCAGTACCCGTGGACGCTGGCCAACGGCAACTCCCCGCTCGGCGACAGTACCGGCGACTTCGCCTGGGAGACCAGCCAGATCGAGCCCGGCTACCCGGCCACGCCGGGCGGCCAGCTGTCCTTCGTGACTGACGAGCTGTCCATCCTCGCCACCGCTCCGCACGGGCTGGGGCTGGGGCTGTTCTACTGGGCGCCTGACTGGATTCCCGGCGTGCCCTGGGAGCCAGGCGCCGGAATCGGCTCGCCCAACGTCAACATGACCTTGTTCAACTTCGGGGGCCAGGCGCTGCCGTCGGTCAACATCTTCCGCAACCCAGCCGGGGTCTGCGAGCAGGAAAGCCCGGGCGCCACCCCCTGCGTCATCGGGGGCTAGGGCAGGCCACGCCGGAGGGCCCGTCGGCGGCCGGGAGTCGCCGACGGGTCCCCTCGGATAGCCCGAACACGTCAGCGAATTCCGGGTTAGCCGTTTACGTTCTAACTCGATGGGTACTGGGGGGAAACGCGTTCAATAGTGGGATGAAATGTTTGACGGGGGGCTGATGATGAAATGCAGCACGCAGGCGGCGCTGGCGATCGGAGCCGGCTACCTGCTCGGCAGGCGCCGTAAGCTCCGCGCCGCGACGGTGATGGCGGTCGCGACCGCCGTCGGCGGCACGAGCGTGGGTGGCATCGCCTTGCGCCGGGGAGCGAAGCTGCTCATCAACTCCGGTGCCCTCGACACGATGCCACCGCAGGTCGCTGACCTGGTCGACGTGATCCGCGGTGACCTCGTCGACGCGGGCAAGGCCGCGGCGTCGGCCGCGGTGACCAGCCGGATCGACTCCCTGACCGAATCGCTGCACGAGCGGGCCGAGCGTATCCGCAACCCCGAGGAGGCGGTCGCCGAAGGCGCGGACGCGGCCACCGGGGCGGCACGAGACACCGGCAAGCGCGCGGCCGGCGCGGCCCGGGGCGCCGCCGCCGGCGCGACGCGCGGCCGGCGCGGCCGGGACTCCGACAGCGAGACGACGAACGAGGAGCCCGCCGAGGACGCCAGCGGCGAGGACGAGGAGCCGCAGGACAACTACGACCCCTACGACGACGGGGACGAGGCAGCCGAGGACGAGGCGCCGGCCAGGCGGCGGGTGCCCGCGCAGCGCACGTCGGCCCGCCGCCGCCCGGCGGCCTCCCGGACGAGGAGGTGACCGAGGTGCCAGGATCCACGAAGGAAAAGGCCAGCGGGCCGCTCGACCGCCTCAAGGACGAGGCCGGCGGCCTGCTGAGCGCGGTCACCGACAATGCCATGTCGTCGCTGCGCGGCAAGGTCGAGGACATGACCAGCCGCCTGACCGACTTCGCGGAGGACGGCGGGGGCCCCGGCCTGATGGCGGCGATCACGGGGGCGCGAGACCTGGCCGAGGGCAAGAGCCCGGCGCGATCCATGATGGGCGCCGCGTTTTCCGGCGTCAAGGAGAAGGTCTCGGGCCTGTTCGGCGGCAAGGGCAAGGGCAAGGACCGCGGCAAGAAGAAGCTCAAGCTGACCAATATCGTCGAGTCGATCGACGTGGGCGTTCCCCTCCGCCTTGCCTATGACCAGTGGAACCAGTTCAGCGAGTTCCCGACATTCATGAAGAAGGTCGATAACGCCGAGCGGACGAAGGAACCGACGAAGCTCAACTTTAAGGCGCAGGTCTTCTGGTCGCACCGCAGCTGGGAGTCCACGATCATCGACCAGCGCCCCGACGAGCGGATCATCTGGCGCTCCAAGGGCCAGAAAGGCCACGTCGACGGGTCCGTCACGTTCCACGAGCTCGCCCCGAACCTCACCCGGATCGTGGTCGTCCTGGAGTACCACCCGCAGGGCATGTTCGAGCGCACCGGCAACATCTGGCGGGCGCAGGGGCGGCGGGTCCGGCTGGAGCTGAAGCACTTCGCCCGGCACGTCATGCTCAACTCCGTGCTGAAGGCCGACGAGATCGAGGGCTGGCGCGGGGTGATCGAGGACAGCGAGGTCGTCCTCGATCACGAGGAGGCGCTCGAGCAGGAGAGCCGCGAGCGGGACGAGGACTCGGGCGAGAGCGAGAGCGAGAGCGAGGGCGAGAGCCCGCGGGCCGACGAGGGCGACGAGGGCGACGACCGCGAAGACAGCGACGGGCACCACCGGCGCAGGGTGCCCGCCCAGGCCAGCCGCGGCCGACGGCGGGCAGCCGGCAAGGCAGCCGACGACGGGGACGAAGACGAGACAGCGCGGGCACGAGCCGACGAGGGCGAGCAGGGCGACAAGGCGGACGGCGACGGCCACCGTCGGCGCAAGGTGCCCGCCCAGGCTAGCCGCGGCCGGCGGCGGGCCAGCACGGAGCGGGCCCAGCGCTGAGCGCCGCACCGCGAGTACGGCACGAGGGGGGAACAGGAAATGAGCACAGCAGTACAGCCAGGAGGGGGCAGCTCGGCCCGTCCATCGCCGTCCGGGCTGGTTGACGTCATCGACACGATCCTGGACAAGGGACTGGTCATTGACGCGTACGTCCGGGTGTCCCTGGTCGGCATCGAGTTGCTGACCATTGACGCGCGGGTCGTGGTGGCCAGCGTCGACACGTACCTGCGGTTCGCCGAGGCGGTCAACCGGCTCGACATCTCGCAGGAGAAGGAGGGCCTGACCGACCTGGTTGGCGACGTTACGGAGAACGGCGCCCACGGCAAGGCCAAGGGGGCGCTGGACGCGGCGGGCGAGAAGCTCCGCTCCCTCACCTCCGACGACGAGGACGACGAGCGCGGCCAGCGGGCCGAGCGCTCCTCCCGTCGGAGCAGGTGACCAGGGCGCGATAGCGGGCACAACGACTGAAGGGGGGACAGCATGACCGCTCAGGCCGACACAGCGGTTTACGTCTACGGGATCATGCCCGGTGACGTGGAATTCGAGGAGCAGCCCACCGGGGTAGGCACCCCGCCGTCGCCGGTGCGGCTCGTCCACTACCGGGATATCGCGGCGCTGGTCAGCGACGTGGACGTGTCCAGTCCGCTGGGCACCCCGGACGACCTGCTGATCCATGAGGAACTGCTGGACGCGAGCGCGGCGGCGGTGCCGGTGCTGCCGCTGCGCTTCGGCGCGGTGGTGGCGAACGAGAACGTGGTGGCCGATGAGCTGCTCGAGCCGTACTACGCGCAGTTCAGCGAGGCACTCGAGGAGCTGGAAGGCTACCAGGAGTACATCGTCCGGGGCAGCTACGTCCACGAGGCGGTCCTGCGGGAGATCATGGCCGAGGACCCGCAGGCGGCCGCGCTGTCCGGGCAGATCAGGGGGGCCGACCCGGCCGCCAGCCGCGAGGGGCAGATCCAGCTCGGGCAGCTCATCAGCGAGCGCCTGGCCAGCAAGCGGGCGCTGGACACGCAGCAGCTCCTGGACACGCTCACCGATCAGGTCGCCATGAGCGTCGTGCGGCCGCCGGGTGACGACTACGAGGCGGTGCACGCCGCCTTCCTGGTCGAGGCGACCGGTGCGGACCAGGTGACAGCCGCGGTGCGCGAGCTCGCCGCGGACTGGGAAGGCCGGATCGACCTGCGGATCATCGGCCCGGTGGCGGCCTACGACTTCGTGGTCACCACCGGCCCGTCACCGGGAGGCTGACATGGGCCTGCTCACGCTACCGTTGCGGATCCCGTTCCTGCCCGTCCAGGGGGTCATCCGGCTCGCCGAGCTCATCCAGGAGGAGGCCGAGCGCCAGCTCAACGACCCAGCCGCCGTCCGGGCCGAGCTCGCCGAGGCCGAACGGCTGCACGCGCAGGGCCTGATCTCCGATGAGGAGCTTGCCGAGCGGCAGCAAGACGCCCTCAACCGCCTGACCACCGTCTGGGACCCCGCCCAGGAGAGGAACTCCGCTGGGAGCTGATGCGACATGGCTGACCAGGGCAACTCGGAGATCACCGCCGCCCAGGCGGGCCGGGTGGGTCTGCGGCAGATCACCGAGCTGACGGGCAAGGAGGCCGAGGGCGTCACCGGCGTCCAGCCGACCGACGACGGGTGGCGGGTCACCGTGGAGGTGGTTGAGGACCGCCGCGTCCCCTCGTCGGCCGACGTCATGGCGACCTACGAGATCGATACCGACATGGATGGTGAGCTGATCGCCTACCACCGGGACCGGCGCTACTCACGCGGCCACGGTGGGGGTGACTGACATGCGATCGGGGAACGTGATCCGCGCTGACTCCGGCGGCGTGCCGGGCTACCAGTCCGGCGGCCGGTCGAGTACCAACCTGGGCGACATCCTCGAGCGGGTCCTGGACAAGGGCCTGGTGATCGCGGGCGACATCCAGGTCAACCTGCTGGACATCGAGCTGCTCACCATCAAGCTGCGGCTCGTCATCGCCTCGCTCGACACCGCCCGCGAGGTCGGCATCAACTGGTGGGAGGCGGACCCGTGGCTGAACGCCGACGCGATCCGCCGCGGTGAGGACCGCCGCGATGACCTGAAGGCGGAGAACCGCCGTCTGCAGGCGCGCATCAGGGAACTGGAATCCGGCGATGACCACTAGCGACGTCCCCTCCCCGGACGGCCCGGCGATCTGGGTGTACGGCCTGGCCGACGAGGGCACCGTGACGGCGCTGCCGGGCGTGGCCGGAGTCGCCGGCGCACGGGTACGGCTGGTCGCCGCCGACGGGCTGACCGCCCTCGTCAGCGACGTAACCCTGGAGGAGTTCGGCGCGCAGGCGCTGCGCCGCAACCTGGAGGACCTGGCCTGGCTGGAGGCGGTCGCCCGGGCCCATCACGGCGTCATCGACGCCGCGGCGCGACGGTGCACGCTGTTGCCGATGCGGCTGGCCACCGTCTACTCCGGCGAGGCGGCCATGGTGGCCAGCCTCACCGCGCACGCCGCCGAGCTCCGGGCCGCGCTGGACCGGCTGCGGTCGCGCACCGAGTGGGGCGTGAAGGCCTACGTGGTGCCAGCCGACCGGGACGCGGCCCCCGGTGCCTCGCGCGCGGAGCCGGCCGCCGGGCAACCCGGGGACGCCGATAGCGGCCTGGCCTACCTGCGGCGACGCCGCGACGCGCTGTCGGCTAGCCGGGACTCCGCGCGCAGCGCCGCCCAGGGCGCCCGGGCGGTGCACGCCGAGCTAGAGCGGGACGCCGTGGACAGCCGCCTGCATCCCCCGCAGCCGGCTCAGCTCAGTGGCCGCCCCGAGCCCATGGTCTTGAACGCCGCCTACCTGCTCGATGACGACCGGGCGGCCGGCTTCGCGGCGGCGGTGAAGGCACTCGGCGAGCGGCACCCGCGGCTGCGCCTGGAGCTGACGGGGCCGTGGCCGCCGTACTCGTTCACCGCGCGGGAACTGGAGCGGGAGGGTGCCTGATGGCCGTGACGCCAGCACGGCAGCCAGCCGGGTTCCCGGCGGAACGGGTCTCGCTGGTCGACCTGCTGGACCGGGTGCTGGCGGGCGGCGTCGTCATCACCGGGGAGATCACCTTGTCGGTCGCCGACGTGGACCTGGTGGTGGTCTCACTGCGCGCCCTGCTGAGCTCGGTCAGCGCGCTGCTCCCCACCGGCGGCGAAGCGGCGGACGGCCGATGACCAGCCAGGGCCAGCCGGCCCGCTACCGGCTCGACTCGCCGGACGCGGGGGACCCGGCCCGCGGCCTGGCGACCCTCGTGCTGACGCTCGTGGAAGTGCTGCGCGAGCTCATGGAGCGCCAGGCGATCCGGCGGGTTGAGGACGGCACGGTGACCGACGAGCAGGCCGAGCGCCTGGGGCGCACATTCATGCTCCTGAACGAGCGAATGGACGAGCTGACCGAGGAGTTCGGCATCCGCCGCGAGGACCTCAACCTTGACCTGGGGCCGCTCGGCACCCTGCTGCCCGACCGCACCGACGACTACGGCTAGTTCTTGCGGGCGACGCCGCCCCACAAGATGGTCGGGGTAGCCGCTTCCTGCGGCGAATCCGGGCGCCAGTCGCTGACCCGGACCAGGCCTGGCTCCACCAGGCTGGCGCCGTCGAACAATTCCGTCACCACCTCGCGCGGGCGGGCGACATGGTGACGGTCGGCCGGGAGGTGGACGTTGAGGCTCTTCTCGAACGCCGCCTCGTCATCCGGCAGCAGGTCGGTGCCCGCGTGCGAGATGACCAGGAAGCTGCCGGCGGGCATGGCCCCGATCAGCGTGGCCACGATCCGCCGGGCCTGCGCCAGGTCAGGGACGTAGTGCAAGATCGCCAGGAGCATGACGGCGACCGGACGGGTGAAGTCCAGCGTCGCGGCCGCCTGCGTGAGTATCGCGTCGGTGTCGTGCAGGTCGGCGTCCAGGTAGGCCGTGACGCCCTCCGGCTTGCTGGTCAGCAGCGCGCGGGCGTGGGCCAGCACCAGCGGGTCGTTGTCGACGTAGACGACCCGGGTTCCCGGGGCAACGGCCTGGGCCACCTCATGGGTGTTATCCGCCGTGGGCAGCCCGGTGCCGATGTCAACGAACTGGCGGATCCCCTCCGCGCCGGCCAGGTACCGGACCGCCCGCCGCAGGAATGCCCGGTTGGCTTGCGCGGACTGCCGGATACCGGGGAAGGCCGTGACCGCTTCCTGGCCCGCGAACCGGTCGGCGGTGAAGTTATCCTTCCCGCCGAGCCAGTAGTCGTAGATCCTGGCCACGTGAGGCACCCCGGTATTAAGCCTGGGGTCGACAGCCGACTCCCAGGGACCCGGTGATTGCTGCTCCGTCACCGTCGTACCGCCCTCCCCCTGGACCACGCCACGTTCTGCTGAGAGTAACGCAAAAGCGGTCATTCGGCGTCCAGTCCCGCTATCAGCGGACGGGTGGCGGCGTACAGGTCCCGGTATACGGCGTAGTGGCGGTCGTAGAGGTCAGCCAGCTCGGGCCGCGGCCGGACGGTCGACACGATCTTCGTCCAGTCCGTGTCCGGCCCGGCCAGGCCGACGGCGGCCGCCGCCAGCAGGGCGTCACCATAACTCGCCCCCACGGTCTGGGCGGGGATGTCCTGGGCACGACCGCAGACGTCGGAGACGATCTGCGGCCACAGCGACCCCGCCACGCCGCCGCCGACCGCGACGGCCCGCCAGGATGACCCGGCGGGCCGGACGGAATCAAAGGCCTCCAGGTTGTGCCGCACGCCCATCGCCACCGCCTCGAGGGCGGCCCGCATCAGGTGGGCCGGCGTATGCGCGAGCGTCAGCCCGAGAGCGGCACCGCGAGCGCCCGGGTCGAACAGCGGGCTGCGCTCGCCGGCGAAGTACGGCAGCAGCACGAGGCCCTCGGCGCCCGCCGGTACCTGGCCGGCCGCCTCGATGAGCTCGGCGACCGGCCGCCCGGCGGTGCCCGCGACCCAGTTGGCCAGCAGGCCGGAGGTGGCCATCCCGGCGGCCAGCGTCCCGGTGCCCGCCGTCAGCCCGGCCGTCAGCCACAGGCCCGGATGCGGGCTGGCGGCCGGGTCAACGCCCACGAGGAACAGCGTCGACCCGTACATGACCATCAGGTCGCCGGGCTGGCGCACGCCCACACTGTGCGCCTCGGCCCAGGCGTCCACCGTTCCGGCGAGCACCGGCGTGCCGGGCGGCAGGCCCGTCGCGGCCGCTGCCGCTGGCGTCACGTGGCCGCCGATCTCGCCGGGCCAGGCCAGCCGGGGCAAGGCGACGCCGGGGCTGAGCTCGGCCGCCCAGTCGCTGGCCCAGCGCTGC
>Ga0335072_10005215_pt1 | contig 19160 bp, 14 predicted proteins | sample Lox_Sample_21_FD_206725 | JGI IMG/M metagenome (GOLD analysis project Ga0335072, IMG submission 206725) | Soil microbial communities from Loxahatchee National Wildlife Refuge, Florida, United States - Lox_Sample_2.1 | ecosystem: Environmental > Terrestrial > Soil > Wetlands | place: USA...
CGCACCGCACTGACTGAGCAGGCCGGAACGGCCAACAGCAGCGAGACGTATAACGCCAGCATAGGGTATGGCGCGTGGATTACCGGTACAGGCAGCTATTCCCGCTCCAGCGGCCAGGCTTTGGCCACCGGTTCAGGTTTGATTCCAGTGCCCGTTCCATCTCCCACCGTGCCGAACGATCTGCTGAGCCTTTTCGGCGGAGAGAGTTATTCTTTTGGATTATCCAGCACCCCAGTTAAGAAGCTGATCCTGGCCGCGGCGTACGCTAAGTCGAGAACGAACACAACGTCCGACACGATTACCTCGTCGAATCAGAACAACGAATTCAACACGCTCATTCAATATCAGTACCGCAAACTGTATTTCACAAGCGGATACTCCCGGCTCGAGCAAGGGTTCACAATTACCGGGACAAAGCCTGAAGTTCTTTCAACCTACTACGTCGGAGTCTCACGTTGGTTCAACTTCTTCTGAGCGGCAAACATCGGCGTTTCCTCGGCGCGGCCACCTTCCTGGCGTGCGTCGCGATGCTGCTTCCTCAGGGATGGGCGTCACGGAAAACCCAGGCAAGCGCGCCTCGTGAGCTCTGGCAGATGTCGCTGGATGGCGGCCGCTCTCTTACATGGCAACGGAGTTTTACCTCGGAGTCCGAGGTGAAGCCAAATCGAAGCTTCTGGAATAAGGTGGTCGACGTCATCGCCGGAGCGCCAGACTACCGCTTCATGGTCCGCCCATACAGCATTGTCACCGACTCCCGCGGGCGAATCATCGTCACGGATCCGGGCGCCGAAGGCGTGCATGTCTTCGATTTTGCCGAGCGCAAGTACAAGTTCATCGAACGCAACGAGAAAACCAGGAACGCAATGCGGACCCCGCAGTGCGTTGCCGTCGATGCGCAAGACAATATCTACGTCACAGACTCCGATGCGGGCGTCATCTTCGTCTTCGAGCCGAGCGGCAAGTTTATTCGGACCATCGGCAGCCTGAAGGGCGGTGAAGGATACTTCAAGCGCCCTACCGGCATCGCTGTCGACTCTGCGGCGCAACGCATCTATGTCACCGATACGCTGCGTGACAAGGTCTTCATCCTCGATATGCAGGGCGCGATTCTCGGCTCATTCGGAAAAGAAGGTGATGCCCAGGGCGAGTTCCACGATCCCACCGAGCTGCGTCTCGATGGGCCGAACCTCCTCGTCGTTGACGCCATGAACTTCCGCGTGCAGTCCTTCGATCGCTCTGGCAACTTCCAGTTCGCCATTGGCAAACTCGGTGACTCTAACGGCGCCATGTTCCGGCCCAAAGCTGTCAGCGTCGACTCCGAGGGCGATCTGTATGTTGTCGATGGCCTGTGGGGCGTCGTCCAGGTCTTCAACCGCCAGGGCCAGTTGCTCTATTACTTTGGCGCAAAAGGAACTCATGCGGGACAGTTCCAGTTGCCGGCAGGCCTTTTCATTGACCATAACGATCAGGTGTTTGTGGTTGACTCGTTCAACCGCCGCGTTCAGGTCTTCCAATACAGCGGCCTCAAACCTCCGGCCCAGGGAGGAAATTAAATGAAGGCCGGTTTCCTCCTCGTTGGAATCGCTTTACTCTCTGCTGCAGCTGGGCTAAACGCCCAGATCGCCGGAGATGCGCTAGGTGTCCACGACCTGGGCCCTGGCAGCAAATCTCCCATCACCGGGGCCCGGCCAGATGCCTGCGCCTACTGCCATGCTCCCCACTCCGGCCTCAACATCGGACTCTGGAACCAGAAGCTGACGACTCAGACTTACACTACCTACACAAGCAACTCTGAAAAGAATATTGGCGCGCAGCCGATTCTCGGTTCGGCCAGCAACATGTGCCTCAGTTGTCACGACGGCACCGTGGCCGTCGGCTCCACGGTGGCATATGGCCAGGTCATGACGCAGGGGTCGATGAATTCCACGGATGTGTTCGGCGCCGCTCTGCAGACGTCCCATCCCTTCAGCCTCGCGCTGCCGATCAAGGACTCCGTCAACCTGGTTGCCGCACTCGCTGCCAACGGCCAGACTGCGGACTCCACGGGGGCCGTCAAGCTCGTCAACGGCAACATCGAATGCACGACCTGCCACAATCCCCACGTGCAGGCCAAGGACATCGCTTCACAGAATTTCCTTGTAAAAGACAGCTCGCAAGGCCAGCTTTGTCTCGCCTGTCACGATCCGACCCGGACGTTGGGCGGCCAGGTGAATCAACTCGCCGACTGGTCCTCCAGCGCCCACGCTCTTTCTTCCAGTAAGATCGCGCCTCAGGCGATGCTCGGCAGTTACCCGACCGTTGGCGGCGATGCCTGCATCGCTTGTCATGCACCCCACAACGCGGGCGGTGCTGCCCGTCTCCTGCGCGGCTCCAATGAGCAGGATTGCATCTCCTGCCACAACGGCGGCACCAACATCTCGCCCATGCCTCCTTACGAGGATGTCTTTGCCGAGTACGCGGCGCCCAAAGTCGGCCACCCTTTCCCGACTTCGTCAAATCCCCACGACGCCTCTGAAGCAGTCCTGCTGAACAACGACCGTCACGCCACCTGCGCCGATTGCCACAACGCGCATGGAGCTGAACCGGTTGGCGTCTTTCCGGTGCCACCCCTGCTTCGAATTTCGCAGAAGAACATCGCCGGCATCAGTGCAAGCGACGGCACCAGCGTACTGACGCCTGCCATCAATCAGTACGAAAACTGCCTGCGCTGTCATGGCGCCAGCACCGGCAAGCAAATTTTGCCCATCTACGGGTATTTCCCGGTTCGCGCGGTCTCCGCGGGCGACCCTCTCAACCTGATCCCGCAATTCGGGGTCTCCGCTACCTCCAGCCATCCCGTGATGCACACGCGCAGCAGCGCGTTGTCACAGCCGAGCCTGCTGCCGAACATGTTGAACCTCGATGGCATCACGCAGGGACGCGCAATGGGCATGCAGATTCTTTGCACCGACTGCCATAACAGCGACGACAATCGCGAGTTCGGCGGAACCGGCGCCAATGGCCCGCACGGATCGCGCTGGACCCACATCCTTGAGCGCCGCTACGAGTTCAGCCAGGCAACCGCGCCCGGTCAGCTTGTCTCCGATCTCTTTCCGAACCCCGATACCAGCGTTAACGGACCTTACGCACTGTGCGGTAAGTGTCACGACATCGCCAGCCAGATTCTCAAAAACACAAGCTGGAACCAGCACAGCACGCATATCAATGCCGGCTTTTCCTGCTCTGTCTGCCACACGGCGCATGGCATGGGGGCTACCAGCGCAACCATTACCGGCGAGCGCCTGGTTAACTTTGACCTCAACGTCGTGGCTCCCAATGCCGGCTTACCCATCTCCTACAATCGTGGCGCAAATACCTGTGTCTTGGTCTGCCACCAGGCCGCTCACAACCCCGATGGCACAGTGGCCGCTGTCGGCGCGCGCCAGGCTCCCCTCGCAAGAAGGTGAACCTGGCTCAGCCTCGCCTTACGTCCCGCTTACAGGATGGTCCCGGCAGTGCTTCCATTCATCTCATTCGACTTGTCTGCATGACATTGGCGGCAGAACTGTGCCGTCTGGTTCGACATGGGATTTGTGTCGTTCGGATTGTACGGAGCCCGCAAAAAGAACATCGTGGTATACGTGCCGGGCGGCAGGCCTGAATTCGAGTTACGGCTGATTGTCACCACATTCATTACGTGCGGGTCGTGACAGGTTGTACACACCACAACCGCGGTGTTGTTATAGGCGCCCAGTTTCACAAAAAATCCATAGTTGTTCACAAACCGGCCAGAACTGGCCCCCTTCATGCTGACCACGCCGTTGATCTGGGTGCAATCCCAGTTACCATCGCCCCCGCAGTTGACCGCGGCATTCAACCCCATGGGATGCTGGTTAATGTAATTACCCACGCTGGTCCCGTTGTTTCCCAGCAGCGTTGGCACGGCATTCACGGTTCCGTAAGTGGCTGGCAGCGGCTCATAGACGCGGTTGCGCATCATTGCCTGCTGTGCGTAATTGCCATCGTGGCAGCTCAGGCAGGTCAACATACCGCCCACGTCCGGCGTATTTGCCGACATACTTGTCGGCAGCACCTCCACAAACTTGCCTCCTCCTGTGGTGATGGTCTTGCCGTACAAACCGCTGGCGTCTTCGCCCCACAACGCTGTCACTCCCGACGCCGCATCCGCCGATCGCATATTCCCGTTCCCCCGCGCGCCGCTGTGCGGCGAGTGGCAGGCAGTGCAGCCTCGTCCATAATTCAGGTGTGCGCCCAGCACATCGGTCGTGGGCGAGGTAATCTGCGCCGGCGTCAGAACCGCTGCTGCAGCAAGGATCCAGCAGATCAACAGAGTCCGTTGCATTGTCTATTGCCTCCAGGTCTGTACTCTCCTCTTCGACTGGCAGCTTGCCGAACTTTAGTCGGATCAACACGATCGCGCCCCGCTCCACACTGTGATCCATATCACGGCCATTGATCTCAAGGGTCATTAGAATTTGCCTGTTAAGTTCCCGTAAGTCACTGGGCTCAGTGCGGGATTCAACTCGCGGCCTGCTTTGCGCGCAGGAGCGAGCCAGTGCAACAGGCGCCTCTCGGAGTCCCTATGAGACTGCTCTCACGCCGCGGCCGGCTCTTTACGAACCTTGCATCTTGTCAGGGGCATGTGCGCTTCGCGCAAGGTCTCCTCGTCGTTGCCTTTTTCGCGCTTTGCGTCTCATATGCACCGGCCGAGGTTCACCCGGTTCCTCTCGACAAGAACGTCGACGCTTCCAAGTGCCTCGAGTGCCACGGAGACAAGACCAAGGGCAAATCGGTACACTCGGCCATGGCTGCGGGCTGCCTCAGTTGCCACGAGGTCCGCACCAACGGCGCCGTCACCCACATCAAGCTGATTACCGCCACCCCTGTCTCGCTGTGCGTCTCTTGCCACTCCGACAAAAAGGCTGCCGACATCAAAGGCGTCGTGCATCCGCCTGCGGTGCGCGATTGTCTTGCGTGTCACGACCCGCACTCCAGCGACAACAAGAACCAACTTCTTAAGCCGCTCTCCGGCGATCAGAAAGAGAACCTCTGCCTCAGTTGTCACAAGACCGGCCTGGACACTCCCAAAGGCGGCAGTCATCATGCCGCGCTCGACGCCGGGTGCGATACCTGCCATCTCGTCCACAAAACTGGCCCCGAACCCACTGCCGAAAATCGCTTTCACCTCACCAAGGCTGTTCCCGCACTCTGCGTCGATTGCCACGACCCGAAGGATGCCGATCTGCAGAAGGCGCACCAGAATCAACCTTTCGGCTCGTCGAACTGTCTCGAGTGTCACGATCCTCACCAATCCGCCTCACCCAAACTTCTCGCGCGGTTTCAGCACGCGCCCTTCCAGGGCAATGGTTGCGATACCTGCCATGCGCCTGCCAAAGATGGCAAAGTCGTCCTCACGCAGCCCGATGCCAAATCCCTCTGCGTGACATGCCATGACGACAAGGCAAAAGAAATCGAGACCGCCAAATTTCCGCATCCGGGCGCGGCAGGCGATTGCACAGACTGTCACAGTCCCCACGCCGGCAGCCAGCCCGGCCTGCCCAAAACCGACTCCGTCAGCATCTGCACCAGTTGCCATTCAGACATGGATGAATTGAGCAAGAAGCCGGTTCATCATCAGCCCGCTTTCGCCCAGGGTTGTGCCACCTGCCACACGCCGCACGGCGGCAACAACCAGAAGCTGCTTCGCGCGACCGGCAACGCATTGTGCCTGGAGTGCCACGGACCCGAATCTGTCCCGCAAAAAGATGAAGCCGACCATCTGCTGACCATCTTTAACGGGCAGGTCAGGCTTCCAGATGACTACTACGTGAAGAACAAGGTGCCGATTCTGCCATTGCGCTATGGCCTTGGCCATCCGGTCGAAAACCACCCTGTCTCTGATGTGATGGACCCCGCCGATCAGACCAGGGTTAAGACACCGCTCAGCTGCCTCTCTTGCCATCAGCCGCACGCTTCCGCGCAGCCCGGCCTGCTGGTCAGGGACCAGGCCAACAACATGAACTTCTGCGACATGTGCCACAAGAACCGGCTCAACATGATGCAGACCACCATGCCAGGGAAATGACTGGAGTATTGAGATGCCTCGCTTCTTCCCTTACTTGACACGCAACCGCAGACTGCTCGGCATTCTTGTGCTGTGCGTGATCGGTCTCACCCTGCCGCTCCCCGCCGGCGCTAAAAGCAAGAAGAAGACTGAAGCCGCCAGAACCCCCGCTGCCGGTCCCAAAAAGTTCCCGTTTGATCCCTCCAGGCTGGTTTGGCCGAGCCCTCCCAACATCGCACGCGTGCATTGGGTCGACTACTTTGCCGGCGTCAAGATCGACTATTCGCAGCAGGACGAAGCCCGGCCCAAGCAGTCCTGGATGGATCGTCTTGCCGGCAGCCGTCCAGACGAAGAGAAAGTTAACGTCAAGGACTTTCCCTACCAGATGATCGGCCCCTACGGCATCGCCATCGATACGAAGGGGCAGGTCTATGTTGCCGATCAGCGCGTTGGCGCGGTCTTCATCTTCAATCCTGACAATCACAACACCCAGCTCATCCGCAACGGCATTGATGCCCACTTCGGCTGGATCAACGGCCTCGCCGTCGACGACGACGACCGGCTCTTTGTCTCAGACGGCAAGCTCCACCACATCCTTATCTTTAATCCGAAACACGAACTCGTGAACCAGATCACTGAAGGGCTTGTCGATCCGGTCGGTCTTGCCATCGACACAACCAACCGCTTCCTCTATGTCGTCGATACGCAGCAGGACCAGGTCATCGTTTACGACGCCGATTCGCTCAAGCTGCTCCGCCGCATTGGCACCGGCGGCAAGGACCATTTCCTCACATCGCCCGGCGACTTGGCCGCCCCGCAAGGCGTGGCTGTCGACCAGGACGGCAACGTCTACGTCACTGATACCTTGAACAACCGCGTCGAAATCTTCGATGCGGATGGAAACTTCGTGAGCCTCTTCGGCAAACACGGCGACGGTCCCGGCTACTTCTCCCGTCCCAAAGGGATTGCGATCGATAGCGACGGCCATATCTGGGTGGCCGACGAAATGGAAGACCGGCTCCAGGTCTTCGACAAAGAAGGTCAGCTCCTTACCTATATCGGCATGGGCCACGGCGATCTACCCGGTCAGTTCAAGTCTCTTGTCGGCGTCGCTATTGACAGGCAGAACCATGTCTTCACCACCGAACAGGAGCCCGGCCGCCTGCAGGAGTTCCGCTACGTCACAGATGCGGAAGCCGCGGCAGAAAAGCAGAAGAGAGAAGAGGAGCTCGAGAAAGCGGCGGAACGCCGTCGCAAGAGCGCCGCGCAGGTCGAACCACAGAAGCCGCCTGCCGCTGCCCCACAGCAGAATCCTTAGAGCGAATCAATACATCGGCGTCGCGGGCATTTCGAGCAGGATTTGAGCCCGGCCCAGCAGAGAGCGCAGAAGAAGAGAGCCCGGGATCCATCCGATCTCAGGCTCTCGCGTTGTATGTTGTTTCGCGCCCTCTATGGCAGTCCGTTGGGCACCAGGCGCGCCGTCGAAAGGTTCCCTGCGATATACGAGAAGATGTCGTTGATGCTCGTATCCGAACCCGACGCTCCCGCGCACGAGCCGTCATTGCTGCCGCCATTTCCGCCGGCCACGAAGTCTGAGTAGAAAGTCGACGCCGACGACGCCATCTGTTGCATCGCCTGGCAGGGGGTCAGGTTCGAGGGGTTGGTGTTGGTATAGGTGACCTTGCTCTTGCCGCTGCCAGTCGAGTAGCTGGCGCTGGACTTATCCGTATCGCAGCCGCCGGACTGAGTGCCATAGGCCACCGTGTAGACCGTTGTCCCGGCAGCGGTAGCCGCCTTTGCCGCGGTCACGGCCTGCTTACACTCGTTGAAAATCGATGGATAAGTTCCATTGTAGTTTGTCGAGGTCATGTCGGTAGAACTGGCCTCTGCATCGCCGTCGCTCAGAACAATCATCACGTTCTGGGTCTGCGTAGGCAGCCGGGCTGATTGCTGCGCCACCAGGTCTGCCTGCGCCTGGTAAATTACGCCCGCATAATAGGTCGATGCGCCGCCCACTGCCTGCAATCCGCCGCATCCCTTCTTACCGCCCGATGCCTGCACCAGCAGGGCGCTGCTCGAAAGGTAGCTTGAACTCGCCGCGCTGCTGGTGTTGGAGCTCGGGTCCTGGCTCGCGTAATTGCTCGAATACGGGGTGATCTGGTAGACCGGCAGCGTCGGGTAGTTGTAGTACGAGATGGTCGATTTGCTGCTCCCCGGAGAGACCATTGTTGCCCCGCAGTTGCCATCGTTGGTCGCAGCGGTCGTGCTCACAAGCCCCGGAAACGTGTAAATCGACACCTCATCCAGCGGATTGGCCACATTCGTCGTTCCGCTGACAACCGACCCGCAGGAACCGCCCGAAGCGCAGGGCGAAAGATCGCCCAGCAAGGTTAGCGCTCCCTGAAGAGCGCACGCCACGCGTGTGCCTGAACAATTGGACGTCTTTCCATCCGTGCTCTTCATCGAAGCGGTCGTATCGATGATAATCGCGACGTTATAGGGGTTCCTCGGCGATCCCCGCATTGCAGCGGTTGAGGTTGCCGTAACCGTAATGCTCGGCACGCCGATCAGCGCCGCAAAATACATGGGAACCGTCGAGGTCTCCGAAACCACGATTGCATTGGCTCCATTGCCCGCAGCGCTTGTCAGCGCCGTGTTGCACACCACGCCCCAGCCTGCGACGGTAGAAGAACAATACAGCTTCGGATAGCCGCTAACCATCTTTCCGCCGGGCACCACGGCGCCATTCGCATTGTTGTTCCCGGCCGCTGCACTGAAGAGGGTGGCCTGCGAAATTACGGAACTTGTGGCGTTGGAACCGGTCGCTGTCGGCATCAACTGTGCCCCCGCCATTGCCGCCGCGTCCGTTGCCGCCTGAAGCTTATGATATGCGACCACCGTGCGTCCCACATCGACAACCAGGGCGCTGAGACCCACGAAAATCATAGTGAGAAGGATCACTGCCCAGGGTAAAACCTGGCCAGTCTCTTCTTTGATCAGTCGATGGACAAATGAGTGATGAGGTTTCTGCATCTTGCACACTCCAGATTTCGATCTCACAACTGAAGAGTCACTTCTTTGAGCCCTCATTGGATGATCTCCGCGGTCTGCGACTTGATGCTCACAGAGGCGTTCGACCAGCCATAGATGAAAAATTGAAATGGATAGCTCACCGTCACGGTCGCGGTTTTCCCCGGCGACAGATCAGTCACGCCGGCAACGCTGCACGATGAGGACGATGTTCCCGAAAATGACGTCGGCCCGCCGGAGAATGTACCCGATCCAATCACAAACGTGTAGCTGAGCTGCGATTTGCTCAATCCCGGCGCGGCATTCTGAATGGCGGTTACCGTGTCCGAGCAAGGGTTTGTCGTCTGTCCCCGGCTGACCGCGAGATACCGTGCGCCCACGTCTGTCGCATGCGACAGCATCAGATAGTTGGTCAATACAAGCCCCATCGAGATCATTCCGGTGACGATCAGCATCAGCAGGGGCAAGACAACCGCCATCTCCACGAGAGCGCTGCCCTCTTCCCGGGCTCTCGCTGCGCCCCGGAAGCGCTCGCCGATAAGCCCACACCGCAGATTCAGCCACTTCGCTTTCGTCGTTCTCTTCATTGCTAATTTCCTTCCGCTTTTAGGCCTATTTCCCGATCCTACGGACAAAAGAGCCCCTGACTCCCAGGCCAGCAAAACCGCTGGTCGGAACAGTAGGGATGAATTCGTCGTGTGAGTATTGCTCGGCGCGGCCGAAGAAGTCATCGTGCTAACCTCCAAAGATCCCACTTGCGAATCTTGACCCTTGCTCTGTTTTGAGCCGCCCAATCGGTCTTTTTTCGATATAGAGCGGGTCCACCAAATTTCGGTGTCCCTTATATATGCCCACTCCGGGGAACGTACCGTGGAGTATATCTTTTGTGAGAGATTTCCACCTATGCCTAGTTTGTGTACCACGATGAGACAACTGTACTTCTGGTTATGTTACTGAGGTTTGATAGCCCTGCTGCAACTTTGGTAATGGGCAGTGCGCTTCGGTTCGCGTTATTTCCAGCAAATCTAAGATTTATAATGAGTTAACTGTATCATGGGCCGGCTGCTCCTGGCCCGGACGACCGGTTCCCGCCACGGCGCCCCACCCTTTCCCGGATCGATTGACGTTCGTGATCTTGATTCGGACCGCCTTCACCTGATCAAAGAATTCTTCTAATTCTTTTGAGAGCCTCCTGCACAGCCGTATCCGCCGGGATGTATGATGCCTGCGCCGCGTCCCCTTTGCCTGTGCTCGCGCGGTAACGCATTTTCAGGAGCGATGCAGATCAGGAACATGGAGCTTCAGCCATCGCAATCCAGTTGCGGTGTGCAATCAGATCGCCTCCCTCAGCCAACGTCGTGTGACTGAAAGTGCCCGACACCCTCCATAGGAGATTCCGATGGCCACAATGATCGATGTGCATCCGGGCAAGCTCAGTGACCAGATGAGCTTCCGCCCACGCTATGGCAACTACATTGGCGGCAAGTGGGTCGAGCCCGCTTCCGGTCAATACTTTGAGAATGTCACCCCGGTTACCGGAAAGACGTTCTGCGAGATTCCGCGCTCCAACGCGCAGGACGTTGAACGTGCCCTCGATGCCGCGCACGCAGCGCGCGCCGCCTGGGGTCGCACCAGCCCGGCCCATCGCGCTGTCATCATGAACCAGATCGCCCAGCGCATGGAAGACAACCTCGAGATGCTGGCCCTCGCTGAGACTTGGGACAACGGCAAGCCCATCCGCGAAACCCGCGCTGCCGACCTGCCCCTCGCTGTCGACCACTGGCGCTACTTCGCCGGCTGCATCCGCGCGCAGGAAGGCACTATCTCCGAGATCGACCACGAAACCGTGGCCTACCATTTCCACGAACCCCTCGGCGTGGTCGGCCAGATCATCCCTTGGAACTTCCCGCTTCTAATGGCCACGTGGAAACTCGCGCCTGCGCTTGCCGCCGGAAACTGCGTCGTTATTAAGCCTGCCGAGCAAACTCCCGCCAGCATCCTCGTTTGGGCCGAGCTCGTTGCCGACCTCCTGCCCCCCGGCGTCATCAACATCGTGAACGGTTTCGGCCTCGAAGCCGGCAAACCCCTCGCATCCAGTGGGCGCGTGGCTAAGATCGCCTTCACCGGTGAAACCACCACCGGCCGGCTGATCATGCAGTACGCCAGCCAAAACCTGATCCCCGTCACCCTCGAACTCGGCGGAAAGTCGCCCAACATCTTCTTTGCTGACGTCTGCAATGAAGATGACGACTTCTTCGACAAGGCCATCGAGGGCTTCGTCATGTTCGCGCTCAACCAGGGCGAAGTCTGCACCTGCCCCAGCCGCGCCCTCATTCAGGAGAGTATCTACGACAAGTTCATGGAGCGCGCCCTCAAGCGCGTAGCCGCCATCAAGCAGGCCAACCCGCTTGAAGCCGACACCATGATCGGAGCGCAGGTGTCCACCGAGCAGCTCGAAAAGATTCTCAGCTACATCGACATCGGTCACAAAGAGGGCGCCGAGCTCCTCGCCGGTGGCAAGCGTGCGCAACTCGGCGGCGACCTTGACGGCGGTTACTACGTCCAGCCCACCGTCTTCAAAGGCCACAACCGCATGCGCATTTTTCAGGAGGAGATCTTCGGGCCAGTCGTCTCCGTCACCACATTCAAAAATGAAGCCGACGCCCTCGAGATCGCCAACGACACTCTCTATGGCCTCGGTGCGGGTCTGTGGAGCCGCGATGCCAACCGCTGCTATCATCTCGGCCGCGGCATCCAGGCCGGCCGCGTCTGGGTCAACTGCTACCATGCCTATCCCGCGCACGCAGCCTTCGGCGGATACAAGCAGTCCGGCATTGGCCGCGAGACCCACAGCATGATGCTTGACCACTACCAGCAGACCAAGAACCTGCTGGTCAGCTATAACCCGAAGAAGCTCGGCTTCTTCTAGACCGGAGCCTGCGTATGTCCGAGGTCCCCAAACAGGTACTGGCGACCGACCTCGCCATCCACCTCGTCCGGGTGCTGCGCGAAAAGCACGGACCGCTCATGTTCCACCAGTCGGGGGGCTGCTGCGACGGCAGCTCCCCGATGTGCTACCCGCGCGGCGAGTTCCTCATCGGTGACGCCGACGTCCAGCTCGGCGAGGTCGACGGCGAGCCCTTCTACATGAGCAAGAGCCAGTTCGAATACTGGAAACACACCCAACTCACCCTCGACATCGTGCCCGGCCGCGGCGGCATGTTCTCGCTCGACGGCCCCGAGGGCTTCCGCTTCCTCATCCGTTCGCGCGTCTTTACCGACCAGGAAATCGGCGAGCTCCGCGCCGCCGGCCGCATCTAACCGTGCATCCGCCCCTGTAGAATGCAGGCGGAGTCTTCGGCATGCGAGAAGCAGTCATCGTCTCAGCGGTACGCACCCCCATTGGCAGATTTCAGGGCTCGCTTCAGCCCTTCTGCGCACCCCAGCTCGGAGCTGTTGTTGTCCGCGAAGCAGCCCGTCGCGCCCAGGTCGACCCCGCCCAGATCAACGAATGCATCATGGGCTGTGTCCTCCAGGCTGGACTTGGCCAGGCCCCGGCCCGGCAGGCCGCCATCTTTGCCGGCATTCCGCCAGAGGCCAGCGCGCTGACCATCAACCAGGTCTGCGGCTCCGGACTTCGCGCCGTTGCTCTCGCCGCCCAGTCCATCCAGACCGGCGATGCCGAAATCGTGATTGCCGGTGGAATGGAATCGATGACCAACGCGCCCTACGTCCTGCCCCACGCGCGCACCGGCTACCGCATGGGCGATGGCAAGATTGTCGACGCTATGATCCTCGACGGCCTCTGGGACGTTTACAACAACTTCCATATGGGCTCTGCCGCCGAACTGGTCGCCGAAAAGTGCAACATCTCTCGTATTGACCAGGATGCCTTCGCTGCCGAATCCCACAGCCGGGCAGCGGCGGCCACCGCGCAAGGCGTCTTTCAGGATGAAATCCTTCCCGTACAACTGCCGCCGCCGAAAAAAGGCGAGCAGCCGCGCGTCTTCGATAAGGATGAGTCCATCCGGCCCGAGACCTCCGTTGAAATCCTGGCTAAACTCAAGCCCGCATTTAAAGAAGGTGGCACCGTCACTGCCGGCAATGCGCCGGGCATCAGCGATGGCGCAGCCGCTGTTGTTGTCATGAGCGCCGAGCGGGCAAGGGAACTTGACCTCAGGCCCTTGGCCGTCATCCGCGCCCAGGCCACCTCTGGCCGCGAACCCGCAATGTTCAGCCTCGCTCCCATCGAGAGCGTCAGAAAAGTTGCCTCTCGCGCCGGCTGGTCCCTCGATGAAGTCGATCTCTTCGAGCTCAATGAGGCGTTTTCAGCTCAGGCCCTTGCCGTCCTGCGCGAACTGAAACTCGACCCAGCCAAAGTCAACGTCCATGGCGGAGCAGTAGCGCTTGGCCACCCCATCGGCGCCAGCGGCGCCCGCGTTCTCGTCACGCTGCTCTACGCCATGCAGCGCTACGGCAAGTCAAAAGGTATTGCCGCCCTCTGCCTCGGCGGCGGCAATGCCGTCGCACTCGCCGTTGAAGCACTTTGACAGGACAATCCGCTCGAAAGAATTCGCACCTGACCGGCCGCCGCATACTGTCCGTTTCCGGACACTTCTCCTCGTCAGCGGTCACCTCCCGTCCTCTCCGCTCCGCCCAATCACCTTCATAACTCCAATTTTTTCAACAAAGAACGACACCCGTCCTTTGGCACCCCAAGTGCACCTTCCCTGCCGCAATGGATATCGCCCGGCCTGATATTAGGAAGAAGAAGAAGCGCCAGATGTTCGTATGGGCTGGCGTCGGTGTCGTGGTCCTCACGATTCTCGCGATCGCCGTCTCCCGGCTCAAACCAGCAGCGCCCACCGTCGACCGCTCCGCCATCTGGACCGACACGGTCAAGCGCGGCCCCATGATGCGCCAGGTCCACGGGTCCACAGGCTCGCTGGTCCCCCGCGAAGACTCCATCGAGCTGATTCCCGCGCAGACTGACGCCACCGTGGTCCGCATCCGCGTGCTGCCCGGCGCCCAGGTCACGCCCACCACCATCATCATGGACCTCGCCGACCCGCAGCTCGAGCAGGAGGTGCTCAACGCGCAGCTCCAGCTCAAAGCTGCCCAGGCCGACTACAAGAGTCTTCAGGCCACGCTCCAGAGCACCCTCATGGACAAGAAGACCTCGGCCGCTGAAGTCAACGCCAACTATACGCAGGACCAGCTCCAGGCCCAGACCGATAAGGCGCTCTACGATCTTGGCGTCATCTCCGGCCTCCAGTACAGCAAATCGAAAAGCACCGCCGATCAGCTCACGGTCCAGCACCAGCTCAGCCAGGAGCAACTCGACGTGAACCAGAGAGCCATCGTGATTCAGCTGGCCTCTGCGCAGACCAAGATCGACCAGGCCAAGGCTCTCCTCGATCTCTACGAAAAGCAGAGCGCCGCGCTGCAGGTCCGCTCCTCCATCACCGGCATCCTCGCCCCGCTTGCCACACCCGTTCAGGTCGGCCAGCACGTCACCGTCGGAACTTCCGTTGCCGAAGTCATTCAGCGTGACAAGCTCAAGGCCGCGCTGCAGATCGCTGAGACCCAGGCGCGCGACATCCAGATCGGCCAGCGCGCCTCCATCGACACCCACAACGGCATTATTCCGGGTCACGTCACAAGAATTGATCCCTCCGTAGTGAACGGAACGCGCACCGTTGACGTAGATCTGGATGGGCCGTTGCCTCCGGGCGCGGTTCCGCAGTTGAGTGTGGACGGCACCATCGATCTTGAGAGGATCCCGGATACCCTTTATGTCGGTCGTCCGGCATTGGGCAACGAGAACTCGACGCTGAGCCTCTTCAAGGTTGATCCCGATGGCAAGAGCGCTACCCGCGTTTCTGTGAAGGTGGGCCGCGCCTCGGTCAACAACATTCAGGTGCTCGAAGGACTGAAAGAAGGCGACACCGTGATTCTCTCTGACATGTCGCGCTACGACAACGTGGATCGCGTGCGCCTCGAATGAACAGCGCCCTGCGATTGAAGCCGGCAGCGCCGCATAAATTCTTTTCAACCATCACCGATCACTGACTACTGATCTCTCACCACTGATCTTCAAGGGGGACTGGATGGCAAACGATAAGCTGATTGATATCGAAGATCTCACCAAGGTCTTCTACACCGACGAGGTGGAAACGCACGCTCTCTCCGGTATTCACCTCACCATCTCGCGCGGCGAGTATGTTGCCATGTCCGGCCCGTCCGGCTGCGGCAAATCGACGCTGCTGTCGATCCTCGGCCTGCTCGATACGCCAACGGGTGGCCGCTATCTTCTCAACAACAAGCCGGTTGAGAACCTCAGCTTCAGCGAGCGTTCGCGCATCCGCAACCAGGAGATCGGCTTCATCTTCCAGAGCTTCAACCTCATCGGCGATCTCACCGTCGAAGAAAACGTCGAACTGCCGCTCACCTATCGTGCCGGCATGCCCTCGGCGGAGCGCAAAAAGCGCGTGAAAGAAGCCCTCGAACGCGTCAACATGGCGCACCGCATGCGGCATTATCCCGCCCAGCTCTCCGGCGGTCAGCAGCAGCGTGTCGCCGTGGCCCGCGCTCTTGCTGGTTCACCCTCCATCCTGCTGGCCGACGAGCCTACCGGCAACCTGGACTCGAAGAATGGCGAAGCCGTCATGCACCTGCTCGCCGATCTGCATCGCGAAGGCTCCACCATCTGCATGGTGACCCACGATCCGCGCTTCGCCAAGCACGCCCAGCGCGAGGTGCACCTGTTCGACGGCAAGGTCGTTTCGGAGGACGAGCTGAGAAAGCTCACTGAAGAAGTGGAGGCGTAAGATGCTGCTCCGCAACCTGCTGCGTGACACCCTTTATGCGCTGCGCCAGCTGCGTCAGGCTCCCGGTTTCGCGTTAACCGCGATCCTGACGCTGGCTTTCGGCATCGGGGCCACCACGGCCATCTTCTCGATCGTCGAAGGCGTCCTCCTGCGGCCTCTGCCATTCCCGCAGCCTGATCGCCTTCTGATGCTTGGCGATGTGCCCGAAGGTGTTGACACGCACGGCGGAGCGCCCAATGTCACCGCGCCCGGGTCTCTTGCCTATATGCGCGAGACCCGCGTCTTTCAAAACCTCGGCGTCTACCAGCAGTCGGGCTTTGAGTTCTCCGGCAGCGGCGAGCCGGCGCAGATCAACGCCGCCCGCCTCTCGGCCAGCATGTTCCCTGTGCTCGGCGTCTCGCCGCTCATGGGCCGCACCTTTACGCAGCAGGAAGACCAGGGCAGCGCGCAGGTCGCTGTCCTCAGCTATCAGATGTGGCATGGCCGGCTTCACGGCGATCCTGACATCCTCGGCAAAACCATTCAGCTCGACCGCAAGCCCTACCAGGTCATCGGCGTCATGCCGAAAAATTTCGAGTTTCCTCTCGTCCCGGGCCAGCTGAATCGCAGCGAGCTCTGGGTGCCCATGAGCTTTACCCAGACTGAACTCGTGAATGGCGCGGGTAGCTGGAACTACCGGATGGTCGGCCGCCTCAAGCCAGGCATCTCTCCCGAACAGGCCCGCGAGGATGCATTACCGGTGGCCCGCGAAATTGAAAGCCATTTCCCCAAGGGCATGGGCAGCCTGCACATTCATCCTCAGGTCATGCCTCTCACTGAGGCCACCATTGCCGAAGCGCGCCCCATGGTGCGCACCCTCTTTCTCGCCGTCGTCGTGGTGCTCTTCATCGCATGCGCCAACCTCGCCGGTTTGTTGCTCGTCCGGGTCATCCGCCGGCGCCGCGAAATCTCGGTGCGCCTCGCGCTCGGCGCGAACAGTACAGCCATTCTGCGGCAGTCGATTGTTGAATCGCTTGTGCTCAGCCTCGGTGGCGGACTCATCGGTCTGGCTCTTGCCGCTACACTGCTCCGCACAGGGCTGAGTCTGCTCCCGGAATCTCTCCCGCGCGTCAGCGATATCACCCTCGACTGGCGGGTCGTCGGCTTCGCGCTATTGCTTGCCTGCCTCACCGGCTTCTTCTGCGGAATCATCCCGGCCTTCTCCGCTGCGCACACCAGCGTCAACGAAACCCTCAAGGAAGGCGGCCGCACGGGCACTTCCGGCAGCGGTCATGCCCGCCTTCGCTCGGCGCTCGTCATCGCGGAACTCGCCGTGGCGCTTGTACTCCTCGCGGCTTCCGGTCTTCTGTTGCGCAGTTTCGAGAAAATGCGTGATGTCAATCTCGGCTTCCGTACCGATCACGTGCTGACGGCATTCTTCGGCCTGCCCGACAAGCAATATTCCACGCAAACCGCTGCCGACGCCTTCGACCGCGCCCTCCTCACTCAGGTGCAGCAACTCCCCGGCGTGCAGGCCGTCGGCGTCACCACTTCGCTTCCCGAAGCCGGAAATGACAGCTCCACCGCATTCGTCCCCGAAGGCTACGCCGCCCCCAAGGGCGCTGCCCTCAATCTCGCCTGGACGTCCGAAGTCTTCGGCGACTACTTCCGCGCGGCCGGCATTCCGCTCCTGCGCGGCCGTGCCTTTACCGACGCCGATACGGCGACCTCGCCGCTCGCCGTTATCGTGAATCGCACGCTTGCCGAAAAATACTGGCCCGGCCAGGACCCCATCGGGAAGCGCATCCACATCGGCGTCGCCGAGTCGCCCACACCATGGATGACCGTGGTCGGCGAAATCGGTGACATCAAGCAAACCTCTGCGGATGCTCCGACTCTCAACCAGCTCTATACGCCGGCAAGCCAGTTCAAGACCGACCTCGGACCCTTTGCCCCGTCTGACATGGTTTCAGCCAACTATGGCACCATCGTCGTCCGCGGCCAGATGCCGCCGGAGCTGATGGTCAACTCGCTGCGCGCCACGGTGCATTCCATCGATCCTCAGCTCCCGCTTGTGCACGTCGAAACCATGGAGCAGGTCGTCTCTGAAGGTCAGGCCTCGCGCCGGTTCAACACTGTGCTCATCTCAAGCTTCGCCGTCGCCGCGGTGCTCCTCGCTCTGCTCGGCATCTACAGCGTGATCGCGTTTTCTGCCGCTCTGCGCACCCATGAACTCGCCATCCGTCTTGCGCTCGGCTCGCAGCGCACCAGCGTCATGAAGCTCGTGCTCGCCTCCGGCGCAAAGCTGGGGCTCGCCGGATGCGTGCTCGGCCTGATCGCTGCACTTTTTGCCATGCGCCTGATGCGCACGCTGCTGTTTGCGGTCAATCCAATGGACCCGCTGGTGTTGCTGCTCGCCTGCGTCTCCATCTTTCTGCTCGCGCTCGCGGCCTCGGTTGTGCCTGCGCGTCGAGCTGCATCCATTGAACCGATGCAGGCGCTGCGAAACGAATAGCTCCTTATCCCCACTGCGCACACAACCGATCGCGGTTACGGAGTCAGACGAATGAATCAACTGCTTCAGGACATTCGCTACGCATTGCGCCAGTTGCGCAAGTCGCCTGGCTTTGCCCTCACGGCCATCGTGACCCTCGCACTGGGCATCGGCGCCAACACGGCCATCTTCACTCTGGTGCAGGGCATCCTTCTGCGTTCGCTGCCCGTCAGCAATCCTGCGCAGCTCTACCGCATCGGCGACACGGATGACTGCTGTATCGACGGCGGCTTCCAGAACGACAATGGCGACACGGCGATCTTTTCCTATGACTTGTACCTCGCCCTGCAGAAAGCGGCTCCCGAGTTCGAGCAGCTTGCCGCTGTGCAGGCAGGCCAGAATACTTACTACGTCCGCCGGGGCGAAACTGAGCCAAAGAACCTCCGTACCGAATACGTCACCGGCAATTACTTCTCTACGCTCGGTGTCGGCGCCTTCGCCGGCCGCGCGCTCTCCGCTTCTGACGACACCCCCAGCGCGGCGCCTGCCGCAGAGATCAGCTACGCTTCGTGGCAAAGCGACTTCGCTGGAGATCCCTCCATCGTCGGCTCCACCATCTATATTCAGACGCATCCTTTCACCGTCGCCGGCATTGCCCCTCCCGGTTTCTTTGGCGATCGAGTTACCGATGATCCCCCCGCCGTCTGGATTCCGCTCAACCAGGAGCCTGGCATCGAGGGTCCCAACACCATCCTCCATAATG
>Ga0335072_10005216_pt1 | contig 19155 bp, 12 predicted proteins | sample Lox_Sample_21_FD_206725 | JGI IMG/M metagenome (GOLD analysis project Ga0335072, IMG submission 206725) | Soil microbial communities from Loxahatchee National Wildlife Refuge, Florida, United States - Lox_Sample_2.1 | ecosystem: Environmental > Terrestrial > Soil > Wetlands | place: USA...
CGGCCGGGTGCTCACCGGCGGCGGCAGCACGCCGCGCAGCGCGTGCCCGGCCTGGCTGAAAATGTCGAACGACCAGGCGTCACCCGGATGCGACAGCCCGGCATAGCGTTCCGGATGCGCCTTCTTCAGGTGCATGCTCTCGACCAGGCCGCCGCCTTCGATCCCGGCCCGCTGGGCGGATACGCCAGCCCAGGCATGCCCGCGGCGCAGCAAGTGCGTGTGCGTGAGCATCCAGTCCGGCGCGGCGTCGAGCCCGCCGGAGACGTTCAGCCACTCGACGACGACAGTGCCGCTGAAGTCTGCCGGGTTAGCCGGCTGGCGCACCAGCACCCGGCTGGTGAACGGCGCGGGCTCGTCGCGCAGCACAGTCCACTGCCCGTCCGGCGCGCGCCCGGCTGCCAGCCGGTACGAGTCGGCAGTGCCGCTCAGCAGGAACTCCTGCTCGGTGTAGCCAAGCGCTGCCAGGTCATAGGCGCCAGCCGGATCGGGTGCGCGGCCGGGCAGCGGCCGCAGGGATGCGGTCATCACGGTCAGGCAGCCGACTTTTCCAGGATGTGCACGGCACACGCGCTGCCGAGGCCGATCACGTGTGTCAGCCCCACCTTCGCGCCATCGATCTGCCGGTCGCCTGCCTCGCCGCGCAAGTGCGTCGAGACTTCGTAGATGTTGGCGATACCCGTCGCGCCGAGCGGATGTCCCTTGGACAGCAGGCCGCCGGAGACGTTTACCGGGATCTCGCCGTCGCGCCACGGGCCGCGCCTGTCGATCCACTCCCCGGCCCCGCCTTCGGGGCACAACCGCAGGTTGTCGTAATGCCGGAGTTCCGCCGTGGCGAAACAGTCATGCAGTTCCACCAGGTCCAGGTCCTCCGGTCCGACGCCCGCCTCCTCGTAGGCCTTGTCAGCGGCCTGGCGGGTCAGCGTGTTCACGTCGAACTGGACCGAGCCGCCGTCGACATAGGGGTCGCTGGTCATGACCGATGCCGACACCTTGACCGCGCGGCGGCGGATCACGTCGGGCATGGACGCCAGGCGCTCGCCGCTGCACAGCACGGCTGCGGCCGCGCCGTCTCCGGTCGGGCAGCACATCAGCAGCGTGTTCGGGTAGGCGATCATCTCGGCAGACATGACTTCCTCGAGCGAGAACGCCTTCTGGTACTGGGCCAGCGGGTTCAGCGTCGAGTGCGCGTGGTTCTTCTCGGCCACCTTGGCGAACTGCTCGAAGCCGACGCCGTCGTGCTGGTAGGCGTACTCCATGCCGGACTGCGCGAACGTGCCCGGCATCAGGCTGGTACCGAGGACGCCCTCGACCGGGCCGACCGCGCCGTACCGGCCAGACGGCTGATACGGCTTGTCCTTGCTGGCCGGCTGCGCTCCGAGCAGGCCGAGCTTGCCCATCTGTTCCAGGCCGACCGCCAGGCCGATGCTTGCCTCGCCCGCCTTGATCGCCATCGCCGCTACCCGGAATGCGGTAGCGCCGGTAGCGCAGGCATTCGTCACGTTGTAGACCGGGATGCCGGTCTGGCCGATCTGCTTCTGCAGCCGCTGGCCAATCCCGTTGGTGTCGTACAGGCAGCCGGCCGCGAGGATGTCCGCGTCGAAGATCGTCAGGCCGGCGTCAGCCAGGGCGGCTGTCGCAGCCTCGCTGCCGAGGTCGATGAGGTCTTTGTCCTTGTAGCGCATGAACTTGGTCATCGCCACGCCGATGATCCACAGCGAGTCGGCCATGCCAGCGGCCCTCCTGCCTTATGACGCCAGACCGGGCGCTTAGTGTGCCGGGATTTCTCAAATCTAACGTCCGCGTCGCCACCGCCGCCAGAGCCGCGGCGTCAGCGGCAAATCGATCCGCGCGGCATTGCAACCTGGCGAGCGTGCCGCGAATCTATCTGGGCGACAGCGGCCTGCCGGCCGACGGCGCCACAATCAAGGAGCGCTTGGTCACGTGACGATGGCGGAGGACGAGTTCGTCCAGTTTGCCGAGGCGGTAGGGCCACGCCTCCGGCGGACTGCGTTCCTGCTCTGCGGCGACTGGCACACCGCCGAGGACCTGGCACAGACGACGCTGGCCAAGGTGTTCGCGGCCTGGCGCCGCATCAGCCGGCACGACGCGGTCAACGCCTATGCGATGCGGACGCTGCTGAACACCTACCTGGCCGAGAGCCGGAAGAGGCGGCCGGGGGAGGTGCTCACCGGGCGGTTGCCAGAGCCGCCCGTGCCGGCGCCGTCCCCGGAGTTGCGCATCGCGCTACTGGAGGCGCTCGCCATGCTGCCGCCGAAGGCACGGGCTGTCGTGGTGCTGCGGTACTGGGCCGACCAGAGCGTCGAGCAGACCGCTGCGCTGCTCGGCTGCTCACCCGGCAACGTCAAGAGCCAGAGCGCCCGCGCGCTGGACAAGTTGCGCCTACTGCTCGACGGCATTGCCACCGAGCCCGGCGCCGGCGACCCGGTCAGACAGCCAAACTCAGCGGGGAAGGACGGCTATGGACGAAACATCGCTTCGCGCCCAGCTTGAGCTGGCCGTATCGGGCGAGCCGCCGATCGCGCAGCTTGTCGGCAACTCCCTGCGCGCGGGCCGCAGACTCCGGCGCCGGCGCCGGGTCCTGACCACGGTCGCTGCGGCTGTGGCTTGCATCATCGCTGCCAGCATCCCGGCCGCTTACGGATCGCTGGCCAGCCACCGTGCTCCAGCGGAGGCAGGCGCACGGCGGGGGCCGACTGCCTACGTGGCTACTAGCGCGGACGAAGTAGTGCCGGTTAGCCTCAGAACCCACCACAGGCTGAAGGCGATCAAACTCAAGGTACGTGGCCTCCCGCAGGACATGGCGGTTGCACCGAACGGCAGGACGGTATACGTGCTGAACGCGCCGTTGCCAACGCCAGCAAAACCGGTGCCGTCAGGCGGAGCTGTCACGCCGATCAGCACGGCCACCGACCGGGCAGGTCGTCCGATCCGGCTGCGCGGCGATCTGCAGCAGATCCTGATCACCCCGAACGGGCGGACGGCTTATGTGCTCGACGCGGGTACCGGGCTGATCCCGATCAACCTCAGCACGCACCGGCCACTCCCGGAGATCCGGGTCCGCGGTGCAGGCGGGGCAGCGATGATGCCGAGCGGCAAGACGATCTATATGACGGCGGACGGTGGGATCGTTCCGGTCGATCTCAGCACCGGGACTGCGCTCAAGCCGATCGTGATTCCCAAATTGATGATGCTGAATTCTGGCCCCGTGATCACGCCGAACGGGGCGACGATGTACTACGCCTTCAGCAGCCGGGCCAACTCGCATCAGCCCTATCACATCTTTGGCGTGCTGCCCGTGAGCACCGCCACCAACACCGCGCTCAGGCCGATCACGCTGAGGAACTTCTTCGGAACCCAGTTTGCGTTTGCGGCTGACGGCGCCACCCTCTATACCGCCAGCAATGATGCCGTGCAGCCGGTCGACACCGCAACCAACAAGCCATTGAAGCGGATCAGGCTTCCTTCTACGAGCGACAGCTACATCGTCGCGGGCTCTCCGGACGCAAGCACGGTCTACGCGGCGGACAACAATGCCAAGTTCACGAAGTCCTGGGTGGTTCCCATCAACGCTGTCACCAACACCGCTGGCACTCCCATCAAGCTAGGACCTGCGGGCTGGGCGCCCTGGATAGTGGCTGTCGCCCCGGACGGCAGCGCCTACATCGGCATCGTTCGTGATAGCCCGAACGGCGGGCCTGGCATGGTGACCGTCGTCTCGTCCGCAGGCGCTACGGCTGGCACGGTCATCCGTACCGGCGGTGCGCCCAGGGAGATCGTGTTCGCACCTTAGCGGCGCTGCACCGCCGCGGCGCAGGGCCGGAACAGCGTTCCCTGCGCGATGGCCGCGGCGGGCTACGGGGCGAGCGGGCCGGTGCGGGCAACGCCGGGCCGGAACAGCGTCTCCTGCGCGATGCCCGCAGCGAGCACTCCGTCCCGGCTGAAGATGCGGCCGGTGTACATGCCACGGCCACCCGATGTGGACTCCGGCTGCAGGTCCATCAGCACCCAGTCGTCGACCGCCGCCTTCCGGAAGAACCAGACGGAATGATCGATGCTCGTGAGCGGGCCGGAGATCGTGATGCCCGGCGCTGCCGCGAGGCCGGTGAACATGTCCGAGACGTAGGCCAGCGCGCACGCTTGCAGGGTGTCGCCGGCCAGCTTGTGCCGGGACCTGATCCACATCCGGGACGGCCACTGCTGACCCGGATTCGGCTGCGCCGGCAGCCGGATCTCGACGCCGTGCATGCGGTGCCAGCGCTCGTCGTCCGGCAAGTCCTCCGGCTGGGCGACATCCGGCATGGCGTGGGCCTGATAGTCCGAGCCCTCCTCGGTGACATGGAACGACGCCGCCATGTTGAAGATGACCTTGCCGTTCTGTACCGCGATGACCCTGCGGTTGGAGTAAGAGCCACCGTCACGGTCCCTGTTCACGGTGAGCAGTACCCGCCGGGACGCGTCACCCCGGCTGAGGAAGTAGCCGTGCAATGAGTGCGGATGCCGGCCGTCAGGAACGGTTTCGGCCGCTGCGCGCAGCGCTTGCCCAGCCACCTGCCCGCCGAACAGCCCGGCCGGCTCCTGGCTCACCACAACGGAACGGAACAAGTCGTCCTCGATCCGCTCCAGCGTGAGCAGGTCAGGAAGACCGGTCCCCGGGCTGCCGATCACCGGCTCGGCCAGACTCGCCATGGGGCATTGATATCACAGCGCCGCATGGCTCCTGAGGGTCCTGACCCGCCGCGACGGGGCGTGCATAATCACGACATGGGCGCACTCGATGGTCGCGTAGCTGTCATCACCGGAGCCGGCCGCGGTCTGGGCCGCGAGCACGCGCTGCTCTTCGCCGCCGAAGGCGCCGAAGTCGTGGTCAACGACCTGGGCGGCGGGCCGGACGGCTCGGGCAGTGACGCGTCCCCGGCGGAGCAGGTTGCAGCCGAGATCCGCGCTGCGGGCGGCCAGGCGGTGGCGAACACTGCCGACATCACCACTGCGGACGGCGCCGACGGCCTGGTCCGGCAGGCCGTCGACGAGTTCGGGGCGCTGCATGTGCTCGTCAACAATGCGGGGATCCTGCGCGACCGCACGATCGTCAACATGACGGACGCGGAGTGGGACGACGTCCTCAGAGTGCACCTGCGCGGTCACTTCATGCCTACCAGGGCCGCTGCCCGCTACTGGCGCGAGCAGTCCAAGGCAGGCGCCGCATTGCAGCCGTCGCTGATCAACACCACCTCGACCTCGGGCCTGTTCAACAACCCCGGCCAGGCCAACTACGGCGCCGCCAAGACCGGAATCGCGACGCTGACCATGATCGCGCAGCGCGAGCTCGGCCGCTACGGAGTGAAAGCCAACGCGATCGCGCCGGCCGCCCGGACCCGGCTGACGCTGGCCACGCCTGGAATCTCAGACGCGATCCTGTCGGTGCCAGAGGACGGCTTTGACCCGATGGACCCGGCGAATGTCTCGCCATTCGTCGCCTACCTCGCAACCGCGGACTGCCCGATCCGCGGCCGCGTCTTCTTTGTGGCTGGCGGCAGCGTGCACTTGTTCCAGCCGTTCGCGCTCGTCGACAGCATCAGCAAGGACGGCACCTGGACGGTTGCTGAACTGCAGGAGAAGGCCGCGCGGCTGGCGGACGTGCCCTTCGATCTCGGCCGCATCCCGCTCTAAACGGGTCGCTCAGGCAGGCTGGTAGCCGAAACCGACAGCTTCCGTGCCCGCTGAGTCACTGCCCACCGGGAACGTCGTCAGCCTGAGCTTCATGCCAAGCGTCACGCTGGCCGGGTCCGGGTCGGTGCCCACGACGTTGGCCTTCACCACACCGCCGCCGTCCAGGTCGACGATGCCCGAGACGTAGGGCACCGCGACGCCAGGACTGGCCCGGTGAACGATCGTGAACGCCCGCAGCACGCCCGAGTTGGCCAGGCGCCGGGGCCGGAACTCGCGCCGCCCGCAGTTCGCGCACGCGTTGCGCCGGTCGAAGAACAGCGCGCCGCACGACTCGCATTCGTTCGCGGTCAGGTGCGGGTCATCGCCGAGGCTGAGGTAGCCGACGTAGGGCACTTGTGCGGGCATAGCCACAGGCTAGCTGCTGGCTGGCTCGGTCGCATAGCGTGCCATGACCTGCAGGACAGCCTGCGGAGCCGGCGGCTGGCCGGCTGCGGCAAGGTCACGAAGGTCGCGGAAGTACTGCACGTAGAGATCGGGCGTGAACGTGTTCAGCAGCACGGCCGGCTGGTCGGTGGCATTGGCGAACGTATGCGGCGCGCCGGGCGGGACCATCACCAGCGTCCCCCGGGCGGCCTCGTAGGTCTGCTCGCCGACGGTGAACTGCGCAGTCCCGGAGACCACATAGAAGCCTTCGTCATGCAGCGCATGCCGGTGCTGCGGCGGCCCGGCGGTGTGCGGGGCGATCGTCAGTTCTGCGATGCCAAGGCGATGCGATGTGGTGCTGCCGTCCTCGAGGATGCGCAGCCGGATCGGGCCGGCCAGGGCCAGCTCGCCTTGGCCCGGCAGCACTATCGAGACAGCCGGCATGTCGTCACCCTTCCGGTCTTGGCGGTCCGCGGATGACTGGCCGTCGAACTCGCGCACCATTGCGAGCAGCTCAGCGGGAGTTTCCAGCTGGGGGAGATGACCGGCATCGGTGATCAGCCGGAACTGCGCGCCGGGAATGGCCTCGGCGTAGGCGCGGCCGTGCTCCACCGGCACCATCCGGTCTGCGGCGCCCCAGACAACGAGCGCGGGGATGGAAAGGCCCGGCAGCCGGCCGAGCAGGGTGCGGTCCGCCATTGTGGCGCCCGCATAGACCTGCAGCGCGGACCGGTTGGCCGCTTGCGTAGCGACGCGCTCGGCCGTCAGTGTCGCTGGGTCGATCCGGAATGCCGCTGGATTGAAGTAGCTCAGGTCGAACACCTGGTCCAGCGTCAGTGCGAAGAAGTCCGGGACCGGAGCAGCGTCGATCTGCAGGCCGGCTGCATCGACGAGCACAACCGAGCTGACCCGGCGGTCCGGGGTTGCGCTCTCGGCCAGCGCAAGCTCCGCGGCGATCCAGCCGCCGATCGAGTTGCCGATCACGCACACGTCGCTCAGGCCGAGATCGCGCAGTAGTTGTCCGTAGACCGCAGCCAGCGAGGCGATGCTGGCCAGCTGCTCGGGCCGCGGCGTGCCGTCGAACCCGGGATGCACCGGCGTGATGACCCGCGCCGCCCCGGACGAGGACAACAGCTCGGCGAAACCCGCCACGGAGAAGGCGCCTGCCCCGCCGTGCAGCAGCAGCACCGGCTGACCGCTGCCTTGCTCAGTGAAGGTGACGGGCACCTCGAGGCCAGGCACCTCGAGGCCTGCCACGCTTACGGTCCTGGTGTGAGTATTCATGACTGCTCCTTGCGTCGCTTGCCGGTTGGTGAGAGTTCACTCTCACGAAGCTGACAGTAGCTGAGCCGAGATTCTTATGCAAGTAGACTCTCACAACGAGAGTTGACTTGACTTATGCAGCTCTGCTGTCGAAACTAAGGGGATGACTACCCAGGGCCTGGCCGGCCGGGTGAACCAGAAGCAGCGGACGCGAGCAGCAATCGTCGGCGCGGCCCGCGAGCTCATCCGGGGCAGCACCGAGGTCACCATGCCTGCCGTCGCGAAGGCAGCGCTGGTTTCCGAGGCGACCGCGTATCGTTATTTCCCGGATCTTGTCTCGCTACTGCGTGAGGCTGTCGCCGGCACCTTCCCGAGCCCGGCCGAAGCGCTCGCTCCGGTAGCGGACAGCGACGACGCGGTCGAGCGGATCGCGCTTGCAACCGAGCGGCTGCTCCGGCACGTGCAGGCGCACCAGGGTGCGGTCCGGGCGATGATCTCCGCATCGATCGTGCGGCCCGATACCCCGGCCGTCCGGCCGGGATACCGGTTCGGCCTGATCGATCTCGCGCTCGCCCCGCTCGATGCCACCCTCGGGCGGCGGAACCCGGCGGCGCTGCGGCAGCTTAAGCAGGATCTCGCGGTCGTGGTGAGCGCCGAGGCGCTGTTTACGCTGACCGACTTGTGCGGGCTGTCACCAGACGACGCGATCGCCAGCGCGGTGCACACTGTGCGCACCATCACCGGTGCCGCGGCTGCCGGCCTGTTAGCGGCTTGATTACCAGCGGCGGCGTCATGATCGATGTGAGTTTCGGGGGGCTATAACACCCCGGAATCAACATCGATCAAGACGGCAGGACGGCTTGCCTCCCGCGCCGCGTACCGAACTCAGCCGGTGTTCTGCAGGCCGGCAGCCACGCCGTTCACGGTGAGCAGCAGGAATCGCAGCAGCGCAGCCCGCTCGTCCGCATTGCCGGCAGCCTCGCTTTCGGGCATATTGCTCTCACTAGCGCGATCGTCGGCGGCGCGCACCTCAGCCAGGGCGCGCAACTGCAGGTGCGACAGGGCATCGACGTACGGATCGCGGAGCGCGACGGCGCGGGACAAGACCGCGCGGTTCGCAAGCAGCCGGTCGTGTCCGGTGACCTCCAGTACCAGCTTCCTGGTCAGGTCGTATTCCGCTAGCACCTGAGCCGCCAGCCGGTCGTCATTCCCGAGGGCCAGATACCGCGCCGCGATGCGGCGGTTTGTCTTAGCAAGGCTCATCTCGGCGTTGTCCAGCAGGACCTCGAGCAGCGGCCAGCCGGCGTAGGCATCGCGGACCGCATCCAGCCCGCCTGGTCCGCTGATGGCGGCGGCCAGGCCGCTGCCGAGACCATACCAGCCGGGCAGATTGACCCTGGTCTGCGACCAGGCGAATACCCAGGGGATCGCACGCAAGTCAGCCAGTTCGGCAGGGGCTGCCAGACCGCGGCGGGCGGGCCGGGAACCAAGCCGCATGGTGCCTATCTCGCCGAGCGGGCTCAGCCGGGCGAACCATTCCGCGAATCCGCCGGCCGTGACCAGCTCCCGGTAGGCCGCCAGCGCGCCAGCTTCCAGCGCCTCCGTCACCGGCGCGAACGCCGCGCCGGGCTCGGTCGCTGCGCCCGCCGACGCCAGCAGCACGGCTGAGGTGACCTGCTCAAGATGGCGCTGGCCGATGACCGGGTGCCCGTACCTGGCGAAGATGACTTCACCCTGCTCGGTGACCTTGAACCTGCCGTCGACCGATCCGGGTGCCTGAGCGAGCACCGCTCGCGCGGCCGGACCGCCGCCACGGCCCAGCGCGCCGCCACGGCCGTGAAAGAGCACCAGCGTGATCCCCTGCCTGGCGGCCCAGCGCGCGAGCCGGGACTGCACGTCGAAGAGCCGCAAGGTAGCGCTGACCGTGCCGAGTTCTTTGGCGGAGTCGGAGTAGCCGAGCATTACTTCAAGCCGGCGACCGGTGGCAGCCAGTCGTTGCGCCACTGGCTCCAGCGAGATCATGCCGTCCAGGATCGCGATCGCGTTCGCCAGGTCGTCGCCGCTCTCGAACAGCGGCACCACGTCGAGCACCGGCGGCTGACCGTCGCAGGCTAGTTCCGCGAGCTCATACACCGCGGCGATGTCGGCTGCCGATGTGGTGAAGCTGACCACGTACCGCCGGCAGGCGTCGACACCGTGCCGTCGCTGGATCGAGGCGATCGCCGCGATCGTTGCGAGTACCTCCCTGGTCTGCGGCGACGGCTCCTGCCCGACGCGCAACTCGCGCAGCGCCGCGGCATGCACTGCGCTGTGCTGGCGTACCTCGAGCTCGGCCAGGTGGAAGCCGAACGTCTCGGCCTGCCAGATAAGGTGCTGCAACTCACCGTAGGCCTGCCGGTCTGCGCCGGCCTCCGCCAAGGCACGCTGGAGCAGGCGGAGCTCGGCGATGAACTCGGCCGCCGACTCGTAGGCCAGCCCGCGCGGGCCCGCCTGTCCGGCCCTGTCGCGGTCAGCACTGTCGCGGTCAGCACTGTCGCGGTCAGCACTGTCACGGTCAGCCCTCGCGCCGTCAGCCCTCGCACGGTCGGCACTGTCGGGGCCGTCATCCAGCCTGTGCCGGGTCGCCTCCAGCCGGTGCGCGGTAGCGAGCAGGAAGGCGCGAAACGGCTCGCCGGGCGACCGGGAGACGAGCTCGTCGAGCAGCGCGGGGTGCGCGTCAGCCAGCACGGCGAGCGCGGCATCAAGCTCGGCCAGCGCCGTCCCGCCGCGCTCAGCGGCTGACTCCGCCAGCAGAACGGCGTCGATGGTCAGCGACCGGCCGATGCGGGTAGCCGCGTTCTCCAGCGCGCGCAGCACATGATCGGCCTGGATGCGGGCAGCCTGCTTGGTCACGGTCGCGGTCACGAACGGGTTCCCGTCCCTGTCAGCGCCGATCCAGCTGCCGAACCGCAGGAACGCCGGCGCCTGCGGCACCGCGACGCCCGACGACTCGCCCTGCAGGGCCCGGTCCAGCGAGCGGTAGACGCTCGGCGCCAGGCGGAAGAGGGTCTCGTCGAAGATCGCGGTGCCGGACCGTACTTCATCCAGCGGTTGCATCGCCTGGGTGCGCAACGCCGAGGTCCGCCAGAGCAGATCGATCTCTTCTCGCAGGCGGCGCCGCGCTTCGGCATGAGCTGCAGCACCGAGGCGCGCGTCATTCACGTTGTCCAGCTGGGTGTCGATCCGGCGGAGCGCTTCGGTCACCGCCCGCCGTCTGGCTTCAGTCGGGTGCGCGGTCAGCACCGGGTGCACTTCAAGCCGTCCGAGCAATGCCGCACGCTCGTCGTCACCGACGGTGGCGCGGAGCGCGACCATCGTGGCGCCCAGCGACTCGCGTACCGGCTCGGCGTTGGTGTCCCGGTCGCGCAGCGTGCGAATCCGCTGGTGCTCCTCGGCGAGGTTGGCCAGGTGGAAATAAACGGTGAAGGCCCGTGCGACTGCCTCGGCTCTGGCCAGCGGCCAGCGGGCGACGAGCACCGCGATGTCATCGTCAGCGGCGGACGCTGCGCCGGAAGGCGCATCAGCCGCGTCGTGCTGGCGGGCCGCGATCACCCGGTGGCGGAGGTCTTCCACGTCGGCCAGCAGGTCCGGGCCGTCAGACTCGGCGATCACCTGGCCGAGGATCTCGCCGAGCAGCCGGACATCGCGCCGCATGGCGGCCGGCACCCGCCGGGAGGCCGCATTCCGGCTCTCGGTATTCGTGACCACGGGCGCCAGCGTAATAGGTCACGCTCAGCCGCTGACGGGGCGCAGCCCCGGATGTACAGCACGATCTTGCGATGACAGAGTGGACTCCTCATGTCTTCCAGCACAGTGGCGCAGTCACCCGGCCTGACGGGCGCGGGGACACCCGCGGGCTCGCCCGAGCAGCACAGCGGCTCCTGGTGGCGGGTCACGTGGTCGACCCCTGCAGCGATGCGGGCTGTCCGGGCGACCATCGTGATCCCGTGCCTGTTCTTGCTGACGTTCAAGGTCATCCGCGACCCGCAGATGACGTTGTTTGCGGTATTCGGCGGTTTCGCCACCATCGTCGTTACCACCTTTGGCGGGACCAGGCGCGACAAGGCGGTCGCGCACCTGGGCCTGGCGCTGGCGGGCAGCGCCGCGATCGCCCTCGGCACGCTGGCCAGCGGTTCCGCGTGGCTGGCCGCAGTCGTCACGCTCCCGGTCGCGTTCGCGATCTATTTCGCCGGGTCGGCCGGGCCGAATGCGGCCGCCGGCGTGACCGGGTGCCTGTTCGCGTGGGTTCTGCCGATCGCATCGACCGGCGGTGCCGCCGTGCTGCTGTCCCGGCTCGAGGGCTGGTGGCTGGCATCGGCGGCCAGCACGCTTGCAGTGCTGGTGCTGTCGCCGCGGTCGCCGGGTGACCGGCTGCGCGCCCAGGCCGCCAAGCTCGCCAGCCAGCTGGCCGATCAGCTGGCCGCTGCGGTCCAGGGCACCAGCAGTGACGCCGGCATCGCCGCGACGCAGGCGGGTAACCGCGAGCTGATGAACGCGTTCGTAGCCACGCCGTACCGGCCGATCGGGCTGGCCGCTGCCGACCAGGGCCTGGCGGGTCTCATCCACATCCTGGACTGGTGCACCTCGCTCGTCGTGGACGCCTCGGACGGCCATCTCGAGATGTCAGCTGCGCCGGCCGCTGATCGTGAGTTGCTGACCCTGTCCGGCCACGGGCTGCGCCAGGTCGCGGCGGTGATGTCCGGCCAGCAGACCAGCCTTGACGCCGAACGAGTCTGGCGCGGGCGGCTGACCAGCGCGCAGAGCCTGCATGCGCCAGCCAGCGATCCGGAGTCGGCCATCCGGCGAGCGGACTACGCGTATCACGCGCAAGCCATCGGGATCGCGACCACTGCCGCGATGGGGGATGCCCTGATCGCCGCTCGCCGGGCCTCGCCCGCGCAGGTGACCGCACAGCACCGTCAGTGGCTTGCCGGCCTCCCCGAGGCCACTGAGCCGGTGCAGCCAGACGGGCGGCTTGCGGCCGCCCAGGCTGCGTGGTCCGGGGTAGCGACCCGCGCTTTCGGGACCGTCAGCACGCACGCCAGCGTGCGATCTGTGTGGTTCCGCAACAGCGCACGTGGCGCGGTCGCGCTAGCGGCAGCGGTCGCGATCGCGAAACTCACCGACGTCCAGCACGCGTTCTGGGTGGTGCTTGGCACGCTGTCAGTGCTCCGGACGAGCGCGACCGCGACCGGTGCCACCGCGATGCGGGCACTTCTCGGTCAGGTTCTCGGCTTCGCGATAGGCGCAGCGCTGCTGGTGGGTATCGGCACAAACCCGACGGCACTGTGGATCGCGTTCCCCCTTGCCGTGCTCGTCGCCGCGTACACGCCTGGCACCGCACCCTTCGCGGCCGGGCAGGCGGCCTTCACGGTGACGATCGTGGTGCTCTACAACGTTCTCGCCCCGGCCGGGTGGCGAGTAGGGCTGCTCAGGCTCGAGGACGTTGCCATCGGCTGCGCTGTCAGCCTGGTCGTCGGTTACTTGTTCTGGCCGCGCGGTGTCTCCTCGGTCGTCGGTGACAATCTCGCTGACACCTTCCGGAGCGGCTCAAGCTACCTGACCGACGCGACGGACTGGGCTCTGGGTGATCGTGACGAGCGGCCGGACCGGGCTGAGACCGCCCTTGCCGCCGGCAACCGGCTGGAAGATGCCGTGCGCGGCTTCCTGACCGAGCAAGGCTCGAAGCGACTGAGCAAATCCGACCTGTGGATCCTTGTGATGTCGGCGACCAGGCTGCGGCTCACCGCGCACTCGATGGCTAGCCTGCCTGGCAGGGCACAGGCGCACGCGGACGACGGCGGGCTGCACGCGGCGCTCGGCCGCCAGGTAGCGGGCATATGTGACATCTACCAATGGCTGGCGACGCAAGTCGCCAAACCCGCCCGGAGTGAGCGGGGTGCTCGCGGTCATCAGGACCCGCCGAGTGCCCTGGCATTGCCAGCCAGCGGGCTTGCCGACGGCGCACGGCCGCCATGCGGCGGGGCTGCTGCCTACCGCTCGGATGCTCTGTGGGTCGGTCACCACCTCGATCACCTGCAGACCCACCTGGCCAAAGTGGTCGGCCCGGCCGAGCGCCTCGGGGAACTGCGCCGCAAGCCCTGGTGGCGCTGAGTCGGCCAGAGTGCGGTCACCCCGGCAGGCCGGGCTCCTGGCCTGGTGGCGGCGGCACCGCAGCGGTGGCGCTATGCGGCGCGACGGTCAGCTCCTCAAGCCTGCGCTCAGGCACGGGCCGCCCGACGATCCGGTACACCTCGGCGCCGTCGACTGTCTCCTTTTCCAGCAGCAGCTCAACGAGCTGGCCGAGCTCGTAATGATGGCTGCGGATGAGTGAGATGGCCGTTTCCTCGGCCTCGCGCAGCAGCCGGCTGACTTCTGCGTCGATAGTGGCCTGCGTCGCCTCGGCGAACGGACGACTGGACAAGCCGGATCCGCCGCCGCCGAGGAAGACCGAGCCGCCTTCTGGGTAGCCGACCGGGCCCAGCGCTGCCGACAAGCCGAACTCCCTGACCATCTTGGTGGCCAGGTCGGTCGCGGATGCCAGGTCGTTGGCCGCGCCGGTGGAGCCCTGGCCGAGCTCGACCAGCTCGGCCGCTCGCCCGCCGAGCCGCACCGCCAGTGACTCCCGCAGGTAGTCCTCACCGTACAGATGGCGCTCGAACAGGGGCAGCTGCTGGGTGACGCCAAGAGCCTGGCCAGCCGGCAGGATGGTGACCTTGGCGACCGGGTCGGCGTGGTCCGACACCGCCGCCACAATCGCGTGCCCGGCCTCGTGAATGGCCACCGCGTGCTTCTCCTCCGGCAGCAGCACGTTTGTGCCTTCTCTGCGGCCGAGCAGTATCCGGTCCCTGGCGTCGTCGAAGTCCTCCGCCGAAAGTATCTGGCGGCCCGCGCGCACCGCGAAGATCGCCGCCTCATTCGCGAGGTTTGCCAGGTCCGCGCCAGAGAAACCGGGCGTTCCCCTCGCGACGACCATCAGGTCGACGTCCGGCCCGAGCCGTTTGTCGCGGCAGTGCACGGCAAGGATCGCGGCACGCTCGTCGAGCGTGGGCAGCGGGATGACCACCTGCCGATCAAACCTGCCGGGTCGCAACAGCGCCGGATCGAGCACTTCCGGCCGGTTGGTAGCGCCAAGCACGACAATGCCCATTGACGTGTCGAAGCCATCCATTTCGGACAGCAGCTGGTTGAGAGTCTGCTCGCGCTCGTCGTTCGCGACCACGGCGCCGCTTCCGGCCCTGCGCTGGCCGATCGCGTCGATCTCGTCGATGAAGATGATGGCCGGCGCGGCCTTGCGCGCCTCCTGAAACAAGTCACGGACTCGGGCCGCACCGACGCCCACGAACATCTCGACGAAGCTCGAGCCAGTCACCGAGAAGAACGGCACCGACGCCTCGCCCGCCACGGCCCGCGCCAATAGCGTCTTACCGGTTCCCGGTGGCCCGACCATCAGCACGCCGCGCGGTGCCATCGCGCCGGCCGCGCGGTACCGTTCCGGATTCCGGAGGAAGTCGACAACTTCGGTGATCTCGGCCTTGGTCCCGTCATATCCGGCTACGTCGGAGAACCTCGTCGTCGGCCGCTCAGCGTCGAAGACCTTCGCGCGCGACCTGCCGACCCCCATGACGCCCTGCAGGGAACTGCCCGCGGTTCGCGCCATCCGGCGGAACAGCCAGAAGATCAAGGCGAGCGGCACCACGACAATCAACAGGAAGTAGAGCAATTCTCCCCAGACCGAGCTGCCGCCCGACTGATAGCTGATGGCTACGTGGTTGGCCTGCAGCTCGTTAGACACCGTGGATCCCGGCGTGACCGGCGGGGTGACGGCCTGGAACTGCTTGCCGTTAGCAAGAGTTCCGGTCAACGTCACGTTGGCACCGGCTGACGAGGGGCTCGGGATGTCAACGGTCTTGATCTTGTGCGCACTCACGTCGCTGATGAACTGCGAATAGCTGAGCGAGGTGGGCGCCGTGGTGTGCACGAAGCTAGTGACCACGTACAGCAGGATCACCACCAGCCAGCCGATCCACAGCCAGTGTCGCCAGGCCGGGGGTGGCGGGGGCGCGGTGCGCACCGGCTTGTCGCCGGGCGGGGGGGCCGCCGGAGTTTTGCTCATGAATCATTCTTACGCGTCCGGCGGAGCGAAATGAGCAACGCTGCTCCGCGCGTGGCCGCAGCGCTGGCTCTTAGCGATCGCCGACAGCGAGTGCCGGAGGGCGATTGCCCCGAAAGTGACTGCCCCGCGTCCACGGGGTGAACGCGGGGCAGTCCCCGGGGCCGCGCGGGGGGACGCGGGCTGCAGCCGTATTGCCTTGAGCCCTGTCCCGTCACGCAGCGAGCCGTCAGGCCGCCAGTGGCACGGCATCCGGGTCGGGGGGTGTGATGCGCGGCGGCACCGGCCTGGGGGGCGGGTTCGCCGGCCCCTCTTTCCGCGGCGCGCCGGGCTTAGCTGGCCGACTCGGCGGCGCACTGCCGCCCGCCGGGCCCGCCGATTGAGCCGGCACGGCGCCAGGGCCGGGCTTTGCCGCGAGCAACCGCTCGCGCAGCATCTGGCGGCCACGGTGAATCCGCGACATGACCGTTCCAAGCGGGGTGCCCATTATCTCCGCGATGTCGCCGCACTGGTAACCCTCGATGTCGGCCAGGTAGATGACCGTCTTGAAGCTCGAGGGCAGTTCGCTGAGTGCCGCCATGATCGCCGAGTCGCTGACGCCGACGAGCGCCTCAGCCTCCGCCGAGCGCGACGGCGCTACGAGACTGTCATGACCGTCGGCTGACTCGTACAGGTCTGCCGCAAGCACTTCAGCTGGCCGGCGAGTCCTGGTCCGGCACATGCCGTAGAACGTGCGCACCATGATCGTGTAGAGCCACCCCCTCAGGTTGGTACCAGGAATGAACTGGTCGAACTTCTGGTAGGCACGGGCGAAGGTCTCCTGAATCAGGTCCTCGGCGTCGCACCTCTCCTGAGTCAGACGCAGGGCGGCGGGGAACATCTGCCGCATGTACGGGATCGCGTCTGCTTCGAATCGAGTCCGGTGATCGCTGGTGGGGTCAGCGTGTACCGTCACGAGTCCTTCCTCCTTCACCTGGCACCGGCGAAGGTGGACTGCTGCCAGCGACGGACAAAGCCTGGAGGCGGCAGGACTGGCCGGGGGGTAGCCGGTGCTGCAGGTAGTAAACCGTTGAGCTACTAGAAACCAGCATGCACTGAGCGGACACGTGTGCGCATCGGGCCAACCCTGAGCTAGCGGGCCAGGGACCCTGAGTTAAGCCGTGTCGCCGGAGCGGACTACGCGAAAGCCACTCGTAACCACAGGCTCGCCGCTCACTGCCCTATAACGGAACGAACCGCGCGGCATGGGCGACTAGCTCACGCCGGCCGGACTGCCCGGTCTTGGCGACAAGGTTCGCGACGTGAGTTTCGACGGTCTTTGGCGAGATGAACAGCCTGGCGGCAATCTCGGCGTTCGAGAAACCTCGCGCTACCAGCAAGAAAACGTCCATCTCGCGGCTAGTCACACCCAGCCGCCGCATCTGCGGCGGCACCTGCGCGATACCCCGGCCTGATCTCGGCACCCGTTCTCCGGCCTTGCGCAGGATGCCGCGGCACGCGGTCGCAAGCCGGTCGTGCCCGCTGATCTCGAACCCTGCTGCGGCGTCCCGCATCCATGCGACCGGCTGTCCCCAGCCATCCCGCAGCGCGCACGGCGCCACCAGGCGCTGGGCCAGGTGATTCCACCATGGCGCGAATGGCGCGAAGTCCGCGCTGCCTTCCTCGGCGAGCATCGCAGCGCGCTTCCGGTGGCCGGCGCTGCCTTCGAGCACAGCCTCGGCGTAGGCCAGGCAACCCCGGTTCCAGGTACCGACCGCTTCGGCCGCCATAGCGCGCTCGATCGCACCCCTGCCGTCGCCGCCGGTGACAGCCTGCAGCAGCGCGGCAATGCCCCAGGATCTGCCTCTTGCTACCAGCGGTGCCTGCACGGGCGAGTAAAAGCCCCGCGCATTCTCGGGTGCGCCAAGCGCCTGCAGCGCGTACGCCACCGCGGCGGCACTTTCCTTGACCGCGCGCGGCACGTCATCGCGGAACAGCGCGGCAAGCACCGCGACCTGCCCCCTGCTGTGCATCAGGACTTCGGCGTGACCGGGCAGGATTGCCTCGGCCCGCACGATGGCCTGCTCAGTGGCCGACTGGTCGGTCCGGATCGCGTGCACGAGCGCCTGCAGGCAGATCGCCATCGTCTCAGTCCGGCGCGAGTTGATCTGAGTCGCGCTCCGCTCGCACCGGCGAGCCTCGGCGAGCGCCAGGTCCAGGTCAGGCCCGAGGCCAGCCAGATTCGCCACCTGCAGGTCGACCAGTGTCGCGATCGACATGATCCCAGCGGCGAGCGCGCTCTCCCGTACCTCGTGCAGCCTGTCCGTCGTCAGGTCAGCCAGCATGTCGACGGTGGCAAGCTCGTGCAGCATCCTGATGCGCCACGCACCGAGCACCCGCTCATCGGCGATCTGGTAAGCGCGCTCGAATGCGGCGCGGGCAGCGCTGAGGTCCCGCGCACGTTCCCGCCGCCCGATCACGTCCAGTGACTCGATCGCGACCTCGGCTGCCCAGCCGGCCAGGCCAGCATCCTGCGCCGCGGCCAGCGACCGGGTCGCCAGCCCCTGAGCCTGGTCGAGCTCACCTGTCGCGAGCGCATACCGCGCCGCGACTGCGTCGACCCGGCTCGCCAGCTCGGCGTCGTGCAGTTCCGCTGCGGTAGCGCTCGCCTGTGCTAGCTGCTCCGCCGCGGCGACCTGGTTGTCCTCCGGCCTGGTGCTCGCGACCCGGATCCGGATGAGCGCCTGACGGCGCGGCTCAGCGTCTGCCGCGTCGAGCCGCCCGATCAGGTCATCGGCGAGGAGCCCGAGCTGCTCGACGTCACCGGACAGCGCCAGCGCCTCGACGAGCGCCTCCGCGATCTCGATGTCCAGCATGCCCTCGGCCGCCGCCGTTCCGGCCAGCAGCTTCTGCGCATCCTGAAGGCACGTGATGGCGCTGGTGAGCGCGCCCTGGGCGATCGCGCGCAACCCTGCCGCCAGCAGCAATCGCGCGGCCTCGACTGGCTGCCCTGCTGCGGCGCGGAGCTCGGCAACCAGCTCGCACCACGATCCGGGCAGGTCAGGATGAGCTTCCTCGATCGATGTCGCGGCCCGCTCGGACCGGCCGGCTCGCTCCGGCGGTAGCAAATCCGACACGATCGCGTCGCGAGTGAGGCTGTGCCTGAAGCGGAACGTGCCGCCATTTGCGCTGACTGGCTCGATAAGCTGCACTTTGTGTGCCTGGTCGAGCGCGTCCAGGACCTCGGGCTCGCTGACCTCGGCTACGCCCGGAAGCAGCTTCCAGTCGAACTGGCGGCCGAGAACAGCCGCGTCCACGATCACGGTCCTGGCTTTCGGGCCGAGAGCGGCTAGCCGGTTGCGGACCGACCCGACGATCGAGGCGGGCACGCCTGTGACGACCTCGTCGTTTACCTCCCAGCCGGTTTCGCCGCGCACCAGTTCGCCAGACGAGACGGCCGCGGCGAGGATCTCCTCGACCGCGAACGGGAGGCCGTCACAGTCGGCAAGTAGCTGACTGACTGCCGGCGGCAGTTCCCGGGTGCGCAGGCACGCCGCGGCCATCTCGGCGACGGCCACCCGCCGCAGCCGCGGCACCTCGATCCTCGTCGCCGCCCGCCGGGCGCACACGGAATGCATCAAATCCAGGCA
>Ga0335072_10005217_pt1 | contig 19150 bp, 16 predicted proteins | sample Lox_Sample_21_FD_206725 | JGI IMG/M metagenome (GOLD analysis project Ga0335072, IMG submission 206725) | Soil microbial communities from Loxahatchee National Wildlife Refuge, Florida, United States - Lox_Sample_2.1 | ecosystem: Environmental > Terrestrial > Soil > Wetlands | place: USA...
CGATGGACGACTGAAGGACACACTGTACAAACTGACGGATCCGGAATCGTTGGCCGGAGAAGATCCGGTCGGCCGGCCGATCAAGATCGATAGCAAACTGGTGATTCTGCAGTCAAACATTGAGCGTTCACAGAGAAAACCCACGCCTCAGTCGTATGAGGTGTTCCAAGCCTTGAAAGGCGAGGCCGACGAGATTTTGGGCGAAGAGGTCAAGCTGGAGAACGCTGATCTGCCGGAATTGAACAAATACTTGGCAGATCATGGGGTAATGGTGTTGCAGCCGGCAGCTAACGAGCAGGGACAACATTGAATCTGCAGTAACAGATTAAGATTCCGATCCAAGCGCGGCAAACAATGCTCGTTAGATCTTGCGCGTAGTAAATTCCACTTTTTCGAAAAGAAGCGAGGCTAATCATGAAGGTTTCCATTCGAAAGGAACTAAGATTTCTTAAGGCTTACGTGGCAGTATCCTCGTTATTATTTGCAATCCTGATCTTCTTGGCTGCGAAGCCAAATCGGAACGCGAAATTCGATGAAATTGATGCGGAGCGGATCAATATTGTAGAGAACGGCAAGTTACGGCTAGTCATTTCGAACAATGAGCGCTCTCCGGGTCCCATCCTGGGCGGACATTACATGAAGACCCGCGAAGGCAAGCGTGGCGCAGGGTTCATCTTCTTTAATGACGAAGGAGATGAATGCGGAGGGATGACTTGGAAAGGCAAGAAGGCGAATGACAAGGTCGAAGCGGACTCCGCGCTGATGTTCGACCAATACGACCAGGACCAGACGGTAGGCATTAGCTACTCCCAGGAAGGTGGAGATCGTACCTCGGGATTGCATGTATGGGAGAGATCGCTGACCCCGATCGGTCCGTTCGCTCGCAAGGTGGAAGATATCGAGCAGATGCCTGATGGACCGGAGAAGATGGAAGCAATGAAAAAGCTGCGCGAGGAAGCCGTATCGAGCGGCATGGGGGGAGTACCCAGGATCTTTGTGGGCCGCGGAGCCAAGAATGAGGCCACCGTCACGCTCTCCGACACGAAAGGTAAACCACGCATTGTGATGTCTGTTGATGGTGCGGATGTAGCCTCGCTGAAGTTCCTGGACGACAGCGGCAAGCCCGTGTATACCTTTCCAGAAAAACCGGGTGAAAAGTAGCTATTTACGGAGTCTCGCTGTACCAGCGAAACCCGGCGCGCTGCTCTTGGGCGACTTTCTTGAGAACCGTTACGTTTCGCCGGCGGTTAACATTGGTACACGCCACCAGGAGAGTGTTGATGAACGCCATACCGGCGACATACGAATCGGCATAGGACAGGTGTTCTGTTGATGTCACGAAAAACTGGTGAGCAAATCGAGCTAGAGGCGACAGAAAGCTATCGCTGATTGCGACGCAGAAAGCCCCGTTATCGCGAGCGCCTTTCAACCCTTCCACAGTTTGCTGCAAACCACGTCCGTAGCTGACTGCAATGATCAGGTCTTTACTATTGACGTGCCTTACACGGTGAACAATTTCGCCGGGAGTAAGAGCAGCTACAGTATTCAGCCCGAGGGTGCCGAGATTGTAATCGAGATACATAGCCAGACTGCGCGACAAGTCGCCGGCAAATACGAGGATGCGTCGCGCACCATGCAGTTTATTTGCCAGCGCTACAACCCGGCTGCGATCCAGTCCGCTTCGTAACTGTCTCAGGTTTTCAATGTCGCGATCGATCGATTTTCCGATGAGTGCCTCAACACTATTGCCGCGATCGGTGCCCTGCTCCAAGGTGTCTGCAGCTGTGGAGAATGCGATTGAGCGCTCATGCAGGTACTGCTGGAAATCGTGGTAGCGCTTGAAGCCCATTGCCTGGACCGTACGCAACAAAGTAGCGGCGTCGATCTTGAGCTGGCGCGAGGCGGTTCTCAAGCTGAGAAGCACGAAAGTCTTCGGTTCGGCCAGGATGCGGCGGATAATTTCCTGCCGCGTAGGGGCTAGCCGGTCAATCATGGCCGCCGAACCATTTGGTGTCAACCCTGAATGTCGCGCTTGCGTCATACGATGCTTCATTCGCCTTCCTGGCCCGTCACAAGATGCCCAGGTCGCTTGATAACGGAACTCCATCTGCCATCGTGAATACTAGCAGTTGTGTACCGAGCGTCAAGCAAGGAACAATAATTCGCAGCCATTGGGTTGCACCTTGAGTCTTCCCTCGAAACCTACCATAAATCGTATTCGAACGGAGCTAGAACGCGAAAGGTAGGTGGCCCCCTCCATACATTCGCTCCATATTGACAGCCATCTAGTAGCGCGGTACTTTATCATTCTGTTGCATAGGTTGCAACATTTGTTGCATCACCTCTAAATTCGAACGCCCCCCGTTTCTTCGTGAAAGGGAACGTTGGATCTTGGTGTACCGCGTGCCGACGAAAGGTCTCGATCGACATATTGGAATTCGAATGCATTTGGATTCGCGTGGACTCGCCGTTACAGCCTCGAACTGTACCGCTGTTGAACTGCTCGACTCAGCTGTAACTTCTTACCTCGGTATGCGGAAGGATACAGCGGAGCTGTGCGCAGCGGTCGGCCAAGCTGATCCTTCTTGTGTTTTGGGGCTTTGTTTGGATGGTTATCTCAGCATGCATGCGTGTTCCCGCGAGGGAAGAGCGAAAGCTCAACAGATATTGACTCAAGCCGCAGTCGCCGCGAACGACACAAATGCCACAGGCCGCGAACGATTACATATTCTAGCTCTGGAAGCTTGGTGCAAAGGGGACCTAGTGGCGGCTGTTGACGCTTGGGAGCAAGTCCTTGCCGACTTCCCGCTTGACGTATTGGCGCTCCGGCTAGCCCAGTTCATGACCTCTTACTTGGGTCGCAGCCAAGGGATACGGGATTCTGTGGCCAGAGCGTTCCCCGCTTGGGATGAGGGGTTTCGTGACTATGGTTTCGTTGTGAGCTGTTACGCCTACGGCTTGGAAGAGGCTGGCGAATACGAGATGGCGGAACGCTTCGGGCGCCGTGCCGTGGAAATGAACCCGAAAGACCTCTGGGGTGCACACGCTGTAGCTCATGTGATGGAGATGCAGGGTAGAGTGCAAGATGGCGTTCAGTGGATCGCATCCGGCGAAAAGCATTGGGAAGGCTGCGGGAACTTCGTCAATCACCTTTGGTGGCACTGCGCTTTGCTTCACCTCGCGGCGTCGAAATACGATGATGCACTTGAACTCTATGACCGGAAGGTTCGGGCGGATGGAAGTGCCGAATATCTCGACCTGGCGAATGCCGCGGCACTGCTCTGGCGCCTCGAACAGGCAGAGGTGGATGTTGGCCAGCGCTGGGACGAACTGGCTCAGAGAGTCGGCCGGCATGCCGATGAACATCTTTTTGTGTTTGTCGATCTTCATAAGCTGGTCGCAATAGCAGCGAATGCACCACGGCACGCGCAAGACTTTCTCGAGTCATGCGTTCACTACGCCTCGGACCTGAAATGCACAGAGGCCCACGTGATGCGGGATGTTGGTCTTCCAATCGCGAAAGCCGTCCTCGCACATCGTAAGCGGGACTATGGGGGAGCTGCCGATCTGCTCCTCCCAGTCAGGGATCTCATTCATCGCATCGGTGGCAGTCACGCTCAGCGCGATCTCTTTGAGCAGATGCTGATAGATGCGGTCCTGCGCTCGGAACGGTTGTCCCTTGCGCGGTCTCTGCTCTCGACCAGAATTGAAAACCGCCCAGGTGATTTGTGGGCACGCAGAACGATTGCGTCCCTTAGCTGATTCGACCAATGATCGAAGAAAAAGGAGTCCTCATGGGGAAGAATGCCATTACTGTCGGCGACATCACCGCTCAGCCAGGAGAAATTGGACAGGGATTTATCAGGGTTGGAGAAACGGCAACCTCAGCGGTTCAGTTCCCAATCGTGATTGTTAACGGTTCAAATCCAGGTCCGAGTCTCTGTCTCACGGCAGGCGTGCACGCTACGGAATACGCTCCAATCGAGTCTGTCCTGCGATTTCTCGCCGAAATCGACCCCAAGGACTTATCTGGCACGATTGTGGCGGTTCCTGTCGTCAGCATGCAGATGTTTGCCAGCCGCTGCGGTTTTGTTTCACCCATTGATGGATTAAACCTTAATAAGATTGCGCCCGGGGGCGATGGCTCTATTTCTGAAGTGCTCGTCAGAACACTGCTCGATGAAGTGATTACGAAATGCAAGTATCACATCGATCTGCATGCCGGTGATTTGGGAGAAATGTTGTGGGCGTTTGCGGGATATCCACTCACCGGGAACTCTGAACTCGATCTCGAAGGCGAGGCGCTTTCCAGATTGTATTCCCCGCGGCTCATCTGCCTGTCACAGGATGGCGCCACGCTCCCGCCGTTTTCGGGATCGATTGTACACTCCGCTGCACAACGCGGAGTGGTCTCGATTTTGGCTGAGTCGGGAGGGAACGGCACGCTCGAAGAGGAAGACGTTCGCGTCCATTTGCATGGCATCAGGAATGTAATGCGGTATTTAAGAATGGTTGTTGGCCAGCCTGTTATTCCTGGGCCTCAAATCGCCGCAACAGGCAGAGAAGTGACACGAGCGAAGCGAGCAGGACTTCTCCGATTGAAAGTTGGCGTGGGCGAAGAGATAAAAGATGGTCAGGTCGTGGCCGAGATTTCGGACGTATTTGGGCGAATCATCGAAGAAGTGCAGGTAGCCAGAGGAGGCATAACGGGCCTGGTGTGGTCCCACAAAGCTGTGAATACGGGCGATCCCGTCGTGCGCTGCTGGTACACGAAGCCCGCGCCTCGTTTTGCCAAGACCGAGCATTATGTAGCTACTGCCGAGGACGCTTGCGCTCACGCCTAGGCAACTCCCTTTGGGCCAGTTCGGTTTTTCTGCCAGAAATGGTAAGGCACAAGTCCAGAGAGGATTAATGCCAAACCGAGTGACGATCGCACCGGGCGCGCCATCCACAGTCCAATCGACAATCCGAAAGCTCCTATGACAAAGAGGACGGGAGTGAATGGATAACCCCATGTTCGATAAGGACGGTTAAGCATGGGTTGCGTCCGTCGCATCTGCATCATTGACACAACCGCCATTGCGTAAAACATCCAATTAGCGAACATTACTAATGACGTTAGATCCTCAAATGTTCCTGTGAGAGCAAGAACCATTGCCAGAACACATTGCAACGACAACGCATTCATTGGAGTACGAAATCTTGGATGAATGTGAGATGCAAAGCGGAAGAAAACCCCATCTCGCGCCATAGCATAATCGACGCGAGCCCCGCTCAAGATCGAGGAATTTAGCGTGCCCAGAGAGGAGACAGCCAGAATCAATGTCACCCACATTGCAGCATGGTGGCCTGCGAGCGTAGCCAGAACGTCGGCAGCCGGATTTTGCGATCTACTCAACGTCTGTATCGGCAAGGCGAACAGGCAAACTGAGTTGAACAACAGGAAAATAGCGATCACGAAGAAGACGCCGCCCACAATGACACGTCGAAAATTTCTCTCCGGATTCTCAACCTCGGATCCAACAAGGTTCAGGTCATTCCATCCGTCGTAGGCCCAGGCGGTTGCAGCCACAGCAGTCCAAAAGCCCATAAATGATCCACCATGGAAGGAAAATCTTGTCCAAGCAAAAGAGGTGCTTTTCTGGCCAAAAATGCGAAATAATCCTGCGCAAATGATGACAACAACCGAAGCAATCTTGACTGCAGTGAGTACGATCTGCAACCGACCGCCCTCGCGCACTCCAAGATAATTGACCAAGGTGATAGCGAGAAGGACAACGATGCTGGCGGCTTGGCCCCAGGTGTAATCGATATCGAATCCATTTTTTCCGAAATGCAATGTCTCGATGGGTATTCCCAACGCCGGCCATAGGAACCCGCCGAAGCGGATGCATCCGGCGGCAATCGCGGCAACAGAGGCGGGACGCGCCAGCATGCAGTGAGTCCAGCCAAACAAAAATCCCCATTTTTCGCCCAAGCCTCGACCCAGGTAAATGTATTCGCCTCCGGCTTCTGGCATGGAACTTCCCAGCTCCACATAGCAAAGCGCTCCGAGCAGTGATAAGCCACCGCCTAAGAACCACGCCATCAGCGCCCATCCGGCCACGCCGGCATTCGCTGCCACTTCACTGGGCTTCAGGAAAATTCCAGTGCCCACCATCGTGCCGAGTACGATGGACATTGCAGCAGCGGGTCCAAGGGCCCTGATAAGCCCAGGCTGCCGATCTCGTTCGGTCCGACTGGCTATAGGAATTTTGGCGAAGGGCGACTGAGAGTTCTTTTCAGCAGTTTCCGTGGAGACAGATGAGCGTCGATAACCCATGAATGTACGCTTGGCTGTTGCACAATCTGAACGCGCTGGCTGATGATACACCTCTTTCCGTTCAAAACCTTCGCGCTAGATGAACAATGCAACAACTGTTGCACGCAACATAAGCATCAAGAAAAATGGACCGAATGTGTGTGGTGACTGCTGACGCTCGACCCATCGAAGATTCAGGGTGATCCCGTCCAGTACTTGAATAAGCTCTTCGCGATGCTGCGGGTCTACCTGGGTCGCAAATACAGAGACCCTATCCAGTACATCCGGATTCTCGAATTCCATGAGAACGGCAATCCGCACTTGCACATTTTGATCGACCGATACATCGCCCGTGAATGGATTCAGGCTGCGTGGGTCGCGGTCGGCGGAGGCCGCATGGTCGATATCCGCTATGTCGATGTGCATCGGGTTTCTCGTTATCTCTCCAAGTACCTAACAAAGGAATTGCTCATGTCGGCTCCGCTGCGATCACGGAGAGTCACGACTTCTCGCGGGATAAAGCTTTTGAAGCAGGCTCCCACAGAAACAACATGGACGCTCGTAAAGGTCCCGATTTCTCGATTGTTTGAGGTTTACGGAAGAGCCGTCAGCGCGGTGTCGTTCGACGAGGATCAAATGCTCGAATCATTCACTGCAATCTTGAATTGCAACTAGCGCTCGATGCGCAGATCACAACGTTAACGTTGGAGGTGACCAAAAATGGAGTTTTTACCCTGTTTTTTATGCGCTGCAAAGCTTGAGAGACGAACGGCCAAAACCGGCAAACCGTACTTCATTTGCAATCCTTGCGGTATTCAAATGTTCATTCGCAAGCAACACGGAATCAGACTTTTGGAAAACCTGCTCCGTGATGTCGCAAAGAATGAAATCCCCTTTCGCCAAAGAGGAGAAGAGCTTTACAAAGTCCAGGCTCTTTTGAGCGAAATAAACGGAATGAAACAACAAATCGAACGACTGGAAAGGCAAAAGGGATTCCTCTTTCGCGATCCAGACAAGATCCGTGCTTGCCAGTTATTGAAAGTTAAACTCCGGAATCTATTCAAAGAACTTGAACAACTGGCAAAAGGGGATGCGCAAATCAAAACTCCTTAGCAATTAAACCCCGAAAGTCCTTTCGATTACTCGGGAAAAGATTGCATTCGGAAAGAGGTTAAACGAATATGCAAACGCTTTCGGATGAATTGATGACAGTTTCGGAAATTGCGGCATTCCTCAAAGTGCCTATTTCCTGGGTGTACGAACGCACGCGACGGCGCGATTTTGAACGCATTCCGCACGTTAAATTGGGGAAATACCTGCGCTTTTCATTGCCTGAAATCAAACAATGGCTGCAAAAGCAATATCGGGAGATCTGAATTGCGCTCCTGTTCCACAACGATTAAACTTTCCGCCGACGCAGAACCGGCTGAGCGAGCCTTGAAAGGAGGCAAATTGGCTCGCAAAAAGCACTTTCAGCGCGGTTCTCTTTTCAAACGCGGAAAGAGGAATAAAGTGTGGATAGCAAGATATCGGGAACCGATTATCGGAGAAAGCGGCGAAACTGAATTTGTCCGCCGTTCGGAGATCCTCGGCACTGTTACGGATCTCCCGACTCGACGCGACGCGAAAGAGGTTCTGTCGGACCGGCTTCGCCGCGTCAACAGCGCCGATTACCATCCGCGCTCGTGTTGTTCGTTTCGCTCCTTTGTCAAGGAGTGGGAAGAGCAAGCTCACCCTACTCTTAAATACGCGACGCAAGAGCATTACAAGTACGTGGTCAACTCTCACCTACTGCCTGTTTTCGGAAATGTCCAGTTGCGCTTAATTTCGCGAGAGTCCATTCAGACGTTTCTCGCGGCGAAACTGAAAGAGGGGCTTTCCTGGCGCACCGTCAAGCATCTCCGAACTACGCTCGGCACAATCTTGGGAACAGCGGAATTCTGGGGGTATATCGAAGACAATCCCGTGCGGAAAACCAGACTTCCGCGACGCGGCCTTCAGCCCGAAAAAACGATCTTGACGCCTGAGCAACTGAGTTCCTTGCTGGAAAAGCTGCCGGAACCGTCCAGATCGCTAGTTTGGCTGCTGGTCTTGACCGGCCTACGGATCGGCGAATTGCTGGCCTTGCGCTGGCAAGACATCGATTTGCAGGCTGGACTCCTTCGGGTAAGCCGCACGCTGTACGAAGGGCGTTTCGACGAACCCAAGACTCGTTCCAGCGTTCGCACGGTGCCATTGAGTGCAAAGGGAGTGAAGATCCTAGTGAGTATCAGATCGGGGGCACCGAAGCCGGACGCCCTAGTCTTCTGCTCGAAGAAAGGAACTCCGCTTTGTCGTCGAAATCTCAGGAATCGTCAGCTTGATCCGGTATGCGACGAGTTGAAGATTCCCAAGATCGGCTGGCATTCCTTGCGGCATTCGAACGCGACGCTGCTGGACGCAGTAGGAACTCCGCTTGGCACGGTGCAATCTCTCCTCGGGCACTCTTCCCCAGAGATCACACGAGGGACGTATATTCACTCGTTGCCAGCGGGAGCTAAAGAAGCAGTCCAGAAGGTGGAAGATTTGCTAACTGGACCCAAACGGACCCAAATTGTGGAAATCCACAAAATGGCATCCTCGCTAATCCAATGAGCTGCTTGGGAATAGATGGTCGGGGAGAGAGGATTTGAACCTCCGACCCCCTGGTCCCGAATTCAGTAGAGTCAACAGCTAACTCATTGGTCTGGTATCGCTTACGAATCTTGGGTGCAAACTCAGTTGCACCCATGCACCTATGCAACGAGAACCGTAGTGGTTAGTGGTCCTGGACGGAAAGCTCCGCCCATGCGGCGCCCTTAAGCAATTGTTGTGATGCTGGCGTTCCCTCGGTTTCGAGGATGAGGTGAAGTTACCCTTTCAGTGCCGGAACGTTCTCTAAGGCGCACGGCGCACAGGCTGCCGCTGAGCTGCGAGATCATCCTGGATATTCCGCCACTGGCATTCCGCTAGATGTCTACTCTGACTTTCGCAAGATCGGCGTACATGTCTTCCGCAGGGGCTTGGAGAATTCGAACATTTCCGCGCTGACGCTGACCCCCCCTATGCAGGACCATGCGTTCTTGTTAGTTATTCCGAGGATGTATACAGGCAGAGATCCACCATGGCGCATGAAGGTGCCCCTGCGATCCTCGACCGAAAAGGGCGCGGAGAACCGCGCCCCTTGCCCTAAAGCGTTCGGGTCTGTTGCACGGTTTGCATCACGGAACCCAGACTTCAAGCCAGATCGGGTTGAGGACCAGATTGGTGGCATTCACAGTACCGATGCCCGTCGCGAAGTCCCAACCCACGCCCGCAGTGAAGGCTGGCTGGTATGAATTGTCGGATAGCGAAAGTACTCCTGGGACTCCCGCACTGGCATCAGGGTCGTAGCAGTTGTAAGGGCCGACGCAATCAAGATCGTTGTCGCCCACGGTGACATCGTTGAACGTGCAGGTCAGGGCTGGGCCGCCGACGGCGAAGCTTTGGCAGCTCTTATTGCCGTGCGTGCCGTACTCTTGCCTTGCGAGGGCGTAGTATACCGGGGCCGGGTTGCCTTGGCTCCCGCCCCAGACCTCATTCACTAGTGCTTGCATACCCGCCATGATCGGCGACGACGACGACGTGCCTCCGACCAAAAACCAGTTGCTCGGCGCTTCCACGCACGGCGTGCCACCATTATCCACATCCGAGTAGCAGATCACGTAGGCGTGGGACCAAAGGCCGTTGCCTGTGAACAGCGCGACATCTGGCAAATCCCGGACGCCGTCCTGCGGGTTGCCAAGAACGTTCTGCCAGCTCGGTTTCTCCCAGCCCCGGCAAGTGCCGTTAGACGGCGTCGTTCCGTTGCTCTCGGGGATCGACACCCCTGTGGCGCAGTTGCTGGGACCTCCGCCGCCAGCGTAGAGGTACTGGAGAAGAAACTGTCCGAGAGGACTGGCGCAGAAGCCGTTTTCTCCGTAGGGCGTCGCGTACCCCTCAAAGCTCGTGATCAAAGTGCTCGCGCAGGTGTCATTCCAGGGGATCTCGGGCACGTAGCTCAGGGCAGACTCGTAGTTGGGGCCGTTGTTCTGCGACCAGTAATTGGCGTTGGTGCCAGCGTAGGTGTCGCCGAAGTCGGTCCCGCCGACCGCGACGTTGTAGGCGGTTGAAGCGAGGGCGTTGACTGCCACTCCAGATTGAGCCTCGGGGAGGGCCAAGCCATCGCCGGGGTAGTCACATTCGGCGGCGCCGTTGTCCCCCGCTGCCACGAAGACAGATACCCCCTCAAGCACGGCCTGAAGGTAGGCTACCTTGAATGCGGCATTCATTGCCGCGCCATTCTGAGTCTCACAATTAGCGTAGCTGATGCTGATGATCGGCGGCACTTGGCGCTGGTTCACGAGGTTTTGGATGGCGATGAGCCCACCCCAGACGGTGGTGGTATCGGCGCAGGTGGCCAGCTGAAGGTTGGCACTGGGGGCCGCGGCGCTGGACCACTCGACATCCAAGATCGCCTCCAGGTCGTCCCCGTTAACGCCGGGGTCGGGACAGCCCCCGGGATGCACAGTGTTAAGCGACGCCCCCTTGTAGACATCAAGACCAAACGTCTTTCTGAAAATCGTCCAGTCATTAGAAGTGTAAGCGTCGCTGTCCTCGATCAAGGCAATGGTCTGCCCCTGGCCCGTGATCCCGGCCGAAAAGAGCGGGTTGAAGTGGTAGATCGTCGCGAGATCCGCAGGCACCACGGCCCAGAACGGAGAGCCATCCAAGGTGAAGGTGTACTGCGGCTTGGGGACGGCCATCGAGCGCGGACGAAAGTCGTTGAGGGACACGATGCCTTCGACGGCCGGCGCGAGGGCGGCCGGGATCGAAGGAGCGCCCACGTTGGCAATGTGCCGCTCGCCTCTGACGTCTAGCAAGTGGATCTCGGCGCCAAAGGCCTCGCGCACCTGGCCGGCGGTGCCGGAGAAATCAATGGTCATCCGGCTTGGGCTGGCGTTAACCGTGAACCCGTGGGCGTGAAGCCACTCGCTGATCTTGGCAATGTCTTCTGGGGCGACACCGAACTGTTCGGCGTAATGTTCGGCGGTGAGCCACCGGTGATAGCGTGCGGAACCTTTCTGCTGGAGCTCGTCCGCCAGCGCTTCGGCGGCCTGCTCGCGCTCGGGAGACCGCCTTAGCTGCAGCTGGACGCCGTTCAACGGGAATGAGTCGTCTACTGGGCCACGGTCGAACTCGGGCCGGACCTCGCCGCGGGTGTTGCCCGGCAGCATAATCCGCTTGGTCTCATCGACCGGCTCGACGATGAGGCGGGCCGCCTGAAAAGACAGTCCCCGAGTCGACCGGGCTGCAGAGAGCGAACCGTGCCCAACCTGCCCGTAGGCGCTGGTCAATAAACATAGCGTGGAAAGCAAAAGTACCGCCAACTGCGTCTTAGAGTTTTTCATGACACGCTCCAGGTGTTCTTCTCTTTTTGCGATTTTGTTGTTGATGCCCACACTGTTAGCGCTTGCACGTTGCAATCGGTTGACGATGGCGGGCGAACTATGTTCCTCGGTGACGCCGATCTTGGCGCCCTCAGGGTGGCTCACGTCTTCCTCGTGCAGGCGAACCATGATGGCGTTCAGCACCGCGACGCGCAGGGCGCGGAAGGACGACGGCGTGATGTGGTCGCGATCAATGTTGAGCAGCACCTTCTGCTGGGAATTGCGCTTCACAGGTAGCCCCCTAAGCGAGAATCAAAACCGGAGTCCCGCAACGAGGTCACTGGTTTCCGCCACTTTAGCTTCAGAATTCCTCGTCATCACCTAAAGCGAAATCTCGCGGGGAATTGGTCCACAGGAAAGAAAATTTATTGATGTCCCACACGCAGCCAGGCGGGAAGCCCGGCGCTTACCCGACGAAGTACACGCCTTTTCAATTGGTTGACATTGGTACCAGCCGCGGCTAACTTGTTGCCCAAGCTTCTGAGGAAGCGTGTTAGGGGGCTAGTTGTCGGAACTTCCGCCCAAAACCGTCAGCAAGTTACTGGCGAACTGGAACGCCGGTGACGACGAGGCGTTGCGCTCCGCGGTTCCTCTCGTTTATGACGAGCTGCGACGGGTCGCGCATCATTACCTGCAGAACGAACGCCCTGGTCACACCCTGCAAAGCACCGCCCTGGTGCACGAGGCCTATATGCGCCTGGAGAAACAAGGGGCCGCTGAGTTCAAGAACCGGGAGCATTTCCTGGCCATCTGCGCCCAATTGATGCGGCAGATTCTCGTCGATTACGCGCGCAGCCGCAATGCCGCTAGGCGTGATGGCGGCTACCGATTGACGCTGGACGACGCACTCGCCTTCAAGAGCCGGAGCGTAGACATGGTCGCGCTCGACGACGCTCTAAACGAACTGGCGAAGCTTGATGAACAGCAGAGTCGCATCGTCGAGCTGAGGTTTTTCGGCGGCCTTTCCATCGAAGAAACCTCGCGGGCGCTGAATCTCTCGCCCAGCACGGTAAAAAGACACTGGGCCACGGCCCGGCTTTGGCTTCGCCACCAGATGAGCAAGGCAGATGAAGCATGACCCCCGAGCGCTGGCAACAGATTCGCGACGTGCTGGACAAGGCTCTGGAGCTGGCTCCGGGGGAGCGCTCCGCCTTTCTGGAGTGGGCCTGCTCGTCCGATCCATCCCTGCGGCAGGAGGTCGAGACCCTGCTCGCCTCCGGCCCCGACGTGCGCTCCAGCTTCCTGCAATCGTCGATGCTGCGCGTGACGCTCACGTCCGGGACGAAGCTGGGCGACTATGAGGTCAAGTCGCTGCTGGGTTCGGGCGGCATGGGCGAGGTGTATCGCGCCCGGGATTCACGGCTGGGGCGGGACGTGGCGATCAAGGTCCTGCCGCCTTTGCTCTCCGCGGATTCCGAACGGCTGCGGCGCTTCGAGCAGGAGGCGAGGGCGGCGGCGGCGCTGAACCATCCCAACATTCTTGCGGTGTTTCAGATGGGCACCTATGAAGGCGCGCCCTATCTGGTCTCGGAGCTTCTGGAGGGGGAAACGCTGCGGGAGCCGATCCGGCGCGGACGTCTGGCAGTGCGCAAGGCGATTGATTATGGGGTGCAAATCGCCAGAGGTCTGGCCGCAGCCCATGAGAAAGGGATCGTCCATCGCGATCTGAAGCCGGAGAACCTGTTTGTCACCAAGGATGGGAGGGTGAAGATTCTGGACTTCGGCCTGGCGAAGCTGACGCAACCGCAGTCCGGTTCAGAGCACGACGCACCGACGCTCACTGAGGGAACGGAAGCCGGAGTGGTAATGGGCACGGTGGGCTACATGTCGCCTGAGCAGGTGCGGGGACAAACGGCCGACCATCGCGCCGACATCTTCGCGTTCGGCGCGATTCTGTACGAGATGCTGGCGGGCAAGCGGGCGTTTCAGAAGCCGACTTCGCCGGAGACGATGACGGCGATCTTGAACGAAGACCCTCCAGGCATTTCGCAGGTCGCAGCTGACATTCCGCCAGCATTGCAGCGGGTCGTGCATCGCTGTCTGGAAAAGAATCCTGAGCAGCGCTTCCAGTCGGCTTCCGACTTGGCGTTCGCTCTGAACGCGCTGTCAGAGTCTGGAGGGTCGGCATACCCGGCAACGGCTGCGAAGGCCGCGACTGGTGCTGGGAGACGCTGGAAGGTGATTGTTCCAGCTGCCCTAGTTGTGTTGGCATTGTCGGTTGGGGGTTACTTCTATTTCCACCGCTGGCCCAAGCTGACTGACAAGGACACCATCGTTCTGGCCGATTTTGCCAACAGCACGGGCGATGCGATCTTCGATGACACGCTGAAGACGGCGCTCAACGTTTCCCTGCGGCAATCGCCTTTCCTGAATGTGCTTTCCGACAGCAGAGTCGCGAAGACCTTGCAACTGATGACTCGTCCAGCCAACACAAAACTCACGCCCGAGGTAGCCCGCGAGCTTTGCCAGCGGGCTGGCAGCAAAGCTTACCTTGCCGGATCGATTGGCGGCCTGGGCAGCGAATATGTGCTGGGATTGAAGGCGGTGAATTGCCAGAGCGGAGACACACTGGCCGAGGAACAGGTGACGGCGGCGTCCAAGGAGAAGGTGCTGGACACGCTTGGCGATGCGGCGTCGAAGCTGCGCACAGAGTTGGGCGAATCGCTGGCTACGGTGCAGAAGTTTGATGTCCCCCTCGCACAGGCCACCACGTCTTCGCTTGAAGCTCTGAAATCGTACAGCCTTGGCATAAAGGCTGGTAATGAGGAAGGTCAAGCCGCAGCCCTGCCTTACGACCAACGTGCCATCGAGCTTGATCCGAATTTTGCCCAGGGCTACAACGCCATGGGTAACGACTACTTCAATCTGGGCGAGGTAGGGCGAGCCAGCGAGTACTTCGCCAAAGCATTCCAGTTGCGGGCTCATGCCAGCGAACCGGAAAGGCTGAGGTTCACCGCGGACTACTATTCGCATGTAACCGGAGAACTAGATAAAGCGGCCCAGACGTATGAAGAGCGGATTGAGAAATACCCACGTTCTGCTTCCTACAACGGCTTGGGCATTTTGTTCGCCTTCCAGGGGCAGTATGAGAAAGCCGTGAAGATTGGAAGGCAAGGCCTGCCCCTTGAGCCGGATTGGGTAACTACTTACGAGAATCTCGCCAATGACACCCTTGCCTTGCAGCACTTCGACGAAACCCTGCAGGTCATCCATGAGGCGCAGGCGCGAAAACTCGATGATTATGGATTACACCTAAATCTCTACGCCCTTGCCTTTTTGGGCTCGGACTCCAAGGCGATGGCTGAACAGCAGCAGTGGTTTGCGGGCAAGCCTGAAGAGAATTTTGGACTGGCGCTCGCATCCGACACTGAGGCGTATGCTGGTCATCTTGGCAAGGCACGGGAACTGACCAAACGGGCTGTGCACTCCGCCATCCGGGCCGACAGCAAAGAAACTGCGGCAATTTGGCAGGCGAATGCTGCTCTCCAACAAGCCTCCTCCGGCAACACCACAGATGCGCGGCAGTCAGCGGCAAACGCCCTGAAGCTCGCTCCCGTAAGTCAGGGCGTCGAGAGCGAAGCCGCGCTTGCGTTTGCCATGGCGGGCGACACAGCGCGAGCTGAATCATTGACCCAAGACTTGGGGAAACGTTTCCCGCTGGACGCGCAGATGCAGTCGCTTTGGCTCCCTGCGATTCAGGCGCAATTGGCGCTGGACAAAAAGAATCCGGCTGTTGCCCTGACTACGCTGCAAGCTGCTTCACCCATCGAGTTAGGGCAAATTGCGTTCGTTGCCAATATCTCCTGCCTCTATCACGTGTATGTTCGTGGGGAGGCATACTTGGCAGCCGGGCAAGGTAGTGCTGCTGCAGCCGAGTTTCAGAAGATTCTCGACCACAGCGGCATCGTCTGGAACTGCTGGACGGGAGCATTGGCGCATCTGGGGGTGGCTCGTGCCAATGCGTTGCAAGCAAGAACCTCGCAGGGAGCGGATGCCGATGCCGCCCGCGTCCGTGCACTCGCCGCCTACAAAGACTTCCTCACCTTCTGGAAAGACGCCGACCCTGACATCCCCATCCTGAAGCAAGCCAAAGCCGAGTACGCGAAGCTGCAATAGCCGATGCTACAAGTTCTTCCATCTTCGCGCTCCTGACCGATATTGGAGGTGTCGGCGGTTTCGATGGCACGAAGCCAGGCGTAAGTAAGTACTTAGGCCGGCCGGTTCAAAAGGGTGTTTTCCGCAGAGCCGCAAGTGCATGAATCGAGTGAGACGGAAACTAGCAAAATTGCTAGTCCGCCCGGTAAAGGTTTTGCACCACCGGCAGACAACTTCGACCTCTGGCTTGGTCCGGGCATGCAAGGATGTGGCTGCGGCCGTCGAACTATTGAGGCCTTATGATGCTCGCCTGATGCGTTGCTATCCAGTGAGCACGCGGATCAATCGCGTGGCTAACGACGAAGAATGCTCCGCACCCGTGGAACTCGCACAGATTCAGGATCGACTCTTTTCGTAGCGGGATCTGTGGCGGGCCAGACGTGAGCCACCGAACCTCTACCGTGACAGCGAGGATTTCACCCGTAACTTACTGAAAACACGCGGCACGGATGGCGCTACAAAAACGTTTTAACGACCCTTGGAAACAGTTCGTGGACTGTTATTGGACCATAATTTCGAGTGCGCCTCACGGCGTCGAATACTTGAAGTTGGCAGTCATTCGTCGTCGTTTTACGTCGGGGTTGATTGGACCAACATCTGAGAGCAAGGCCTGTATTAGCTCAGGCTTTACACTTATTTGGTACTCGCCACGACATAAACGTAGCGGAGCACACCGCTCCCAGTGTTTGTGACGTTATGCTCCGTCTCGGGCGGACAGTAGAGGGCATGGTTGGCTTGGACGTCTAGCTTGGAACCATCCTTGAAAGTCATCACGCCCCGCCCCTCAAGCACAACGAGCAATTCCTCGTGTTGTCCTGTGCTGTGTTTCCCCACAGATTGGTTGGGTGCTAAAACCTCCAGTCCAGACTTCATGGTGACGCTCTCCGGGGGACCGGCCAGCACCTGTAGGTAATCCTTGCCATGACTGTCGAGCTCGACGACTTTGGCGTGACGTTTTTCTTGAGATTTCGCCGGAGTTAAGAGAAACGAGCAAGAAACCAATATTGCAACTGCCGTAGATAAAATCTGTTTGGGTTTCGCCTCCAAGTTCATCTTACGATCTCCATTTCTGTAGTTTCGCGTTCTGTTGTTGTAGATACTGTGTCCTAAATACGGTCACCGCAACAGCCTTGAAAGGACCGCGTTTACACAAAAGGCGGAAGCGTAGGCCATCCCGGTCATGTAGGCAAATTGGATCATGGGCCACTTCCAGCTGTTGGTCTCGCGGCGCACGACTGCCAAGGTCGACGCGCATTGCATCGCAAAAGCAAAGAAGACCAGTAGCGCCATTGCCCCGGCGGGAGTGAGATCTTGCCGTAGCGCATTCTGCAGCGTCATCGATTGCGTTGCTGGGTCAGTTCCATAAATCGTGCCCAGCGTGCCGACGATGACTTCGCGCGCGATCACGGATGTCAGCAGGCCGACTCCGATCTTCCAATTGAAACCAAGTGGCCGGATGAGAGGCTCAATTCCATGTCCGAGGTAGGCGATCGCGCTGTGTTCCAGTTCCGGAGAATGGCCATGGTCCAGTGGGAGATGCGTCAGGACCCAAACCAGTAAAGACACTGCCAGGATGACCGTTCCAGCCTGCCTCAGGAAGACCCGTGAGCGGTCGAGCAGGCGTAGGCCGACAGACTGCAACGTCGGGCGCCGATACTCAGGAAGTTCCAGCATAAATGGAGCAGCAACAGATTTGAGCACCGAAGACTTGAGGAGTTTCGCGGTGGCGATAGCCGCAAGAAAACCGAGCACGTAGAGTAAAAGCATGGCACAAGCTCTTGCTCCGAGCAGTATGCCGACGACCGGGCGATCTGGAATAAATGCGGCAATGAGCAACGTGTAGATTGGCAAGCGAGCCGAACAGGTCATGAAGGGCGCGATCAGAATCGTCGCGATCCGGTCGCGCTTGTTCTCGATCGTCCGGGTGGCCATGATTGCGGGAACGGCGCAAGCATACGCGGACAGAAGAGGAATGAACGCTTTTCCGTTCAAGCCAACGCTTCGCATGGTGCGATCCGCGATCAGAGCAGCCCGCGCTAAATAGCCCGAGTCCTCCAGTATCCCTATAAAGAGGAAGAGCAGAAGGATCTGGGGCAGGAACACGAGCACGGAACTGACGCCCTTCCACAGGCCATCGAGCAGAAGTGACCGAAGCAGACTATTCGAAATGAAAGGTGCCGCTTGCTGTCCCAACTTGGTGAGCAGATCCTGAAATGCCGTGCTCAGGGGCTGACCGAGTCCGAACACAGTCTGGAAAACGGCACCTACGACGATCACAAAGATGAGCGGGCCCCACAGCTTGTGCAAGAAAATGTCGTCCAGCCGGCGCGTCCAAATGCTGGGGAGTGGACGCTGGTAGTCAACTCGACAGCTAAGCTGGTTCGCCCATTTCCGGCACTGCGGAAGGTCTTGCAGAATGGGGAGCAACGCATCTGGCCGCTGATCGTGACCTCCTCGCAGGAATCGTTCCACAACGTCCAATCCGCTGCCCTGTGTCGCACTCACCATCGCAACGGGTGCGCCCAACTCCGCAGCAAGTTTGAGAACATCGAGCGACCCGCCGCCTTTGCTAAAGACATCCGCCATATTCAAAAGAACGAGTGTCGGCAAACCCAGAGCGATTACGGACGCGGCTAATACGAGTTGGCGTGAGAGATTGGTTACATCAAGCACCAGCAGAATCGCATCCGGGCGAGGCAGTCCGTCCATTTTGCCGGTCAGCACGTCCACTGCGACGCGTTCATCTTCGGAATAAGGCGTCAGACTGTACACGCCGGGGAGATCAATCAGTTTGATCTCTGGTCCGCCGCCAGCGAGCAGGCCAACGCGTTGTTCGACGGTAATGCCTGGATAGTTGCCGACCTTTTGGCGGAGGCGGGTCAGACGATTGAAGAGCGTCGATTTCCCCGAGTTGGGTGTGCCAATCAAGGCCACCGTGCGAATTTCACACTTCGGGATTTCCGGGGCCTTTCCGGGACTAGCGATCAAAGGGGAGGTGGGCGCAAGCGTCATAGCAAGTCACCCAACCGCGGAAATCGTCCCCGCTGAACGAAGATGTAGCTCGCGGTCTCCGCCCGCAAAGCAACTTCGGTTCCGTCCACTGAATACACACTGGGGTCTCCCAAGGGCGCGCGACGGGAGAACGTGATCTCCGCTCCCGGAACAATGCCGATCCGCGTCAGGAATTGTTGATGGGTTGGAGGCAAAG
>Ga0335072_10005218_pt1 | contig 19148 bp, 11 predicted proteins | sample Lox_Sample_21_FD_206725 | JGI IMG/M metagenome (GOLD analysis project Ga0335072, IMG submission 206725) | Soil microbial communities from Loxahatchee National Wildlife Refuge, Florida, United States - Lox_Sample_2.1 | ecosystem: Environmental > Terrestrial > Soil > Wetlands | place: USA...
CCGCATTGGCTAGGTCACGCAGCGCCGAAGGACTAAGCGAGTCTGCGCCGGGACCGAGCATCAGCACGGCGCGGGCTTCATTTTCCTTTGCCGCGTTGAACGCGTGGCTGAAATCGCTTGCCGCGATTGGCCATACAGCGTTGGTGGCTTGGGTCGAAACGATGCGAAGCGAAGAAAACGCCGTTCCAGTCGTGTCATTTGGTGTGGCAACGATCAGATCGTCAGCCGCAAAAGATGTTGTCAGATTGGCGAGGAGACTCTCCATCTGCTCCGCGGCCATCGCAGCCACAAAGACAAGCAGGCCTGCGCGCACAGGCATAGCGGAGGGTTGAGCATCCGAAATCGAATTTGCAGTTGCCATAGCGAGTCGGGAGAGCGTTCGCGCTAAAGGAGAAAGAAGATGACCGGTCGACAACTATATCGGTTTGATGCCGCTTACTCGCACAAGGATAGGATACCTTCAATCGGGATGAGTATCCACGCCGGACGGTTATTCAGCTCGTACAGCAGCTCGTAAAGCGCCTTTTCTAATACAAAGGCTTCCAGCAACGTCTGGGTCCCGTGTGTCGGAGGCAACAGATCTGGTTCTTGAGCAATTACTTCGCGATAATTGTGCAGGAATTCGTTCGAGGCGCAGTGTTCCCACGCCCGCGACCATTGTGTCAGGCTCGGTTGGGTTGCCGCTTCCTCGAATCGTTTAAGGCCGGCAAAGGCGGCGTACGAAAACGACCGCAGCATCCCGGCTACGTCCCTGAGCGGCGACTGTTTGCGACGGCGTTCCGCCAATGGGCGTGCCGGCTCCCCTTCGAAGTCCAGGAAAACGAAGTCGCCCCCGAAATCCTTGGTGACCGGTGGCGTACGCAGCGTTTGTCCCAAATGAAAGTCGCCGTGAATCCGAATCCGCCGACCGGCCGCCGGAAGATCCTTCATGGCGCGGCTTCGTTTCATCAGTTCACCCCGCTTGGCCAGCAGCAGCCCGGCCGCGTCGACCGCTGAATCCTCCAGACTTGAGAATTTGTTTTTCAATGCCTCAAGAGCCGTTCGTACCTGCGCCTCGATCTGTTGCGCATCCTTCTGCAGGTCATCACCGGAGGCCGCTTCAGGCGCAAAAGCCGGATCGGTGGTTGAGCTGCTCAGGGCGATGTGCATCTCCGCAGTTCGCCGTCCAAGCAATGCCGCTGCTTCAAACGCCGCGCCGGCGATTGAGGTAATCGCTGCCGGAAGCGTGCTTGAGTGGCCAAAAGCTGGAGCAGGCACGTCGGGGGCCGCTCCCGCGGACGCCGCGTTTGCGTAAAAGCCTTCGAGCTGGTGCAAGAACCAGGTCCAGCCGTCGCCTTCGTTGCTCACAAGCGCCTGCAGCATCGCGAGTGTCGTCTTCTCACCGGTCGTGGCGCTCAACGAAATCTCGCCGAGGAAGGGCGGAATCCGATGGAATTGAGCGACCTCGGTGAGAAAACGCCCAACCTCTACGTCGGGATTCTCACCCTTTTGCAACTGCCTGAAGAGCTTCAGGATCAGCTTGTCGCCGTAAATGATCGAGGTGTTAGACTGCTCTGCCGAACCGACTCGAGAACTGGACGGTGTTGCCAGCCCCGACTCGCGAAGAGCAGTTGAAGGGTGTGCACTGATCTTAATGATCCCTCCATCCGCTCCACCAGACATCGGAGACTCGCGTGGTTCGGCCTTGGCCGTCCCCCACGACCCGCTACCGGCGGTATCCGATTGCGGAGGAGTAGCCGCCTCACCTGGCTGGACGTCCAGCGGTAACGGCGCCGTGCTGGCGCCGTTGTGCTCTGTCGCAGGGTCCCCTCCATCGGCAGAAACCGCGTCCTGCGAGGATCCTTGCTTAAGGTCCGCCATACCCCGGATTAGAGCGTCACTCACTGGAATTGATTTACTCTCCTGGATCAGCGCCAGCTCCAGTTGCCGGAAATCCTGCCGGGCGGGCGCATCATGCAATATCGCAACTCCTGACGTGGACGCCACGTGCATCAGGACGCTCTCGGAATCGCGCAGATTCAGGTCATCCGCCTGGGTGCCGAGACTGATCGCAAGCGGAATCTGGTAGCTCTGTACTTCCCCCTCGAAGTAACTGATCTCAACGAAAAAGATCGCGGGCGGAATCGAATCAGCTCCGTCTTTCGCGGGGTTCATTTCAGGTTTGCTTGTCCCGAGCCAAAGTTCTACCCATTGCCGAACCTGAACGGACTGGATTTTTTTGCTTTTCGCTGCAAACCATCTGCGAGTAGGCAGCCATTCGCGAAGAGCCGATTCAATCTGCTTCAGGCCATTGGAGGTGAGCAGTCCCGACCAGCCCGTTGTCGCGAGATCAATCGAGGGACCTCCCATTTCGGTCACTTCCGTAGTTGTTGCAAGTTGAGGGCTCGGCTGCGTTCGGGTGTTGATACCAACGTCCTGGAGTTCAAGCCAGAGAAAAGAGTATGGCGCAACTGTCAATTGGTAGGGCGTAGATGTGATCGCAGGAAACGGCACATAGCCAAGCATCTCCACCGGTTCCAATCCCTCGTATTCAGCAAGGTCCAGTGACACGGGCTGCGCAAATCGGCTGAGATTGGCGACGCATAACACCGTCTCCTTCGTGCCGTCGTCCTGCTTCAACTCGCGCAGATAAGCGAGGATCTTCCGATTCGTCGGGTTCAGAAACGTCAGGCTTCCGCGGCCGAAAACCTGGAACAGTTTCCGCAATGCAATCATATTGCGTGTCCAGTGAAGAAGGCTCGACTGGTCAGCTTGCTGCGCTTCGACATTGACGACCTGGTACCCGTAGATCGGATCCATGATCACGGGGAAATACAGTCGCGCAGGATCGCATCTCGAAAATCCGGCGTTGCGATCCGAAGTCCACTGCATCGGAGTGCGCACTCCGTTCCGATCGCCGAGATAGATATTGTCGCCCATCCCGATTTCGTCGCCGTAGTAGAGGATGGGGGTTCCCGGAAAGCTCAATAGCAGCGAGTTAAGGAGCTCAATGCGTCGGCGATTGTTATCCACGAGCGGCGCAAGTCGTCGGCGAATGCCTACGTTGACGCGCATCCGCGGATCCGCCGAGTAAGCGAAATACATATAGTCGCGCTCATCGTCGGTCACCATCTCCAGCGTCAATTCATCGTGATTGCGCAGGAACAATCCCCACTGGCAAGAGTCGGGAATGGGCGGGGTCTGCGCCATGATGTCTGTAATCGGCAGGCGATCCTCTTGCCGCAACGCCATATAGATGCGCGGCATCAAGGGGAAATGAAAGGCCATGTGGCACTCGTCGCCGTCTCCGAAATACGGCCGCACGTCGGCGGGCCATTGATTGGCTTCTGCCAGAATCAGCCGATTTGCATAATCCGCGTCGATGGCCGCACGAATTGCTTTGATCACATCGTGAGTCTCGGGCAGGTTCTCGCACGATGTCTCATCGCGTTCCAGCAGATAGGGGATCGCATCCATGCGCAGCCCGTCGACTCCCATATCGAGCCAGAACCGCATCGCCTTCAGCACCTCTTCCATCACTCGCGGATTGTCCCAATTCAAGTCCGGCTGATGCGAAAAAAAGCGATGCCAGTAGTAGGCTCGCGCCGTATCGTCCCACGTCCAATTCGACTTTTCCGTGTCAGTGAAAATGATGCGCGCGTTCTTGTAAAGCTGATCGGTCTGCGACCAGACATACATTTCGCGTTCCGGCGATCCTGGCGGCGCCAGCCGCGCAGCCTTGAACCAGGGATGCTGATCGCTGGTGTGATTGATAACCAGCTCGATCATCACCTGCATATTCCGCAGATGAGCAGCGTCAAGAAATCGCTTGAAATCGCTGAGCGTCCCGTACGCTGGATTCACATCCGTGTAGTTCGAAATGTCATATCCGTCATCCCGTAGTGGCGAAGGAAAAAACGGCAACAGCCAGATGCAGGTGATTCCCAGATCTTCCAGGTAGTCAAGTTTCGAAAGCAACCCCGGAAAATCTCCGATCCCGTCGTTATTCGAGTCGGAAAATGCGCGCACGTGCAGCTCGTAAATGATCGCGTCCTTATACCAGAGCGGATCAGCTGCGCTTGCTATCTTCTTCACTCGATGGGTCTCCAAGCTTGTTGGATGCGCCTTGCGTCTTCTTTGCCGAAGAATCGTTAGCCTGGGCAATAAAAATGCCGTTCGATCTTTCCTAGCCAATCAGAGGAAATATTCGAAATCGGTCTCGACCCGCAAATGACGATGGATCTTCAAAATATGTCCCGATAACTTCGACGGATTCAATTCCACGTAGTTTCGCGGGCCCTGCCACAAATATCGATCGCCTCGCAGCAAGTCTTCCGCCTCAAACGCCCGGTCGTTGGGTATCTCTAACTCGTCCAGAGGCAGCGTCACAAATCCAGCCTGAGTATGATGCGGATCGAGATTGACGACCACCACCAGCAGATTCGATCGGTCATCCGACTCCTTGCTGTAGCAGATCAGCTGATCGTTATCGGTGGGATGGAATCGCAGCGACCAGTCATTCTGCAGAGCCGCATTCTCGTTCCGAATTCCGTTCACCCGGGCGATCAGATCACGCAGACTGTCGGACCGGTTCAGGTCCCACTGCCTGATCTCGTATTTTTCCGAATTCAAATACTCTTCGCTGCCGTGCCGAACAGGGCGATTTTCCTGCAGCTCAAATGCTGGTCCGTAGATTCCGTAATTTGCTCCCAGCGTGGCGGCAAGGAGCAGCCGGATCACGAATGCCGGCGGTCCGCCCATCTGCAGAAACTCCGTCAGGATATCCGGCGTATTGGGCCACTGATTCGGGCGGAAGAACTCGCGCACCGGCGTCTGCGTCAATTCCGTCAGGTATTGTGTGATCTCGTATTTGCCATTGCGCCACGGAAAGTACGTATACGACTGGCTGAACCCAAGCTTCGCCAGCCGGTACATGATCTTCGGGCGTGTAAATGCTTCTGCCAGGAACAGCACGTCGGGGTGATCGCGCTTGATCTCGCCGATCGCCCATTCCCAGAACGGAAACGCCTTGGTGTGCGGATTGTCGACGCGGAAAATCGTCACTCCCGCCGCGATCCAATACTCGAAGACGCTCTTCAGCTCCTCCCACATCCCTTTCCAGTCTTCGCTCTCGAAATCAAAGGGATAGATGTCCTGGTACTTCTTCGGTGGATTCTCGGCATATTGAATCGTTCCATCCGGCCGTTTTTTAAACCAAGCCTCGTGATCCTTTACGTAAGGATGATCGGGCGCAGCCTGGAACGCGATATCCATTGCAACCGACATTCCAAACTCCCCCGCCTTCGCGACGAACCGCTTGAAGTCCCCCAGCGTGCCAAGTTCGCCAAGGATCTCCTTGTGGCCGCCTTCTTTCGCTCCGATTGCCCACGGACTGCCGCACTCGCCCGGTTGCGATTCAGGGTTATTGTTTTTCCCTTTGCGGAACGTCCGCCCGATGGGATGAATGGGTGGCATATAAACCACGTTGAATCCCATTTCCGCGATGTACGGCAGCCGCTTCTCGCAATCGGCAAATGTCCCGTGCGCTCCGGGTTTCTCCGCCGTCGAGCGCGGGAAGAATTCATACCATGAGCTGAAGCGCGCCCGCACCGGATCGACGACAACACTCAACTCGTGGCTGGATTCCGTTGCGAAGCGCTTGTCTGGATAGCGCAACACCAACTCATGCAACATCGGATCGGTCGCGTGGGTCCTGAGATTCCGGACTTCTTTCCCTGAGTTGAGAACCTCGGCGCGCTCCTTCAACCACGCGGCATCCCCTCCGACTGCCCGCCGGGCAGCATCGGCCACAAGCCCGGCGCCAATCTGATGATCAAGAACTGTATCGCTTTCTGCCTTGATGCGCTTCAACAGATCGCGCCGCCATGTCTCGAAATGGTCTACCCAACCCTGGATTTTGAATGCGTACCGGCCCAACTCGCTCACGCGGAAGGCTGCTTCCCAGCGATCATTCACCAGCGGCTTCATCCGAATCTCGGTCCACTCGTCCGAGCCCTCGCGACGGGCCAGCAACGATGCCGCAATGGCATCATGGCCGTCGGTAAAGACATCGGCCTCGACGCGAACCTCATCTCCAACGGTGCGCTTCGCCGGAAAGCGCCCGCAATCCACCTGAGGCGTGATGCCTTCGATAATGACGCGCCTGCGTCCATCCGCTTGGTCTTTAATCATGGCAATTTCACGTTCTGCCCTTAGAGACTCTCCGATGCGAGTTGAAGGAATATTTTTCGTCAACCCGTGTTACTTTCCACTGCGCTTTTGTTCGATCAGCCGATGGTACAGCTCGATTGTCTGATCGGCGATTGCGGTCCAGCTGAAAATCTCTTCCACGCGTTTTCTTCCTGCATCACCAAAGCGCCTGCATTTTTCCGGATCGTCAAGCAACTTGTTGATGCCGGCCGCCAGATCCTTCGCAAATTTCTCCGGATCGCGCGGGAAGCTCGTTACCGGATCCTGATCGAACGGCACCAGGTATCCCGTCTCGCCGTCCACAACGACCTCTTTGATGCCGCCCGTCGCGCTTGCAACTACGGGTGCCCTGCATGCCATCGCTTCGAGGTTAATGATTCCGAACGGCTCATATACCGAAGGGCAGCAGAATACCCGCGCGTTGCTATAGAGCTGGATGGTCTCCCGTTTCGTCACCATCTTCTCGATCCACACGATTCGCGGATGATCCATCCGTGCCGCTTCAACCTTCTCACGAAGCTCCGTCGCGATCTCCGGCGTGTCCGGCGCACCTGCGCAGAGCACTACCTGGGTCTCCGCCGGCAGATACCGGATCGCATCCACCAGGTGAGTCACACCTTTCTGCCGCGTAATCCGGCCGACAAACAGCACGTACGGAACGGCAGGATCCACGCCATAGTCCGTCAGAGCCTTCGTCTCCGCTGTCCTCTGATATTCGGCCAGATCAATGCCGTTGTAGATAACGTGAATGCGTTTGGGATCGACATCCGGATACGCACGCTGAATGTCATCCTTCGTTCCTCGCGAGACCGCGATCACCGCATCCGCATCGAGAATGGCGGTCCGCTCCATCCACGAACTCATCGCATATCCGCTACCCAGCTGCTCGGCCTTCCAGGCGCGCAGTGGTTCCAGCGAATGTGTCGTCAGAACGAAGGGGATGTTGTAAAGCTTCTTCGCCAGAAAACCGGCCATCGACACGTACCAGGTATGCGTGTGGACGACATCGATCCCCTGCAAAGCCTTCACCTGGGTGAGATTCAGGCTGAACGCTTCGAGGGCCCCTTTGAACTTTCCTTCCGTGCCATTTGAGATCTCCGGCCACGGCTCGGCACCGTGTACGTGCAGATTTCCATGATCGGCGTGCTGCGGCCCCCAGCAGTGCACGTCCACTTCGATCTTCCTCGCCAGCTCCCGGCTGAGGTAATCGACATGGACGCCCGCCCCGCCATACACAAGCGGCGGATACTCGCGCGTAAAGATGCCGACTCGCATTCGCCGACCTCCTGACTCGGGTCCAGCAATGTCACCAATCTTACTGCACCGGATGAGCTTAGCGGCTCGCCCAGTGGGGCGCAAGCAATCTGGCCGACAGGCTACTTCGCCTTGCCTGCATCTTCCGCCGGCAGCATCTGGAAGCTCACGAACGCGAAATGCGTCCCGTCCGGAGCCCAGTTCGGTACGTTGTCACTTCCCGCCCCGCCAACAATATCCACCAGCGTGCGAAGCTTGCCATCGCTCACGTTCAGAATGCGAAGGGCTACGTCCTTGTTCGCCGGATGTCCGGTGACGCCCTTGTCATAGCTGAGGATCAGGATCGATTTCCCGTCCGACGACGGATGCGGGGTCCAGTTGTTGTACTCGTCCGAGGTCACCTGTTCGGCGCCACTGCCATCCGGACGCATCCGCCAGATCTGCATCGAGCCGCCGCCGCGATCCGAATTGAAGTAGACCCACTTGCCATCAGCCGAGTAGTCCGGGTCATCGCTTATCCCCGAGCCGGTCGTCAGCGGCTTCTCCGCGCCACCCTCTACCGGAATGGAAAGAATGTTGCCGCCGCCGGTGTGATTCGGCCGGGTAAATAGGATCGTCTTCCCGTCCGGCGACCAGCTATGGAAATACGAAGATGGATTTTCCGTCAGCAGCCTCGGCTCTCCGCCGCCGGCCGGCACAATATACACGCGAGTCTCCGGCTTGCCCGGCATGCTGCAACTGATCGCCAGCCATTTGCCGTCCGGCGACAATCCATGGCTGCCCGTACAATTGGTCGCCGCGTCGGTATTCAGCGTTGTTGCGGAGCCGCCCTCCGCCGGAATCGTCCAGATGTGTCCATCGCGATTGAACAGAAGGGTCTTTCCATCGCGGCTCCAGTTCGGCGCTTCCATCTTTACCGGCCCGGTCGCGATCACCATGGCGCGCCGAAAACTGTCCTCGATGCCGATGGTCTGCAGCGTGCTATAGAGAACAGGTTGGCCGGAACTCGCTTCTGGCGATCCCATGGATACGCGGGAAAATATAGCTTTCTCAGTCGCATCCTTATTATGCGAGCAGACGCCAATCCCCGCATAAAATGGATCCGCCAGATGCAGCTTGATCGACGCTCCCACCTGGTGCAGAGGCTCTCCATGATTGCTTAGAAGCATCGTGATGGTATCGCCGCGCTTTTCGAGTTCCAGGCGTTGCGGCGCTTCTGTATCGAGTTCGATGTCCTGCGTGGTCGCGCCGCGCTCGCGCCGGTACTGCAGTGCCATCAGGCCGGACCCGTGTTGCGCCGCATCGACATATATGCCATCCGCATCAAGCGTCTGCCGCAAGATGAGCACAGCTTTTCGGTGAGGATCGTGTGTGCCTGCAATCTCCGGAAACGTGATATCCGCAGTTAGCGAAACGTTGCCGGAAACCTTTTTCCAAACGAAATGGAAAGCGTCGACCGTAGACCACATGTTTGCTCCAGCCGACGTTAGTTCGTAGACCCCGCGCGCAGCATCGTACTTCGCTGTACCCGGGGGCAACACGGAACCTACGTCTGCCTGGCTCTCAAATAAACCAAGCGCTCCGGATGCCGTCTGCCCCATAGCTGCAGATGCACCGGCCATCAAACTACACGCGATCGCGCACAGTGCCGCCCTTGCCTTCACACGCATTCAGATCCTCTTTTCTGAGATGTTCAGAATCTGCAACGGATCATCATAGCTGTGCCAACTCACTTCGCGGTTTCGGCCGGCGTCTCATCAGTCTTCCAGTTGACCACGTGATACACCGCCGGATCCGTGCCCACATTCCGCAGACCGTGTAGCTGATTCGACGCGAAGAAGATTACCGAACCCGGCCCAACGCGTTTCCACTCCCCGTTCACCAGCGCCTCCACCGTACCCTTTTCCATCAGGATCATCTCTTCGTTGGGATGACGATGCGGCGGATGCGGCGACTTGCCGGGATTTAATGTCGTCTCGTGCACTTCGAGTCGCTCCACGGTCGCGGTCCGCACAGTGAAGAACTGTCGCACTGACCCAGATTCCGTCGGCTTGGCCGGAATGGAATTCCGATCGAAAGCGGCCGAACCCAGCAGCGGCAATTGGTCAGCCAATGCAAAACCACCACAAGTGCATGCAACCGCAATCAATGCGACCGCCAGATCTCTGCGCGTGATCATTGCGTTTCCTCCCGATGCAATTCTGTTGACCGACTCATCCTATCGTTTGTTCCCTGCTTCACGCTCGTCCGCGCCCAATAGAACGCCAGTGCCACACAATTGCTGACCAGCACCGTGCCCACGATCTTCATGGCATACGTGCGCGCATTGACGACGTTGACGTATGGATAAGCCGAAATGAGCAGGCTGAACAGCGTCGAAATCACGCCTGCAATCGATGTGAGCTTGAGCCACGACGGCAGTTTCCGGCGCAGCGCGGAGCGCCCGAACAGTGGCACTGCGAACATGGCCAGGTAAGCAATCTCATAGTGCGTGGTGCTTGCGTTCGACAACAGCTGATATGCCTCCTGTGCGTGCACGCCGACATTGGCCAGCACCAGTAGCGCGAAGACCAGAGCCGCCATACTGACGATGGAGTTCACGGGCGTGCGCAATTGCGGATGGAGACGTGCGAACCACCTCGGTACCAGCTCATCCCAGCCCGCGGTCATCGGCAGCCGCGTTGCGCCGGTGAACATCATACTGGCCGCGCCCAACAGGCGCAGCTCGATAAGGAAGATTGCGGTGATTGCGATTAAATTGCCCACGCCGGTCTGGCCGAGCGCGACGCGCATAGTCTGCGGAATCGGCGCGATGAAATCGATGGAATTCAGCGGCACGTAAGCCACCACCGTACTGGTACCCAGGATGAACATGGCACAAATAACCGGCGAGGCAATCCACACCGACTGCCCGATGGTTCGCGCCGGCTGCTTGCTTTCGCCCGCAAGAATAGCGATATACTCCAGGCCGCATAATCCGCCGAACATGATCTGCCCGAACAGCGCCATGGTGCGCAAATCGCGCGGCGGAGCCGTGAACGAAAGCGGTGACCAGTGGATGGGTTGATGATGCGCGAGACCCCAGAGCGGCAACAGAATGAGTGCCCCGAAGACAGCCAGAATGGCAATGCCGCCAATGTTCTGCACCCATTTGCCCACATCCAGCCCGAGGATAGCTGCAATCGCCACGCCGGCAACTGTCGCGGTTACGATGGCCAGCGAAGCCAGGCGATTTTCCGGGAGCCACGCCGCCGAAGGACCGATCAGATATGCAATCTCGGAAGGGACCGCGTAGAGAATCGCTGCCGTCACCGCGATCGCGTAGATTAGGATGTTCCAGGCTGTAAGAAATCCGCCAAGGTCACCGAAGGCGCGGCGCGCCCACACGTAGAGCCCACCTTCGAGAGGCATCTCGCGATTGAGGCCGATGACCGAGGCCGCCATCGGCAGATAGAACGCCAGCATGGCACCGGCCCAGAAAAGCATCTGCGCCCGGCCCAACCCGGCAGCGACTCCCACCCACGACGTGCCAACCACACATAACACCTGAGCCAGCACGAGGTCGCCAAGACTGAGCTGTCGCCGTAGACCGTGGCGTTCCCGCGGTTGGATCTCCGCTTCGTTCATCGTGTAACGATGGTCGCATACGGCTGGAAGCTCCAGTGCCCGGATTGACCGGGATTTATTCAAAATGGAGTATCCTTGAACATCACGAGTTCATTCGAGGTTTGGCAAACGCCTGTGCGGAGGCCACGACAATGAAGATCAGTGCTCGCAATGTTCTTCCGGGAAGTGTCGCCGCGGTGACCAAAGGTGCTGTCAATGCGGAGATCGCTCTGACGCTTCGCGGTAGGGAAACCATTGTTGCTGTCATCACCAACGCAAGCGCTGACCGGCTGGGATTAAAGCCGGGTACGGATGCGTTCGCGATTATCAAGGCGTCGGACGTGATGGTTGGCAAGGGTCTCGAGAATGCGAGGCTGAGCGCCCGTAATATTCTCGCCGGGAAGATTGCAGAATTGAACGAAGGCGCAGTAAACAGCGAGATCGGGATCCGGCTGCCGGGCGGCACCATTCTGGTTGCTTCCATTACCAAGGAGAGCGTGCAATCACTCGATCTGAAACGCGAAGATCAGGTAAGCGCTGTTGTGAAGGCGTCGCATGTGATGGTGGGAATCTGATTACGGTTTGACCTCTATCACCGTGATTGAAGCCAAATTTCTCACCCATCGCGCGGGACGTTTCTCCTCTGTTGAAACGAGCTTGAATGCGCCGTCTTTTCCCAGCTTGTGGTCATCGACAGAATCGGCCACAATTACGTCTCCAGTGTGAATAGAAGGGTCGACCTCGGCAAGCGCGAAAAGCACGCTGTAGTGATCGGTGCCCTCGGCGATGATTCCGGTCAGAAAGGCCTTCCCCTGCACCCTTTCACCGAGCGGCACCCCAACCTTTGCCAGCAACTCTGTCAGTGGCACACCAGAGTACTTTTCGTTAATCTTCGAATGGGCGTTGAAGACCGATACCGTCTTGTGGGGAAGCGCTGCAAACTCCTCCGGACTCAAGGCAATCGACTTTCCATCAATCCCCTGGATCTCCAGACTCGTGGACGGAATCGCCGGCTGGGATTGGTGACCCATATCCTGCGCCGGGAGACTCGCAGCACCGGGGAACAATACTGCAGCAAGCACGAAAGGCAACAAAACAGACCGAGGGTGTGGCATGCGCACAATTTTAGACTGATCGATCGCAATCGCATAAAATCGAAGTTCTTTTTCCGGACCTTCAGGCAATGCAAGGTGCTACAAGATAGGCATGGCCCAGCAACGGCAACTTCTGACGCCGCGTGAAGCGGCGCGCATGCTTGGGATCAGCTATCCCACGATCAAGAATTGGATTCTCTCCGGAAAATTGAAGACTGTTCGAACACCGGGGGGGCACCACCGGCTCGCCACAACAAACCTCCGGCCGTTTCTTGAGGCAGACGGGCAGAGGCCGGACACTGAGTCGCGGAAGCGGTATCGACGCGTCAGCGGGCGCAACCAGCTTGCCGGAAAAGTCGTAAGCATCCGGATCGAAGGGCTTCTCGCGGAAGTGATCCTTTCCATCGGTGATGCTCATATCACCGCGATTGTGACCGCCGAGGCTGTTCGTGAATTGGGCCTTAAAAAGGGCGACACGGCGGCCGCCCTCATCAAATCAACCGACGTGATGATCGAGCGCCTAAACGACGAATCGAGCTAACTCGCCCCGCTTCTGTTTGACGATGCGATTTGATGTATATAAAATCGATAGCTAGCGGCGGGTCAAGCAGGCCCTCCCCCTCCTAAAGGTTTTTCGACTTCGATCGAGCATAGACCCGCCGGTTGCCGCGCAAAATCCAGCAGTCCTTTGGAGATTCAATGCTCGGGTACCGCGCTCTTCGCCATCTCTTTGTTTTTCTTGCAGTTTGCCTGCCACTTGGTCCCTCAGCGTCAGTATTGGGACAGGTCACGGCGAGCCTTACGGGTCGAATAGCCGACCCGACTGGAGCTGCCATTCCAGCAGCCACGGTGACAGCTGACAATTTGGAAACGGGAATCTCTCGAAGCGCTCTAACCGATCAGTCGGGCCGATATCAATTGTTGGAGCTGCCGATCGGACGCTATGAGGTTCACGCTGCTAAAGCAGGTTTTGCGGAAGAGATGCGGAAAGGCATCAGCCTGGCCGTCGGTCAGGATGCGACGGCAGATCTGAACCTTCATATTGGAGCGGTTAAAGAGCAAGTTACGGTTGCCGAGAACGTCCCGATCGTTAACGCATCCACGCAAGAGATATCAGGACTCGTGGGAGAGCAGCAAGTTAAAGATCTTCCACTCAATGGCCGCAGTTTTGATCTCCTGCTCACGCTCAACCCTGGCATCGTCAATTTCACATCGCAGAAGACCGGCGGCATTGGGGTCTCGAATTCAACAACGGGAAACAATTTTGCGGTTTCCGGAAATCGTCCCCAACAAAACCTGTTTCTGCTGAATGGCATCGAGTTCACCGGAGCTGCCGAGAACAACATGCAACCGGGCGGACCGAGCGGGCAACTGCTCGGCGTAGAAGCAGTGCGGGAATTCAACGTGCTCCGCGACACCTACGGAGCCGAATACGGCAAGCGGCCCGGTGCGCAGGTCGAGATTGTCACGCGGTCGGGAACAAACAAGCTGCATGGGTCCGTCTACGAATTCCTGCGCAACAACGCCTTCGATGCGCCGAATTACTTTGATCAGGGTTCGGCGCCGCCATTTCAGCGGAATCAATTCGGGACCGCACTGGGCGGCCCGCTGAAAAAGGACAAAGCGTTTCTCTTCGGAAACTACGAAGGTTTTCGGCAACACCTTCATCAAACTTCCGTTGCGTTTGTGCCCGATCTGACATCGCGTGCTGCAGCGGTGACGAGCGTTCAGCCGCTGTTGAACCTGTGGCCTACGCCTCCGGCGAACGCTCCGGACTTTAATGGAATCGCGCAAGTATTCAGCAGTCCGCTTCAAACCATTCGCGAAGATTTCGGCACCGCGCGATTCGACCAGACGTTCTCAGCGAGAGATAACCTTTCCGCGGCTTACACCATTGATGATGGCGGCGACGTCACAGCGACCATTGCCGATCCGTACAGTACGGACATTCTGACGTTGCGCGAGCAGGTGCTGAGTCTCGATGAAACGCACATCTTCTCGCCGTTTCTGAACAACGTCGCTCGCGTGGGCTATTCTCGCGCTGCTTACTACTTCACGGGAGAGCCCACCCCAGGCACTCCTGCGGCTCAAGTCTCTGGCTTTATCAGCGGGCGACCGGTCGGAGCCGTGGTAGTCGGCGGAAGCGCGGCATCGAATCCGCAGGCCCAGGTCGGCCTGGCCGGGAGCAACAATGGCAGCAATCTGCCCATCGCGCGCAACCTCTATACCTATGAGGATCGTCTCACCTGGTCGCATGGCCCGCATCAGTGGAGCTTCGGCACGTGGTTCCAGAATTTCCAATCAAACGAAACCATCAACCTGAGCCAATTTGGCCAAGCGACCTTTACCAGCCTGCAAACATTTCTGGCGGGAACCACCAGCAGCTTTCTGTATAGTCCCGCGCCCACTGAAATGAATTGGCGATCTCTATTTGGGGCGGTCTATGCGCAGGACGTAATTCGCCTCAGTCCGAAGCTGACTCTGAGCCCGGGATTCCGAGGAGAGTTCTCTACCGGCTGGAATGAGGCTCATAATCGAGCGGCCAATTACACGTTTGCGAACGGCGTGATCTCCAGCCAGCCGCATATCGGCCATAGCGCATTCACCGAAAACAACGCCAGGTTCCTCTCGCAACCGCGAGTGGGACTGGCATGGAGTCCGCATAAGGATAGGACCGTTGTTCGTGCGGGATTCGGCATCTACAACGAACTGCTTGATGATCTCGGATACCGAATGGATCAGAATGCGCCGTTCAACCCGACTTACAGCATTGCTGCGCTTGCGGTATCGAGCCTGCCGATCAATCCGGCGGCCCCGCCGCCTGCCAAGGCGCTTCTGAATCCCGGCGGAGTTCAGCCTGACGTCAAGATGCCCACTCTGATTTCTTATTCGTTGCGACTTGAACAGGAAATCACTCCCAATACATCGTTGACCGTGGGATACGTTGGATCGCATGGCTACCATCAACTCATCGGCGTCGACGCGAATACCCCGACCCCGACGGTCTGCCCCGCATCGCCCTGTCCGGCGACATACCCGGCGAGTTTTCCCGCGCCGCTGGCGAACTCTGCGATTCCGACAGGATCGTATTACATCCCTGCTGGAGCGGCGAAGGCGAATCCATCACTCGCCAATACATGGACCTGGTTTTCCGAAGGGAACAGCAGTTACAACGCGCTTGAGGCCGATCTGAATCATCGTTTCAGCCGTGACCTCGCTCTTCGCGGTGTCTACACGTGGTCGAAGTCCCTCGATGACGGAGACTCTCTGAATCAGACGACTGCAGGAAACGCCCCCGGCCTCGTCTCAAATCCGTTTGACCTGCGCGCCGATTGGGGACCGGCCACCTACGATGTCAGGAATATTGGTGTGGCGAATGCCGTCTACATGCTGCCCTTTGGAGCGGGCAAATCATTCGGACACGATCTACGTGGTTTTGCGAATCAGGCTGTGAGCGGATGGTACTTGAATAGCATCGTCACCATACAATCAGGTTTCCCGATTACGCCGCAGCTCAGTTACAACCCTTCGAACGATGGCGATACGAAGAATCCGGTGAGGCCGTTCGTAAATCCCAACTTCCACGGCTCCGCCATTCTTGGCTCTCCCAAACAATGGTTCAATCCCAGCGCGTTTCTGGCGCCACCAGCAAACAGCGGATTCTGGGGCAATCTCGGCAGAGACACTCTCAGCGGTCCGGGATTGGGAACCTGGGACTTCTCCACGTTCAAAGACACACAGGTTCGTGAACGAATGACCGTTGAATTCAGGGCGGAACTTTTCAACTTGCTGAACCGCGCGAATTTCAACACTCCGAATCTGATCGTGTTTACTCCCAGCGGGGTATCAGGAACGGCCGGCGCCATCACCAGTACCGCTACGACCTCCCGCCAAGTGCAATTCGCCTTGAAGTTTCTCTGGTAAGGTCGAGCAACATCGCACCGGAGTCAGGTCAGTGGACAGGCGGGTGGGCGAAGGATCCTACGCGGACTCTTCGGCTTTGAGCGCCTCGAAAGGCTCGTCATTCGCGACCCCAAATTCGCTAAAAAACACTGGTGTGTCCGCAAACGAGAGGCCTACAATCTCGCACTGTGAACTCAGTCATGGAGGCGGGTATGGGAACCACTGCTACTCCGGAAGCGGCACTCACCATCCAGAGCGCCATCCACACATTTCTGCGTCGATTAGAGTTTGTCTACTTTATGCGTTTCCCGCTGATTGCTGCTGCAATTCTCGTGATGGGGCTACCCATTGGCTATCTGCGCGAACCGGCAATGTTTACGGGGCTATTCGATGCTAGGGGCTTTTGGACGTTCGCGTTTGTGGTGTGGATGGAGTTCATGCTCACGTGGTCCATCATGGTCACGACGCGCTTGATCTTGACTTACGGACCGGACCGTTTCGACTCGTTGCGCGCTCTGGGTGCGAAGGGGCCCGATCAACTTAAGTGGCGTCGCGTTATGTCCTTTGGCCTAATGGCTCTGCCCACTCTTGCATGCACATGGATCGGTTCGCAGAGTATTGAGGTCCCGGCTAAACTTGGCGCAACGGTGCTGGGCCTTCTGGGGTCTCTGTTGATTCTGTTTGCTGCAGCATTTGCTCACTTCAGAATTGAACGTGGGGCTGGTTTGACTTCGCAGCTTGTATTGCCCTCGTTCGGACTTGCAAAGAAGCCTCCCACAAGTCCTGACTGGGACAAGGACCGTTCCTGGATCTGGAAAGGTATAGAGTCCATTCTCCGCATGCTTCCGGATGATATGACCGAAGGGATACTGCGTGAGGACATAAGCAACGATGGAACGACCAAGAGGTTCCTGCGCTCAGGCCACGAAATGGCGCTAGTGACGCTCTTATTGCTTTTCATTTCGTACTGTTTAGGATTTTTCTACTCTCCGAATTTGGTGAGTGGGGTCCGGCAACCTGCGGCGCTGTTTTACTTACTGTTCCTCATCACCCTGGCAACCTGGTTCTTCTATGGGGCTGCTTTCTTTCTGGATCGTTTTCGGTTGCCGGTGTTGACGACAATGCTGGTCTTGTCGTTTTTGACCGGGTTTGTTCGAACAGATCATCTGTTTGACGTCGTGCGGTATCCCAAGGAGAAAGAACTCCCGGCGGCCGAGGTGATCCGACAATGGAATACCGGCCCGAGGGAGGGGTCGAAAGGGCCGCTGATCATCGTCGCGACGGCAGGGGGAGGAATCCAGGCGGCTGCATGGACGGCACAAGTCCTAACCGGTTTGCAATCGGAATGCAAGTCAGGAGAATTCGCATCTTCGGTCGTGCTGGTGAGTTCCGTTTCGGGAGGAAGTGTGGGCACGATGTACTTTCTGGCTGCCTATGACAATGCGGGCAAATACCCAACGGATGACGAGTCATTGCATCGGATCCGATATAACGCCAGCCGCTCGTCACTCGCGGCTGTCGGATGGGGATTGCTGTATCCCGATACTCTCCGCATAGTGCCGATTTTCGGATGGCTTGTCCCGCAGGACCGCGACCGAGGCTGGGCACTGGAGAATGCGTGGATAACCGGTTGGACGCAACCACCAAACCTAAGTGACTGGCGGCATGACGTCGAACTCGGCACGAGACCGGCCGTCATCTTTAACGCGACAGCAGCCGAGAGTGGACAGCGCTTCTTGATCAGTTCCACGGAATTGTCGAAACCTGGCGGGATTCAGTTTGCGGACACCTACAACGGATGGGATCTGCCCGTGGCTACGGCGGCGCGACTTTCGGCTACGTTCCCATATGTCTCTCCTATGGCTCGTGCCACAGGCGGAAACGATGAAACGAGCAGGGTGCATGTGGCTGACGGTGGATATTATGACAACTCCGGAATTCTTAGCGCCTTGAGCTGGTTGATTGATGCAAAAAGCGAACTACAGGGACGGAAAGTAGTTCTGATTACGATTGACAGCAGTTCCGGAGCTCCCGAGCCTGGAAAGTCATGGTCATGGCAGAAGCAGATGGTTGCGCCAATTGAGGCCATGTTGAATCTGAGAACATCAACTCAGCAGTATCGCGGAACATTCGAGAGCACTCTGGTGCAGGAAACCTTGACGAACAACGGAATCACAGTCATTCCAGCGCCTTTCACGTACACCGGTGATATGCCGCTCTCGTGGCACCTGAATTCGACCCAGAAGAAGAATGTCGAGCAGGCTTGGGACAGCCCGACACAAGAAATCTTGACCTCGAAGAACGAAGTCTTGCAGGTGTTGGGGTGTCGAGGTTCTCGCTAAAGCGGTCAATCGATTCGCATGTTGGGGCACGAGATGGCTAACGCCGCGATAGATCGATACGCTTTCGAAACAGTGCCTGTCTGACGCGATTGCCCCGACCGAGAATCAATCGCGTGCAACCGGGTGAGGCGGGAAATCGGTCAGGAGGCTGCTTTTTGCTGGACGGCGCCTATCAGTTGGAGAGATGATTCGGAGCACAACTATCCCCAAATTTTGATGATTTCCCGGTTGCTTTCTGGAATTCACGGTGGGCCGAGTCTAGTAGATGGACGGAGGTCTATATGAAGCGGATGCTTGTTTTCGGGCCCAGCCTCGCCATTCTGATGTTTGGTGTGTTCCTCGAGGGACAGCAACGCCCCGCAGCCGGCATGGACGCAACGAAAAGCCCGGTCAACTGGTCCGGTACGCAGCAGGTCGGCGTGCCCGATCCGGCTTACCAAATGACGGCGTATACGCTCGCGGTGCCCAACGGGTGGCATTTCGGTGGCGATCTCGTACGTGGCCAAGGCTGTCATGGTTGGGGGGTAGACCTGAATTACAAGATGGAGAGTCCGGACAGCCTCACTGCGATCATCCGGCTGGCGCCGGTGCAATGGCACTGGGATAACGACATCTGGAAGGACGAACATCACTTGCGGCAATGTGAAGCTGTCGAAATTTCTTCGGCGGCGGATTTCGCGATCAATGTGCTGCTTCCTGAGGTCCGGCCGAATGCCAAGATCGTGAGTGTCATTGCGCCCACGGCCGAACAGCAGCGATC
>Ga0335072_10005219_pt1 | contig 19145 bp, 19 predicted proteins | sample Lox_Sample_21_FD_206725 | JGI IMG/M metagenome (GOLD analysis project Ga0335072, IMG submission 206725) | Soil microbial communities from Loxahatchee National Wildlife Refuge, Florida, United States - Lox_Sample_2.1 | ecosystem: Environmental > Terrestrial > Soil > Wetlands | place: USA...
AGTTGCGTAACTGCGTGCCGGCCGACTTCCCGGCAAAATAGACGGCATCCGGAAGCAGTTTAGATGCCTGCGCGGCATGCAGAATGGTCGCGCCCCCCGATGCCTGCGCCGAGGCGCAAAGAGGCAGAGCGACAAAAGTGACGGCCAGAAATAATCGAAGAGAAGGGACGCTGCGAAGGACGTTCATACGTGAGCCTCCCGAAGATGCGGATTGAGTATAACCCTGGGTACGCGGCTGCGGCAGAGGGTTTTGCCGGGGTTTCGCAGAAGGGTCGGGTTCTTTACTATCAATCGTGATGCGGAAGGCAAACGAGTACCATTCCCGGCGCTGGCGGGACCTGCGGCAGTCGATGCGGCACGGGTCGATGGAGGCCCTGCTGATCACCCACCTGCCCGATGTGCGATGGCTGTGCGGATTCACCGGATCGAATGCGGCCCTGGCGGTTACGGCCGGCAAGGCGGTGCTCTTCACCGACGGGCGCTATACGACGCAGGCGAAAGAGGAAACTCGCGGAGCCCGGGTGACGATCGCGCCGAAATCCGCCCTGAAAGAGGCCTGCGGCTGGCTCGCAGCGCAGGCTGCCCGTGCCTGGTTCGACCCGGAGCATACTTCCGTCGCGGCCCTGGACCTGATGCGTTCCGCTTTGCCCGCTCACCAGCGGCGTGGCTTCTTTGCGCCTCTCCAAAACCCTCTGCTCTCCGAATTGAGGATGGTGAAGGATACCGAGGAACTGCGGCAGATGGCGGAGGCCGCCGCGCTCGGCTGTTCGCTTTTTGAGGCGATGTTGCCCCGCATCGAGGCGGGTGTAAGCGAGATCGCGGTGGCAGCGGAGCTGGAATTTCTGGCGCGTGGCCTGGGGGCGGAAGGGATGTCCTTTGAGACCATCGTCGCTTCGGGTGCGCGATCGGCCCTGCCGCATGGGCGTGCCACCCAGGCGAGACTGCCCCGCAAAGGATTCGTGACACTGGACTTCGGTGTTATCCTCAATGGTTATTGCTCGGATATGACGCGGACAGTGCACGTGGGACGCGCGAGCGATGAGGCACGGTCGGCATACGATGCGGTCCTCGACGCACAGGAAGCGGCGGTTGCCGCGGTGCGGCCGGGAGCCACCTGCGGGGCTGTGGACGAAGCCGCTCGCAGCGTTCTGCGCAAGGCCGGCCTTGCGAAATACTTTACCCATTCCACCGGGCACGGCGTGGGGTTGGAAATTCACGAGCAGCCCCGCATTGCGGCGGGGCAGGAGATGCAGCTGAAGCCGGGGATGGTGATCACGATCGAACCCGGTGTTTATCTGGCGGGGAAATTCGGGATTCGCATTGAAGACATGGTGGCTGTGACGGACAGCGGAAACCGGGTTCTGACGCCGGTGACCAAAGGCTGGATTGAGCTTTAGAGATGGCGGGGCGCGCGAGAGCGAAACGATGAATGCGGAAGATATGAACGAGCTGAAGGAACTGATCGAGTTCCTCAAGGAAAACAAAATTGGCGAATTTGACCTCGAACGCGGCGATCTGAAGGTCCGCATCAAGTTCGCGCAGGAGGGCGGCGCCGACCTTGCCGGTCTGGCGCGGCTGTTGCAGGCTCAGGCTGCGGCGGCTCCGGCTTCTGCCGCCCTTCCGGCAGCCGGAACGGCGCCGGCGCTGCAGGCGAGCGCGGCACCGGCAGCCGCCGATGCGCCCGCCGCGGAAGACGCCGATGCCGGCCTGCACATCGTGAAGTCTCCCATCGTGGGAACGTTCTACGAGTCGCCTTCGCCCGGCTCGGCCGCCTTTGTGAAGATCGGCGATCAGGTGGAAGTGGGCCAGGTGCTGTGCATTGTCGAAGCCATGAAGCTGATGAATGAGATTGAGAGCGATGGAGCCGGCGAGATCGTCAAGCGCTTTGTGCAGAACGGTCAGCCCGTGGAATACGGCCAGCAGCTCTTTGCGGTGCGTCCCCGATAACTATGCGTAAAGTTCTTATCGCCAATCGCGGCGAAATCGCGCTGCGCGTGATTTGCGCGTGCCGGGAAATGGGCCTGCGCACCGTCGCCATCTACAGCGAAGCCGACAGCCATGCGCTGCACGTTCGCTTCGCCGACGAAGCCATCTGTATTGGGCCTCCGCGCTCGGCTGAGAGCTATCTGAATGTTCCTGCGGTGATCAGCGCCGCGGAAATCGCCGATGTGGATGCGATTCATCCCGGTTACGGGCTGTTGAGCGAAAACGCCAACTTCGCCGAGGTCTGCCGCGCGTCGAACATCAAGTTCATCGGGCCGCCCCCTGAGGTCACCCGCCTGATGGGCGAAAAAGAGAAGGCGCGCCAGGCGATGAAGCGGGCTCGGGTGCCGATTCTCCCCGGCTCCGATGGCGTGATTCAGAGCGAAGGCGAGGCGCTGGAGTGGGCGCAGACCGTCGGCTATCCCGTCATCCTGAAGGCGTCGGCCGGCGGCGGCGGGCGGGGCATGCGCGTGGTGCGTTCCCCCGAGGAACTGCCCAATCTGTTTCAGGCCGCCCAGAGCGAGGCCGCCAACGCCTTTGGCAATGGCGACCTCTACATGGAGAAGTTCATCGAGCGGCCGCGGCATATCGAGTTCCAGGTACTGGCCGATGAGCATGGAACGGCGATGTCGCTGGGCGAGCGCGAGTGCTCGATCCAGCGCCGTCACCAGAAGCTAATCGAAGAAGCCCCCTCGCTGCAGGTGACCCCGAAAATGCGCGAGGAGGTGGCGAGGACACTGAAACGGTGCCTCGAAGCCGTGGGCTATCAGAACGCCGGGACCATCGAGTTCCTCATGGATGAAGACGGCAAGCTGTACTTCATCGAAATGAACACGCGCATCCAGGTCGAGCATCCGGTGACCGAGATGGTCACCGGCATCGATCTGGTGAAAGCGCAGCTGCGCCTTGCCATGGGAGAGACGCTGGCCAGTGTGGTGCCGGAGCCGGTGACGATCCGCGGTCACGCGATCGAGTGCCGCATCAATGCTGAACACCCGGAGAAATTCACGCCCTCGGCCGGGAAGATCACCGCCTTCAATGTGCCGGGCGGCAACGGGATCCGCGTCGATACGGCGCAGTATGCCGAAGGTGTGGTGCCGCCCTACTACGATTCGCTCATCGCCAAGCTCATCGCCCATGGCAACGATCGGGAAGAGTCGATGGCCCGTATGCGCCGGGCGCTCGGCATGTTCATCGTGCAGGGCATCCACACGACCATCCCGCTGCACCAGCGCATTTTCGAGGACGACGACTTCCGCCAGGGCCAGTTCGACACGAAGTTCATGGAACGATTCTTCGAGCGGGCAAAGCAGCGGAAGGAATCGGAATTGCGATAGGTGCTTCTGGTCGGCTCGCACGCCGGCCCTCAGTGAGCCACGTCTGCATCTCCGTCGGGCACCGAAACAAACTATCCCCCGTCCCGATCACCCGCCCGAACTGGAGAATCTCAGTGTTTGGCGGGCTGCACGGTCGTTGCCTGGATGTAGACGCCTTCTTCTTCCAGCTGATCCACATCCTCATCGCTCAGTTTCCATTGCTGTTGCGCCTGAGCCAGAGGAGGAGCCTTTACAATCGTGCCCGTCACATCCAGCCGCTGCACCGGGGCCGCTTCATCCTCGGAGGCCGGCGGAGGCGCGGAGTTCGTCGTGTCGACGGCCTTCGGCGCCAGCGAAGAAGCGGAAGGGAAGACCAGGAGCATCGGGAGATAACTGTGCCGCGAGCCGATCCAGACGGCACGATCACCGGACCAGTGGTCCACCGCGACATTCTCGATCTGAAAGGACTGACCGACGTAGTCCTGCTTGTTTGCCACTTCCAGAATCACCAGACCGGAGCCGCTGAGTTCGCCCTGATTCCCCGCCGCAGCCGGGGCGTCGCGGTGTCCCCAGATCCATCCGCCAGAGCTGCCCCAGCCAAAACCGACATACCAGAAGGCGACGACGAGGAAGAAAAGAATCCCCAGGTAGCCGAGGCGCCGCGTGCGCGGCGAAGGTTGTTGCCGGGGTGCGGTGGGCCGTTCCGGATGCTCCGGTTGAAGAGCAGAAGAAAGGTTGGCCTCGGCCGGAAACTTTCGCTGCGGGGAAGCCATAGTGTGTACCTCGTTAGTGCGATTCTGGGTTCCAACGGACCCGGCCCGGCATGCGCGGTCCATTTGTCACAGCTGGCCTGCCCGAATCACTCGTGCACACGCCGAATTCAGTTGCGATGCAGGCTGCAGCGGATGGTTGCTCGGAAGGAACCCTGGCGCTAAATGGCGCCCCGCGGCGGGACGCCGAACGGACGATTATACCGTGCAGATTCCAACGGCCTGGCGCAGGCTGGTATAAGGATCGCCCGTGGGCACAAATTCGTGGGCCAGGGAGCCTTTGAACCCCGTATCGGCGATGGCCTTCGCGACCGCCTGATACTGGATCTCCTGAGTGGCATCGATCTCGTGGCGCCCCGGCACTCCGCCGGTATGAAAGTGTCCGATGACGTCGATATTCTGGCGAATCGTGTCGATCAGATCGCCTTCCATAATCTGCATGTGGTAGATGTCGTAGAGCAGCCGGACCCGCGGAGAATTCACCTCGTGCATCACGCGCGCCCCCCAGGCGGTGTGGTCGGCCATGTAGTCCGGATGGTTGATCTTGCTGTTGAGCAGTTCGAGACAAATGGTTACGCCGGAATCTTCGGCGATGGTCTTTAGACGGTTGAGACCGCTTATGGTATTGCGAGCGCCTTCCTCGTCAGACATGCCGCGCCGATTCCCTGAAAACGTGATCACATTCGGAACGCCGGCTTTGGCGGCCAGGGGAATGTTTTTGCGGAACGCGGCCTCGATGGCAGCGTGATTCTCGACCCGATTCAGAGCATCGCTGATGGTCCCGCCGCCGGCGTAGCCCATCGTGCAGATCAGCCCGTAACGGCGGGGAACCTCGTAATCCGAGACCTCGAGCAGATCGATGCCCCGCAGCCCGAGCTGCACACCCCACTGGCAAAGCTGATCGAGAGAGATGTCCTGGTAACACCAGCGGCAGACCGCCTGCTGCAGTCTGCCCGTACCGCTCGTACCGGGCACCGCTTCCGCCGGCAGAGTGGCCGCGAGGGAAGCGACAGCTCCCGATTTGAGAAAGGTGCGGCGTGAAGTAGACACCGCTCCAGAGTACAGCGGACCCGTGGCCGTGAGCAGCAGTCCGCCGAAACGCCAGCCGTTTCCCTGCGCGACCCTCCCCCCGAATCTGCGCAAACGCCGCCCCACCCGTTCTCAGCCTCGCTGCTCCTGTAGAATCGAGCGCGTACTTTTCCCCGGACCTGCAAGATCCATTCGCGGAGATGGCTCAACTATGCGGAATTGGTGGCTCTTCCTCGCTGCGCTCGCCGTGGCGGTTCCTCTCACGGCGCAGAACCCTCAGCCACAACCGGAACCGGTTCCAATGCCGCCGCCGATCGCCACGCCTGCCGACACGCCCTACCCCGGCACGATCGTCCTCGATGTGAATCTCACCGACACGACGGATCGCGTAGCGAAGGTGCACGAGGCGATTCCCGTGCAACCCGGCGAGCTGACGCTGCTGTACCCCGAGTGGATTCCGGGGAATCACTCGCCCACAGGGCCGATTCAGAGGCTGGCAGGCCTTTTCGTCAAAGCCGGCGGGAAGGACATTCCCTGGGTACGCGATCGCGTCAACGTCTATGCATTTCACATCCACGTGCCGGACGGCGTGAGTTCCCTCGACGTCGATTTTGATTATCTTTCCGCAATTCGCCCGCAGGATGGCCGCGTCGAAATCTCCTCAAAGCTGGCCGACCTCGCCTGGAACACCGTGGTGCTCTATCCCGCCGGCCACTTTTCCCGGGATATCCATCTGCAGGCGAACATCGTCCTGCCCGGCGGCTGGAAGTATGCGACCGCCCTGACCACAGGAGCGCAGGATGGCGACACCGTCCACTTCAAAGAGACCACGCTGAATACGCTGGTGGATTCGCCGCTGATTGCCGGGGAATTTTTCAAGCGTGTCGACCTGTCCACCGGCCCCGATAATCCCGTCTTCCTCGACATCGTTGCCGACGAAGCGAAAGACCTGGAGATCACGCCGGAAGAACTGCAGGATCACAGGAACCTCGCCATTCAGGCCCAGAAACTCTTCGCATCCCACCACTACAACCACTACGACTTTCTCTTCATGCTGACCGACGTGGTCGGCGGCCAGGGGCTGGAGCATCATCAGTCCAGCGAAGACGGCACGCGGGCCAATTACTTCACCGACTGGGCCTCGGGCGTGCGCGGCCGCGACCTGCTGGCCCACGAATATACCCACTCCTGGAACGGCAAGTTTCGCCGCCCTGCCGATCTGTGGACGCCCAATTTCAACGTGCCTATGCGCGACGATCTCCTGTGGGTTTACGAAGGGCTCACCCAGTACTGGGGCTACGTGCTCACCGCGCGCTCCGGCATGCGCAGCCCCGAAGACACGCGCGATCTGGTGGCGTCCATCGCCGCCAACTTCGAAGCCAGCCCGGGTCGCGACTGGCGGCCGCTGGTCGACACCACCAACCAGCCCACAATCTCCCAGCGGCGGCCGGTCAGCTGGGTCAGCTGGCAGCGCCCCGAGGACTATTACCAGGAGGGGCTGCTGATCTGGCTGGACGCGGATACGAAGATCCGCGAGCTCAGCAACGGGCAAAAGTCGCTCGACGATTTTGCCAGGCTCTTTTACGGCGTCTACAACGGGAGCTTCATCACCGATCAGTACGACTTCGACGACATCGTGAAGGCGCTGAACGAAGTGCAGCCGTACGACTGGGCGAAGTTCCTGCGCGAGCGCGTCTACGAGCTGCATCCGCAGGTGCCGGAGAACGGCTTTACCCAGGGCGGGTACAAGCTCGTCTACAACGACACCGCCCCCTCATGGGAGAAACATGCGGCTAACCCGCGCTTCGGCGCCAGCTTCTCCACTTCGCTCGGCATCAGCGTGATGCAGGACGGAAACGTGAGCAACGTGGACTGGGACAGCCCGGCCTTCAACGCGGGTCTGGTTCCGGGCATGGACCTGATCGCCGTGAACGGCGAGACCTATACGGCAGACAACCTCAAACAGGCCATCCTGAAAGCGGAGAAGGAAACAACGCCGATCAGCCTGCTGATCAAAGATCGCGATCAGATCAGGGCGGTCACCGTGGATTACCACGGCGGCATGCGCTACCCGCATCTGGAGCGTGTGGAGGGGACGCCCGACCGGCTGGACGCGATCCTCACGCCGGTGGAGTAAGGCAGAGAACCAGATTCGAGGGAAGCAGCGCTTCTGTGCTTCCCTCGTCCGAGCTCTGAGCCTCACCGCTCGGCGACGCGCTCCAGCAAATCAAAAAACTCCGGGAATGAAATCGCAGCCGACTCGGCGCCCCGGATCAGCGTCTCTCCGCTGGCCCGCAGTCCGGCGACCGCAAAGGCCATGGCGATGCGATGGTCGCCGCCCGCATCGATGGTGGCCCCATGGAGCTTCTGCCCGCCGGAAACATCGAGGCCGTCCTCGAATTCTTCGACTTCAGCCCCCATCGCGCGCAGGTTAGCGGCCACCAGCGCAATCCGGTCCGATTCCTTCACCCGCAGCTCCTTCGCGTCGCGGATGCGGATGCCGTTCTGCGTGTAAGGGCCAATCGCCGCCAGCACCGGCAGCTCATCGATCAGCTGTGCCGCCAGCGCGCCGGAGATCGTCGTGCCGCTCAGCCCCAGCGGCGGCGCGTTCACCTGGACGGTCCCCACCAGCTCGTCGTTCTTCGTCTCCAGATTCAGCACGCCGATATGTGCGCCCAGCGCAGTGAGCACGTCAAGAAGAGTCGCGCGCGTGGGATTGAGGCCGAGATCGTCGAAGAGAAGATTCGAGCCGGGAAATAACGCTGCAGCACAAAGGAAGAACGCTGCGGACGAAATGTCTCCTGGAACCGTTGCCTCGATGGCATGCAGATGCTGCCCACCGTGAATGGAAACCGAATCCTTTACCCGTTCGACCTGCGCCCCAAAGGCCCGCAGCGCCAGCTCGCCATGATCCCGCGTGCGCACGTCTTCGTGAACCGTTGTGGCGCCCTCCGCCTGCAGCCCGGCGAAGAGAACCGCTGTCTTCACCTGAGCGCTGGGAATCGGCGTGGTGTAATCGATGGCTGTCAGCGGACCGCCCTGCAACGTGATCGGCGCGTGGCCGTCGGTCAGCTCCATGCGTGCACCCATTTGCGCCAGCGGCCTGCGAACGCGCTCCATGGGCCGGCGGCTGAGCGAGGCATCGCCGACGAGAGTGAAGAGGCCCGCCTGGCCTGCCAGCAAACCGGAGAGCATGCGCATCGTCGATCCCGAGTTACCGCAGTCGAGCGTGCCCGCGGGCCGGCGAAACCTGCCCCCCACGCCGGTAATCTCGACCGAGTGGTCCTCGCCCCGCGTGACCTGCGCGCCCAGCGCGGCAACACAGGCCAGCGACGAGGCGCAGTCGGCGCCGGTAGAGAAGTTCGCCAGCCGCGTCGTGCCTTCGGCCAGGCCGCCCAGCAATGCGTAACGGTGGGAAATACTTTTGTCGCCGGGCAGGCGAAGGCTGCCCTGGATCGTGCGCGCGGGTCGAATGAGACGTTCAGAGATAACGGCCTGCATGAAAACAGGGTACAGGGCTCGGCATACAGGGTACAGAGCGGAGGGGCCCACTCCCCCTGCGTTTGCCGCCCTTGATTTCCGCAGAGCGGCTGTGCGAGATTCGGAATCGAAGTGAGTACATGCCTGGCGGAGCTGTTCGCAGAAGAGTATCGGGCCTTGCGGCCCCGCGCTCCGATGCCGCCCATCGAAGCCCGCTTCTATCGCTTCACCTCCCTCAACACCACGATCCGTCTCCGCGACGGCAGGATTCGCGTCAGCCTCTCCGACTTGCTGGAGGGCGCGCCACAACCGGTCCTGCGCGCCATCGCCCACATCCTGCTGGCCAAGCTGTATCGCAAGCCCATCGATGCGGCCCAGGCGCAGCGCTACCGCCGCTTCACCAGCAGCGAGGCAGTCGTGCGGCAGAGCGAGCGCATCCGCCAGACCCGGGGCCGCAAGCGCATCGGCTCGGCGCAGGGCCAGCATTACGACCTGGAAGAAGTGTTCGAGTCGCTCAACCGCCGCTTCTTCCACGGCCTCATGGGCCGGCCTTTGCTCACCTGGAGCGAAATCACCGCTCGTCGCGTCCTCGGCCATTACGATCCCGCCCACAACACCATCATGGTGAGCCGCGTCTTCGATCGGAAGGGAACGCCCCGCTACGCGATCGAGTACCTGATGTATCACGAGATGTTGCACCTGAAACATCCGGTGAAGCAGCGCAACGGGCGCCGCTGCGTGCACCCGCTGGCGTTTCAGCAGGAAGAAAAACTCTTCCCCGATCTGGACCGCGCCAAGGCCTATCTAAAAACACTCTAGTTGTGAATTCCCATCATCGCCGCGTAGGGGGCCGATAATACTTCGCGAGGTTGTACTCGTTGAAGGCGACGGTGCCGCCCAGCGCGCCCAGATTGATCATCTGGCCCGCCCGCGCCAGGCGACGGTGTCCATGACGGATCAGCGCACGATAAATCCAGCCGTTGGCGACAACCGTGCTGGTCTCAAAGGCGGCAAAACCGGGGTGATTGTCAACCAGGGCGTCAGGCAGCTCCGCCTCATGAAAATCGGCCGGATCGGAGAGCGCCTTCACGGTGGTCTGATAGTCGAGGTACCGCAGACCTGCCGCCGCTCCGAGCAGCGTCCAGTCGAAAGGAGCGAGGCCCGGGAACATACCGCGAACTGCCGCTGGCGGTAGATTAACCACGGCCGCCGAGCCGGGAATCCGCGTGCCGGACCCGCTGAACAGCGTGCCCTGGGCCTGTGCGGAGGAAAACCAAAGCAGCGCCAGACCGAGCGCCCCTGCCCTCGGGATGTTTCCTGCAAATCGCATTCATGCAGGAAATCGGAAGCCCCCGGCGAAAGATTAGAACGCTCTAATTCTGGGCACCCGGTAGCCAGGCAACGCCTACGGCGAACCAAACGAACCGGTCCCGGATGCTGCGTCGGCCCCCTGGCGGCAGAAAGGCGGAAGCTCGACTAAAATATGGGAGGAACCCTTGTTTTTCTTCACGGGAGAGGCGGTTTCCCCATCGGCGCGTGCGACAGGACGACGCGCCGCCAAAAGGGCCTGCCGAAGGATTCAATTTTGATCGGAAGTAACGTTCTTACCAAGGTATTTGGCACCAGCAACGAGCGGGTGGTGAAGCGAATGCTGCCTCAGGTGCAGGTGATCGGTGCGCTCGAGCCGCAAATGCACGCCCTGAGCGATGAGGCCCTTTCCGCGAAAACCACTGAGTTTCGGGCGCGCATCGCCGCCGCGCTGGAAGGAATCACCGATGAAGATGCCCGCCGCGAGGCGGAAAAGCAGGCCCTGAACGACATCCTGCCCGAGGCCTTTGCGGTAGTGCGGGAAGCCGGCCGGCGCGTGCTGAACATGCGCCACTTTGACGTGCAGCTGGTCGGCGGCATGGTGCTCCACCAGGGCAAGATCGCCGAAATGAAAACCGGCGAAGGCAAAACGCTCGTGGCTACCCTGCCCTGCTATCTGAACGCCCTCGCCGGCCACGGCGTCCATGTCGTCACCGTCAACGACTATCTCGCCAAGCGCGACGCCGAGTGGATGGGCAAGATCTACGAGTTTCTCGGCCTCAGCGTTGGCGTCATCGTCCACGATCTGGACGACAATCAGCGGCGCAAGGCCTATGGCGCCGACATTACCTACGGCACGAACAACGAATTCGGCTTCGACTACCTTCGCGACAACATGAAATTCGAGCTGGCCGACTGCGTGCAGCGCGGCCACTATTTCGGGATCGTCGACGAAGTGGACTCGATCCTCATCGACGAGGCTCGAACCCCGCTCATCATCTCCGGCCCGACCGATCAGACTACCGACAAGTACGCGCGCGTGAACCGGATTATCCCGTCTCTCGAGCAGGGCGAGGAAATCGAGAAGAGTCCGGAAGAGAAGATCCTTACCGGCGACTACGTTGTCGACGAGAAACACAAGACCATCTCCGTCACCGACGAAGGCTGGGAGAAGATCGAGGGGCTCCTGGGCATCGGTAACATCGCCGATCCGGAGAACTGGGAGCTCAAGCACCACGTCGAGACGGCCATCAAGGCGCACACGCTGTACAAACGCGATGTGCAGTACGTGGTCAAGGATGGCGAAGTCATCATCGTTGACGAGTTCACCGGCCGCATGATGCCGGGCCGCCGCTGGTCCGACGGCCTGCACCAGGCGGTCGAAGCCAAGGAAGGCGTGAACATCCGCCGCGAAGACCAGACCCTGGCGACCATCACCTTCCAGAATTATTTCCGCCTGTACAAGAAACTGGCCGGCATGACCGGCACGGCTGAAACCGAGGCCTCGGAGTTCGGCGAGATCTACAAGCTCGACATCGTTGTCATTCCCACCAACCGTCCGCTCCTGCGCATCGAGAATCCGGACGTTGTCTTCCGGACTGCGAAGGAGAAGTATTTTGCCGTCGCCGACGAGATCGCGCAGCTCCACGAGAAGCAGCAGCCGGTTCTGGTGGGCACTACCTCCATCGAGAAATCGGAGCTGCTCTCGCAGATCCTGGCGCGCAAGGGCGTCCGCCACGTTGTCCTCAACGCCAAATACCACGAGCGCGAAGCGGAGATCGTCGCTCAGGCGGGTCGGCTCGGCATGGTCACCATCGCCACCAATATGGCCGGCCGCGGCACCGACATTCTGCTCGGCGGCAACGCCGATTTTGTCGCCCGCCAGGAACTGGTAAAGAAGTCCATGGCCCGCGCCATTTCACCGGCCGAAGGCGCCATCAATCCCATGGCCGCCGCCGGCATGCTGCGCTTCTACTACGCGGGGCAGGAGTACGAAACCTCCCAGGAGAACTGGGACCGCGTCTATCAGGGGCATGCAACCTCCGCCGCGGCCGAACATGACGCCGTTGTGGAAGCCGGCGGTTTGTTCATCCTTGGTACCGAGCGTCACGAATCGCGGCGCATCGACAACCAGCTCCGCGGGCGCGCCGGCCGCCAGGGCGACCCCGGCGCCTCCCGCTTCTATCTCTCTCTCGAAGACGACCTGATGCGCATCTTTGCGCGCGAGTGGGTCTCGACCCTGCTGCAGAAGATGGGCATGGAGGAGGGCATGCCGATCGAATCGCGCATGATCTCCAACCGCATCGAAGCGGCCCAAAAGGCCGTCGAAGGGCAGAATTTCGAAGCCCGCAAACACCTGCTCGAATATGACGACGTGATGAACAAGCAGCGCGAGGCCGTCTACGGTTTGCGGCGGCAGCTGCTGGAGGGGATCGATCAGAAGGAGCTCATTGTCGAAGACTACGTGCCCAACCTCATGAGCGACCTCCTCGATGAGTTTGCCGGCGAGCGGGTGCATCCCGACCAGTGGGATCTCAAGGGCCTCAAGGATAAGCTCCTGTCGCAGTTCGGCTTCGATATGGACGTAGAAGGCGTCGACACCGCTCAGATGACCCGTCACGAACTGGGCGAGACCATCTTCGAGCGGCTGAAAGGCAAGTACGAGGCCAAGCAGCAGCTCATCGGCCATCAGGCCATGCGCTTCCACGAGCGCATGATTATGCTCAGCGTGATCGATGGGCTCTGGAAGGACCACCTGCTCAACATGGACCACCTGAAGGAGGGGATCGGGCTGCGCGGCTACGGGCAGCAGGATCCGCTGGTGGCCTACAAGAAGGAATCCTTCGAGATGTTCGAAGGGATGATGGAGCGCTTCCAGGAGGATACGGTCCGCTTCCTCTTCCTCATGAAAATCGTTGGTCCCGACGGCCAGCCCGTCGATATCCCGGCGCGGCCCCGCCCGGCAATTCCCGCGGCTCCGGATGTGGCCTCGGCGGATGGTTCAGGCGGCAACGGCCACCGCCTGCCGTCAGCGCCTCCCCTGCCGCTTCCCCCTTCGCGAACACCATCGACGACCATCGATGCACTCGAGAAGGAGTTCGAGCGCAAAAAGAAACAGGAGCTCGAACACGCTCGCATGGCCGGTGGAGGCGATGCCAGCGGGCCGCAGCAGCGCCGCGTCGGTGAGAAGGTGGGTCGCAACGATCCCTGTCCCTGCGGTTCCGGCAAGAAGTACAAGAAGTGCCACGGCGCCACCGAAGCATAGGCTTGCCGGCATTTTCCGGAAGAAGAAGTGCAGCCAGGCGCTGCACTTTTCTGTTCGCGAACCGGATCAGGCGCTGGAGTGGCGATTCTTGTTCACGATACCCGCCAGGATAATGAGAAACGCGCAGGCTCGTACGAGAAAGACCCACGGGCTGGCCTCGCTTGGATGGGCGAAGAAGATGCGGAAGCTGCGATTAACTCCCTCGATCAGAAACGCCAATGCGAACGCAAGGAAGAGCGAATCGCGCGTGTCTTTCCAGAATCGGAGGAAGAAAATCCCGGCTACCACGGACGACGTGGCAATGATGCCGAGCAGGAAACCTTCGACCAGTGGCGTGTAGGTCATTGCTGGCCCTCCCAGATCAGTCCGTAGAGGAGGATGAGCATGGCGATCGCTGCCGTCAGCAGGCGCGGCAGGTACAGGTCGACATTGGGCAGCAAAACAAGGTCGACAAACACCAGCAGGTTGGAAAGCGCGAGGCCGCAGAAGCAGATCGCGCTCCACAGCAGCAGGCGTTTGCGGACCGCGGCCCAGGCGCGGAAGAGGAGAACGCCGCAGGCGAGCGTCACCAGAAATCCCAGGATGTAAACGGCCGGAGCGATCGCGTTCATGGCTTGTCTTTCTTGAACCTGAAGGCGCGGGCGAATTCCCGCACCGCGGGTGATGCTTTCGAGTGAATCATGTTGGAGACGCGGACCAGTTCGCGACGATATGTCCGGTCCACTTCTTCCATCAGGTTGCCGCCGGAATAATTGGGGTTGTAGAAACAGCCGGAAAAGGTCATGACCACCAGCTCACGCTGCTGGAGGTCCTGGAGGATTTCACGGGTGCGATCGGCGGGGATATAGAGAAAGCTCGCCAGTTCCTCAACCGGCCACTGTTTGGGCCGGCTGTTCCACAGAAGCAGGAGGGCTTCCAGATGAGGAACGCTGTCGATCTCGCTCAGAATGAAGCGATCGATCTCAGCCCTTTGCGGATTGGGATTTTCCGTGGCCGGTGACATGTGTCGATCAGGGCCGGACCTGGGGCGCGTCGGGGAAACTGTTACGATGCTGTCCCTCATGCGGGAAGTTGCCCGGACGAAGGCTTCCCGCGGCGCAGATTACTGCGGTATCCGCACCGAATCCTGCAGCCAGCTTACGTAGTCGGCACCCCCTGATTCCGGGCTGAAGACCAGCACCTCCGGGATCTCGTACGAATGAGCCGCGCGCAGTGCGGATTCGACTTCTTCCAGCAGACCGGCGGTCGTCTTGATCAGCAGCAAAACCTCCTCCGCGGACTCCACGCTGCCTCTCCAGCGATACACGGACCCGATCTTCGGTATGAGGTTCACGCAGGCCGCCAGGCGCTGCTCGACCAGAGTGCGGGCGATCCGCTCGCCTTCTTCCGGCGAGCCGGCCGTCGAGACAATCACACGAACTTCCGATGCGGGTACTATCATCGATGCGGGCCGGAAGCGACTCGAGGTCCGGCTCCCTGCATCATACGGCCAATAACGACAAGGACAGAAGCATGACTGCCGAAATCAGGTTTGGAACTTCGGGGTGGCGCGCGATCGTCGCGGAAGACTTCACCCTGGGCAACATTCGGCGCGCGGTGGCCGGCATCGCGCAATACGTGGCCTCGCAGCCGGGATCGAAGACGGTTCTTGTCGGCCGCGACCCCCGATTTCTGGGCGAGATGTTTGTCGCCGATGCCGCCAGAATGCTCGCCGCCCACGGCGTGACGCCCATCGTGATTCCGGAACCCGCACCCACGCCCGCGATTGCCTATGCTGTCCGCCAGCTCAGGACCGGCGGGTCGATCAACTTCACCGCCTCGCACAATCCTCCCGAGTACAACGGGATCAAGTACTCCACGCCGGACGGCGCGCCGGCGTTGCCCGAGGTGACCCAGCAGATCGAGGCAAAGGTCCGGGCGCTCGGCGACGACGTACCTGCGCCGGCTGATACCGGGGCAAAGTACCAGGAAGCCGATGTGAAGCCGGATTACCTGAAGCGGCTGGCGGAACTGGTCGATCTCAAGGCGATCAAAAAGGCCGGGCTGAAGGTCGTCTTCGACCCGTTCTGGGGAGCGGGGCGCGGCTACAGCTGTCACGTATTGCGTGAACATGGAGTCGAGACGGCAACGGTCCACGACTACCGCGACGTCCTGTTTGGCGGCCATGCGCCCGAACCCGACGATCATCTGCTGGGCGACTGCAAGAAGAAGATGAAGGAGACCGGCGCGGCCATCGGCATCGCCACCGACGGCGATGCGGACCGCTTCGGCATCGTCGACGCCGACGGCACCTTCATGCAGCCGAACTACATCATTGCGCTCCTCTTCGATTACCTGGTGGAGACGCGCGGCTGGAAGAACGGCGTGGCCAAATCGGTGGCCACCACGAACCTGGTCAACGCGCTGGCCGATGAGAAGGGGATTCCGCTCTATGAGACCCCGGTCGGCTTCAAGTACATCGGCGAGCTCATCAACGAGGACAAGATCGTCATCGGCGGGGAAGAGAGCGCCGGGCTGACGATCCGCGGGCACGTTCCGGAGAAGGACGGGATCATCGCCGGGCTGCTGGCCACCGAGATGGTCGCGGTGCGCGGGAAGAGCCTGGGCGAGCAACTGCGGCAGCTGTTTGCGAGGGTTGGCTCCTTTTATCCCCTCCGGGAGAATTTCCGCTTGACGCCCGAAGTGAAGAGTCAGTTCACTGAGAAAATAAAGACGGACCCGGCAGAAATCGGCGGGCGCAAGGTGACCCAGGTCGTCCGGACCGATGGTCTCAAGCTGATTCTGGCGGACGGTTCGTGGGTCTGCTACCGGCTGAGCGGTACTGAGCCGGTGGTGCGTGTCTATTCCGAGGCGCGGCGCGAGAGCGACCAGGAACCGCTGAGCCAGGCGGCGAAGGACTGGGTGCTGCGGTGATCGGGGCATAGAGGCGGAGCGGTTGAGAAGCGAGCAACAGGAAACCGGAATTCCGGTGAGAGCGGGGCAGGTGCTTTATCGCATGCGGCGGCGCATCGCCACCGCGGCGGTGATCGTTGCCGCGCTGTTCTTTGGCTACCACGCCATCTTTGGCGAGAACGGCGTGAACGTGTACGAGCAGCGTCGCGCCGAGGACGCGGCGATCAAGAAGCACATCGGCGAGTTGCAGCAGGAGAATGCAAAGCTTCAACAGCAGGTGAAGGCTCTGAAGACCGATCCCGACGCCATCGAGCACGAGGCGCGGGAGCGGCTGCACTACGCGCGGCCGGGCGAGGTGATCTGGACCGAGGATCAGCCCGAATCGTCCTCCGCTCCTCAGGAAACGCCTCAGAAGCCGCGCGGGAAATAAGCCCCGGGGCTAATCTTTCCAGGCGCCGAGTTCGCGGCGCAACACCACGAGCTGACCCAGGTGGTAGCTGGTGTGCTGGCCAGCCAACAGAACCTCGCGCAGGATGGTCTGGCCCTCGCCCCAGGGGATCTCGGCGTAGAGGTTCGACTCCGGATCGCCGACCAGCTTTTCAAAGTCGGCCATGTCTTTCTTCACCGCGCGGACCGATTTGTCCCAGGCAGCATCGTCCGGGGGAGCCGCTTCCTTCGGCCAGTAGTCGTCCGGCCACTTCATGGCTTCGTAGTGCGAGTCGGTCGAAAAGTCCAGCAGGTCGTGCAGGGCGATGCGGATGTGCTCCAGCAGCTGCCAGGCCGAGTACGGCATTCCCTTCAACTTTTTCCCGCGGAGTTCGGCGGGAAAGTCGTCGACAACCGACTTCAGCTCGGCGTGGGCGCTTCCGCCCCGCATGAACTCGACCAGCAGCTTACGCAGCGCGCGATCCTCGGCATTGGCCATAACAGGACTCTCCTCGTGGTTCAGATGCGGTGGCTCCCGGTGTTGATTCGTAAAACGCGCAGGGCGCTGAAGCACTTCCCTGCAGGTGCGTGTTTGCGGCACGACTGAAGTCGTGCCCCGATACAGAACCCTGAATCGTTCGTGGATTCAGATCAGGCGCGCCGGTTGTGAGTTGCACTCGGATTCAACCGCTCGCGATCCGAAACTCACTGACGCCTGCCCTCGATCATTGCGCCGCCATTTCCGGCTCGTGCTTATCGGCGAAGACGTTGCCCATGCGGCGAATCTGGGCGCCGACGCCACGGAGCTTTTCCTCGATGTGCTCGTAGCCGCGGTCGATGTTGTAGACGCGGTCGAGGATTGATTCCCCGTCGGCGACGAGGGCGGCGAGGACGAGCGATGCCGAGGCGCGCAGATCGGAGCACATGACGGCGGCGGCCGAGAGCGGCGTGCGGCCCCGGACTGTCGCGGTGCGTCCGTCGACGCGGATGTTGGCGCCCATGCGGACCAGCTCCTGCACGTGCATGAAACGGTTCTCGAAGATATTCTCCTTCACGAGCGAGGTGCCTTCGGCCTGGGTGGCGAGGGCCATGAACTGCGCCTGCATGTCGGTGGGGAAGCCGGGGTATTCCTCGGTGGAGATGTCGGCAGCCTCAAGGCCGCCCGTGCTGCGGGCGCCTTCGGGGACTTCAGCATCGGAAGCGCGGCGCCGGCGGACGGGCGCTTCGGTGCGGACGCGGATCTGGTCGGGGCCTTCGACGTCGATGCGCACGCCCATCGGCTGCAGCTTGCCGATGAGGGCGGTGAGGTGGGCGGGGTTGCAGTGGGCGACGCGCAGGTCGCCGCCGGTGATGGCTCCGGCGATGAGGAACGTGCCGGCCTCGATGCGGTCCGGATTGATGCGGTGTCTGGCGCCGTGGAGCTTCGAAACCCCCTGGACGCGGATCGTCGAGGTTCCGGCGCCGTGAATCTTTGCGCCCATGGCGGTGAGCATGGCGGCGAGGTCGGTGACCTCGGGCTCTCTCGCGCAGTTCTCCATGACCGTCTCGCCCTCGGCGAGCACCGCGGCCATGAGGACGTCTTCGGTGCCGGTGACGGTGATCTTGTCGAAGAGGATGTGGGCGCCGCGCAGGCGGTCGGCTTTGGCCTCGATGTAGCCGTGCTCGTAGGTGATCTTCGCGCCCAGCATCTCGAGGCTTTTGGTGTGGAGGTCGATGGGGCGGGCGCCGATGGCGCAGCCGCCGGGCATGGAGACCCGGGCCACTCCGCAGCGGGCGACCAGGGGGCCGAGCACCAGCGAAGAGGCGCGCATGGTCTTGACGATCTCGTAGGGAGCGACGGGATTGGGCAGCGAGCGGCAGCTGATGGTGGTGCGGTGCTGCGCGCGTCCGTAGCCCAGCTCGACTTCCGCGCCCATGGAGGTGAGCAGCTTGCGCTCCGTCTCGATGTCGCGCACCTGGGGGATGTTCTCGAGGACGACCTCCTCCTCGGTGAGGATGGCCGCGGCCATGCAGGGCAGGGCCGAGTTCTTGGAGCCGCTGACGCGAATCGTGCCGAGGAGGGGATTGCCGCCGCGAATGACGAATTTATCCATAACCGTGGTTCCAGTGTAGACGCCTCCGGGGCAGCCCGGAGCCTGGGGCAGCCGGGAGCCAGCAGCGCGTATCTGAGGAGGAACGGGCGGAGAGCAGTGTATAGCGCACAGCACTTTTACTGACGCCGTCGGCCCATTTTGGGGATTCAGGGAACGGTGTTCTGCTGGGCCCAGGCTATGTCGACTTCGATATCGCGGCCATCCGGAATGTAATATTTGAGCGACGTTACAGTTTTCCAGTTCCGAGCTGAGTTCTTCAATGCCTTCAGCCATACGAATTGCCGGGCGGCGATGATCCGCACGCATCAGTACAAACTGGTCAGCCGTCCGCAGGGACAGAGTGAACTCTACATCGATAAGGATGATCCCCAGGAGCTGTGCAAAGCCAGGCTCGGTGCGGAGATGAGTCGTTGACGCGCTCGCGAGTCGAGTACCCGTAATGTCCTGCGAAAACGAACAAGGCGAGAAGAAGGCCTGCTGCGCCCCGGAAGCCTGCCGGAAGCACGACGCAGATGGGCCGGCGGCGAACCTCTCAGGACCGCAGGAACCCGCCCCCGTGCGGCCGGAGATCGCGGCGGGGATG
>Ga0335072_10005220_pt1 | contig 19140 bp, 15 predicted proteins | sample Lox_Sample_21_FD_206725 | JGI IMG/M metagenome (GOLD analysis project Ga0335072, IMG submission 206725) | Soil microbial communities from Loxahatchee National Wildlife Refuge, Florida, United States - Lox_Sample_2.1 | ecosystem: Environmental > Terrestrial > Soil > Wetlands | place: USA...
TGCAATGGTCCGTTACGCCGAAGTTCGGCGATGCGAATCATCCGCCGGTGGTCAGAATCAAGGGACCGCTTACCATCCTGGCCAGCCCCGGCAGTACCGTACAGCTAAGAGGAGAAGTTTCGGATCCGGATGGCAACACGGTTAAGGTGACGTGGTGGCAGTACAACGATGCAGGCGCCTACCCCGGCGATATTACATTCACCGATCCGGCGGCGCTTGCAACGTCATTTCGCGTTCCGGAAGACGCGAAGCCGGGACAGACAATCAACCTAATTCTGGAGGCGACTGACAGCGGAACGCCGCCATTGACGCGGTATCAGAGGGTGGTTGTCACCGTTCAATAGCGAGACCGGGCGCCACTTAAGGAGCAAAGGTTCCTTGACCCGCTGAATCTACGCTGAATCTACAAGGATGAAATTGGAGGCGCGGGCCGGGATCGAACCGGCGCATAAAGGTTTTGCAGTTTTCCGGACCACGCGTAAGTCGTTAAGAAAACAGGGCACTTCCGCTGGGCGAAGTCCCCAAAAACCGGCTTTTTAGCACCGATTTTTCGCTTAACGGCAGCTTAACGGCAGCTAGAATTCCGGCTTCCAGCTCGGCCAATTTCACCAGAGCTACGCGCTGCATCTCTACCTCCTGCGGCTATCGTCGCCGGATCCTCGGCACCAGCTGACCCAAGGATCATGAAGTTCTTCGAATTCTCTGTCAATTTCCGAATACAGATTCCTAGCTAGCGGCGACAACTGAAGCTGTCAGAATCCATTTCCTACTAGAACCGTCCCACCCTCGACGGTCACAGAAAATTGGGACGCGCGCGGTAAGTCCCGGCTGGTGTTCACCTTGATGTAAGGTCTGAAGCAGCGCAGACCCATTCAATTTACAGGAGGCGCCACTTCAGCCGCTGAACGATTCATTATGAAAGCAAAAAAGTAGGCGCTGCCCCACAGCGTGATCTCATAGGCTACCGCGTAAGGATCAACGTGCGGTGCAACGCGAACTACTCTGAATCCCGGACCCACATGCACATCTTCAGCAGCGGGGCTTTCAAGTCCCCGAGCGAGATCTTCTGGAATGTTGTGTTTGTGTACGAAATAAATCTGAATGCCGTACGGCTCTTCAATGATTCTGCCTGCCAAAACGTATTCGCAGCCGCGGACGATTTTCTCGTAGACCGCTGAACTAACCACTAAACCTCGGTTCCCCTGGTCTCGAATTTGAGACTCGGGAGGCCCTACCACTCATTAAACCGCCCAGCGTGTTCCGGGCTCATTTGTTGCCAACATGGCAAATCACTCGTTCAGTCATAGCGAAGGCCATTTCCTTGGAAGCCGAAGATGCTCACTGCCAACGTCCCCTTAGCCTTCCTTTACGGTCGGAGAGGAATCCCGTATCAGTTCGCTCTGCGTTTTAGCCTTCCAATGGCGGTTATAGTTCTCCAGAGACGCAAAGCTACGGCTGCGCATCCGGTCGATGTAGAGGGTTCCACGAAGGTGATCGATCTCGTGCTGAAGAATGCGCGCGTACCAGCCTGATGCCTCGATGTGCACCTGTGTACCCTCATGGTCGAGAGCATCAACCGCTACTCTTGCGGCGCGAGGAACCATTGCAGTGAAACCCGAAAGACTGAGACATCCTTCAAAGAAGAGAACTTCAGGCGGCGACAGCAGCCTGAGCTCAGGATTGATGAGGACGTGAAAAGGTACCGGTTTTCTTTCCCTATCGAGAAGCTCTGCCTGCTGGAGCGCCGCCTGATACTCGGCTATGTCCTCGATGACTGCGAGTTGCAGCGGCAATCCGACTTGTGGAGCGGCAAGACCAACGCCCGGCGCATCGCGCATTGTCTCGCGCATGTGCTCGATTAGCTCTTGAATCTGTGTACTCCTGATTTCTTCACTCGTCAGCGGGCGCGCCTTTGTCCTCAGGGCGGTTTCTCCCACAGTTGCAATCTTCAATTTCATACGCTAATCCTTTCCCACGGCCGCTCTCATCGCGAGGGGCCCCCTGGATGTGCGGAAGGTTGCGTCACTGTCAGCTCTGGCCGCATGGCTTCCGTCAAGACGCGCCCTACAGCAGCGCTGGGGCGATTGATTCTTAGAACGGAGGCGAAAGTCGCTGCGATGTCAACTGGGGCCACTACTCCATGGTAGGTACCTGGTATAAAGGCGCTCCCGAAGAGTTCAAGCGGCACATGGCGGTCATAGCTGTTTGCCGAAAAGTGAGTCGTGCCCGAGCCATGCCATGGAAATTGATAGGGTCCGAAGTTCAAGTGCAGAGCCCAACCGACATAGGGAGAATAGCTGTGCGCTACTAATCTGCCATACTCGGTTTGCGGAAGCCGCCCCTCTCGCATCTCCGTGGCCGTATAAACATGCGTCAGCTCGGGAGGCTCGTTCCTTTGCGTCGTTGAAGTGTCACGTGACATGAGGTCCGCAAAGATCTCCTCGACCATCTCCCTCGCGGTATTCTCCGCCTCCTCCTCATGCACCCTGGCCGCTTCAAAAGCATATCGGTTCAAAAGAAGATAAGGATTATCCATTTGAAGCACGTATTTGCCCCGCCCTTTCAGGGGATACTTCACCTCGAGCTTTTGTTCGAGCGGCTTCGTAAATTCTTCCGGCGAAAACCCGAGTACGGGCATTCCCATCGCTTCACCCGCTTTTTCAGTCGTGGCAACTCCGTGATCACCTGTCATCGCCACCATGATGTTCTTCAGCCCTACAGTCTTATCCAGGAACGTGAAAAAGGCGTCGAGCGCTGCATCCGATTGCACGATTAGCTTTTCCTGCGACGGATCATCGGGGCCGAAGGCATGACCGTTGATGTCGGTCGACGAGATCGATATCGTGATCATGTCCGGAACATGCGCGGGATTGTCCCCAAGCTTCTCACCGGCGATCAAAGCTTCGGCAAAATCCAGCTGGTAGACGACGCTCGCGACTGAACGTCCTACCAATTCATAAAAGCTTCCCTGTTCGACACCGCTGTTCTTTCTTGCGATCGCCACGTGATCGCTCGCGTTGAATTGTTGGGCCCACGCTGGAAGCTCTTTCATCCAGTATGTCGACGTCTCCCAAACACCCGTCGCATGATCGACCCAGAATGCTCCCTTCGTTGCATGCCCGCTGGTCAGGATCGCAGCTCGGTCCTTCATCGAGACTCCGTAGACGCGGGCCCTCCCGCCCGTTGCGAGCACGAGTTCGTCGCCCAGAGTCGTTGCCATCTCCCGATGTGGCGAAGCACCCGTAAGGTTTTTCGTTCCGGCCGGCGCCCCTACGAGCGTATAGCGGTCGTCGGCAACCGAACTCACTGAACGGAGGGTCCCATCCGGACCCGGCTCATACCATTCGTTCAGCGGAATCCAGTGACCGTCCGTATAGGCGCCGGTGCCAATCGTTGCATGGCCAGCAGCCGTCACCAGATTCGCGTAATCGTAATAGCAATCGGTGAAATGCGCGCCCTGTTTGAGAAAGAGATTCCAGCCATTCTTCGCCTTGAACTCTGCTCGATAGCGGTCCAGATAGTCCCCGCGGAACTGATCGAAGACCAAAATCACTACCAACTTCGGCTTCGCATCGTATGCGTCGCCAAAACATGGCGGAAAGCAGAAGAGGATAAGGCAAACCGATAGGACAAAGCGCGTTGCTCGCGACATGATTAATTCCTCGTGGGCAAATCCAATTTGGGGGAAGCCGAAGGAGCCCGCTTCTGAAGAGTTTTGGAGCCCAAGTCTCTTGGGGGCCGGCCGCTGCCGGCGTGTCCCCATAACATGGGATTTGCATCAGGCCGCATCATCCCCCGAGCGGCTACTCATCTGTTACACAACCGTTGCTGGCATTCTGGACTGCGCGGATGTACTTGCCCAATGTCCCGCGAGTCACCTTGTATGCGGGCATCTGCCAGGCCTTCTTCCGTCGGGCAAGCTCGTCATCCGAGAGATCAACGGAAATCCGGTTGTGAGTTGCGTCGATCGATATGTGATCTTCGTCCCGAATCAGCGCAATGGGACCTCCGACCTGAGCCTCGGGTGTGACGTGACAAACGATGAAACCGTGAGACCCACCGGAAAAACGGCCATCCGTGATGAGCGCGACATCTTTTCCGAGACCAGCCCCGACAATCGCCGAAGTCGGCGTGAGCATCTCTGGCATACCTGGTCCGCCTTTGGGACCCTCGAAGCGAATGACTACCACATCGCCTTTCTTGATCATCCCAGCTTCGAGAGCCTTCAACATCAGCTCTTCCGAATCGAATACTCTGGCTGGTCCAGAAAACTGCAGGCCCTCTTTCCCCGTGATCTTGGCAACCGCCCCTTCCGGCGCCAGGTTGCCGCGAAGGATCTGAAGATGGCTGGTCTGCTTCAACGGATTTGAAAGCGGCCTCACGATTTGCTGGTCCGCTTTGAGGGCTGGTAGGTCGGACAGGTTTTCCCGCACTGTCTTACCGGTTACGGTCAGACATTCTCCATGAAGCAGGCCGCACTCCAAGAGCAACTTGCAGACTGCGGGAAGACCACCGACCCCGTGCAGGTCCTCCATCACATACGACCCGCTAGGCTTGAAATCGGCGAGGAGCGGAGTCCGGTTGCTGATTGCCTGGAAATCATCGATTGTGAGTGGCACATCGACCGAGCGCGCCATTGCAATCAAATGGAGTACAGCATTTGTCGAGCCGCCGAGAGCGCAGACCACCGTGATCGCATTTTCGAAGGCCCTACGCGTCATGATGTCGCGCGGCTTGATGTTCTGTTCGAGCAGAACGCGAATCGCGGCACCTGCATGCAGGCACTCGTCAAGCTTTCCCGGATCCTCTGCGGGTGTTGAGGAACTGTAAGGGAGAGTCATACCCAAGGCTTCAATCGCAGAGGCCATTGTGTTTGCGGTATACATGCCTCCGCAGGCGCCGGCTCCAGGGCACGCATTGCGAACGATAGCCTTGCGCTGGTCATCATTGATTGAATGAGCGATGAACTGGCCATAGCTCTGGAACGCTGAAACGATGTCAAGCTTTTCGCCATTGAGATGCCCGGCTCGGATCGTGCCTCCGTAAATCATCAGACTTGGGCGGTTCAGCCGGCCCATCGCCATCACGCAACCCGGCATATTCTTGTCGCAGCCGGGAATGGAGATATTTGCGTCGTACCATTGCGCCGCCATCACGGTTTCGATCGAATCAGCGATGAGATCCCGCGATTGCAGTGAAAAGCTCATGCCATCGGTTCCCATCGAAATGCCGTCGCTCACGCCGATGGTGTTGAAGCGCAGTCCCACCATTCCTGCAGCCTGGACGCCCTGCTTGACCTTCTCGCTGAGACCCAGAAGATGCATGTTGCAGGGGTTCCCTTCAAACCAGACACTTGCAATTCCGACCTGCGGCATCTCCATCTCGCGTTCCTTCAGACCAGTTGCGTAGAGCATGGCCTGAGAGGCTCCCTGCGACTTTTCCTGCGTGATCTGCGAGCTGTATTTGTTCAATGTCTTATTCAGAGGTGATGTCAAAACGCATTCCTTTCCTGAGGCAGCAGATTTTGTCTGAAAGCACTACCGTTCGCGGATCAGTTCAATGCTACAGTCCTTCGCGCCTTCCCAGAGGACTCTCCTCCCGAGTTCTCGGAGAGAATCGAGGTTCTGGACAATCGTGAGAAAGTGGTTTCCGGAAATCACCCCAGACTTGCTGTTGAAGATGCATTCTCCGTAGGCAACCAGCAACTCGGGTTCACTTCGGCCGCCTGCGTAGAGCAGCACTTGTCCAGGTGAAGGTCGCGTCGTTGAATTCTCGGTGCGCCAGGGAAGCCGCCACGGAGCCATTGGAATCCAGACCCCCTCCCCGCTCCAACGACAGTGAATCATTTTTCTAGTGAGAGGGAGTAAGGTTCGAACCGCAGAACAAGTGAACGGAGCAGACAACTCTTCGAGTCGCGCGTCGAAGTCGAGTCCTGCGACCCGTATCCGCAAATCAGCCGCATTTGCGGGTACATTCGTCGAGATCCAATTCTTGTCCTGCGAGTCGCCGGTCATCGACAATTATCCGCTCCATTGAGTGAGATCAGGCGAGTGCTGCAACATCCTGTTCCAATCGATCGAGCCGCTCGATCGCCGACTGCACGGCTGGAGTTCCTTCTTCTTTGATCTTCCGCGCCCGATCAAGTGCCTGTTCTGCAATCCGGCTGATTTCATGGAGAAGTTTGCGGATTTCTACTTCCAGCCGGTCCCGACTCTCCTGAATTCGGTTGAGAACGTCATTCTGCACGCGTGAACTGTTCGTTTCCAGCAGGTGCCGCAGGAACTCCCGTGCCTCGTTGGTAATCATCCTTCGCGCGCCTACAAGCGGCAAAAATACGTCAGCGAGCCAGCGCAGAGGTGATGGGGGTTCCGCAGTTGTGATGAATTTCTCGAAAGTGAACCTGGAACGCACTCGGAAACCCTTCTCCGGATCGAGTGCGTGCGGCATGCGCGTCAGTTCGCTGAGACCCGCATCCGCAAGCTTTTTCAGAAAATTGTTTCCCATGTCTACGAACCGCAGGGCAACCGCTCGATATTGGCGCTCGCCCTCTTCCTGCTCCGGTTTGAGCCAAGGCGTAATCTTGCTAATGGATATTTCCTGAGCAAGGTGCATTACGCGCTTCCGATAAGAGGGGCCAAAGCCTCGGGGTACCGAAGGCAGTTCCCGATTGAATTCCGCTTCCGCCTCTTTCCCCCTCGAATCGTAGAATTGCTTGTGACGATCACCGAAGAGATCCGAAATCCTATGCTGCTCGGCCATAAACAGGAACCCGAGTTCGCGCATAGAACGCTCCGCCTCGCCGATGGTTTGTTTCATCAGTTCGATGCGCCGCTCGGATTCCTCCAGCGGCCGGAGAAGAGCATCGCGATTTTCGTTGATGATTGCCAACAGCTGTTCGCTCAGACGCTGGAGGCCTCGCTCACATGCAGCGCGAACGAGATTTCTGCTTGAGTCCTCGACGAGGTGTTGCAGGCTCCCTTGTAGTCTCTCCCAATCGCGTAAGGGGCCGCGGTTCTCCATCCGTTCGGCGGCGCTCACTTCGAAGACCTCGCCCATCGGACGATGCAGTCGCTTTTCTAGAATCTGCCGCGTGAACTTCGCAGCCGCTGCACGCTCCGGATCAGTGGTGCGGTCAGCCTTATTGATGACCAGAATCAGGTCCTGAACTTGCTTCCCAACTGCTTCCACAAGTGTCAGTTCCTCTCCCGCGATCGGCGGATCGGCTCCGATCACGACCAGAGCCGCATCGATATGCGGAATAAATGCCTGTGTGGTTGCAGTATTCCCTGTCCACACGGAGCCCAAACCCGGTGTGTCCACAAAGCACATGCCGGTAGACAACAGTAGGCTAGGTACAAAGACCTCGGCGCCCTCTACGCCCTTGCTGTTTTCGGGATTCAACTCTTCAGTTACGTACTGCTTTAGGTCGTGCAGGTCAATATCGTGCCAGGTGCCGTCGTGCATTCGAACACGAGCGTGGAGCTGTTCGCCGAAACGGATGACAGTTGGTACCGCAGTGACTGGCACAAACCCGGTCGGGACGACTTCGTACCCGACCAGCGCGTTGAGAAGGGTCGATTTGCCACGCTTGAACTGACCGACGCATGCCACGTAGAATCGGCCTTCGGAAATCCGCTCGGCAAGTTCTCGCGCTTCCTCACCAACAGGTTCTGTGGAGAGTTCCTCGGCTAATTGGGCCAGCCGCAAGAGGCGAGAGGCACCATCCACAGATACAGATGTCTCCGCCGAAAGATCGCTCAAACCTTGTACAGGTGAACTGGTGCTATCGCATTCCTTCATGACTCCTGTGCCCCAACACCTTTCTGACGAACGTATAGGCCAACTTCGGCACAGCTTCGCCTCACTGGCATACATGTCGAGACAAGATTGTCTTGGAAGGGGGTGAACCCAGACGACGCACACCTACCAAGAAAATCTCTCTTCTTCGTAGGAGTCATCTGCCCGATGGGCGGTTAACGGTGAACTCCAACACCCACTATCATTCTCGCACAACTTCTTCTTCAGCAATTGTCTCGGCGGTCACACCTCATCCGGAACCCCGATTGCTCCCCTCGCGGAGCCTCTCTTCACTTCTGCGCACCCTTGGGTTGCTCCAAAAAGCGCGAAATACCTGAGTCTGGTATGCTTATCGATGCATCTGAAAGAATAGATGCCAAAGGCGAAGGGGTTCGCCTGAACTGCTGTTCCATCCCTCCAGTTTCCTGGGATGGGCGGATGATGACCCCTGACGGACGTGCGTCGGGGAGTTGCCTGCTCATCCAGCTGACCCCCACAGATCCGAATCTATGGTGAATGGCGCGATCTCCATCTCGCGCCGGAACTGGAGGTTCTGTGAGAATTGTCATCATTTCCGACATCCACGCGAACATCGCTGCGTTGCAGGCACTTCCTGAGCGTCACTACGACCAACTCTGGTGCATCGGCGATCTCGTTGACTACGGGCCGAATCCGCACGAAGTCGTCGAGTGGGTGCGAGCCAACGCGAACGTAGTGGTGCGCGGCAACCACGATTACGCGGCCGGATTCGATGCCGACCCTCAGTGTTCGGCGCCCTACAGAAAGCTAGCTGCGGAGACTCTTCGGCTCACGTTACAGCTGTCCACGAGGGAAGATTTGAACTACCTCAAAGACCTTCCGGTCTACCGAGAAATCTCGGTGAGTTCAACTCGGTTCTACCTCGTTCATGCTACGCCGACCGATCCGTTATTTGGCTACTGCCCCAAAGACTCCCAAGCTTGGTGCGAGCAGGTCAAATGCGTGGACACAGATGTGCTCGTGGTCGGGCATACTCATACGCCTTTCATCCGCCAGGAGGAGAAAACAAAGATTCTCAATCCCGGCAGCCTCGGGCAGCCCAAAACAGGCAGACCATACGCCTGCTATGCAATTTGGGAGGATGGGGAGATGTTTTTGAAGGAATATGAATACCCAATCGAGGAAACGATTCGCGGAATCCGGGCCATGCCGATTGCACCTGAAGAACAGGACGCGCTCGTTACAGTGCTGCGTACGGGCGAACTACCGGCTCAGGCAACTGTAAGGTCCTAATTCGAACAACGGAGATGCACATTCAAGAACGGGGCGTACCGAACGATGCCTGATGCTCTTCAAGAGAAAAGACGGAAGCTGCTCACTGAATTATTTCGAAACTACGCGGGCCCAACTTTCGCAATTCGGCTGTGGAACGGCTGGCGATGGGTATCTCTCGCCGGCGAAAAACCAGCCTTCACCGTTGTTCTTGAAACGCCAAGTGCATTGCTAGCGTTGGTGACGAGCCCGAATGAGGTCACGCTCGGGGAAGCATTCATTCGCCGAGAAATTGACATAGAGGGTGATATCTTCTCCGTCTTTTCGGTGGCAGAGTATCTCGTAAACCGGCCCAGCAGCCTGCTGCAACGTGCGAAGGATCTTCTTCTGCGATCGTTCGCAGAGTTAGCGCGCTGGTTCAATCATGGACCGCAACACTCCAGAAAAAGGGACCGTGCCTCGATCTCGTATCACTATGACCAGCCAGTAGAATTCTTCCGGCCGTGGTTGGGCAGCACACTCGCTTACTCCTGCGCCTACTTTCGGACTTTAAACGACTCATTGGAACTGGCTCAAGAACAAAAGCTTGAATTGATTTGCCGGAAATTGCGATTGCAGCCGCTCGAACGCTTTCTCGATATCGGGTGTGGCTGGGGGAGCTTGATCCTGAACGCCGCACAGAAGCATAATGCCAGCGCTCATGGGATCACTCTGAGCAAAGTCCAGGCAGAAGAAGCTCGAAGGAGGATCGATAATGCTGGGCTCGGACTAAGGTGCAAGGTGGAATTGCGCGACTATCGCGACTGCGAACAACTATCCGGATCATTTGACAAGATCGCAAGTGTTGGCATGTTTGAGCACGTGGGTCTCAAGAATCTACCCAACTACTTTCAAGCTGTTCACAGACTCTTGCGTCCAGGCGGAACGTTTCTGAATCACGGCATCGCGCGTTCCGCTTCGTCCCCGGTGCGCAGCGACTCTTTCATCGATCGATACGTCTTCCCCGACGGCAAGCTAGTGACCTTGTCAGAGGCGACAATGGCGGCTGAAGCCTCGGGTTTTGAAGTGCGTGATGTCGAGAATCTTCGCGAACACTATGAACTCACATTGCGCAGATGGGTGGAGGGGCTCCGCAAACATGAAAGGGAGTTGCTGAACTTCGTTTCTGAAACAACCTACAGAATCTGGCTTTTATACATGGCCGGGTCAGCTGCGGCCTTCCGCAGGGGAGACATCGCAGTCTATCAGGTCCTTTTCAGCCGGCCGGAACAAGGTAAATGCCGGCTTCCCCTAGTCCGCGAAGACTGGTATGCCTCCACCGTGATGGAGCAAGAGATTGAAGTATGACAGGTCCGGCACACGACGATTCGGATGACGCGATTGAGCAGTTGATCACCGCTCTGGATTCCCTCGTTGACGGAGATCGAGCAGCGGAGCAACTGATCTCGTACGGAAAAAGAGTTATACCAGCCGTCGAGCGATTTCTTGTCGAGTCCCGCCCTCGATCGATTTCCGTGTCCCGTTGCCGCGCGGTTCGTGTCTTGGGCGCACTTGGAGGCTATTCCAGCCTTGCTCGCTATTTCAGGGAGACCGTACACCCCAATGACGCCGCCATCCTTTTTGCAGAAGATGCGGTTCGCAGCTCGGCAGCTCGCGAACTGATGCGTCACGAGTCCCCCGCGACATTCAAAGTCTTGCTCAATGCGGCAAAACAGCGGCCAACAAGCGGGCTCGTGCAAGCGTTGGCTGAATACAGATGGCCGGAAAGTGTCCCAGTCCTGTTCGCTTTCCTTGAAGACGATCTCTGCCGCGAGGACGCCAAACAGGGATTGCGCAAGGTGCCGGAGGCGGCGAGAGCGTATGCGGTACTGTTGCTGCGCGGGCTGACCCAGCTTTTGATCGAAGGGTCCAATGCCTCGCGTCGCAGGCGCGCTACTCTCCAACTGCTCGTCGAATTTGGGATCAGCATGAACGAGTGGCCTGATTTGCGGAAGTTCCTGAGCGACGAAGATCGCGATTGCGTAGTTTCGGCTGCCACTCTCGGCCTACAGCACGCTTCGGCTGCAGAAAGGCCCTCGATTATCGCAGCTCTAATCGAGGCGTCACCAGGGATGAATTGGGCACAGGAAACCATGGCTGTAGAACTTCTCGACAATTGGCCAGCCCTAGCTCGTCAAGCGGCAAGAGAGGTGCGAGCCCAAAGTGAGATGAAGGGTGAGAAGCCCAATTGGCTCTCGCCTTTCTGGCGGATTCTGCATCATGTGCTCGGTAGTGAGATGCGCGAACAAAAACCCCGCTCCGCCTAATTGAGGCAGGACGTCCGGTTCGGGAAGCGCTCATAAGTGGTGATTGCAATGGATCTCAAACAATACGAACAAGCGAAATTCTCGATGGCGGAAATCATTCGCTCGGCTCAGGCCGTAGACACCAAAGATCAGGATCTGATGTCTGCTTCTCGAGATCTTCTAATGCGGCTGGCTGACGATCGTTTCAACCTCATGCTGGTTGGGCGTTTCAGCCGTGGGAAATCTACTCTGATCAATGCAATTCTTGGCGCAGCTCATCTGCCTACCGGAATACTTCCGCTTACATCGGTTATTACAACCGTCCGATATGGCAGTAGGACACAAGTCGTTCTAAACTTCAACGATAGACAGCTCCGCCAGGAAATACCACTTGCCCGCTTGGCCGAATATGTGACGCAGCAATCCAACCCGGGCAACGTCAAGAATGTTGCTTACGCGGAGATAGAGTTACCCGTAGAGCTTCTTCGCCGGGGACTCTTCTTCGTCGACAGCCCCGGACTTGGATCAGCGATTGCGGAGAACACGCAAACCACGGAGCGGTTCTTCCCGGAAGCTGATGCCTTTGTTCTGATCACAAGCTACGATAGCCCGCTGTCCGACGAGGAGAATCGCGCTTTATACAGAATCCGCCAAACAGACAAGGCACTCTTCGTAATTGTCAATAAACAGGACACCGTAGGCGAAGATGAACGCCGGCAGGTTCTGGCCTATGTCAAGTCTCAACTAGACCAGTTCGCGCTCAAGAAGGAGCCGCTGATATTTTCAGTCTCTGCCCGACAGGCTCTCGAAGCGAAGCAGTCGCAGCAATCGGAACGCATCGCCAGCAGCGGCATCCTCCAATTTGAAGATGAACTGCTCCGCTTTCTGATCGAGGAACGGGCAGAGGCTTTTCTCTCAAACATGTATGAACGCATCAAGGACTTTCTCCTTGAAAAACGTAATCTGGAGAAACCGGCCGAAAGACGTCCCAGCTACGAGGGTCTCTTGGAGCGTCTTCAGAGCCTTCGTGAGTCTGAGGCAGAACTTCCCCCAGTACAGAACCGGCAATATGCGACGCAAGAAGATGCTGCCCAGATTGCGCTCGATCTGGACAAGCGGAGCGGATGCCGGGTTTGCGGAGAGGTTTTGGACGCCGTCTTTCACTTCCTCAGCAAGCACCAGTACGACTTGGTGATCGACCGGGATGCGCAACGCGAACATGCGGCGAGGGGCGGATTCTGCTCCTTGCACACGTGGCAATACGAAAACATTTCCTCTCCCTATGGCGTGTGCAACGCGTACCCGGAACTTGCCCATCGGATGGCCGCGGAACTACAGAATGTAGCTGAAGCCGGCGACGGACCGGCCTGGAGCACGGAAGGGATCATCCACTTCGGGGGCTCGCAGGAAACCTGCCAGGTCTGCCAGGTTCGCCTCGATGCGGAACGCAAGGCTGTCAAAGAGGTCGTGTCAACGTTGCGGCGATCGGAAGCCTCTCCTAACGGTAGGCGACCCGCCTGTTGTCTCCTTCACCTTTCGATGATCGTGGGCCAGTTGGGCAAGGGTCGCGCAGCCGAAGATCTCTTGAACGCTCACGCCCAATTCTTCGAACGGATGGCCGAAGACGCCCAGAGGTACGCCCTCCGGCACGACGCATTACGTCGCCACTTAACCAGCGAAGAGGAGCGGCGAGCGTCCCAGTTGATGCTTTTGATGCTGGCCGGCCACCGCAGCCTGTGTGCACCGTGGAATGTCCAATCGCTGTTCTGACGCGCCGCGGCTGGGGTTGTTCCTTGCGGAAAAGACGCTCGATGAGCGAGTTGGCCCGTTCTCGCCAATCGAAAGCGGAACGCCGCCCTTCGGTGTGCGACTGCCTGCCCAGGAATGGCACGGTCACCGGCATTTGCCGGCGACCGCATCATCCAACAGCACAGTGCGGACAGTCAGTCCACCGTAATCCGGGTTGCGGCGGTATTGCCCGTCACTTCATTGCCCGTATAGTTTCCGTTCATATCGTAGGTGCGAAATGTGAACGTGCCGGCATAAGCCATTCCGCGTTCGCCAATCCTGTCGGTCTCGTCGATGGTAAAGCTTCCCGCCGGGGTGCCACCGGGAGCGAATATCCAGCCCACATGGTGCAGGCGCACTTCGCGAGGGCCGACCTGCTTCCAAACGCCAACGCAGAGGCTCCCTTCCGCGGGGTTCTGGTTGATGTTGTCGAGCTCTGTTCCGTCACTGTGCCACATTTTGAACGACTCGGCGAAGGTCGCGCCGCCCGTTGTGTAGAGAACGTGCCAAAGTCCGACGATCGAATCACTCGCCGGGTCACCGTCCGGCTCTGCCTCGATGCCGGCCGCATGCGGACCGGCCTGGATCAACGCCGGCAGCCCGGTTCCAGTCAATTTTGCGCCAGTCATCGGGCCGCAACTCGCGAAGGCGCTGGTTGAAGCGAACGCCAGGAAGCCGACGGCACCGGCTACCAAAGCCGCCTTCGTCAGCCGTTTCAGGAATGACTCAACACTCTTGACAGCTTGCATCGTTATCTCCCCCTCGGTTTTCTCATCTCGCACGTTCGAGATTGGCCATTGGCCGAGTGTGCCGGTGCTGCGGCCGCTTGCGCAATGCCGAGTGGGCGAATTGTCCATCCCTGCGCAGGTGCTTTGTTTGGAGTGATTTGAACCGGATTCTCCCCGCTCCTCCCGCGCGCTGCACAATCTCGGGACGTGCTACACTCGGGGTCTCAGAGTTGGGGAGGTCCGTCGTGACGGTCACGCCGACGGTCGGGCTCTTTCGATTTGGCGTATTCGAGTTTGAAGCGAAGTCCGGCAAACTCAGCAGTAACGGGATTCGAGTCAGGCTGGCGCAGCAGTCGACGCAGGTTCTGCGCGTACTCCTCGAGCGTCCCGGAGAGATTGTTACTCGCGAAGAGCTGCACAAGCTTCTCTGGCCCGGCGGCGTCTTTGTCGATTTCGACCATGGCCTGAATAAATCGGTCCAGAAGATCCGCGAGGCTCTCAGCGATTCCTATGAATCGCCTCGCTACATTGAGACCATTCCGCGGGTCGGATATCGCTTTATCGCCCCGGTCACCGAAATCTCCCCCGCGCGCCCCGTCATACAGGACGAGATCCCGTCCACGCAAATCCCGGCCGCTGCACAGCGAGCCTCCGGAACGTGGATTCGGATGGCGCTCGGCGCGTGCGCCGCAATTCTCGTCCTCGCCGGAGGATGGTATCTGGCGCACCGCAAAAGCACATCTGGTCCCGTCCGGTCTCTCGCTGTCCTCCCTCTCGACAACCTCTCCGGAGACCCAAACCAGCAGTACTTCGCCGACGGCATGACCGACGAGTTGACGACCATGCTGGTGCGGGAATCCACGCTCCGCATCATTTCACGCACTTCGGTGATGCAGTACCGGGGCGCGCATAAGCCACTGCCCGAGATCGCCCGGGCGCTGCATGTCGATGGCATCGTTGAGGGTTCGATTTCGCGCTCCGACAGCCAGGTGCATATGACGCTGCAGCTCATCCGCGCCGATCCGGAAACCCACCTGTGGGCCCAAAGCTACGATCGCGCAAACACGGACGTGGCTGCTTTGCCCGATGAGGCCGCAAGAGCCATCGCCTTACGCCTCAATAGCGCGTCACTAGCGCACGCGACGGCGCGCTATGTGAATCCGGAGGCTCATGATGCCTACTTACGCGGAGTCTATTTCTGGTGGGTCGGCAGGAATGAGGAAGCCGGCCAATGCTTCCGCAAGGCGGTTGAGATTCAGCCCGATTATGCTCTCGGCTGGTCAGGGCTCGCCGAGTACTACGGCATGGGCGCTCTGGATGGATACATGGATCCGCGCGACGCGCTGCCGCAAGAGGAACTCGCTGCGCGCAAAGCGGTCGAACTCGACGACTTCCTTCCCCAGGTTCATGCAGACCTCGCAGCCTCCCTCTTTCTTTACCGCCGGGACGCAGTGGGGGCACTCAAGGAGATTACCCGGGCCACGGAAATCGACCCGGAGGAATGGTCGGCTTGGCATCTGCACGCCAAGATCCTCTGCGCGCTGGGGCGCAATGACGAGGCCATCGCCATCCAGAAGCAGTCCACCGCGCTCAACCCCCTGGCTCATCCAGGAGCCATGGCGGAGATCTATCTGTGCACCCGCCAGTACGACGCAGCCATTCGCGACGCCCGCATGCGCCTCGCGGATTTTCCCGTGGCTCCGGATATTCTCGATGACCTCGCCTATAGCTATCACTGGAAAGGCAGGAACGAGGAGGCAACGGAAATGCTGGCTCGCGAGCTATCGGCGGAAGGCGATCCTTTCCTGGCGGCCGCGGTTCGTCACGCATTCCAGACCGGCGGATACTCTGCCGTGGTTCGTTGCCGGCTGGCTGCCCTGGAAAAGCAAGCCCGGTCCACGAGAGTTTCTACCTTCAGTCTTGCAGAACTGCACGGGATGCTGAGCGAACACGATAAGACTCTGGCCCTGCTCGAGCAGGGTGTCAATGAACGCGATCCATTGCTTCTGTTCCTGATTCGACCAGACCCTGCCTTCGACTTTCTTCACACCGACCCCCGCTATCGGGATCTCATCCATCAGCTGGGCCTGGCGCCTGAACACTGAATAGCCATCAAGCAGAGAACCTGCAGCTCTGTTCTCAACGGTCCCGGTAGGAACGCTCATCGCAATTTGCCGCTCAGAACTGCTCCATGGGGCTACGCCCCAGCGTCGACTGTCAGCGCCCGTGTCGCCAGTTGAGAACGACCGGCGAATTGCTTCCCAGAAGCCGGCCAGTGTTCAGTGATCTGTCGTGAAGTCGCGGATGTCGATTGATGCCAACACGCCTTCGCACGCAGCGAAGGACCGGGTGCCAGGGATTGCAATGTTGCCGGGAAAACCTCAAAAGCTTGCACATCTACTTACACACTCCGCACACTTCCAAGATTTAACATATTTACTATAAATAATTTATCGGCAGACGCAGCGGACTTAAAATTCGTAGCTCGTGAAAAACGTGGGGGTTCGAGTCCCCCTCCGGGCACCATGACACAGTGAGAACGCGATGGGGGCAGTTCTGCCGTGCCGATCAAATCGTGCATTGGGCTAACACGCCAAGAAGGGTTCAGGAGGGCAGATTACTATTCGTTCGATGTGAAGCCGGGCGGAGAAAACCCAGTGTTTATCCCGACCCCGTCTGATAGAAATCGGACTGTCTCGCTTCTAATCGCGGAACCGCAGCGGTCCTTGTTGCGTATAGAAGCTAGCTTCGGTTTTGAATCGAGCGCCCCGTCACCTGCAGGCCCATGCGGCATCGGGAGATCTCCATGCAGAATATTTGCTTAGCGCTTCGCAGGTTTTCCCAGGCGCCCAGCTTCGTCTTCGCGGTGATTGTGTCGATTGGATTAGGGATCGGCGCGAACGCAACCATCTTTTCCATGGTCAGCACCTTTCTCCTGCGCACTCCTGCTGTAGGCGATCCTGCCACGCTGATGAGTGTCTTCACGACCGACCACGGCAATTGCTGTGGCAACAACCTGTCATGGCCGCTGTTCAACGACCTGCGCGACCAGGCGCGATCCTTTTCCGGACTCACGGCGCTTTATCCTTCGATGCCAACGTCGATTGGCGGCTCTGCGGAGCCGGAGCGCGTCTGGGGCGCATTGGCCGAGTTCAATTATTTCGATGTGAACCGAATATCCATGGCTCTTGGCCGGGGTTTTCATCGCGACGAGGAAGATCTGCCGGTTGTGATTCTGAGTCACCAGCTTTGGTCGAGACGCTTCGGCTCTGACCCAGCGATCATCGGCAGGCCAGTGTCGGTCGACGGCCACCCGTTTACGGTTGTCGGCATTGCTCCCACGTCTTTTCGCGGGCTTGACATGTTCACTTCCGACCTCTGGGTTCCGCTTGGCAACAAGGAACTCCTGATGCCCAAGATGGGCAATCGCTCACGAGCGAATACCTGGCTTGAGGTAACGGGACGCCTGGCACGGGGTGCGACCAGAGCACAGGCAACGGCAGAGGTGAATGAGATTATCCAGCGCCTCGCGCAGAGTTTTCCGGATACAGAAAAGAACCGTGGATTTCAGTTAGAGCCTGCCGGCTCATTGCCTCCGGATGAGAAGGCAGGCCTGATCGGCTTTCTCTCAGCGCTGTCCGTCGTGGCTTTCCTGGTGCTGTGCATTGCCTGCGTCAACGTGGTGAACCTGCTGATGGCGCAAGCTCTTGCTCGGCAAAAGGAGTTGGCTGTGCGCCTCTCCCTTGGCGCCCCCAGAAGACACCTGGTCAAACAGATGCTCGTCGAAAGTACCCTGCTTTCACTTGGCGGCGGCATCTTCGGACTTGTTCTGTGCCTATGGGGAACATCCGCACTCACGGCATTTCACCTTCCCATCCCCATTCCTATCGATCTCACGGTTGGCATCGACTGGAAGGTTCTCGCATACACGTTTGCGCTGAGTGTTGGCACGGGGCTGATGATTGGGATTGCCCCGGCCTTGGCAGCCTCCCGGCCTTTGATTGCCAAAGCGATGAAAGGGGAAGAGGCTTTCGGCTACAGGGAGCGCCGCCTGAGTTTACGCAACATTCTTGTCCTCTCGCAGATCTTCCTGTCGCTCGTGCTCCTTTGCGCCACGGGACTTTTTCTTCGCAGTCTGCAAAGCGCCTCCAACATTCAGGTTGGCTTCCGCACGCACGGCATCCTGCTGATGAATGTCGATCCACAGCAGAACGGCTACTCCACGCTGCGGGCGACGCGGTTTTTGGATGAATTGAGGCGCAGGTTGGGCGGGCTCCCCGGAGTCACATCCGTCGCCTTGGTTGATCCCGTGCCGCTCTCACTGGATGGCAGATGGGATGACTTCCACATCGCGGACCAGTCATCTTCGACCAAATCGGACAGAGTTGTGGATCTCGCAATGGTCTCCCCCGGCTACTTTCACACAATGGGTATTGATCGGATTGCTGGTAGAGATTTCGCAAGCGAGACCGTCAACTCGCCCAGGGTGGCCGTGGTGAACGAGACATTCGTCAGACAGTTCTTCGGGGGCAGAAACGCGATTGGTCAGCGCGTAACCGGCACGGGGGCGACGTATGAAATTGTCGGCGTGGTGAAGGATACGAAGTCGAGAACGCTTGGCGAGGATGCACGCCCGATTCTCTATCGCTCGCTTGCTCAGGATATCGGTCGAGACCCTGACTTCAGGGGAGTCTCAATCGTTGTGCAGACCCAAGGAAATCCAGCAGCGCTGGAAGGCGCGGTGCGCAACGAGATTCATGCGCTCGATCCGGCGCTGGCCGTCTTCAATACCGAGACGATGGAAGAGCATCTGCGCAGCGCCCTCGTTCTTCCACGGCTGGCCGGCGTGCTGTTCGGCATCTTCGGCATCACTGGACTCATCCTCACGGCGGTCGGGCTTTATGCGATCATTAGCTACTCCGTCAGCCGCCGCACCCGTGAAATTGGCATCCGTCTTGCGCTCGGGGCACCCATCGCCGCGGTCCAGCGGCTCGTAGTCCGCCAATGCATGACTCTGACTGCAATAGCCATCGCGCTCGGAGTGCCCTGCGCTCTGGCGTTAACACGGTTTGCCACCAGCATTCTCTATGGAATTCACCCGCACGATCCTGTCACGTTTACGGCAGTGCCGGCCTTCCTCGCGGTTATTGCGGTGCTTGCTTGCGGGATACCGGCTCGAAGGATTGCCCGCATCGACCCGCAGAAGGCGTTACGTTACGAGTAGGAATTCGGACGCGACTGCCTCAGCCAGTCCGATGCACGCCAGTGGCTCAAATCATGCATAATCGCCA
>Ga0335072_10005221_pt1 | contig 19139 bp, 18 predicted proteins | sample Lox_Sample_21_FD_206725 | JGI IMG/M metagenome (GOLD analysis project Ga0335072, IMG submission 206725) | Soil microbial communities from Loxahatchee National Wildlife Refuge, Florida, United States - Lox_Sample_2.1 | ecosystem: Environmental > Terrestrial > Soil > Wetlands | place: USA...
AGGGACACGATCGGCGAGGAACGCCCGCAATTCGGCCGCTGTAGCTGCGCACCCCTCGGCCAGGACTACCGCGGCAAGCGGTCGTTCCCCCCACTTTTCGTCCTCGACGCCGATCACGGCTGCCTCGGCCACAGCGGGGTGGCCCATCAGGATGTTCTCCAGCTCCATCGAGGAAATCCACTCGCCGCCTGACTTGATGACGTCCTTAGCCCGGTCGGTTAGCGTCACGAAACCCAGCGGGTCAATCGTTCCGACGTCTCCGGTCCGGAGCCAGCCATCGCGGAACTTGGCCGGGTCGTCGTCCTTGTAATACGACCCGGTGACCCAGGGTCCGCGCACCTCGATCTCACCGACCGATTCGCCGTCGCAGGGCAGCATCACGCCGCCCTCGCCGACGAGCCGGTGCTCGACCTGGCACATCAGCCGGCCAGCCGTGTCCCGGTATCGCCAGGCCTCGTCTTCCGGGACGCTCGCCGGCGGATGCGCCACGCTGCCTAGCGGCGACGTCTCGGTCATCCCCCAGGCCTGCAAGATCCGGACACCGAGCTCCTTCTCGTAGGCCTCCTGCAACGAGTGCGGCACCGCGGAACCACCGCATGGCACCAGCCGGAGCGACGAAAGATCGCCGCCATTCGCTCGGACGTGCTGGAGCAGCACATTCCAGATTGTCGGGACCGCACCCGCGACCGTTGGACGCTCGGCCTCGATCAGGCGGATCAGCGGCTCGGGCTGGAGGAAGCGGTCAGGCATGATGAGCGAGGCGCCTGCCAGCATCGCCGCGTACGGCAGCCCCCAGGCGTTAGCGTGGAACATCGGCACGACCGGGAGCACCCGGTCGGCCTCCGACAGCCCGAAGACGCCGCCCATGCACACGGCCATCGAGTGCAGGTGCATGGACCGATGGCTGTAGACCACGCCCTTCGGGTGACCTGTGGTCCCGCTGGTGTAGCACATCGCAGCTGCCGACCGCTCGTCCACATCCGGCCAGTCGAAGGTCGCTGGCTGCGCTGCCAGCAGAGCCTCGTAGGAATGCACTGGCCGCCCTGCCGCGACCAGTTCGGCCGCAGGCACGAACTCCTCCGAGTTCCCGCCCGAAGTGACTATCACGTGCCTGATCGCCGGAGCGTGCGGCAGCACTTGCACCAGCAGCGGGATCAGGGTCGGATCGACGATGACAACCTCGTCCTCCGCGTGGTCGGCGATATAGCCGATGACGTGCGGGTCGAGCCGCAGGTTCAGCGTGTGCAGGACTGCGCCCATCGAGGGGATGGCGAGGTAGGCCTCAAGGTGCTCGGCGTTGTTCCACATTAGGGTCGCCACCCGCTGGTCGCCATCGACCCCCAGTGACCTCAGGGCATTCGCAAGTTTTGCAACACGCTGGCCGGTTTCCCGGTAGCTCTGACGTCGGCTGCCCGAGCTGGTGAGGCTGACGACTTCGGAATCTGCGTAAGCACTTGTGCCATGTCGCATGATCGCTGTCACGGTCAGCGGAACGTCCATCATCGTGCTGCGCACGGCCAGCCTCCTGCGTGAAAAGAGCGCCCGACCAAAGTGGAACCGGCACCGGTACCGGGGAGTCGGTAACTGTCCTGACGTGTGAGTAAGCTCACGGTATCGGCAAACGTCAGTTGGTGTCAGCAGCGCTTTTGCGCTCAATCCCGCTGAAGCTCGATGTCGATACGCAGCTTCGCGACGGCGCGAGAGACCGTGCTCTTGACGGTGCCGACGCTGACGCCGAGCACCTCGGCGACCTCGGCCTCCGTCATGTCCTCGTAATACCGCAGCATGACTGCCGCCCGCATTCGCTGCGGCAGCCGGTCGATAGCTTGCCGCAGCGACTCTTGCACGTCACTACTGACCGGATAGTCGACCGTTGCCTGATCCGGGATCTCGTCGGTAGGGAATTCGTCCAGCCGGCGTCGGCGCCACCAGGAGATCTGCGTGTTGACCATGGCCCGGCGGACGTAACTGTCGACGGCGCCGCGGTCTTCGATCCTGTGCCACGCCAGATAGGTCTTGGCTAGTGCCGACTGAACAAGATCCTCTGCGTCGGCGAGATTGCCGGTCAGAAGATAGGCGGTCCGCAGCAGCGCCTGGCGACGGGCCCTGACGTACTCGCGGAACGAGTGATCATCGACTGGCCTGTCGGCGGCTTCGCCGCGCGCCTCCGTTCTTGCAGCGGGCACCTTTGGCCGCGGATTCGTGCCGCGGTCGCTGCCCGCGGGCACGTCAGCAACTCGCGGGCCAGCCCCGGCCGGCCTCCCGCACGTGTCAGTAAGACTGTGATCGCCCCCCACGCTCACACCCCAACCGTACCCAGAGGGAAGTGATCACAGTCAGTTACCCCATGTCACGGCGAGTCTCGAGACGCGGACGCTGACAGAACGGGACGCGTTGCCACTCTGACCGCGCAGCGCCATATCCGTCACTGCAGGTTGGAAAGATCAGCAAACCGCTTGACGGCAGACGTGGACGGTACGCATGGTCGTGAAGTTGGTCCAACAGGCTGGCGGAGGTGCGGATGCGCAGTGCCCACTTGGTCTGCTGTGACCGCTGTGCCAGCCTGACCGGGAGCAGTCGTGGCGGAGCAGCGGCCGATCCGGCTGGCGGGTCGGCCGGACCCGGCTCCACAGCCAGTGCCACGACGGTAGCGCGGCGCCGCCTGCTGAAGTCAGCCGTGTTCCGGCCGCAGGCCGAGCTCGCCCCCTCCGGATGGGGAGCGGACGCAGCCGGTCCGGCAGCTGACGATGCCGGACGCCAGCGCGTCGGCTTCGCTGACGCCTTTCAGCTACCGCGAACCGTCTCGGGGACCATCCTTGACGTCAGTCCGCACGTGCTCATACTCGGCGAGGGCGATCGTGAACAGCGATTCGCGCTTACACCCGACGCCGTCGCGTGGCGCGGGACCCAGTTAGAGCCTGCCGCGCTGCTCCAGGACGACCGGGCAGTCGTCCGGCTGCATCCTCTTGGCCGGAACGTCGCCGACCGGATCTGGGCGAACATCGGGCGGGTGACCGGCATCATCACCGAGCGGTCGGGGAACCAGCTGCTCGTCGACGAGGGGGCCACTCGCGGGACCGAGGTGATCGCACTCCAGCCGCGCTCGCTCGGCCGCATCCAGGTCAGATTCCCGACGCTCGAGCCCGGCTACCTGGTCGACATCATCGGCGTAAGGCATCGCGGCGAGTTCATCGGCATGATCCCGGCCACTTCGCAACCTGCATACCCAGCGCACCGGTTGCCCGCGCCACCACTGGTTAGCGGTCACGTGCCGGATTCGATCGCCGGCTCCGCGACCTGGCATGAGCCGCGCGACGAGCCGCCGGGCATCCTCGGCGTTTCCTATCCTGCGCTCGACCCGGAGACGGGCTGCGCCGAGGACCTGGCCGCCGACATGCGCCCGGGTTACTCACGCATGCCCTTCCTGGCCATCGGCAGCGTGCTTCGGATCAGCAACGACTGCACTGGAAGGAGCTGCCTGATACCGGTCACTGGCTGCACACCGATCGGCCGGCTGTTCAACGACCGGTGCGTGACCTGCGGAACCTCACCCCGCGGCCGGGTCGCTGACCTGACACTGGCCAGCTTCATTGCCCTTGGCGGCGAACTCGAACGTGGCTGCTTCAATGCCACTATCACGATTGGCGAATGACAGTGCTGGATGCCATTGGGGAGGTTCAGATTCCGCTGCTTGCGGCGATGCTGCTCCTCGGCTGCGCCACCAAAGTTTTGCAGATGATGCGAGCCGCCTCAGCGGACGAGAACATTGGCCCCACTGCGTTGTTCCCGATGCATCTGCGCTGGCCACTAGCCATCGTGCTGTGCGCCGTCGAGGGCACACTAGGGCTCGGCTTGCTCGTGACGGCAGGCCAGTTCGGCGAGCACGCCCCGGCCGATGGTATCCGGCTCGGCTCGTGCCTGCTATTCCTCGTCGCGACCGGCGCGCTGCTCGAACTCAGGCAGAGCCGCCCGGAAGTTGGCTGCGGCTGCTTCGGCGACTTCAGCACGGCGCCGGTCAGCGCACGGACGCTTGCCAGGTCTGCGCTACTGGCGATCGCAGGCTTGGCCACGGTGTGGGTCGGCCCGATCATGTGGCCTCGGACCGTCGCTGGCGCATTGGGCCTGCTCGCCATCCTGTGCACCGAAGTTTTGCTCATCGGGCTGCTGTCGCCTGAGGTCGGCGATGGACTCATCCGGCTCGGTTACTCCGCGCCGTGCGAGCTGCGTAACGTGCCGGCTGCCCGGACGCTCGCGGTGCTGCGACGCAGCAAGCACTGGCGCCGGTATGCCAGCCTGATCACCTCAGAAGTCCCCGATGACGTGTGGCGCGAGCTGTGCTGGCGCTTTGTCGTCTTCCCGGCTCGGTATCAGGACCGGCAGACCGACGTCGTATTCGCCGTCTTTCTGCAGCACCGGCGGCCTGCAGTGCACGTCGCCCTAGTCGACTCAACCACCGGCGCGCCGCTGGAGTCGCCCACCGGGAACCAGCGATCACGCTGGGCAGGGCTGGCCCGTCTGATAAGCCCAGCGAACGGCCTGCTGCCTGTGTTCAACACCGCCCAGGCCGGATCCGCTCCTGCCGATCTGCCCTTGTCTACCGATCTCTAGGCTGAGCGCTAGATAGACCAAGATTTTGTCATAGCCAGGGCAATCTCAGGCTGGCTGGGTACGCAGGAACCGGCCGAAGTGCGGAACCGTGAACGCGATCAGCCCGCGCTCGGAGCTGTATATCAGGCCCTTCTTGATCAGGTTGTCCCTAGCCGGGGACACACTTGATGGCTTACGCCCGAGTTCGTCAGCAACCTGCGCTGTCGGCACGGGGTCGTCGCCGAGCATTGCCATCGCTCGCATGTACTCCCGCTCAGCTGGCGTGGCGCGCTCGTAGCGGCTGCCGAAGAAGCCGATCGCCAGCTCGCCTGCCGCGACCGGGCCTGCCACGCTGACGTCGTGCGCGGTGACCGGGCTTGCTGCGGCGACGTCCCAGGTCACTTTTCCGTAGGCCTGCACGAAGTACGGATAGCCGTCTGCGGCCGCGTACAGCGCGTCGAGCGCGCTCGGCTCAAAATCTGCGCCCTCCCGCCGGGCCGGCGCAAGCAGTGCGATATCAGCTGATTCTCGGTCCAGCCGGTCGATCGCCACATACCTGAAGAGCCGTTCAGAGTAACTCTTGCTCGCAGAGAGCACTGACGGCAGGTGCGGCAGCCCGGCTCCCACGACGATCAGCGGCCCGTTGCTCTGGGACAGCTCATGACAGGCCGCGCATAGCGCCGAGACGTCGGGCGACGGGATGTCCTGCATCTCGTCGACGAACAGCGCGATGCCGACACCGAGGTCGGCCGCGACCGAGGCTGCGTCAGCGAATAGCTCGGTCAAGTCGACCTCAAGGTCGCCAGAGTCGGCGCGGCCCCGGACGGCCGGGGCATCGATGCCGAGCTGGGTGACGATCGAACCCTTGGCCGCCTTGGCATCCCTGGCAGCGAATGCCTTGAGCACGCCGAGAAAGTGGTCGATCCGATCCGGTGCACGATGCCGCGGCGCTAGTTCACGCACCGCCATGTGCAGCGCGCCGGCTACTGGCCGGCGGATGGACTGGTCCGGCCTGGCCTCGAGCTTGCCAGTGCCCCACAGCCGCTGCATCGCCATCGACCGGAATGAGTTGAGCAGCACTGTCTTTCCGACACCACGCAGTCCGGTGAGCACCATGCTCCGTTCCGGCCGACCGCGCGCCACCCGCTCCAGCACTACTTCGAACTGGCCGATCTCCCGGTCACGACCAGCCAGTTCGGGTGGCCGCTGACCGGCTCCGGGCGCGTAAGGGTTCCGCACAGGGTCCATGCACAGGAGAGTATGAGCGGATCTAGCACTTTCCTTAGATTGGCGTAGAAACCGCTACGGCGTGTCGCGCCCGGCCAGTCGGATGGAGAGCGGGTTAGCCCGCCGGGGGCGCGGCGAACGGGGCCATTAGTTCGCTGCGCTCACCCGGCGGGCGACGCTCCGCGCCTACGGGTGCGGCCACGACGCGGTGCTGCCTATATGCACGGGTTATCTGGCACTGCCGGTTCAATCCCAGGCTGAAAATCTGCAGCGCTAGCTACGATCCGGGAGAGTTGAGCATGCGGGACCGAAAAGGCTCCCTCGTAGGTGAAGCCGGCCTGCGAGCTAGCCCGACGGAGGCTGATTCAGCCGGGCTAGGTAGGCGTTGTAGGCGGCCAAGTGCTCGTCGTCGTCAATGCCGCCCCGGCCGTCAGCGAGCGATCGGCTGGCGTCCGCCGGAGGTGCCGCGGCGGCCATGCTTGCGCCAGCTGAGGCCGGCTGATGCGAGGCGACCAACGTCGCCAGGTTTGCCTGCCGGGCCCGCTCGAAGAAACCGTGCCCGTTGACCGCCGCGCGGTCGTCCTGGCTCCACATCAGGAACACGAGCATCATCAGCACGAACATGATTGCGTCTCCGCCGATCCACATCACTGCGCCACCCAGGTGCAGGTCCGAGACAGGCGACGGCGCCCAGGCCGGGCGCGGCCCTGCCGGGACTCCGGGTGAGTTCGCGCTGCCATAGCCGAGGGCAAGCCCGGTGAACGTGTCGACCGGCATAAGCAGCACAAGTGTGACGAACCGGACAGGATAGGACAGCCGCCACTTGATCGGTTCGCGGCCGAGGATTGGCAGGAAGAACAGGTAGCCGATGATCACGAACAGCACATGCTCGGCGTCGTGGGCCGTCTGGGTACGTTCGAAGTAGTTGGCCAGGCTGGTCAGGTGTGCGGCAAGCACAGCGAGCGCGTACGCGACCGCGCCGAAGACCGGCCAGGTCAGGAAGCTCGCGATCGGTGACCGGAGCACCCGCTTGACCCAGGTGTGCAGCGGGTTCCTGCTGGCATGCAGCAACAGGGTCAGCGGCTGGCCCGCGATGACGAGCGGCGGCACGACCATCAGCAGCATCAGGTGCTGGATCATGTGGTCGTAGAACAGCAGATCGTCGTAGCTGCCGATGCCGCTCTGGGTCGCGAGTACCAGGACCAGCATGCCGCCCGCGAACGCCGCGGTCCGCCAGGCGGGCCATGGCCGGGCCGGGTGCCGCCGCCCCACCCTGACGGCGCCCCACAGATACAAGCCGACCGAAACCACGACGACGGCGGTCACGACTGGTGCGAACTGCCACTGCGTCAGCACCGCCGACAGACCGAACGGCGGAAGCATGCTGTCTCCTTTCACCGGTGAGCCTACTCATGAACTGGCCCGGTGCTGCCGCGGCACAGGCACCGCTATCGTTGTCGGCGGAGGGTTCGCCTAGTGGCCGAGGGCGACGGTCTTGAAAATCGTTGTGGCGTGCAAGCGTCACCGTGGGTTCGAATCCCACACCCTCCGCTCATGTGATGTCGCAAGACATCGAGGACACCCCACTGGGCGAGAAGGCAGCGATCGTGTCGCGCGTGCGCGCCGGGGTGTGGCCGCTGGTCAGTTCTGGACAGGTCAGGCCTGTGATCGAGACGACACTGCCGCTCGCGGAAGCGGCGCAGGCGCACCGCCGCATGGCGGCCGGCGGGCACGTGGGCAAGATTCTGTTGTCGACCGGCTTCTGAGCCGCGCGCGGCCGCCGGCGGAGCTCGGCTCCGGGGGTGAGCCGGCCCCAGATGTGCACATCGGGCTCGTCGCCGGCAGACTAGGCAGCATGAGCGAGCAGAGCAACGGAGAAATCCACGACAGTCCGCGGATCGTCGTCGTCGGCCCGGACGGCGTGGCGACCGAGTCTGAGGCAGGCGAGGAATCGCGCGAGCGGCCAGTCACCGAGATGATCGAGCAGCCGGCCAAGGTCATGCGGGTCGGCAACATGATCCGTCAGCTGCTCGAGGAAGTCAGGGCAGCCCCGTTGGACGAAAAGAGCCGGGCCAGGCTGAAGGAGATCCACGCCAGCTCCATCAAGGAACTTGAAGATGGCCTGGCTCCGGAGCTGATCGAGGAACTGGAACGGCTGTCGCTGCCGTTCGCCGAGGACGAGGTGCCCAGCGAAGCGGAGCTGCGCATCGCGCAGGCCCAGCTCGTCGGATGGCTCGAGGGACTGTTCCACGGCATCCAGACGACACTCTTTGCCCAGCAAATGGCCGCCAGGGCGCAGCTTGAGCAGATGCGGCGAGCGCTGCCGCCAGGGATGATGCCGGCCCAGCCAGAGGGTGACGAGACGGCGCAGCGGCCTGGAGGGGCATCCGGACCCTACCTGTAACCCGGACCGGACCGCCGCGCGACGGGCTACACCTGACCCGAGCGGATCCTGGCCAGCCAATCGGCCGCCTCGATAAACTCGGCGTCCGATTTGTCCTCCTGCTGGCCGGCGTTGCCGTCCCGGCCGGCCGCCGGCGCGTCAGCGGATGGCGCGCCGCTGGTTGCCGCTTGCGGGTAACTACCGAGGAAGCGCACCGCGCTGCAGACTCTGCGCAGTCCCATCAGTGCTTCGCCGACCCGTGCTTGCGCGACATGCCCCGAGCAGTCGATGAAAAAGCAATACCGGCCGATGCCATCCCCGGTAGGCCGGGACTCGATCCTGGTCAGGTTGACGCCACGGAACGCGAACTGGCCGAGTATGTCCATCAGCGCGCCCGGGTGATCATCCATCAGGAATGCCACCACAGATGTCTTGTCGGCGCCGCTAGGGCCGGGAAGTTCGCCAGGCAGCCGGACCGCGACGAACCGGGTAACTGCGTCGTCGCGGTCATGGACGCCAGTTGCCAGCGGCACCAAGCCGTAGAGCTCGGCGGCGAATACTCCGGCGAGCGCGGCGTCCAGCAGTCCTTCGGCCACCTGCCTGGCAGCGTCGGAGTTCGAGGCCGCTGGCAGCCAGTCGGCATTCGGCAGGTTCGCGGCCAGCCAGTTGCGGCATTGCGGCTGAGCCACCGGATGACCGCCAACCCGCCGGATGTCGGCCAGGCCCGCGCCAGGTCTGGCGAGCAGCGCGAACTCGACAGGAACCAGGACCTCGGCGCATATCACCAGCTCGGTGCCGACGGCCAGCTCGTCGAGCGTGGCGGTGACGGCGCCCTCGACCGAGCTCTCGATTGGTACTACACCGAGCTGAGCCCGGCCGCCTCGAACCGCGTCAAGCGTGGCCTGAATAGATCCGCAGGGCAGTGCGTCCGGCTCCGCGCCGCCGCTCAGCGCACGGACCGCAGCCTCGGTGAATGTGCCGCGCGGACCGAGGTAGGAATACTGGAAGCTCATCTGGCTCACCTGTTCGCAGAGCCGCCAGACCGCAGCGATGAGGAGCGGCGCAATTGCGCGACGGCCGGCTCTCTGACCAGTAGCGCACGGCACACGTCGGCAAGCTGATGCAGCCGGTGCAACTGGCTCTGCCAGTCGGTACCGGTCGCCCGGTGCGACAAGGGGACCCCCACTTCGGTGACACGCAGGCCCTTACGGAGCAAATCGATCGTCATGCCGGTCTCCGCGCCCCAGCCTGCCGCCAGCGGCAGCGCCTCGGTGAACGCGGCCCTGGTCAGGCACCGCTGGCCGTTAAGCGGCTGAGCCGGCCGCCAGCCGGTTGCGCGCTCGATCCCTGCTCCCGCGGCAGTGGTGACGATGCCGAACCCGCCGAGGCGAACCCGCGTCGTGAACACCGCGATGGTCATGTCAGCCGCGCCAGCCCGGACCGGATCAGCCAGCGGGCCGGCTTCAGCCGCGCTGTCGGCCAGGTCGGCGTCAAGGAATAGCAGGTTTCGCGGTCCGGCGGTGGTGGCAGCTTCAGCCGCACCTGCCTCGGCCAGCCGGCCAGCCTCAATCAGCCGCACTGCCTCTGCGCCGGTCTCCATGGCGGCTGCCTTGCCGCGGTTGCGCGAATGCCGGATGACCTGAGCGCCTGCCGCGGCCGCTACCGCGGCTGTACCGTCCGTCGATCCGTCGTCAACGACCACGACGATGTCCGCACCGATGAGCTTGCCGGCTGCGCGGACGGTCGCGGCAATCCGGTCAGCTTCGTTCTTGGCGGGAATGATGACGGCTAGGTCGCCCGGTGGCATGGCTGTGATCTTAGTGCCCGGCGCGGGAAGTGCTCGGGCCGTGCGGGGGCCGCAGAATGCAACTGACTACTGGCCAGTGACTCCTGCCGGGTCATCGAGCACGGTGAATACCGTCTCCAGCCCTGTCACCTGAAGCACTTTCCTAGTAGCGGACCCTGGCCCGGCCAGCTGCAGCTCCCCGCCACGTTCGCGGGCCTGCCGGTGAGCTGCGAGCAGCACGTTAATCCCGGTCGAGTCGCAGAACTCAACGTCCGACATGTCGACGATCAGCCGCGCCGGGCTCCGGCTCAGGGCGGTCATGAGCTCCGACTGCAACCTGGGCGCGGTATACAAGTCGATCTCGCCCGCGACGGAGACAACGGTGTGATCGCCTTGCGACCTGGTCGTGACCTTTAGCTCCACCTGCCGCACACTACCGGTCCGCCGCTGAGCCGGCTAGATGGGCATATCCAGTCGGCCAGTTAAGGCCGATTTGCTGCGAAGATTCCTTCCCATATGACCGAAATAGGGCAATCTTGACGGCGCCCGATGCGGGCCATAGCGCGCTGCCCGGCTCCAGGGACAGCCGGCTCGCCATCCCGGCCGGGGCGACGTAGCGTGGAATCATGGTCCGTGCAGTGCTCGTGCTTATCGCCGCGATAGTGATCGTGTTTGTAGCGGCCACCGTCGTCCGGACGCTGTTCTGGCTGGCCCTGATCGCGGTAATCATCGCCTTTATCAGCACGTCGCTAGGTTTCGTCCGGTTCGGCCGGCGGTCGGCGAGGCGATCGCACGGCCGTCGTTACTAAATTGCGGCGTTACTAAGTTGCTGGCACCAGCTCGGCCCGATTGCGGCCAGCGCGGCCGGCCAGCAGTACGGGCGCCGTCACTTCCGGGCGTTTCGCGACGTGAGCGGCCGGGTCGCGGCTGACGGGACAGGTCATACAGCGCGGTCCGCCGCGCAGGCTGCCCAGCTCGCTACTCGGTACCTGGATGACCGTAACGCCAGCGGCCTCGAGGCGATCGTTGGTCTCGGAATTCCGCTCATGGCTCACGACAAGCCGGCGGCTGAGGGCGAGCACGTTGCTACCGTCGTCGCCCTGGCCTGACTGACCCCAGACCGGGTCCAGCCCCAAGTCGATGACTGCGAGCCGGCCGATGCCCATTGCCTGTGCCGCCGCCTGCAAGAACGGCTGCGCCTTGGACACTCGAAGGCTGTCGCCCTGGGGTGAGATCGTGTGCGCCGTTAGCGCATATGCGATGCCCGGATGCATCAGCACCGAGTCGACGTCGACAACGGCGCAAAGCGTGTCCAGGTGCACGGCACAGCTGTACTGACCGATCGGGACCGCGAGCACGGTGTGGGCCGCGCCCGCGTTAAACAGCTGCCGCGCGAGGCGCTCCGCTCCGGCAGGCGTTGTCCGATGGCTCACTCCGACAGCCACGACGCCAGGCGCCAGCAGCAGCACGTCACCGCCATCCACGTGCTCAAGGTCACCGTGATATATCCACTCGGTGCCCGCGAAGCGCGGGTGGTGCCGGTACACCACGCTAGCCAGGTCGGTCTCCCGGCGCCGGTGCTGGACGGCGAGGCTAGCCACTGCCAGCCGGTTACCGATCCAGAAGCTGGAGTCCTTCGTAAAGACCAGGTTTGGCAGCGGATCGAGGACGAAGTCGTGCCGGCCGAGTAGCTCGTAGACAACGCCACTGCCGATCTTCAGCTCCTCCGGCTTCAGGCCGGCGATCAGTACCTGGGCCAGCTGCTCCGGACCTAGGTCGTCCAGGTGAGCGCGCAACCGCGAGCGAAGCTCGTCGCCCAGGCCGGCGTCGGCGACAGCAAGGCTGACAGCCTCCGCCCTGGCAGGCTCGTATTCCAGGGTGTCCTGCAACAGCTCGGTGAAGTAAAGGACCTCAGCGCCGAAGTCCCGGAGGACCTGGCACAGGAGATCGTGTTCCTCCCTCGCCCTGCTGACCCACGGCGCGGCACGAAGGAGCAAGCCGCCGGAGTGCCGGGGGGTGATTCGCTGCAGCTCACCGCCGGGCCTGTGCATGAGCACGGTACGCAGCTGCCCGATCTCGCTATCCACGCCGTGCGTGTGAGTCACGACCGTTCCCCCGCTCTGACCGCCGCGCCGCGGCGGCGCTGACGACCACCTCCGGGCACTACTGCGTCCGGTGACGGCCATGCGATTGCGTCCGCTGGGAGAGGTATTACCGGCCTGGCGAGCGCTTACGCCTGCCGGGCCCGCGTGCCGCCGTGGCACAGCCCGGTCCCGGCCGGCCGGCCGGTGCGGCCATCACGGCCCAGACCGTCAGTCCGGTGTCATCGGTCCTGACACCCCAGCTCCTGGCCAGGTAGTCAACGATGTCGAGGCCACGGCCACCCAGCGAGGAGACAGTCGCCTGTGCGGTCACTGGTCTGGTAGCCGCTCCGCCGTCAGTCACGGCAATTTCGAGGCCGCCATCAGTCAAAGCCCAGGCGAGGCGCAGATTCGAGCCGGGCAGCGGCCTGGCGTGCCGGATGGCATTGCTGAGCAGTTCGCTGACAACCAGGACGGCGTCGCAGACGATACCGTCGAAGATCCCGGCCGCAGTCAGCTCGGCTGCCAGTCGCCGCCGAGCCATCGCAACACTCGCCGGAGCGCACGGCAGGAGTACGGTGCCCGCTACTCTCACCTCCTGTGCAGCGCCGCGCAGTCGCGATTCGCGCGGCACTGCCTGCCGCGGAAATGCCCCGCACCTGCTCGCTGGAAACCGCCGGGCGCCGGGCACACGCCGCGGACAGGGTGACGCCAGCCGACCTGGGCAATCATCTCTACCGGTCACCGTCCGCAGCATGATCGGGCAGTGACTCGGCTGTCAGGACGCGAACCAGGCCGCCCAGGCCAGCTGACAGGCCGGCTCGCTCATCGGCAGACAGTGCGGCCAGGATCCGGGCCTGGCGTGATCGCCATGCCTGCCACAGACGGCCAGCAACCTCGCGCCCTGCTGGCGTCAGGTAGAGCCTGACGTAACGCTGATTGTTCTCGTCGCGGCCGCGCTGGATCCAGCCTTTGCGCTCCAGGCCCGCGGCGAGCCTGCTGACCGTGCTCTTGTCCAGCGACAGCGCCGCCGCCAGCTCACCCTGCGCGATGCCGCGAGCCGAGACAAGTTCGATCAAGGCGCGCGCCTCCGACGCCGAGACCGCGGGCAGCGCGTCGTTGCCAGCTTGGCCAGGCCGCGCGTCCGGGCTCGATGTGGTGGGCGCAGGGGATAGCATTCGGAGCAACTGAGCCAGCACGTGCTCAAGCTGGGCGCCGCCAGGCGACTCGTTGGCCATGCAACAGTTGTATAGCACAACTGGACTAATGGTACAGTCTCGGGCGTGAAGGCAGCCCCGCGCAACCCGGAGTCCCGCAGGAGTGCCGCGTGACCGACGCGAAGGTGCCGTTCCCGACCCTATTGTCGGCCGAGGGCGATCCCGGGGCGGAGTTCGCGGTCCTTTCGCCCGACTTCGCAAGCGAAGCGCTCAGTGCTTATGCCATCCGCCACGGCCTGCGGCCGAGTGCGGAGCGCCCGCCGGTGGGCGTGTACGTAACGGAGCTGTGGCGCCGGCGGCATTTCGTCATGGCCTTCGCCACCGCGCGAAACATCGCGATGTATACCGAGGCCAAGCTCGGCCAGATCTGGCAGGTGCTGACGCCGCTGCTCAATGCCGGCGTCTACTTCCTGATCTTCGGGCTGCTGCTGGACATCAACCGCGGCATCCCGAACTACCTGGCCTTCCTCGTCACCGGCGTGTTCGTGTTCAACTTCACGCAGCGGGCCTTTATTACCACCTCTTCGGTTATCACCGAAAGCCTGCCGCTGATCCGGGCGCTCCAGTTCCCGCGCGCCGCTCTGCCGCTCGCTTACGTCATGGTCGAGCTAGAGCAGATGGCCCTGGCCATGGCCGTCCTGGTGGTGATCGTGCTCGCGAGCGGGGAGCCGATCACCTGGTACTGGCTGCTGGTCATTCCGGCGCTGCTCCTGCAGACCGTTTTCAACATCGGGATCGGACTCTTCGCGGCGCGGCTGGGTTCGCAGGTAAACGATTTCAGCCAGCTACTGCCGTTCCTCATGCGGACCTGGCTGTACCTCTCTGGCGTGCTGTTCAGTATCCAGAACCTGACGCTGTCAAAGAGCAGTCATGTGCCGGCGTGGGCAGTTCCGGTGCTTGCCAGCAATCCGGCCGCGGTATACATCAACCTGGTCCGCAACTCGATCATGGCGAGCCAGCGGCTGAGTGCACCCGGCAGCCAGCCGTACAACGCAGCCAGGTGCGGCTTGTGGCAACACGCTGTGCAGAGCAGCAGCGTCGTGCCGCCCAATCTGGAATATGACAGCGCGTACTGTCATGCCGCGGTCGCGGTCTCGCACTTCTGGTATTACGGCATCGGCTGGGCGGCGCTTGCGCTGGTGGTCGGCTTCTTCTTCTTCTGGCGCGCGGAGACGAGGTACGGCCGTGGCTGAGCCGATGGTCGTCGTCGACGACCTGCAGATCGTGTACAAGGTGTACGGCTCTGGTGGTGACCGCGGAAGCGCCGCCACGGTCCTGTTGCGCGCGCTCGGCCGCAGGACCCGCACCAATATCCGCGAGGTCCGTGCCATCCGCGGCCTTTCGTTCATCGCCTACCGGGGCGACGCAATCGGCGTCATCGGCCGGAATGGGTCAGGCAAGTCCACGCTGCTGCGGGCGATTGCCGGCCTGCTGCCGCCGGAGGCAGGCAATGTCTACACCAACGGCGGGGCTTCGCTGCTGGGTGTCAACGCCGCGCTGCTCGATGACCTCACCGGCGAGCGCAACGTCGTGCTCGGCTGTCTGGCTATGGGCATGTCCAAGCAAGAAGCCAAGGAGAAGTACCAGAGCATCGTGGACTTCTCTGGCGTTGGCGATTTCATCAACCTGCCGATGAAGACCTACTCCTCCGGCATGGGCTCGCGCCTGCGGTTCGCGATCGCGGCAGCCAAGCACCACGAGGTGCTGCTGATTGACGAGGCCCTGGCCACCGGCGACGCTGAGTTCCGGGTGCGCAGTCACAACCGGATCAACGAACTCCGGGCCGCCGCAGGCACGGTCTTCCTGGTTGCGCACGACCTGGAAGAAGTCGAACTGACCTGCAACCGGGTGATCTGGATGGATCGCGGCAAGATCGTGATGCATGGCGACGACGTCATCGGCATCGTCGACAAGTACATCGACGCATCCGGCGGAATACCCATCGAGCGAGACCCGGTTAGCAGGCGCCGGCTGCATCCGCGGATCGGCGCGGAGAGTTAGCCGGTCAGCTGGCAGCCGTGGTTGCAGTGGTTGGTCCGGCGCTAGCGGTCCGTAGCCGCAGCCGCATGACGGTGCCGCCGCCCTCCCGCTCGTCGGCCGTGATCCCGCCATGCTGTGCCTCCGCGAGCTGACGGACGATATACAGGCCGAGCCCGATGCCGCCGAACCGGCGCCGGTCGCCTGTCTCGCCCTGGACGAACCGCTCGAACACGCGCTCGCGGTCCTCTGGCGGGATGCCGATGCCCTGGTCGGTAACCTCCACCACGATCGCCTCGCCATCCGTCCGGGCGCGCACGGTGACCGAGCCTCCGTCGGGCGAGTACTTGAAGGCGTTCTCCAGCAACTGGCCGATGATGATGTCGGTAGCCATCGGATCACCGTTGGCCGGCGGCAGGTCGCCGGCCACATCGATGCCGAGCGTGTGCCGGTCCGAGAGCGGCCGGAACGCCACCACCGCACCGCGCAGGAGCGCGGCTAGGTCGAACGAGCCATTGCTGACCTGAAGCTGGTCAGCCCCGGCCCGCGAGCCGAGCAGTAGCTGCTCGACCAGCCTGGCCAGCGAGCCGGCCCGCTCCGCGATCGTCTGCACAGCCGCGCGGCGGTCGGCATCGGCGAGTTTGTCCCAACGGCTGGCCAGCGTGCTGGCAAAGCCCTGGACCACGGTGATCGGTGTGCGCAACTCATGACTGGTCGTTGCCAGGAACAGGTCTTTGGCCTCCTCCAGTTCCTTGGCTGCGGTGATATCCCGGAAGTCCAGCACCTTCTCGCCACGGCCGCTCAGTCCTGTGCAGAGCAAGTCAATCCAGCGGCCGTTGGCAAGCTTGTGAGTCAGCTTCTCGCCAGGGGCCGGCAGCGGGAACGGCGGGCGCCTGCCAGTGGCGAGGTCCGGGGACAGGCCCGTGAGCCGGTGCGCAGCCGGATTCCACTGGCGGACGAGGCCATCTGAATCCAGCACGGCGATGCCGTCCGCGCTGGCGTCGATCACCGCCCGCTCGTGGGCGCGCTGTCTGACGACCTCCTCGAACGCCGTCACGTTGGACAATGCCACGCTGGCGTGCCCGGCCAGCAGCTCAAGCAGTTCAAGCTCGACGTGGCCGACCTTGCGCCCGCTGTAGAGCGCGTACAGCGCGCCGAACGGGCGCCCTGCGACATGCGACAGGCTGAGCGTGATCGTATGCAGGCCGGGCAGCGCAGCCCAGATGAGGTCGTCGAAACCGCCAGAGTCGCTGGTAGCCATCAGCACCGTCTTGCCTGACCGCATGAGCTGGCCCACCATGCTGCTTTGCAGGTCAGCTGTCCGGCCGCGGAGTTCGGCTGGCAGCCCGTCCAGGCTGACCAGCCGCAACCGGTCCTTCTCGATCAGCACGAAACCGCCCGCGTCCGCCCGCGTCAGCTCGCGCAAGCTGGCTGCGATGCGGTCCAGGACGGCTTCTAGCTCGAGCTGAGCGTTCATGTCAGCCACGACATCGCCGAGGCGGCGGACGACTCTGGCCCGTTCGGCCATATCGTGCCGGACAGGCTCGTCGTCCCGGCTGCGATGGCAAACACAGACCCAGCCAGTCAGCTCCCCGGAACTGTCGACCATCCTGCTCGCGTCGATCCGCAGGTCGACCATGGAGCCGTCCTTGCAGGTCCGTCTGGTAGCAAAGGAGACCTGGCCACCGCTAGCCACTCGCTCGAGTACCGCGTTGTGCTCGGCCCGCAGTTCCTCAGGAACGAACGGCGGCTCAAGGCCCACTACCTCAGCCGCACGCCACCCGAACAGCCTCTCGGCGGCCGGATTCCAGACCGTGACGCGACGGTCACCACCCATCGCGATGATGGCGTCTGCCGCGCACTCGATCACGGCGCGAGCGGTGCCATCAATCCTGTCCCGGTCGCGCTGTGCCACGGCGAGCTTCCATCCCACCGCCTCATGGTGCCATTGGCATCGGCTCCAAGGCCGGTGAACTGCGCAAACTCCCAGGTAGCACAGATGCGCAGTGGCAGCCCGCGGCAAGTCGCGTACTGTGCCTGGAACCACATAAGAGGAGTGCACGTCCAATGGCCATGACGCGACAGGCACCCGACCGGGGTACTCGGTCTCATTCCGCCCGGCTTGCGTCGCGCTGCGCGGCCGCCGGCGCGTGCGCGTTGCTCGTGGCCGCCTGCGGCAGCGCAGCTGCGCCTGGTAGCGGCTCGGCTGGGTCAGGTTCCAGCTCGCCGGCTGCTGGTAGCAGCGGGACAGCCACGACTGCCACCGCAAAGATCTCGCTGGACGTGAATTTCAGCGGATCGCCCACCACTGCCGCCGCCCACTACACATTGCGCTGCGACCCGGCCGGCGGCACGGTCACCGATCCCGCCGCCGCCTGTGCGCGGCTGGTGAGAGGCACGAGCCTGTTCGGACCGCTGCCCGCGCATGTGGAGTGTCCGATGATCATGGCCAACGCGGGCCGCGCGACGGTGACGGGCAGCTACCTCGGCCGTCCGGTGCACGAGACCCTCGTCGACGGTGGCTGCGACCTCAGCCGCTGGGCCAAGCTCAAGCAGGTCTTCGGCTAACCAGCCGGTCAGCTGACGGGACCGGTCTGCTACCGGGTGAGGAATCGCCGCTACTTGAGCAACCGCGACAGCCGGCGATCGGCAAGTGGCTTGCCCCCGGTCTGACACGTGGGGCAGTACTGCAGTGCCGAGTCGGCGAACGAGACCTCGCGGACAGTATCGCCGCACACCGGGCACGGCTCACCCGCCCTGCCGTGGACGCGAAGGCCGGCCTTCTTTTCCTTCTTCAAATCGCTAGCGGCCAGCCCGTCGGACCGGCCGATCGCCTCCCGCAGCGTGCCGATGATCACAGCATGCAGATCAGCAATCTCCTCCGGGCTGAGGCTGGAGGCGAGCCGGAACGGGGACATCTTGGCGGCGTGCAGGACCTCGTCGGAGTAGGCGTTGCCGATCCCGGCGATCAGCTTCTGGTCGCGTAGCACGCCCTTGATCTGGGTCCTCCGGCCCGCCAGTATCCCGGCGAGAACCTCGGTGGTAAAGCCCGGATCCAGCGGTTCAGGGCCGAGGGACGCCACGCCGGGGATCTGCTCGAGATCGGAGACGAGATAGACCGCCAGGCGCTTCCTGGTCCCTGCCTCGGTCAGGTCAAATCCGCTGCCGTCGGTGAATCGCACCCGGAAGGCCAGCGGGCCCTTGCCCGGCTTCACCGGCCCGGCCGGCAGCGAGTCCCGCCAGCGCAGCCAGCCGGCCCTGGCCAGGTGCGTGACGAGGTGCAGCTCGGCGCTGTCACCGACCGGCGCGCAGCGTAGATCGAGAAACTTCCCGCGCCGCGAGGTGCCACTGATCCGCGCCCCGTGCAGCGCTGAGAGCGGCGGATCATAGGTTTTCAGCACGGAGAACTCAGCGACGTCGGCGCGGTCGATCTCGCGCCCGACGGCGCGCTCGCGCAGGTCCGTGGCGAGCGCCTCGACTTCAGGCAGTTCCGGCACGTTATCGATTGTGCCTGATGCCGTCAGCCGGCAGCGCCAATCCGCAAGCGGCTACCCGCTCTGCCATGAGCGAAGGCGAGCCACCTGACAAGACTGTTGCGTGATGATCTCGATCACACCGCAGAATGGGATCAAACGTGCTGCCAGCGCAGGCAGAGCACAACGATCCCGGTGACAAGAACGGCGGTGACAGCCTAAGCTTCGGCCAGCTAGCCGACCGCGCGGCCCGGCTGCATGCGGCCGTCAGCAGGCACGCATCACGGGTGGGCGAGGAGGGATTTGAACCCTCACGTCCTCTCGGACACACGGACCTGAACCGTGCGCGTCTGCCGTTCCGCCACCCGCCCCGGGAGCAGCAGTCAGGTTAGCACGTCCGCAAGCTGT
>Ga0335072_10005222_pt1 | contig 19138 bp, 15 predicted proteins | sample Lox_Sample_21_FD_206725 | JGI IMG/M metagenome (GOLD analysis project Ga0335072, IMG submission 206725) | Soil microbial communities from Loxahatchee National Wildlife Refuge, Florida, United States - Lox_Sample_2.1 | ecosystem: Environmental > Terrestrial > Soil > Wetlands | place: USA...
GTCGAGCGCGTGCTCGTGGTCGAGCTCAACCATCGGGGCCAGCTCCTGCATCTCTTGCGCGGCGCGGGCGCCTTCGGCGGCATTGCGGTCGAGAGCCTCGCGCGGCCCGGCCCGAAACCCTTCTCGCCGGACGAGATCGTCGCGCGCGCTGAGCGCCGGAGGGCGGCATGAACGAGATCGCACCCCACGTCCCCGCGGCCGCGGCGGAGAATTTCCGCTCCGAGGTCAAGCCCATCTGGTGCCCGGGCTGCGGCCATTACGGCGTGCTCGCGGCACTCACCCGCGCCTTCATCGCCCTCGGCCGGCCGTCTCACGAGATCGCGGTGGTCTCGGGCATCGGCTGCTCGTCGCGCCTGCCGGCCTACCTCACCTCCTACGGCTTCCACGGCGTGCATGGCCGGGCGCTCCCCTTCGCCACCGGGCTCAAGGTCGCGCGCCCCGAGCTCGAGGTGGTCGCGATCGGCGGCGACGGCGACGGCTTCTCGATCGGCGGCAACCATTTCCTCCATGCCTGCCGGCGCAACGTCGACATGGCCTACGTGGTCATGGACAACGAGGTCTACGGCATGACCAAGGGCCAGCCCTCGCCCACCACCGAGCCCGATTGGGACAGCCCGATGGCGCCCGGCGGCACGGGCTTCCGGCCGTTCGATCCGCTCGGCGTGGCGCTCGCGGCCGGCGCCGGGTTCGTGGCACGCGGCTTCTCGGGCGACCCCAACGGCGTGGCCCGCCTCATCGTCGAGGCGATACGCTTCGAGGGCTTCGCCTTCGTCGAAGTGTTGAGCCCCTGCGTCACCTTCCGGCCCGAGGAGAAGGAATGGAAGCACGCGGTCCATCCCCTCGAGGCCGGGCCCGCGAGCGATCCCGCCGCGGCGCACGCGCTCGTCGTGCATCATCCGTTCGGCACCGGGGTCTTCTATCGCGGCACGCCCCAGCCTATGGCGAAGCACGCTGCGCCGAGCGCCGACCTCGCCGCGATCGAACGGGACTTCGTGCGATGAGTGCCGCGGCCCTCGCGATCGCCGACCTTCCGACCTTCCTCGCCCATGCGTTGGCGATCGAGGAGGAGGCGGTGCTGCGTTATCGCGATCTCTCGGCGCAAATGGCGGCGCACAACAATCTCGCGACCGCGGCCCTGTTCCAGAAGCTCGCCGCCGCCGAGACCGCGCACGCGGCCGAGATCTACCAACGCGCCAAGGGAATGATGCTGCCTTCGATCGCACCCTGGGATTACCGTTGGCGCGACCCGGAGAGCCCGGAATCGGTCCCCTATGCAGGCGCGCATTACCGCATGACGCCGCGTCATGCGCTTCTCATGGCGCTCGAAGCCGAGAAGCGGGCGCGCGATTTCTTCGAAGGGGTCGCAGCCGAGGGTGTCGCGGCGATCGCGCCCCTCGCGCGCGAGTTCGCGGCCGAGGAGGTCGAGCATGTGGCGCGCGTCGAGGCGGCGCTGGCGCGCGCGGCGAATCCGCTCGAGGATTGGGAGCTCGATTACGACGCGCCGGTCTCGCTCTAGGCGCTAGAGCTTTACGGAATGATCTCGAACCGTCATCCCCCGTCTTAGCCTCCCCCTCAGATGCAGAGAGATGCTAGCGTTTGCCGAGACGGAGCCGACCTTCGCACACGCTGTGCGCGGATATGCTTTGTTCTGGTAGGATCATGTTCTAGGTGGTCTGGGTGTAAGAGCATGGCCTTCCGCTTGAAGGCACGACGTCAATCCGCTGTCGGCCCTTGCCCCTCAACGGTTTGGCCACGGCGGACTAATTCGAGCAGCTTCGTCTGTTATGAACGCTTCTAGATGAGGATCCCTCGACATTAGCAGTGCCAAATTTTTTGGAGAGTATGGCATTGAGTTTCCGTTGGGATAATTTGCGCCCTCCCATTCGGTCACGTAGGCGTCCGCGGTAACAAGGCGCAAAAAGTCACCTTGGCTACTCGGCGTAAGCCGCGCGAAGTTTTCTTCTCCAAGCTGGTCGATATGTTTGCGTGCAATTCGCCTATACGTCTCATAGCTTTGGCCTCGCAACTTCAATCGCAAAGGAGGTGTTGTCCCATTGTAGACAACCCATTCGGTCGGCATCGAATCTATTTGCTGACGAATTTCCTCGGGCGACCTGGGCGGTAATGGTGCCTGATTATGTCGTGCAGGATCAAAAGGGACTCCCGACTCTTCAGTTTGTGCCGGAGCGACCTGCGTTTCGATTATTGTAACTGACCGTCCGCCGCCGAGCAGCCGAACTATGCGTAGTACAAGGTAGGCCAAGAATAGAACTGCAATTACACCATAAATTATGCCCATGGCACCCTCGTTTGTGTTGCCACTCTCCTCGTAGAATACGCAAATTCCTTTCAGTTGCAAACGAGGGCAGAAGCGCAATCTGATTTGCGAATTTGGAAGTGCCTACTCTGACAGCTCCATACGGCAAGCAGAAATGGCGTTAACAACGCATACTACTGAACGCATCTGTCTCAAACGACGAAGTAGAACCATCAAGCCAAGTTAGCGTCCGATTAATGCAAGTTATCTGGCAACTTTATGCGGTACACTTCCCTCACAGCCCCAGCACGCGCTCGGCGTTCTGGTGGAACAGCTTCTCCATGATCGCGTCGGCATAGCCGAGCTCGAGCCATTCCTTGAAGAGGCGCGCGTAAGGGAGGCTCGGATAGTCGCTGCCGAACATCACCTTGTCCTGGAGGCGCGAGCGGATGTCGGTCTTGAGCTGGGCCGGAAAATATTTTGGCGCCCAGCCCGAGAGCTCCCAATAGACATTGCCCTTGTGGAGGGCCACCGCCGTCATCTCGTCGACCCAGGGCCAGCCCGGGTGTGCGGCCACGATCGTGAGGTCGGGGAAGGTCGCGGCCAAATCGTCGATCGCCGACGGATGCGCGTGACGGAGGCGCGCCCCCATCCCGCCGGGCATGCCGGCCCCCATCCCTGTCGTGCCCACGTCGATCATGACCGGGACGCCCATGCCGGCGATGCACTCGAACAGGGGATAGAGCTTCGGGTCGTTGACCGCGTAATGGCCCATGATGGGATGGAAATGGAAGCCGAGCATGCCGAGATCGGAGATCGCGTGCTTGGCCTCCTGGATCGCGGTCTCGCCCTTGAGCGGGTCGACCGCCCCCCAGGCCTGGATGATGCGCTCGGGGTGCCTGAGCTGCATGCCCTTCACGTAGTCGTTCGAGCAGGGCGGAGTACCCGTGACGGTCTCGAGGTCGAGCGCCACCAGGACCGCCTGGACCCCCGCCTCCTCGAACTCGAACACCACCTGGTCCTCGCGCTTCCAGGTCCATTCGCGCTTCCAGTATTTCGCGAGCGCCTCGACGTAGGGGCCCTGGCATTTGATCCAGGGCTCGGTGTTCGGGTAGCAGTGGAGGTCGATGATGCGCATGGAGTCGTCCCGTCCGGGCAAGCTAGCTGGCCGCGAAAACCATTCGGCGCGCGCCTGCCTCGCCCTTCGAGACGGCCCTTCGGGCCTCCTCAGGGTGAGGCAGGCTCATCATACCCGATCGCCTCATCCTGAGGAGCGCAGCGTCTCGAAGGATGAGGCGAGGGCATGATCGCATCTTTCGGCGCCCCTCTAACGCGCCCCGAGCCGGCTGGCGCGCTCGGCGGCGAGCTTCCGCGTCACCGCCTCGACCAGCGCCTTCTTCGACACCTTGCCGACGGTCGAGAGCGGGAACGCGGCCACGAGCTCGAGCCGCTCGGGCAGCTTGAATTTCGCGATCTCCTTGGTCGCGAGGAACGCGATGAGCTCGGCGAGGGTCAAGCCCATGCCCGGCGACGGGATCACGCAGGCGCACATGCGCTCGCCGAGATCGGGGTCCGGCATGGCGACGCAGGCGACGTTCTCGACCGCGGGATGCTGCAGGATCAGGTTCTCGATCTCCTCGGCGCTGATCTTCTCGCCGCCGCGGTTGATGAGATCCTTCTTGCGCCCCTCGACCATGTAGTTGCCCGAGGGATGCCGGCGCATGAGATCGCCCGAGCAGTAGAACCCGTCCGCCGTGAAGACCTTGGCGTTGTGCTCGGGCGCGCCGTAATAGCCCCGGAGCGTGTAGGGCCCGCGCGCGCAGAACTCGCCCACCTCGCCGTCCGGGACCTCGTTGCCGTCGTCGTCGATGAGGCGCACCTCGTCGTCCGGGCTGATCGGCCGGCCCACGGTCTCGAGGCGCACCTCCTCGGGATCGTCGCGGCGCACGAACATGAGCATGCCCTCGGACATGCCGAAATTCTCCTGCACGAAGGCGCTCGGGATGAGCTCCCTGGTCTTGAGGCGCACCTCGGGCTGGAGGCGCTGGCCGCCGCTCTGGATCGTGCGCAAGGAGGAGAGATCGAAGCGCTTGACCGCGTCGCTGTTGATGAGCCGGATCAGGAGCGCCGGCACCACCTTGAGATGGGTCGCGCGATGCGTCTCGATGAGCGGGAAAATGTCCTCGGGCCGCGTGGTGGGGCTGAGCACGACTTGGCCGCCATGGAGGAAGAAGCCCTGGATGCCCGGGCAGGCGAGCGGCAGATTGTGCGCGATCGGCAGCGCCAAGAGCAGCACGCCCGAGCCGTCGACGTCGCACACCTCGGACGCCATGCGCGAATTGTAGGCGTAATCGTTGTGCGTGCGCGGAATGAGCTTCGGGACCCCGGTGGTGCCGCCCGAGAGCTGGAAAATGCACGGGTCCGTGGGATCGAGCGCGAGGGCCGCAAGCGCGCGTCGCTCGAGCCGCGCCGGCCGCGCGATGAGATCGGGGAGCGAAATCTCGCCCGGCCTCGGTGCGCCGAGCGTCAAGCGCAGCTTGAGGCACGGGCTTTCCGCGCCGATGCGGCGCATCATGGGCTCGAAGGCGAAATCGCCCTGCTGCTTCGGATAGGCGCAGGCGACCGCTTGGGAAATGGCCACGAATTGGCTCAGCTCGTTGTAGCGATGGTTCGCCAGCGCCGCGATCGGGATCGCGCCGAGCTTCTGGAGCGCGAAATAGAGAACCACGAACTCCGCGACGTTGGGGAGTGCTGCCACGACGCGGTCGAGCGGCTTCAGGCCCAGCTCGAGGAGGTTGAGCGCCAGATTGTCCGTGAGCCGGTCGAGCTCGGCATAGGTGTAACGGCGCGCGCCGTCGATCAGCGCCGTGCGCGGCCCGAACGTCTCGAACACGGCCGCGAATTCCTGCGCCAGCGTGAGGTCGCGCCAATAGCCCTTGGCGCGGTAGCGCGCCGCATAGTCGGGCGGAAAGGGAACGACGCCGGGGAGCATGTTCAGGTCGAGCTCGAGAAGCCGCCGTCGACCACGACCACCTCGCCGGTGACGAACCGGTTGCCCTCGATGAGCGACAGCACGGTCTCGGCCACGTCGTCGGCGGTGACGCAGCGCTTCAGGGGCGTCGCCTTGGCGCGCCGCGCCATGAGGTCGTCGTACTTGTCCTTCAGCATGCGCTTCATCCAATCGCCTTCCATCCAGCCGGGTGCGACCGCGTTGACGCGAATCTCGGGCGCCAGGGCGAGTGCCAGCGTCTTGGTGAGATTGACCACCGCCGCCTTGGAGGCGGCGTAGGGCAAGGGCTGGGGCCCCGGCCGGAGACCCACGATGCTCGCCGTGTTCACGATCGCGGGGCTCGGCGTTTTGCGCAAGAGCGGCACCGCGGCGCGCGTCACGAGGAAAAGCCCGCGCACATTGACCGCGAACACCCGGTCCCACGCCTCGACGCTCATGGCCTCGAAATCCTTGGGCGGGATTTCGACCGTGGTGCCCGCATTGTTGACGAGCGCATCGAGCTTGCCGAACGCCCGCGCCACCTCGGCGAGCATTGCGCGCACCTGGCCGTCGTCGCTCACGTCGCAGCGCAGGAGAAGCGTCTTGGCACCGAGCGCCTCGGCGAGCCGCGCGGTCTCGCGCGCCTCGGCCTCGCTGCGGCTGTAATTGATCGCGACGTCGTAGCCGGCGCGCGCGAGGGCCACGGCGGCGCTGCGGCCGATGCCGGTCGCGGCACCCGTGACAAGCCCTGCCTTGCGCGCGACCCCCACGGCCATCCTCCCGAGCTTCGGCGGGCCTTGGCGGCCCGCCCTGTGTTTCCGCTCCTGGCGCACCCCAAGGGCGCGCCGAAGCGCGTTTAATGCCAAGCGCGTTCAAAAATGAACGTGCTCAAATTTATCGATTTTGTCAAGCGCAGGAGGCACGGGCAGCCGCCGGGTCGCCTATTCCGCGGGCTCGCTCGCGCGCTCGGCCGCTGGCTCGAGCGCGCCTCCCGTCGCCTCGTCCGCCCCCGCCTCGCGTCCGCGGGCGGCGAAGACGATCGGCTCGAGCCGGGCCACGCGCGCGACGCCGAACCCGCACAGGCTGCCGAGATAGGCGCCGCCGATCACGTCGCTCAGCCAATGGATGTCGGTCGCGACCAGCGCCAGCGCCACGAGTGCGACCGGCAACATCCAGAGCGCGCGCCAACGCGGGAACGCGCAGGCGAGGACGCTCGCAAGCGTCATCAGGGCCGTGGTGTGGCCGGAGGGAAAGGATTCGAAGCCGAGGCCGCCATGGAACGGCGCGAACGCGTAGACGCCGTTCTCGTTCCAGGACGGGTTGTGCCAGAACAGCGTCTCGGGCCAGGTGCGCCCGACCATGTACTTGATGATGTCCTTGGCGTTTTCCGCGACGCACAGGGCGATCGCCGCGATCAGCACGACGCGCACGAGCGCGCGCAGCGCGGGATCCGTCGGCCAGCCCATGAGATACGCGCTCGCCAGCGCGATCACCAGGCAGACCGCCAGCAAGGTGGGCAGAATGAGGTCCCGCGCGATCAGCACGAAGACGTGGCGATCGGCGAGGAAGCCGTGAAGGAAGGTCGCGAGCGGGCGGTCGACGAACGCGTAGCAGAACAGCATCGCGGCGAAGCTCACCGCGGTCCAAGCGAGGAAGCGGCGCCCCTCGCGCGCACCGAATCTGTCCGCCTTAAGCACCCGGGACCTCCGTCAAGCAGGACCGACCCCGTGCCCCCGCTCCGCCGGCCGTCGCCGTCGGGCGTCGTCAAACGCCGAGATACCGGTGCTGCAGCGCCACGTCGGCGCGGAGTTCCGCCGAGGCGCCGGACCATACCACGCGTCCCTTCTCCAAGATGTAGTGCCGGTCGGCGATCCGAGCAAGAGCGTCGACGTTCTTGTCGATCACCAGGATCGACTGCCCCGCCTCCTTGAGATGCCGCAGCACGCGCCAAATCTCGGCGCGCACCAGGGGGGCCAAGCCCTCGGTCGCCTCGTCCAGGATCAGGAGTCGCGGATTGGTCATGAGCGCGCGCCCGATCGCCAGCATCTGCTGCTCGCCGCCCGAAAGCAGGCCCGCGAGCGCTGTGAGGCGCGGGCTCAGGCCCGGGAACAGCTCGAGCACGCGCGCGAGAGTCCAGCCGGCACCCGTGCGCCGGCGATCGGCCGCGGTCGCGACCAGGTTCTCGCGCACGCTCAAATTCGGGAACACCTGGCGTCCCTCGGGCACGAGGCCGATCCCCGCCTGCGCCACCCGGTAGGATGGCAGCGTCTGGATCGGCCGCCCCTCGAACAGGATCTCGCCGCGGCGCTCGGGGATGAGGCCCATGATCGCGCGCACCGTCGTGGTCTTGCCCATGCCGTTGCGGCCGAGAAGCGTCGCGACCTCGCCCGCCGCGACCGAGAAATCGACGCCGAACAGCACCTGGCTCTCGCCGTAGCTCGCCTCGAGCGCGCGCACCTCGAGCATCACGCCTCCTCGCCCGCGCCGAGATAGGCCCGGCGCACGCTTTCGTCGGCGCGGATCTCGGCGGGCGTGCCGGTCGCGATCACGCGGCCGTAGACCAGGACCGTGATGCGGTCGGCGAGCGCGAACACGGCGTCCATGTCGTGCTCGACGAGGAGGATGGCGACGCTCCCCTTGAGGCGCTTCAGATATTCGACCATGCGCGCCGAATCCTCGGGCCCCATGCCGGCCATGGGCTCGTCGAGCAGCAAGAGGCGCGGGCGCGCCGCGAGCGCCATGGCGATCTCGAGCGCCCGTTTCTCGCCGTGGGACAGGTTCGCCGCCGGCACGTCGCCGCGCGCGCCGAGGCCCATGTCGGCGAGCAACGCGCGCGCGGGGGCTTGCAAGCGCTCGTCGCGTTGCGCGCGGCGCCAGAAGCGAAAGCTGTGTCCCGCGCGCGCCTGAACCGCGAGGGCGACGTTGTCGAGTGCGGAGAACTCGCGGAAGATGCTGGTGATCTGGAACGAGCGCGCGAGGCCGCGATGGGCGCGGCGCGCGGCCTTGAGACGCGTGATATCCTCGCCCGCGAAGCGGATGGTACCCCCGTCGGGCGCCAATTCGCCGGCGAGCTCGGCGACCAGCGTGGTCTTCCCGGCGCCGTTGGGCCCGATCACCGCGTGAAGCTCGCCCGCGCGTACCGAGAGCGACACCTGGTCGGTCGCGATCAGGCCGCCGAAATGCTTGACCAGGCCCACGGTCTCGAGGAGGTCGCCGCCCGGCGCCCAGCGCTCAGCCACGGCCCGCTCCGTGCGCCGCGCGCCGTTCGACCAGCCCGAACAGGCCCTGGCGCGCGAACAGCACCACGAGCACCAGGATCGGGCCGAGGATCGCCTGCCAATGCTCGGTGTAGCCCGAGAGCGTGTTCTCGAGGGCGAGCAGCACGACCGCGCCCACGACCGGCCCGAACAACGTGCCGGTGCCGCCCAAAAGCACCATCACCATGATCTCGCCCGAGCGCGACCAATGCATGATCGCGGGCGACATGAAGAGCGACTGGTTCGCGAGCAAGGCGCCCGCGACGCCGCACACCGCGCCCGCGATCACGAAGGCCGCGAGCTTGTAGCGGTAGGTCGGGAAGCCGATCGCGATCATGCGGCGCTCGTTCGATTTCGCGCCGCGGATCGCCATGCCGAAGCGCGAATCGACCAGCCGGTAGCCGAGCACGAGGAACAGGATCAGGAACCCGAGCACGAAATAATAGAGTGCGGTCGCGTTGCCGAGGTCGATCAGGCCGGCGAAGTCGCTGTTGTGCGCGATGTTCATGCCGTCGTCGCCGCCGAACGTGTTGAGGCTCACGCCGAGGAAATAGATCATCTGGGTGAAGGCGAGCGTGATCATGATGAAATAGACGCCGCTCGTGCGCAAACTCACCGCGCCGATGAAGAGTGCTACCGCCGCCGAGGCCCCGATCGCGAGCGCGAACTGGAGGAAGCCGTTGTCGACGCCGTAATGGTCGAGGATGCCGACCGCGTAGGAGCCGATGCCGAGATAGGCGGCGTGGCCGAACGAGACCATGCCGCCATAGCCGAGAATGAGGTCGAGGCTCATGGCCGCGATCGCGAAGATCAATATGCGCGTGAAGAGGTCGACGTAGAAGGACTCGCCCGCGAGCGCCGAGAAGACCGGCACGAGGGCCAAGAGCGCCAGCCCGAGAAGGATCGCCGCGGCTTGGGGGCTGAATTTCATCGCTCAGCGCCCGCGCGGCGGAAACAGGCCCTGGGGCCGGAAGAACAGCACCGCCGCCATGAGGATGTAGATGAGCATCGACGCAAGCGCGGGGCCGGCATTGTCGGCGGCCGAGCGCGCCATGAAGGCGGCGAGGATCGAGCGCAGAAACACGCGCCCCATGGTGTCGACCACGCCGACCAGGAGCGAGGCCACGAAGGCGCCGCGGATCGAGCCGATGCCGCCGATCACGATCACGACGAAGGCGAGAATGAGGACGCTGTCGCCCATCCCGGATTCGACCGTGAAAATGGGCCCGGCCATGAGCCCGGAGAGCGCCGCGAGCACCGCACCCAGGCCGAACACGAGGGTATAGAGGAACGCGATGTTGACGCCGAGCGCACCCACCATCTCGCGGTTGCTCGCCCCGGCGCGGATCAGCATGCCGAGGCGCGTCTTCGCCACCACGTAATAGAGCAGGAGGGCGACCCCGAGCCCGACCGCGATGATCGCGAGCCGGTAGGTCGGATAGGGCAGGCCCGGCAGCACCTCGGTCTGGCCCGCGAGGAAGCCCGGGATCGTCGCGTAGAGCGCCGTGGCCCCCCAGATCATGCGCACGATCTCGTTGAAGAACAGGATGAGGCCGAAGGTCGCGAGCACCTGGTCGAGATGGTCGCGCCGATAGAGCGCCCGGAACACCACGATTTCGATCGCGACGCCGACCAGGAGGGCTGCGAGGAGCGCCACGGCGATCGAGAGCAGGTAGGAGCCGGTCGCGCCGAACGCGTAGGCGGCGACGTAGGCGCCGATCATGTAGAGCGAGCCGTGGGCGAGGTTGATCATGTTCATGATGCCGAACACGAGCGTGAGCCCGGCGGCCATCAGGAACAGCATGACGCCGAACTGGACGCCGTTCAGTCCTTGCTCGATCACGAACAGCAAGCGGAGTCCCCCTCGACCCTCTCCCGGTGCGCGCGACTATGGCGGCGGCGGCGCGAAAGATCAATCCGGCCGCCGCGCGCGCCCGGCGAAACGCGGCGCGGCGGAACGAACCGCCGCGAAACGATGCGGGGCGCGGAACAAGGCGCCCGCGCCCCGCTCGTCAAGCCCGGCGCACGCCGCCTAGGGCTGCTTCATGTGGCATTCGGTGTAGTAGGCGTCCTTGTGCTGCGAGAAGACGACGCTCTGGATCTTGCGCACGTACTTGCCGTCCGGCCCCTTCTCGATCTTGAGGAGATAGAAGTTCTCGATCGGGAAATGGTTGGTGTTGTACTTGAACGGCCCCCGCACGGAGGGGAAATCGGCCTTGTCCATCGCCGCGATCATGCCCTTCTTGTTCTTGAGGTCTCCGTGCACGGCCTTGACCGCGCTGTCGATCAGGAAGATCGCATCGAAGCTCTGCGCCGCGTAGTAGGACGGGATGTAGCCGAACTTCTTCTCGAACGCCGCCACGAACTCCTGGTTGCGCGTGTTCTGGAGGTCGGGCGACCAGAAGCCGACCTCGTAGTTGCCGCCCGCCGCGTCGCCCAAGGCGGGCAGCGTCACCTCGTCCTGGGTGAAGGCGGAATAGAGGGGAATTTTCCCGCGCAGGCCCGCCTGGGCGTACTGCTTCACGAACTGGATGCCCATGCCGCCGGGCAGGAACACGAACACCGCCTTCGGATTGGCGGCGCGGATCTGGCTGAGCTCGACCTGGTAGTCGGACTGGCCGGGCTTGGTGAACACCTCGGCCGCGACCTTGCCCTTGAAGTAGCGCTTGAAGCCCGAGATCATGTCCTTGCCTGCCGCGTAGTCCGGCGCCATGAGATAGACGTCGGACATCTTCTCGTCCTGCATGTACTTGCCCATCGATTCGGGCGTCTCGTCGTTCTGCCACGAGCTCGAGAAGAAGTACGGGCTGCACATGGAGCCCGCGATCTCGTGCGGGCCCGCATTGGCGCCGACCAGGATGGTCTCGGACTTGATGATCGGCTGGTAGGAGGCGAGCAGCACGTTCGACCAGATGAAGCCGGACATGAAGTCGACATGGTCCTTCTTGAGCATCTCCTCGGTCACCTGGCGCCCGACGTCGGGCTTGAACTGGTCGTCGCCGTAGACGATCTCGGTCGGGACGCCGTCCATCTTGCCGCCCAGCATCTCGAGGGCGAGCGTGGACGCGTCCTTCATGTGCTTCCCGATCACGCCGGCCGGCCCACTCAGCGTGGTGACGAAGCCGATCTTGATCTTGTCCGCGGCAAGCGCCGGTTTCGCCACCAGCGCCGGTGCCGCGAGCAGCGCAAGAGCCGCCGCTGCGGCCAGCATCCCTCGTTTCATCTCACCCTCCCTGTTTATGAATTATACTGCTGTCGCCATCTTAATCGAAAGGCAACAACTCGCAAGCTATCCCGTGCCTTCCTTCCCCTAGATGAAGTATATTGCCGGTTCGATCCTAGCCCAACGGCCGCGGGCCGGAAACCGGCCTCGCCGGCGCACAGGGAGCCTGTCTTATTTCTGGTGCTTTTTCCAATCTGATCGGATAGTTGACGGCAATCGACCGAGCCTGGGTTGAGGGGGCGCGTACCCGGGCGCGGCGGGCGGGGGCGAACCCATGGGATTGACGAGCAAGCGCGTTCTCGTGACCGGCGGCGCCGGCTTCCTCGGCTCGCATTTGTGCGAGCGCCTGGTCGCGGCCGGCAACGACGTAGTCTGCGTCGACAACTACTTCACCGGCCGCAAGGACAACGTCGCGAGCCTCCTCGGCAGCCCGCGCTTCGAGGCGCTGCGCCACGACGTTTGCTTCCCGCTCTATATCGAGGTCGACGAGATCTACAATCTCGCCTGCCCGGCATCGCCCGTGCATTACCAGTTCGATCCCGTGCAGACCACCAAGACCAGCGTGTCGGGGGCGATCAACATGCTCGGCCTCGCGAAGCGCCTGCGCGCGAAAGTGCTCCAGGCCTCGACCTCGGAGGTCTACGGCGATCCCACGGTCCATCCGCAGACCGAGGGCTATCGCGGCAACGTCAACCCGATCGGCCCGCGCGCCTGCTACGACGAGGGCAAGCGTTGCGCCGAGACCCTGTTCTTCGATTATTGGCGCCAGCACAAGCTGCGCATCCGCGTCGCGCGCATCTTCAACACCTACGGGCCGCGCATGCATCCGAACGACGGACGCGTGGTGTCGAACTTCATCGTCCAGGCGCTCAAGGGTGAGCCGATCACCATCTACGGCGACGGCAGCCAGACGCGCGCCTTCTGCTACGTCGACGATCTGATCGAGGGCCTCATGCGCCTCATGGCGGCACCCGATTCGGTCACCGGGCCGATCAATCTCGGCAATCCGATGGAGCTCCCGATCCTCGGTCTCGCGGAGAAGATCATCTCGATGATCGGCGCGCGCTCGAAGATCGAGCGCCGGCCGCTGCCGGCGGACGATCCCATCCAGCGCTGCCCCGACATCGGCCAGGCGAAGAAGGTGCTCGACTGGCAGCCGACGGTCTCGCTCGAGACCGGGCTCGAGCGCACCATCGCCTATTTCGATCGGCTCTTGTCGGCGAATGCCGAGGCGGGCGCGGGCACGCCCTAGCGCCGGGCCTCGACCCCCTACCATGGGCGCGCGCGAGAGCCTATGGTGACGCCTCGCCCTGAGCCCGTCCCTTCTCCCACCGCAACGGGTCCGTCATGACCGAGAACCAGCTCTCACCCCAGCTCGACCCGCGCGCCCTCGCTGTCGCGCTTTCGAACCGGCTCCTGATCGACGGTGCCTTGACGCCGGCGCGCTCGGGAAAGCGCTTCGCCGTGGTCAATCCCGCGACCGGAATCGAGATCGCCCAAGCGGCCGAGGGCGAGGCCGCGGACGTCGACGCGGCGGTCGCGGCGGCGAAGCGCGCGCAGAAGGACTGGGCCGCGACCCCGGCGCGCGAGCGCGGCCGGCTCGTCGCCGAATGCGGCCGGCGCCTCGCGGGACATGCGGAGGAGCTCGGCCGGCTGCTCTCGCTCGAGACCGGCAAGGCGCTCCGCACCGAAAGCCGCGTCGAGGCGGGCGTGGTCGCCGACGTGTTCGCCTTCTATGGCGGCCTCGGCTCCGAGCTCAAGGGCGAGACGGTGCCGTTCCGCCCCGATACCTTGACGCTCACGCTGCGCGAGCCGCTCGGCGTCGTGGGTGCCATCATCCCGTGGAACGTGCCCTTGCTGCTGATGGCGCTCAAGATCGCGCCGGCCATGGTCGCGGGCAATGCCGTGGTGGTGAAGTCGGCCGAGGAAGCGCCGCTCGCGGCACTCCGCGCATGCCAGATCATGAGCCAGGTGCTGCCCGCGGGCGTGCTCAACATCCTTTCGGGCTTCGGGCCCGAATGCGGCGCCCCGCTCGTCGCCCATCCCGACGTCGCCAAGGTGACCTTCACCGGCTCGGTCGAGACCGGGAAGATCGTCTACCAGACGGCGGCCAAGAAACTCATCCCCGTGACCCTCGAGCTCGGCGGCAAGAGCCCGATGATCGTCATGGGCGACGCGGATCTCGAGCGCGCGGTCGCGGGCGCCGTGGTCGGCATGCGCTTCACGCGCCAAGGCCAGAGCTGCACCGCCGCCTCGCGCATCTTCGTCCACGAGTCGGTGCACGACCGCTTCGTCGATGCGCTCAAGGCCAAGGTCGACGCGCTCAAGATGGGCGATCCGCTCGACGAGGCGACCGACATCGGCACCATCGTCTCGCGCCAGCAGTTCGACAAGGTCAAGGGCTACATCGAGCTCGGCGAGGAGACGCCGGGGATGAAGGCGCTGCGTTGCTCGAAGATGCCGGCGGACCCGACGCTCGAGAACGGATTCTTCGTCCAGCCGGTGATCTTCACCGGGGCGTCGAACGACAGCCGGCTCGCGCGCGAGGAGATTTTCGGGCCCGTGACCTGCATCATCCGCTTCCGCGACTACGAGGACGCGATCCGCCAGGCGAACGACACCGAGTACGGGCTCGCGGCGACCATCTGGACGCGCGACCTCAAGACCGCGCTCGATGCCAGCAAGCGCCTCGAGGCGGGCTTCGTCCAGGTGAACCAGAACATGGTCGTGCAGGCGAATCTCTCCTATGGCGGCATCAAGAGCTCGGGCCTCGGCAAGGAAGCGAGCCTCGAGGCGATGCTCGAGCATTTCACGCACAAGAAGACGGTCATCGTCAGCATGGCCTGAGGGGCGCGCGGCGGCGCTTCGGATTCACGAGGCAAGGACATGCTGGCCTCGTCCAGGATCGCGCGCCGGCCGTCGTCTCTGGGCAAGGGCAAGCTGGCTCCCAAAGGCAATGGAGCGACATCGGTCAGGCCAGCGCTTGACATCGCGCAACGCGCGAGGGCGCGCCCATGAATTCCGTCAAGCACGCGGCCCGAATTAATTTCACGGCAAGGTTGCGGTAATTTCGTCCGGTCACATTTCCGTTTTAATCGCGCACGACCCAAGCAGCCTCGAGAAAGAAGCTGCGCACGACCATTCCGCTCGACCGAGGAGGCGGCGCGCGGACGATTCGACGCATGCCCGGGCATCCCTGCCCGCGCGGCGCTCGCCATCGCGGTCAACCGGAGAATTCGTCGCCGATGGCGCCGCCGACCGGCTGCGTCACCGATCGGGCATCCACCGGACGCCCGCGGCGCAGGCCCCGGCAACGGGGATCGAAGTCGGATTACCAGGTCAGACCAAACTGGGAGGCACAAGATGAAGACGAAGAAACCCAACGGCACTACCGCGCGCGCCTTCGATCTCAGCCGGCGCGATCTGTTCAAGGCCGGCCTCGGTCTCGCGGCCGGCGGCGCCGTGCTTTCGACGGGCGCCTTGAAGGCGCTCGCCGCGGAGCATCCGGCGCTCGGTACCTATCCCGCCGGCGTCGGCGCGAAGAGCGTGTTCGTCGGCGGCATCATGCCGCTCACCGGCCCCTATTCCGATTCGGGCTTCGACATGCGCCGCGGCTTCGAGCTCGCGGTCGAGCATCTCAACCACGGCAGCAAGATCGTCGAGGCCGTGCCCACCCTCAAGGGCAACGGCGTCCTCAAGCGCAAGATCGAGTTCGAGGTCGCGGACAGCGAGACCAAGCCCAATCCCTCGATCCAGGCCGCGACGCGCTTCATCCGCGACCGCAAGGCGATCATGCTCACGGGCGGCGTCAACAGCGCGGTTTCGATCGCGCTCGAGAAGCTCGGCCAGCGCGAGAAGGTCCTCTTCATGGTCGGCAACAGCGGCTCGAACGACACCACGGGCAAGGATTGCCAGCGCTACGGCTTCCGCTCCCAGCCCTCGGCCTACATGGCGTGCAAGGCCCTCGGGCCCGTGCTCGGCAAGGAGCTCGGGAAAAACAAGAAGGTGGGCTACCTCGTCCCCGACTACACCTACGGCCACAGCGTCTACGATTCGATGATCGAGTTCACCAAGCCGCTCGGCTGGACGGTCGCGAGCGAGCAGCTGGCACCCCTCGGCACGAGCGACTTCAGCTCCTATCTCCTCAACATCGCGAACAGCGGCGCCGACGTGTTCGTCAATATCGCGTTCGGCGCGGACGCGGTCGCGTCCACCAAGCAGGCCGAGCAGTTCAACATCATGAAGAAGATGACCTACGTGGTGCCGAACATCTCGCAGTTCCAGGCCAAGGAACTCACCGCCAAGGTCATGGCCGGGACCTACGGAACCCAGGCCTGGTGGTGGACCGAGGAGGACCATTACCCGCTCGCGAAATACTTCGTCGCGGACTTCCAGAAGAAGTACGGCTACATGCCGCGCTGGGGGGCGAGCGAGGTCTACGTCCAGATGATCGTCTGGGCCGATGCGGTCGAGCGCGCGCACACCTTCTATCCGCCCGACGTGATCAAGGCCCTCGAGTCCGGCCACAAGGTCGACACCATCTACGGCGAAGTCTGGTATCGCGAGGGCGACCACCAGATGGTGCGCCCGGTGCCGGTGGTGGTGGGGAAGAAGCCCGACGAGATGAAGAACAGCGAGGACTTCTTCAAGATCGTGTCGCTCGTGCCCGGCGAGAAGACCTTGCCGCCGCTCGCCGCGACCGGCTGCCACATGCAGGCCTACAGCTGAGGTGCTCTGAGCGCATCTCGTAGCGGAACGCGCGGGCCCCAAACCGTCCTCGGGCGGCTTGGGGCCCAAGCGCGCCCGGGCGGGATGCGTGCGCGATCCCCAGGCGAACCGCGTCCCGACCGCCTCGAACCCGAGCGACCGTCATGCCCACCTGGCCGCAATTCCTCTCCCAGGCCTTCAACGGCGTCGCCTTCGGCAGCCTCCTGGCGCTCATCAGCAGCGGCCTCACCATCATCCTCGGCACCCTCGGCGTGCTCAACTTCGCCCACGGCGCCATGTTCATGCTCGGCGCCTATATCGCCTTCGTGGTGCTTACCCATGTCCATTCCTACGTCGCCGCCGTGCTGCTCAGCGGGCTCGCGCTGCTCGTGGTCGGGGTCGCGACCGAGCGCGGGCTCATGCGCCTCTATTACGATCGCCCGCCCGAGGACCAGATCCTGGTCACCTTCGGGCTCGGCATCATGCTGGTCGAGGCGGTGCGTTACGGCTTCGGCGGGCTGAGCCAGCTCGTGCCGCTGCCCGATTGGGGCCGCGGCATCGTCGACCTGCACTACTTCTATTATCCCGCCTATCGCGTCGAGATCATCGGCATCGTGGCCGCGCTCCTGCTGCTGCTTTACGTTGTGCTCTATCGCACGCGCATCGGGCTCGTGGTGCGCGCGGGCATCGAGGATTCGCTCATGGTGGGCCTGCTCGGCATCCATGTGCGGCGTGTGTTCCTGCTCGTCTTCGCGATCGGCGCGGTCGCGGCCGGCGTCGCGGGCGCGATCTACGCCCCGCTCGCGGCCGTGATCCCGGACATGGGTGAGCCGTTCCTGGTCGAGTGCTTCGTCGTGATCGTGATCGGCGGGCTGGGCTCGTTCCCGGGCGCCGTCGTGGGCGGCATCGTGGTGGGCGAGATTCTGAGCCTCACGACGCTGTTCAACCCCGCCTACGCCCAGGCCGCGATCTATGCGGTCATGACGCTCGTGCTGGTGCTGCGCCCGCGCGGCCTGTTCGGCTCGGAGGGGCGCACATGAACGGCATGGCGCGGCGCCTCGCCCGCTGGTCGCCCGAGGCGCTGGTGGCGCTCGCGCTATTGACCCTGCCGTTTCTGTTCGACGCGGGGCTTGGCTCGGTCGATCTCCTCACGCGCATCCTCATTTGGGGCCTGATCGGCTTCGGCTTCGACCTCCTGTTCGGCTATACCGGCCTGCTGTCCTTCGGCCAGGCCGCGTTCTACGGCACCGGCGGCTTCGTCACCGCCTATCTCCTGACCGCGAACGTCATCGCGAACGTCTGGCTCGCGATTCTGCTCGGCGCGCTCGCGGGCGTCGTCTATAGCCTCGCGATCGGCTATCTTGCGCTGCGCCGCATCGGCATCTATTTCGCCATGATCACGCTCGCCTTCGGCGAGCTGTCCTATTTCCTCGAGAACTCGCCACTCGCGGCCTGGACCGGCGGCGAAAACGGCCTTCCCGGCGTGCCCGCGCCGAGCCTCGGCGGCCACGAGATCAGCGGCAGCTGGCCGCTCTACGCGCTGGTCGCGATCTTCTTTTTCGTGGGCTACGCGATCGCGCGCTTCATCGTGCTCTCGCCGGTCGGGACCGTGTTCACCGCGATCCGCGACAACGCGAAGCGCACCGAGGCGCTGGGCCACAACGTCCAGGCCTATAAGCTCACCGCCTTCGCCCTCGCCGCGATCTATGCCAGCGTCGCGGGCTCGCTCCTCGGGATTTTCCAGAGCTACATGCCGCCCGGCGCCTTCGGCCTCGACACCTCGGGCCAGCTCGTGATCCAGACCGTGATCGGCGGCGCGGGCACGCTTTTGGGGCCGACCGTCGGTGCCGCCATCTGGCTCTGCTTGCGCGACCTTTTCCAGCAAATCCCGGTCGTGGGCGACCTGTGGAAGTTCGCGCTCGGCCTTACCTTCGTCGTCCTGGTGACGCTGCTGCGGAAGGGCGTGTGCGGCGAGATCCTGCGTTGGTTGCCCGCGGCGAAGCGCCTCGCGCCGACGGAGACACCCGCCATCGTCGCGGCGGCCGCGCGCGCGCAGGCGGCGCTCGATACCGGCTTCGCGCCGGCCGAGGACGCGATCGTTGCGCGGACCGACGCCTCGCCCTTCGCCCTCGAGGCGCAAGGGGTGAGCAAATTCTACGGCGGCATCCACGCGGTCGAGAGCGTCTCGCTTGCCGTGCCCGAGGGGGCACTTCATGCCATCATCGGCCCCAACGGCGCGGGCAAGAGCACCTTCCTCCGGCTCCTCGCGGGCGAGGAGGCGCCGAGTTCCGGCCGCATCCGGCTCCACGGCGTCGACATGACCGGTGCGGGCGCCGGCAAGCTGTGCCAGGCCGGCCTCGGCAAGAGCTACCAGATCAACCAGCTCTTCCTGCGCCTCACCGTGCGCGAGAATCTGCGCGTGGGCGTGCTGGCAAAGCGCCAGGGGCGGCTCAAGCTCGACTTCTTCCGCGCGGCCGACAGCGTCGCCGCGGTCGAGACGCAGATCGCCGAGCTCCTCGCCGATCTCGGTCTCGAGGGCGAGGCGGACATGCCGGTCGCGACCCTCGCCTACGGGGCAAAGCGCCGGCTCGAGGTGGGCTTGGCGCTGGCGGCGCGCCCGACGGTGCTGCTGCTCGACGAGCCGCTCGCGGGCCTGAGCCCGTCCGAGCGGCGCGACATGCGCGAGCTCGTGCGCCGGCTCCACG
>Ga0335072_10005223_pt1 | contig 19138 bp, 11 predicted proteins | sample Lox_Sample_21_FD_206725 | JGI IMG/M metagenome (GOLD analysis project Ga0335072, IMG submission 206725) | Soil microbial communities from Loxahatchee National Wildlife Refuge, Florida, United States - Lox_Sample_2.1 | ecosystem: Environmental > Terrestrial > Soil > Wetlands | place: USA...
CGCCGCGATGGTGCGCGCACCGGCCGACAGGATCTCCCCGCCCTCGAGCAGAGGCCTGACCTGCGGGTGGTGCTTGAACTGTTGGAATGCCTCGAACGGCGTGAGCCGCGGATCCTCGTAGTCGAGCCCGACCACGAAGCCGACGTAGACCCGGTTCTTGTCCAGGTGATAGATGAAGCTGCCGCCGTAAGTGCGCGAGTCGAGGGGCCAGCCGAGCGTATGCTGGATGAGCCCGGGCTGCACCCGACCCTCCGGCAGCTGCCACAGCTCCTTCATCCCCAGGCCGTACGATTGCGGGCTCGAGCGCGCATCGAGGCCGAAGCGGCGAATGAGCTGCTTCGCGAGGCTTCCACGCGCACCTTCCGCGACGACGGTGGTGCGCGCACGCACCTCCGCGCCGGGGGTGTAGCTGGGGCCCGGTTTGCCGTCCTTCCCGAGCCCCATGTCGCCCAGCTGCACGCCGGCGATCACCCCGTCGGGCGTGAGCAAGGGAGCTGCCGCCGCGAAGCCAGGGAAGACGTCCACCCCGAGCGACTCCGCCTTCTGCGCCAGCCAGGGCGTCAGCAGCCCGAGGGAGACGATGAAATTGCCGCGATTGTGCAGCTGCGGCGGCAGCGGCAGCCGCAGGCTCCCCTTGCGGGTGAGCAGCCGGAATTCGTCCCGGACGGCTGGCACGCAGATCCCGGGTGGGGACTGGCGCCACTCCGGCGCGAGCGCATCGAGCGGCCCAGGCTCGATCACCGCCCCGGAGAGCGCCTGCGCGCCCACGGCGGCCGCCTTCTCCAGTACGCAGACATTCAGCTCGGCCTTCAGCTGCTTCAAGCGGATGGCGCACGAGAGCCCCGCCGGGCCGGCGCCCACGATGACGACGTCGTATTCCATGACGTCACGTTGGACGTTGCTTTGCTCTTCGGTTGGCGAGTTCATTACTGCGGCTGCATGCGCACGGCGCCGTCGAGGCGGACGGTCTCGCCGTTCAACATCGGGATCTCGAAGGCAGCGACGACCAGGCGCGCGAACTCTTCCGGCTTGCCGAGACGCTTGGGGAAGGGGATCTGGCTGGCGAGGGAGGCCTGCACCTCGGCGCTCATGGAATCCACCATGGGCGTGTGGAAGATGCCCGGGGCGATGGAGACGCAGCGGATGCCGAATCTTGCCAGCTCCCGCGCAATGGGCAGCGTCATGCCTGCGAGCCCGGCCTTGGTGGCGGCGTACGCCGCCTGGCCGATCTGACCCTCGAAGGCGGCCACGGAGGACGTATGCACCAGAAGACCCCGCTCGCCGTCCTCGCTCGGCGGGTTGTGCTGCATCAGCGCGGCAGCGGCCTTGTCGCAGAGAAAGGTACCGATCAGGTTGATGTGCACGACCTTGGTGAAGAAGTCTCCCGCCATCGGACCGTTCTTGCCGAGCACCCGGCCGGCGCCGATCACACCGGCGCAGTTGACCAGCAGATTGATACCGCCCATGTGCGTCTGCGCGGTCTCCATTGCCGAAGTGACCTCCGCCTCGGAAGTCACATCACAGCGCACGAATGCGGCGTTGTGGCCGAGATCGGCCGCAGCGGTGCGCCCCGGCCCGTCCTGAACGTCGACGATGACGGCCTTGCCGCCAAGCGAGACGAGATGGCGCGCGACGGCGTAGCCCAGCCCCGAAGCGCCGCCGGTGACGACGGCCCGGGCGTTTTCAATCTTCATAAAGTCACCTGACCCCTGAGAGTAACAACCCCGGCACACGGATGTGCCCCGCCGCTGCAGGTGGCGGAGCGCTGGGCCGGGCAGGAGCCCGGATCCAGTGCTTATACTAGCTCGACCGCGACCGCCACTGCCTCGCCCCCGCCGATGCAGAGGGACGCGATTCCCCGCCGGCCACCCCGGCGGCGCAAGCCGTGCAGCAGGGTCGTGAGGATACGCGCGCCGGTGGCCCCGATGGGATGGCCGAGCGCGCAGGCGCCGCCGCTGACGTTGACACGGGCATGATCGATGTCGATGTCGCGCATCGCGGCCATCGTGACTGCCGCGAATGCCTCGTTGATCTCGTAGAGATCGGCGTCGTGCGGCTTCCATCCGAGACGGGTGAGGACCTTGCGGATGGCGCCCACGGGAGCAGTCGTGAACCACTCCGGCTCCTGGGCGTGGCTCGCCTGGGCGAGAATGCGCGCCACCGGCCTCAGTCCGCGCGCCGCCGCCGCGTCGGCGCTTGCGATCACGAGCGCCGCAGCGCCATCCGAGATCGAGGAGGAGCTGGCGGCCGTCACGGTGCCGTCCTTGCCGAAGGCAGGCTTCAGGCTCGAGATACGGCTGATGTCGCAGGTGCCCGGCGTCTCGTCGCGCGCCACGACGGTCTCACCCTTCCTGCCCTTCACCGTGACGGGGGCGATCTCGGCGTCGAATTCCCCCGACTCCACCGCCCGCGTCGCGCGGCGCACCGACTCCGTCGCGAAGGCGTCCTGATCCTGCCGGCTGAAACCGTATTTGCCTGCCGTGGCATCGGCGAAGCAGCCCATGAGCTTGCCGTCGAACGGGCTCTGCAGGCCGTCGTAGAACATGTGATCGAGCACCTCGCCGTGGCCCATGCGATAGCCGCCGCGAGCCTTGGGCAGCAAATACGGCGCGTTGGTCATCGACTCGAGCCCGCCGGCGAGCACGAGGTCGGCATTGCCCGCACGGATCTGGTCGGCGGCCATCATCACCGCCTTCAGTCCCGAGCCACACATTTTGTTGATGGTGGTCGCGGGTGTGGCGAGCGGGATGCCGGCTGCTATCGCCGCCTGGCGGGCGGGCGCCTGGCCGAGCCCGGCCGGCAGCACGCACCCGAGGATGACTTCCTGCAGGTCGGCTGCGGCGATGCCGGCGGCCTGGATGGCGGCTTTGGCTGCCGCGGCCCCGAGCTGCGGCGCGGTTACCGGCGCGAAGACGCCCTGGAACGCGCCGATCGGGGTGCGCCGGGCCGAGAGGATGACGACTTCGGTTTGCGACATGTTGGATCCTCGTTGGAAATCTCGGTGCGGGGCCGCAGGCCGGTCTCGAACACCGCGATGAAGGCTTCGGCGATCTCGGCGCCGCTCATCGACTGGCTCTCCCGATACCAGTGGGCGATCCAGTTGAGGGCGCCGGCGAGGGCGAAGGCGGTCATCTTGGGATCGCAGGGGTGGATCGAGCCGTCCTGGACGCCTTCGCGCAGCAGCCGGCGGATCCCCTGATCGATCTCGGACTTCATTGCCTTGATGTGGGCGCTCATGTCGGGCGAGAGGTCTTGATCCTCCGCCCGCACCATGCACCAGCCGAACTCCGAGGCGACGGCCTCGCCGTAGCGGCGCAGCACCGCCCGCAGCCGTTCCGCGCCTGGCGCCGCGACGGAGCGCGCCTCGCGGCAGGCGGCGCGAATCCCCTCTATGCCGGCGACGAAGCACTCGAACAGGAGCTGTTCCTTGTTGCTGACATAGTAGTAGACGGTCGGCTTGGTCACCTCGAGCGCCGCGGCGATATCATCCAGCGAGGTGTTGTGATAGCCCTTGCGGTTGAAGGCGCGCGCGGCGGCGCGGATCACCGCGTCGCGCTTGACCTCGCGGTCGCGCAGCCGCTCGCGGCTGGCCCGCCAGGGCGAGCCGGTGTCTCTAAGCGAGGGCACTTAACGTGTCCTCGCTCCGGCGAGCGCCCGCACACGGACGTGCGGGCCGGGGGCCCTGCCGCCAGGGATGGCCATTGGCACGGCATCATTCGAGCGCGCTTTGGTTCGGTTGTTCGTCATCTCAGTCGGGATCGCGGGGTACGCCGGCCAGTATAGCCGACCGGCGCGGACCTCGTTGACCGCGGGACCGGCTCTGGACCATACTCGCCGGTAGCCATTCTACCGGCGCGTAAAGGTAAACTAGCCCCTCCGCCGCGAGCTTGCAAGCGAGCACTTCCCCATGGCACCCAAATCCAGCATCAGCGCCGAGGCCGCTCTTCCGCCGCAGACCGAGCCCGGGCACGTGGCGCCCCCGCTCCGATTCGTGTCCGCGGCCTCGCTTTTCGACGGGCACGACGCGGCGATCAACATGATCCGTCGCCTCCTGCAGGCTCACGGCGCCGAGGTCGTCCACCTCGGCCACAACCGCAGCGTCTCTGAGATCGTCAGGGCCGCGATCCAGGAGGACGCGGATGCGATCGCCGCAAGCTCATATCAGGGCGGTCACAACGAGTACTTCGCGTATATGGTGGACATGCTCCGCGAGCGCGGCTGCGAGCACATCCGCGTCATCGTGGGGGGCGGCGGGACGATCGCGCCGCACGAGATCGAGGCGTTGCAGCGCTACGGCGTAGAGCGCATCTATACGCCTGAGGACGGGCGAAAGCTCGGGCTTGACGGCATGGTGGGCGACGTATTTGCACGTGTGCGCTCTGCAGTGAAACCGACATACGAGGCTCGGCCCTCGCACACCCTTCGGGTTTCGGGGGGCGGGCTGCTCAACCCACGGGATCACGCGCAGATTGCCCGCGCAATCACGATGCTCGAGAACGACGCGACCGGGGGCTCCGATGCGGAGCAGCTCCGACGCGCGTTGGGCCGGTCGCGCACCCGCGTCCCCGTCATCGGCATCACCGGCAGCGGCGGCGCCGGCAAGTCGAGCCTCACCGACGAGCTGCTCGGGCGGCTGACGCGGCAGTTCCCCGACCGGCAGATCGCGGTGGTCGCCATGGACCCCACCCGCCGCCGAAGCGGCGGCGCGCTGCTCGGCGACCGCATACGCATGAACAGCCTGGCCTCGGAGGCCATCTTCATGCGCTCGCTGGCCACGCGGCGGCAGCACCTTGCGACTTCGGCGGTACTGAAGGAAGTCATCCAGCTCTACCAGGCCGCCGGGTTCGATCTCGTCATCGTCGAGACCGCGGGCACGGGGCAGGCGGATACCGAGATCGTGGATCTCGCGGACGTGTCGCTATACGTCATGACGGGCGAGTACGGCGCCGCGAGCCAGCTCGAGAAGATCGACATGCTGGACTACGCCGATCTGATCGCGCTCAACAAGAGCGACAAGCGCGGCGCGCAGGACAGTCTGCGGGATGTGCGCAAGCAGTGGCGTCGCAATCATGCTGCGCAGGCGCGACTGCCCGATGCCGACCTGCCCGTGTTCCCGACCATTGCGAGCCGCTTCAACGATCCCGGGGTCAACAGACTTTTCGCCGCGCTCTGTGCCAGCCTGGCCGCCAAAGGCATCGGTGCCGCGACCTGGCCGGTTTCGGATCCCGGCCCCGTGGAGCTGGCGCAGCGCGACCCGTTGATCCCGGGCGCGCGGGTGCGTTATCTGGCGGAGATCGCGCAGAGCGGCCGTGGCGCCCGCGAAACGACGGAGCGCCAGGCAGCCGCGGCGGCCCGCGCATTCGGCCTCTATCAGTCGTTGCGGGCGCTCGAGGATGCTCCGCTTCCCGCGGCGCTCGACCGTTACGGCGAGGAGGCGCTGACCGACCCGGCCGCCGATGCGACACGGCGGCAGCTGCGAGCCGGCTACAATCGGGCGCTGGATGAGATCGGGGTCGAGGGACTCAACGAGCTCAAGGCCTGGCCGGCCCGGGTGCGGGCGGCCACGGAGGAGACCTACTCCTACAAGGTCCGCAACCGGGAAGTGACGGGAGAGAACTACACCGCGACGCTGTCGCACCAGCGGGTTCCCAAGATCGCCGTGCCGCGCTTCGCCGACTGGGGCGAGCAGTTGCGCTTCATCGGCACGGAGAACCTGCCCGGCTTCTATCCCTACACCGGTGGCGTCTATCCCTACCGCCGCGAGGAAGAGGACCCGACGCGGATGTTCGCCGGCGAGGGCGCGCCGGAGCGCACCAACCGCCGCTTCCATTACCTCGCGCGGGGTGGCAACGCCGTCCGACTCTCCACCGCGTTCGATTCGACGACGCTTTACGGGGAGGATCCTGACACACGGCCGGACATCTACGGACGCACGGGCAATTCCGGCGTGTCGGTGGCGACGCTCGATGACATGAAGAAGCTCTACTCGGGCTTCGACCTGACGCTGCCTTCGACCTCGGTGTCGATGACCATCAACGGCCCCGCGCCCATGATTCTCGCGATGTTCATGAACACCGCGATCGATCAGCGGGTCGAGCACTACCTGCGGGGCGAGGGACGCTGGAGCGAGGCGGAGCGGCGTATCGTCGAGCTGCACCGCGAGGCGAGTGAGCGCGGTACCGCGCCGCCCCGCTACAAGGGTGAGCGGCCGGTGGGTCATGACGGCTCGGGGCTCGCGCTGCTCGGCATCACCGGCGATCAGCTGGTGGAACGCGAAGTCTACGAGCGCATCAAGGCGCAGACGCTGCAGGCGGTGCGCGGCACCGTCCAGGCGGACATCCTCAAGGAGGATCAGGCGCAGAACACCTGCATCTTCTCGACTGAATTTGCGCTTCGAATGATGGGCGACGTGCAGCAGTACTTCATCGACCGGCGGGTGCGCAATTTCTACTCGGTGTCGGTTTCGGGCTATCACATCGCCGAGGCGGGTGCCAATCCCATCTCCCAGCTCGCCTTCACCCTCGCCAACGGCTTCACCATCGTCGAGTACTATCTCGCCCGCGGGATGGCGGTCGATGACTTCGCGCCCAACCTGTCGTTCTTCTTCTCCAACGGCATGGATCCGGAATACGCCGTCATCGGCAGGGTCGCGCGCCGCATCTGGGCGCGCGCCATGCGCGATCTCTATCGGGGCGGGCCCCGCAGCCAGATGCTGAAGTACCACGTGCAGACCTCCGGCCGCAGCCTGCATGCGCGCGAGATCTCATTCAACGACATCCGCACGACCCTGCAGGCGCTGTACGCGCTGTTCGACAACTGCAACAGCCTCCATACCAACGCCTACGACGAGGCGCTGACGACCCCCACGGAGGAGAGCGTGCGCCGGGCAGTCGCGATTCAGCTGATCATCAATCGCGAGCTGGGGCTCAACAAGACCCAGAACCCCTGGCAGGGGTCGTTCGCGCTCGAATATCTGACCGACCTCGTCGAGGAGGCGGTGTACCGGGAGTTCGAGGCCATCTCCGAGCGCGGCGGCGTGCTCGGGGCCATGGAGAGCATGTATCAGCGGGGCAAGATCCAGGAGGAGTCGCTCTACTACGAGACGAAGAAGCACGACGGCAGCCTGCCCATCGTCGGAGTCAACACCTTTCTCTCCAGGTCGGATGGGGCCGAGGAGCACGCGGGCGCGGCGCTCATCCGCTCCACGGAAGAGGAGAAGCAGGATCAGGTGACTGCAGTGCGCGCTTTCCAGGTGCGCAACGCCGCCCAGGCGCCGGCGGCCCTCGAGCGGCTCAAGCTGGCCGCGTGCGCCGGCGGTAACGTGTTCGCGGAGCTCATGGAGTCCGTCAAGACCTGCTCGCTCGGGCAGATCTCGCATGCTCTGTATGAGGTGGGAGGGCGGTATCGCCGGAACATGTGAGGTCCGGCTCCCCGAGCGCGAGCAGGATCGCCTGGCGCGCGCGGTCCCTCAGCGCAGCGGGTGAGGCCGCTCCCGGCTCCGGCTCGGCATGGATGGGCGGCAGGATCTCGACCTCGATCCGGCCGGGGCGCGGCAGGTTACCGTTGGGCGGCAACGCGGCGCGCGTGCCGCGCACCACCGCCGGGATGACGGGACAGCCGGCGCGCGCGGCGGTGACGAAGGCGCCGGTATGGAACTTCAGCAGGCCCGGGGAGCGGGTGAAAGTGCCCTCGGGAAAGAATACGAGCGAGTGGCCGCTCGCCGCGTTGCGCAGCACCCGCCGGGCATCCGCCGCGCTGCGGTTGCGGTCGAACCGCTCCACGAACTCCGAGCCGATGCGCCGCAGGAACAGACCCGCGAGCGGCACGGCCGACATCTCCCGCTTGATGACGAAGCTGAAGCGGCCGGGGAGGGCGGCCGTGAATACCAGTCCGTCCAGATAGCTCGCGTGGTTGGACACCACGATGCATTGGCCCGGCGCGAGCCGCTCCATCCCGCGCACTGTGAGCGGCATGCCGGCCAGCCACAGAAAGCCGCGCGCGACGGCGCGCGCCGCCGCCCGGCGGCGGTATACCCCCGGCAGAATCAACGTCGTGGCGAGCAAGGCGAGTCCCAGAATGAGGAAGGTGATCGCCGCGTAGAGCACGTACGCGATCCGCACGGGCGCCCAGACGAGCGCCCGCAAATGTGATCGGCTTCTCTTTATGTTAATGCTCGGACTCAGATGTGAAGGTCGTCACGTCGGTGACTCGGCCGCGCTCACCATACTGCGGCCGCTACCTTGACCGCGACCTACGGGCCGAGACGGGAATTGTCGAACCATTCTGCCGCAATTGCCATGAGCGCTCACGCTGACTCCACGGACCCGGCGGTCGCTCGCTTTCTCGATGCCGTATGGTTGGAGCGCGGCCTGTCGGCCAACACTCTGGCCGCATACCGTGCCGACCTCACCGCGCTCGCGCGCTGGCTGGCGGAACGCAAGGTGCCGATGGACAAAACCACGCGTGCCGACCTGCAGGACTTCATCGCCTGGCGGGTGCACGAAGGCGCGCGACCCCGGTCGACCGCGCGGCAGCTCTCGAGCTTCCGCCGCTTCTTCCGCTATCTGGTGCGCGAGGGCGGCATTCGCGAAGACCCGACCGCGCAGATCGCCATGCCGAAGATCGGGCGCTCGCTGCCGAAGTCCCTCACGGAGGAGGAGGTCGAGGCCCTGCTCGGCGCGCCGGTGGTAACCGATCCGCTCGGCAATCGTGACCGCACCATGCTCGAGGTGCTCTATGCCACGGGACTGCGTGTCTCGGAGCTGGTGAACCTGCGACACGGCCAGGTCAACCTCAATCAGGGCGTGATCCGCATTCTCGGCAAGGGCAACCGCGAGCGGCTGATCCCGCTCGGCGAGGAAGCGGTGCGCTGGCTGATGGACTTCGAGCACGGGCCGCGCGGGGAGATCCTGCTCGAGCGGCAGACCGATTTTCTCTTTCCGACCCGGCGCGGCGATCGTATGACCCGCCAGGCGTTCTGGCACATCATCAAGCGCTATGCGCGCAAGGCGGGCGTCTCCAAGGAGCTCTCGCCGCACACGCTGCGCCACGCCTTCGCGACGCACCTACTCAATCACGGGGCGGACCTGCGCGTGGTCCAGATGCTGCTGGGACACAGCGATCTGTCGACCACCCAGATATACACGCACGTCGCGCGCGAGCGGATGAAAGAGCTGCACTCGCAGCATCATCCGCGCGGGTAGGTACTACTTCTCCAGCACCTTCAGCTTGTCCGGCTTGCCGTCCCACTCCTTGGCATCGGCCGGCGCTTCCTTCTTTTCCGTGATCACGGGCCATTGCTTGGCGAGCTCTGCATTGAGCTTCTTGAACTGCTCCTGACCGGGCGGCAGTTCCTCCTCGGAGAAGATGGCTTCGGCGGGACATTCCGGCTCGCACAGGGTGCAGTCGATGCACTCATCCGGGTCGATGGCGAGGAAATTCGGTCCCTCGTGAAAGCAGTCCACGGGGCAGACTTCCACGCAGTCCATGTACTTGCACTTGATGCAGTTTTCGGTAACGACGAAGGTCATGAGTGTGTGCACCGCGCGCCTGCTGGCGCGCCGAGAAAAGACGTATCTTGCCACGCGCGCCGGGGCGGCCGCAAAGTCGCAGCGGGCCGGGGGCCCTGCCGCCAAGGACGGCCAGCGGCAAGGCCTTTCACCTTACCTCACTGTCTGAGTCGGCGGTCGAGCGACGCGAAATGATGCGGCTCGACGCCGGTGGCGCGATCCTCCAGGTAGCGCCGCAGGCTGAACTCCGTGCTCGGGAAGGCGAGCTGCGGCCAGGGAATCTCCTCCGGGCGGACCAGCTGCACCTCCAGGCTTTCCGGCCCGGCGCCGAACTCCGCCCGTGGCAGCTTCGCACGGAAGAACACGTGCACCTGCTGCGCGTGCAGCACGTGCACGATGGCGAGCAGGGAGCCGACCTCGACGTCGGCCAAGGCCTCCTCGCGTGACTCTCGTGCCGCCGCCTGCTGCAGAGTCTCCCCGTTTTCCATGAAGCCGGCCGGCACGGTCCAATAGCCGCGGCGCGGCTCGATCGCGCGGCTGCAGAGAAGAATGCGGCCGTCGTGCTCAGGGACGCAGCCGACGACGAGCCGCGGGTTCTGATAGTGGATGGTGCCGCAGGCATCGCAGACGTGCCGGGCGAGGTGATCGCCCGGCGGCACGCGAAACTCGAGGCTGGCGCCGCACTGGGTACAGAAATTCATGGTGTGCGGAGGAGGATACGAGCCGGCTCGAGAATTGTCATGCGCTGCGCGCCGGGGAGAAGGCGGTACTACCTCAGGCGCAGGGCGCGGCGCACGGCGGTCGAGGCGGTCTGGTAGCTCTCCAGGTCGATGCGCACCAGGTCGCGCCCTTGGTTCTTGGCCTCGTAGAGGGCGGCATCGGCGCGGGCGATGATCTCATCGAGCGAGCGCGCGCCCTCCGCGGTGGTGGCGAGTCCGGCGCTGAAGGTGACACGGGCAGGATCGCCCGCGGTCGACGATGGCACTTGAATTGCCAGGGCCAGCGCGCGCAAACGCTCGATGCTGGCAAGCGCGGCATCGAGCGTCGTGTCGGGCAGGATCAGCAGGAATTCCTCGCCGCCCCAGCGCCCGAGAATGTCCCCGGCGCGCAGCGACCCGCGGCTGACACGCGCGAACTCCTTGAGCACGTGGTCGCCGCCCGCATGACCGCAGCGGTCGTTGATGCCCTTGAAGTGATCGAGATCGATGATCGCCACCGTGAGCGGCTGGTGCTGCGCGGCCGCGGCTTCCAGCGCCGCCGTTGCCAGCTTCACGGTGTGCCCGCGGTTCGGCATCCCGGTGAGATTGTCTTCGCTGGCGAGGCGCATGAGCTCGCGGCGATGGCGCAGGTATGTAATGAGAATGTAGGAGAGCAGGGTGATCACGAGCACGCCCGCCGTGTCAGCCGCGGCCACCCAGCGCAGCGTCTCCGTCTGGCGTGTGGCGCGCTGGCGGGTCAGCTCCAGCTGATGCTGCAGGATGGCATTACGCGCGACTTCCTGCTCGGCCAGGAAGCGCTCCTTGACGGTTTCCTGCAGCCGCGCGCTGCGCATGAGATTTTCCGCACGGTAGCGCCGGAGATATTCCTCCAGATCGGGATACGCCCTGCGGTAATCGCGCAGCGCAGCGTAGGCTTGCGCGCGCGTTCGGTACGCAATGCCCACTGTGCTGGGGTCCATGTCTGTCCCGTTGTGGTCGAGCACATGGTTCAGGATGCCGAGAGCCTGCCGCGCATGACCGCTCTGCAGCTCGATTTCGGCCAGGTGCTCTTGTGTCTCCTTCAACACGTACAGGGACCTGCTGGCGGCGAATACCGCCGCGGCGTTGCTGCAGCGCGCGCGCGCCGCCTGATATTGATTCAGCTCGATGAGCGCCTGGCAGACCTGCATATCGTCCCAGGCGATACCCTGGTGGTCCCCGAGCGAGACGCTGATGCTCCGCGCCCGCTCGAAGACGTCGATCGCGGCACGGAATTCGCGCGTCTTGTTGAGGACCTCTCCCTCCAGGTAGTAGGACACCGAGAGATCGAGCGAATCGCCTTGCGCGGTGTCCCAGGCGATCTTCTCGCGCACGAGCATCAGCGCCTCGTCGTAATCGCCGACGCTCTGCAACGCCGAGGACAGCTCGATTGCGGCATCCGCATGCGCCTCGGCTCGCGCCGGCGTCTCGGAATCCCGGTAGGCGACGGTGTCGGTCCGGGTGGCGAGGGCATATTGGCCCGCCCGGCGCTCGAGGGCGCCGAGCGCGATCTCGAGACAGACGCCGGACAGGGAGTCTCGAGGCTGCTGCGCACGCGCCTTCTCGATGATTCCGAGAGTGTCGTGAACCTCGGCTTGGGTGCGAACGTTGTAAGCCTCGGTGTAGAGCAGCTCGAGGCGCAAGGGGTCCGTCGGCCCGCTCACGAGCGCAAGTCCCCGGGCCGCCGTAGCAAGCGCGTCGTCATCCAGCTCGAGAATCGAGTACGCATCCGCCTGCACGGCGTAAAGCGCGGCGAGCTGCCTCGAGTCCGCCGGCGGGCTCGCCCGCTCGAGTGCTGACAGGCGCACCGAGGCCGCGGCGAGGGCCTGGGTCGCGTTCCTGTCGACCAGGGGATCGAGGACGCTGTATGCGGGGTCGGTGACCTGGAAGCACTCGGCCCGGGCGGTGATCGGGCTCGCAGCGCACAGCGCGAGGGCGAGCAAGACGGCCCGCCCAAAGGCTGCCGCCGCTCCGCCTGGTCGTCCGGGGCTGAATACGAGCCTGCGCATGAAGAGCACAAACTTACGTGCTTGCGCCATCGGGGGCGTCATCGGACTTCACGCTTCCGTCGCATGCGCGGGCCGCTGGGGCGCGCTCGAGGCGCTTCCTGCCGCAACCGCGAGCTGGGTCCCGGACTCGATCGGACCGCTCCGGCTACTCTTGGGCCGCGATAAAGGCGCCCGGCCCGCTGTTCACACCGTTTTTTACGTAATCCGGGGAGCGATCCCATTTCCGCCAAGCGTTCCAACGCACCCCTGCGCGCCAAGGCGGCGGCCGTCGATGCGCCGCCGCAGGCCCCCGACGTGTTGGTCGAAGCGCTGCCGGACCTCGCGCTGCTCGTCAGCCGGGACGGCATGGTCGTCGCCCACGGGGGCGGTCGCGATACGGCCGGCTTGACGCGGTTCGCGCAAGAGGACGGCAAGCTGCTGGAAGCCTCCTGGCCCGCGCCCGTCGCCGCATTGCTCAGGCAACTGACGCGCAAATCGATATCCCAGCGCATGACTGTCGAGGCTCGCTTCGCCAGCGGCGGTAGCGAATACACGGTCCAGGTCTCCCCCCGGGGGCCCGATCGCGCGGTTTGTGTCATCCGGGCCGCCGGCGCCCCCCTGGTGGACGATTCATCGGACAGCGGCGTGCGCCCCGCGCCCAGGCTCGATCGGCGTGGATTCCTGCAACGGTTCAAGGAATCGCTGTCGTGGGCCGCCCTGCGCGAGACACCTCTCGCGCTCGCCGTCATCCACATAGACGGGATCACTGACATCGCGCAGGTGCTCGCCTCCCAGGTATCCGAGCAGGTGATGAGCACCGCAATCCGCAGGCTTCCGGCCCCGCCGGATGCGTCCGGATCTTCCGGAGCGACCCCGCAGTGGTACCTCGGGCAGCTGAGTGAAGGGCTGCTCGCCATCGTGATCGAAAGTGCCGACCGGGACGCGATCGAGGCGTGTGTCGCGCAGGTGTGCGCCAGCCTGCACGAGCCTGTTCGCACGGGTGACGCCGAATTCCATCTGACTCCGCATGCCGGCGTCGCGATTCTCGGGCAGGACGCCGCGACACCCAAACTCCTGCTGGAGCAGGCTCGCAGCGCGGCGATGGAGGCGCGCCGATCGGGGTCCGCGCACGGGGTTCGGTTCTTCACCGATACCATGAAGCTGCGCACCCTCGCGCGCATCGATCTGACCCGCGAGCTGCGTAACGCGATCGCCAACGGCGATATCCGCCTGCGTTATACCGGTCGCCACGACCTGAAGAGCGGGCGCCTCGTCACATGCGTCGGCTACCTACGTTGGCGCCATCCGTTGCGCGGCGAGATCCGTCCGGCGGAATTCCTGCGCCTCGCCGCGGCTACGGGACTCGCGGCCTCGCTGTCCCGGGCGGTCCTGGCGCATCTGCGCAGGGACTTTGCCGTGCTCGCCGCGCGCTGCGAATCGGAGGTCGGCATCTCTTTCGGCGCCCTGCGGCATCACGTTCTGCACGAGGAGTTCCTGAACGACGTATCCCAGCTCGTCAGCGACGGTGGCATACCCGCGGAACGCCTCGAGCTCAGAATCGCCGAGAAGGTCTTCATCACACGCGAGCAGTCGCAGGCCGAAGCTCTGAAGCGCGTCGGCGTCCGATTGGTCGTCGACGAGGTGGCTCGCGGCATCGGATCGCTCGACTCGCTCGCGCGGGCCCCGATCTGGGGTCTGCAGCTCGATCGCGCCTGGGTGGCAGCGCTGCGCACCGACCCGGTGGCCGGCAAGGTCTGCCGGGCCGGCATCGAGATGGCGGCCGCCCTGGGGCTCGTCCCCATCGCGACCGGGGTCGACGACGCCGACACGCGGGATGCGCTGTTGGAGCTTGGCTGCTCCTACGGCAGCGGTGATCTCTATCAGCAGGACGGATTGGACATAACCGACGCGGCGCCCTCCAGGGCGGCGCGAGCCGAGTAATGAGTTGAATCGGGGGTCTTGGCCGCGCAATTTGACGGGTCATTATGTGACCGACTTCACACGGACGGCCCGGGTCGCTGCGGCCGGCTCGACTGCGACCGGCGTCACATCCACCCAGAATGCGCCTCACACAACAAACGCCTCAGAGCATCCCGATGCGCACTCTCAACTCCGTCCGGACCCTGATCCTGGCCCTGGCGCTCGCCGCCGCGGCGCCGGTGGCCAACGCCGCAGCGAGGCTGTACATCGTGCAAGCGCCGACCACGGTCGCGGCCCGCGCGAGCGTGCTGCGGGTGCATGGCAAGCTCGAGCGCGACCTTGCGATCATCCACGCGGTCACGGCAGAGCTCGATTCGCAGCAGGTGGCACGTCTGCGCGCCACCTCCGGCGTGCGTCTCTTCGAGGATCGAAGGGTTGCCGCACGCGGGCTGCTTTCCGGCCTCACACAGACTTTGAGCACCACCACGAACTCCGTCAATCAGACGCTCGCCACGAATCCGCTGGTGTCGACGGTCACGAGTACGGCACTGCCGCTCGTCACCACCGTCACCGGGAATGCAGTCACGAGCACCGTGACGGCCCCGCTGGTGTCGGCGCTGAGCAGCGCCACGTCCACTCAGGACGGGCAGGGCGTTGCCGCGCTCACCCTGACGTACGAGACGAACTATCCGATGCTGGTCAGCGCGAATACGCTGCAGCAGGCGGGAGTCACGGGCAAGGGCATCACCATCGCCGTACTCGACTCGGGGTTGTGGCAGGACATCACCCAGAACTATGGCTCGCGCATCGAGGCCACGATTGACGTCACCAATGGCGGCTCGGGTCCCGTCACCGGCGATCCGTACGGTCACGGCACCCACGTCACCTCCATCGCCGCCGGTGGCGCGCAGAACATCGCCGGGGAGTACCTCAGCATCGCACCGCAGGCGAATCTCGTCATCGTGCGCGCCCTCGACGGCTACGGCGGCGGCAGCTATTCGGACATCATTGCCGGCATCAACTGGATCGTCGCCAATCGCCAGAAATACAACATCCGTGTCCTCAACCTGTCGATCGGCGCCACCCCGGAGTCATACTACTGGAACGATCCGCTCGACCAGGCCGTGATGGCTGCCTGGCAGGCGGGCATCGTCGTGGTCGTGGCTGCGGGCAACGATGGGCCGAGCCCCATGACGGTCGACGTGCCCGGCAACGTGCCCTACGTCATCACGGTCGGCGCGCTCACGGACAACTACCAGCCCTACAACACCAGCGACTGGCGGCTGGCCTCGTTCTCTTCCACGGGTCCGACCTACGAGGGCTTCGTCAAGCCTGAGGTGGTCGCTCCCGGCGGCCACATCGTCGCCTCGATGGCGAGCGGCAGCTATCTCGCGAACATCGATCCGAACTCGATGAACATCGTCGAGCAGATGTTCACCATGTCAGGCACCTCGATGTCCGCGGCGGTGACCTCGGGTGTCGTTGCACTGATGCTGCAGGAAGACCCGGCGCTGACTCCGGATAACGTCAAATGCCGCCTGATGGACTCGGCGCGGCCCGCCGTGACTTCCTCCGGCACGCTCGCCTACAGCGTGTTCCAGCAGGGCGCGGGCCTCATCAACGCCGTCTCGGCGGTCAACAGCTCCGCGGTCGACTGCGCCAACATAGGGCTCAACATCAGCGCTGACCTCGCCGGCACGGAGCACTTCGGCGGCCCGGCCAACCAGGCCGCCGACGGCAGCTACTACATCATGAACATGCAGTCGTCGACGCCGGACACTCCCGAGTCCGGAGACGGACTGACCTGGTCGAGCGCCTACCCGGGAACCCAGGGGTACGCCTGGAGCGAGGGATATCCCTGGAGCCAGGGGTTCGCCTGGACCCAGGCCTACGTCTGGTCGAATAACTTCGCCTGGGCGCGGAACTTCGCCTGGGCCCGCAACTTCGCCTGGGCCCGGCAGGTTCCCTGGTGGAACACTTCGACGCCTCCCGCACCGACTGCGCCCGCGCCGGTCGTGCCGTGGGTGCCCAACCAATAGCGGGAGGAATCGCGCCGTGAGCATGCCGTGAGGAGGATTGCACGCGCCGGCGCTTGGAGGCGGCGGATCATCGGCCCGGGACTACTCCTGATCGCGGCGGCCTCAGTGGCCGCCGCAGCCGATTCTCCGCCCCTCATTCTCACGCACTTGACGACGGCCGACGGTCTGCCGCAGGGCACCGTTCACACCGTCCTGCAGGACTCGCGGGGGTTCATGTGGTTCGGGACCGAGGACGGCCTCGTCCGCTATGACGGTCAGGATCTCGTCCGCTACGGGTATTCGCCGGGCAGAAACCGCGGCCTGCCCGGCAACTTCATCAGAGAGGTCGTCGAAGGGCCTGACCACAATCTCTGGATCGCGATGAATGGCGGTGTCGCCCGTTGGAACCGTGCACGGGACGATTTCACGGTTTACCGCCACGATCCGCGCGACCCGAGCTCCCTGGCGAGCGATGATGTGAACGCCCTGTCGCTCGATGCGCAGGGACGGATCTGGATCGGGACGGCCGACGCCGGCCTGGACCTGCTCGATCCTCGAGCCGGGCGATTCGAGCATCTGCGGCACGAGGCGGCGAGCCCCGGCTCGCTCGCGAGCAATCAAGTGACCACCCTCACCCGCGATCGCGCCGGCGATCTCTGGGTCGGCACCGACGCGGGACTCGATGAGCTCGCGCCCGGCCAGCATGCCTTCCGTCATTTCCGCTCAGTGCCCGCGGATCCGCGCACGCTGAGCGGCGCCTTTGTCACGCAGGTGCTCGAGGACCGCAGCGGCTCCCTCTGGGTCGGCACTCGCGATGGCGGACTCGACCGGATGGATGGCAACGGACGAGTGCTGCAGGTCTTCCGGCACGATCCGCGGGATCCGCGCTCGCTCGCGAGCAATGAGGTGCACGCTCTTCTCGAGGACCGGGAAGGGCATTTCTGGGTAGGGACCACGGCGGGGCTCGACCTGCTCGATCGCGCTTCGGGAGCGATCGTCCACTATCGCTACGACCAGGAGGATCCCCATTCCCTGCGCGACTCGTGGATCAGGTGTCTCTACGAGGACCGTTCCGGGTTGGTATGGATCGGCACCGAGACGGGCGGCGTCGACCGCTGGGATCCGCGCAGCGCGGAGCTCGGCGCCCGCCGGCCCGATTGGGTCGGGAGCCGATATGTCACCGCCTTTGCCGATGCCCCCGACAATCGTGTCTGGATCGCTTTGATGGGAGGCGGGCTGGTCCAATACGACCCGGATACCGGCCGCGAGAGCGACCTCGCGGCGGTCACCGGCAGGCGGATCGATCTCGACAGTGGCCGGGTGATGACACTGCGCGAAGATCGCCGCGGCGTACTCTGGATTGGAACGATGGACCGCGGCATCGCGACGCTCGACCGCCACGGTAAGCTCGGATGGATTCCCGTCAAGCCCGGCGACCCGCACAGCCTGAGCGCCGGGGGAATCATGACGATCCTCGAGGCCCGCAGCGGCGAAATGTGGGTCGGCACCTATGGGGGCGGCGCGAACATCGTCGATCCGGCGACGGGACTGGTGCGCCAGCTCCCCCACGGATCAGCGCCGGGCGCTGTCAGCGCGGACGCGGTCACCGCCTTCGCGGAGGATTCGCGCGGCGATCTGTGGATCGGCACGGACGGCGGCGGTCTCGATCTCGCCCGCTCGGACGGCACGGTCATCAAAGTCTTTCGTCACGATCCGCGTGATCCGTCGAGCCTCCCCTCGGACACCATTTACGCCCTCGCGGTCGATGCGCGCGATCGAGTGTGGATCGGAACCAACGGCGGCGGCCTCGCGCTCGGCACGCGCGGCGCCTCGGCGCCGCAGAAGGTTGCCTTCCGCACCTTCTCTCTCGACAAAGGACTCTCCAGCGACACCATCAACGGCCTGCTGGTCGGTGCGGACGGCAACATCTGGATCAGCGGCAATGCCGGCCTGATGCGCCTGGATCCAACCAACGACGCCGTGAAGACCTTCCACGTGGAAGACGGAGCCATGGGGGAGGAATTCACCACCGGCGCCTACTTCCGCCTGCGCGACGGCCGGCTCGCCTTCGGCGGCCCCGGCGGGTTCAATATCTTCGATCCCGCGCGTCTCACCGAGAGGTCGAAGCCGCCGCGCCTCGCGCTCACGGGAGTGGAGATCCTCGGTGCGCCGGCGCCCGGGGCGACGCCGTACTGGCTGCGCCGCCGCATCCCGCTCGATTACCGTGACAACATCGTATCGCTCGATGTCAGCGTGCTCGATTTCACCTCCCCCAAGCACAACCACATCGCTTACCGGATGGCGGGCCTGACCGATCACTGGATCGATCTCGGCGCCCAGCATCGCATCACACTGACCAATCTCGAGTCCGGGAATCACGTCCTCGAGGTTCGCGGCAGCAACTCGGACTCGGTGTGGAGCGCGCCGCTGAAGATCACGCTGCACCGGGACCCGGCGCCGTGGGAGTCGGCTTGGGCCTACGCGCTCTATGCTCTCCTCGCCCTCGGCCTGATCGCGCATCGGCTGCGCAAGCTGCACCTCGAGCGCAAACATCAGGCGCGCGAGCGTGAGCGCCTCGAGGCGGAAGTCGCGGCGCGTACACATGAGCTCTCCGAGAGCAACCGCCAGCTCGCGGACGCCGCGCGCGCGAAGAGCGACTTTCTCAACCGGATGAGCCACGAGCTGCGCACGCCGATGAATGGCGTCGTCGGCATGACGGAGCTGCTGGCACGCACACCGCAGTCGGCCACGCAGGCTCGCCTCACACAGACGATCCGCTCCTCCGCGCAAGTGCTGTTGCGGATCGTAAACGACCTGCTCGATCTCTCGCGCGCGCAGGCGGGCAAGGTCGCGCTGGAAGCCCTCCCCATCGATCTCGATCGCATTCTGGACGAGTGCGCCAGCCTCTTCAGCGGCACCACTCAGGCCAAGGGCATCCGGCTCAAGGTGCGGCCGCCGGCACCGGA
>Ga0335072_10005224_pt1 | contig 19131 bp, 18 predicted proteins | sample Lox_Sample_21_FD_206725 | JGI IMG/M metagenome (GOLD analysis project Ga0335072, IMG submission 206725) | Soil microbial communities from Loxahatchee National Wildlife Refuge, Florida, United States - Lox_Sample_2.1 | ecosystem: Environmental > Terrestrial > Soil > Wetlands | place: USA...
CACGCCATCGGTCACCACCTGGCCAGAATAGGTCGCCACCTCAAAACTGTTTTTCTGTATGTATGCCGGATCCTTCACGATCTTCGGGATAACCTCCCCGCGCAAAATACTCGGCGGCACATTCCAGTACGGCCAAAACACCACGTACTTCATGTCCTCTTCCAGCAGCGGCGTTTGCGTGCGCATCGCCCGCCCTACCACTACGCGCATCACCAACGCCGGTTTGCCGGGTGAGTCATACGCGCGTAGCACAAATTCCGGAATATTCACGATAATGGGCGGCTGCGCGAAGTTGTCCGGAATCCACCGCCAGCGTTCCAGGGTAAGCCGCAAAGACTCCACGCGGTCGCTGATCGGCCGGTTCAGCTCCGTAATCGTTTGCGGTCCGAGCTTGCCGGCTGCTTCCAAGCCATGGCGAGTTTGGAAATGCTTCACACCGTCAACAACTTCTGCGGTGTAAGCCTGCGAGCCCTCGGGGACAGTTACAGAGGCAGGCAAATCGCTCAAGAACTGCAGCCTGCGCACCAGTTTTCCAACCGCTTCATAGGACTGCCCCGGAAGTATGGGCTTGCTCACCTGCGGCAGAGGATCGGGCACCTCATTCTTGGCCATCAGCAGATACTTCTGCAACGCGGCCAGCGTGCGTTGATACCCCGGATACGGAGGCTCGATCGACGCCACCACTTGTTTCACGTCTGGCGCGCTCACTACATTCTTCCAAAGAAACTCTCCGGGATTGTGCTTTTCGCGATCGGGATCAAAGTCCTTGTGCAGCACCTTCGGATCGACCTTGCCCAAGTGCAGGTCCGAGCCGTAGCGAATCGCCGAAACCGTCAAGGCCACATCGAATTTCACCAACTCATCTTCCGTGGCCGCACTAGGACCCTGCAAAACCTTCAGTCGATCGGGCCACCGTTCGCCGTCATAGTCTTTGGGATCCAGTCCCTTCGCATCGGCCTGCTGCAAAAGCTCAATCACTTCCAGAGCTTGGGGTGTCGGTCGTCCATTGCTGATCCAACCAAGACGCTGGCCGGACTCATCGTAGAATTCCTTCACCGCGGGCTGGTCGGACGAAAAATTAGGCCACTGCAAATCGCTAAGCCTCCCGCTGGCGATAATGCCTCGCAGTTGCTCCCCGCCGGTCGCGCTTAGAGATTGCGGCGCCGCTGGAGTCTGAGCGGCCGCACTGCCTGTTTTCGCAGTGGGAGCGACGTTGCCGCTCGAACAGGCCATAACACACAGGCCGAACCAGAAAAGCAGTGCCACCCGCTTCTTCATGGTGGTTCCCTTCCCTCTGACTAGGTTTTCAGGATTGTACTCGCAATACCGCCGCTCCGCTTATCGCGTCATTCTTCAGCTGGTTTAGCGCGCGATTTGCTTCGCTGAGCGGGTACATCTGCACGTGCGTCCGAATGGGAATCTCTGCCGCGAGTTTCAGGAATTCTTCGCCATCTTGACGCGTGTTATTGGCCACGCTGCGAATCATTCGTTCCTGATACAACAAATCGTAAGGAAACGAGGGGATGTCGCTCATGTGAATGCCGCCAAGGATCAGCCGGCCCCCTTTGCGCAGCGTCTTCAATGCAGCCGGGACAATTTCTCCGGCGGGTGCGAACACGATGGCTGCGTCGAGCGCAACTGGCGGCGCATCGAGCGTGCCACCCGTCCATTTCGCTCCCAACTCCTTCGCTAATGCCTGATGGCGTTCGTCTCGCGTGGAGGCATAAACGTCCACTCCCCAATAATTCGCCACTTGAATGGCCACGTGGGCCGCCGCGCCGAATCCATAAAAGCCCAGTTTCGCCCCACGGCTTACGTTGGCCATGCGCAAGCAGCGGTAGCCAATAATACCCGCACACAAAAGTGGCGCTGCATGCTCGTCGTTTAGCCCTTCGGGGATCGGATAAACAAACCCCTCGGGAGCCACAATCCATTCCGCATAACCGCCATTCACGGTGTATCCCGTGAAAAGAGGATGGTTGCAAAGATTCTCTTCGCCGCGCTGGCAATATTCGCAGGTGCCATCGGTCTGATGAAGCCAGGCAATGCCAACACGATCGCCCTTGGCAAAACGCTTGGCGTTGGGACCTGTTTCGTGGATTCGGCCAACGACCTGATGGCCCGGGATTACCGGCGAGAGCTTTGGCGGCAGCTCTCCTTCAATGACGTGCAGATCCGTCCGGCACACCCCACAAACTTGCACGCGAACGAGCACCTGCCCCACCCCAGGGTCGGGATCGGCAACTTCGCTAAACTCCAGTGGATTGTTTTGGATTCTTGCGGGCGTGCGGAGCAGACAGGCCTTCATGTAGCAACCCCAATTCCTGCTCGCCTCGCACGCCTAAAATAGGCGGCCAACACACGCGTTGCACACATGATAACGCGAAGTTCATCCCAGGAAAAGGCAATTCCCGAATTCCGTCCCTCTCAACTTCGATCCTTACGCAAACTTGCTGCACGACAAGGCCGCGAGAGCTGCTCACCATCGCCGGGAACAAAGCGCTATTCTCGATGGATCCGCGACACGGGATAGCGGCGCTTGCATTTCACCCCACGACACCCTAACCTGACTCACTTATGCCCAATCTTGATCCCAACTTCCTGGTCTTGGGGTTTATCTACTACGTCGTGTTCCTGTTCTCCACTACATGCCACGAAGCGGCCCATGCCCTTGCCGCCAAACTCGGCGGCGACAATACCGCAGAACTCGGCGGTCAAGTCTCGCTGAATCCAGTCCCGCACATTCGTCGTTCTCCTTTCGGCATGGTCGTTTTCCCGCTACTCAGCTTCTTTCTTCTGAACGGTGGCATGATCGGTTTTGCCAGCGCTCCCTATGATCCAAATTGGGCGCGGCGTCACCCCCATCGCGCCGGCTTGATGGCTCTGGCAGGACCGGCAACTAATTTTTCTCTCATGATTCTTGGCGCCCTCGGTCTGCGCATTGGAGCCGCTCTGCACCTGATTCGTTTGGGTTCGCTCGACGGAACCCACCAGATCGCCGCCGTGCTTCTTTATGTGCTGTTTTCCCTGAATCTGCTCCTGGGCGTGTTCAACTTAATTCCTGCGCCGCCACTGGATGGCAGTTCGGCAATCATGCTGTTTATGAGCGAAGACCGCGCCCGCGGGTATCTCGACTGGATCCATACCGGAACCTATGCCTTGCCCGGTATTCTCGTCAGCTTGGTCATCTTCCGTTATATCTTTCCGCCCGTCGAAAATTTCATTCAGTCTCTGCTGCTCTAAGAATTTTCGCATCTTGAACCCCGCTGCATCAGAGCGGCACATCTTCTTGCAAGCTCGTATCTTTCTCGCACACTGACGCTTTCTCTCGCTCCCTTCACCTTTACTATCTTTCTTCTTTCCAATGTCTTCCCAACATTATGGCGGTCCAACAAGTGCTCTCTCGCTCTTGGGAGCCGTTATGATTCCTGAAGTGTTAGCGCCGACGGAGACTTACCGGGTCGAAGTATCCGGATGGGACGAAAACCAATCTTTTTTCGTGGAAAAATCCGATTTGGCTTGGGACGACTTCGCCGGTCACCATATTTCCCTTCACCGCATGTTGCCCGATGGCGCGCTGGTTTTTGTCCGCACCTTCCTCCCCCAAGGACTTTCCCAATCGCCTCCGATTGTCTACAAAGTTGAATTTATCGGATGCGATCCTGACGGCCATCACCAGTTCCGACTCAACGCCGTCCACCCAAGGTATAGTCAACAGATATCCGACTTAAATTAGAAGGGGTTTCCCTTCCACTTTGGGACAACGACCCGATTCGGAATTGCTCCTCACAGCTGCTTTCCTTCGGCCCTCATCGTTTCGATAGTCGGTCTCCGCGCGTGTGTTCTTTCTCTTTCTTCTATCGCCAAGTCATCATGTCACTTAAATACGCCGTGTCTTTCCGAACTGAGCTTCTGCGAATACTTGCCTTCTCGAAACACTCTTCGCCACATTTGGCACACTTGTTGCCTCTATCTCGAGCATGACCACCGCTACTTACAAACCCATCGAAGTCTCTACTCCTCGAGCTTGTCTTACACCGTGCATTTTTGACGACGATCCAGCCGAGCGCGATGCGCTCTCCACACTCATACTGGATATGGGTTATGAGTCCATTTCCACTAGCGACCCCGAAGAGGCTCTGCGGCTCATTCGCGTGGGCCGTTGTCGCCTGGTGTTTGCCAGCATTCGCTTGGAAACCCACGATCCTTATGAGTTCCTGTCTCGCGCACTTCGCTGCGATCCCGGCATTCACCTCATACTGATGACCGGCGAATACACTTTGGAGGCCGCTCTGGAAGCCATTCGTCGCGGCGCCAGCGATTTTATGCCGCGGCCCATCGATCCGATTCGGCTGAAACGCGCCCTCGACGATGTGGCGTCCCTATATGATCAGCGCCGCCGTGTGCGCGCTTTGGAAGAGCAACTCCTGAAGGATCTCGAATTCCACGGCATCATTGGAAAAAGTCCGGCGATGCTGGAGGTTTTCGATTTCGCGCGAAAAGTCGCTCGCCACTATACCAATGTGCTTCTCGTCGGCCCTACCGGATCGGGCAAAGAACTCGTAGCCCGCGCCATTCATCAGATCAGCCCGGTCAGCCAGCAACGCCTTGCGGTCTGCAATTGTTCTGCAATGGTGGACACTCTGCTGGAAAGCCAACTCTTTGGCCACGTGCGTGGCGCGTTCACCGGGGCCACCGATACGCGTCCGGGCCTTTTCGAATATGCGAATGGCGGAACCGTGTTCCTCGATGAAGTCGGCGAAACTTCCTTGGCGATGCAGGCCAAATTGCTTCGCGTCATCCAGAACCGCGAAATCCAGCGTGTCGGCTCGCCGGAAATTAAGCAGGTCAACGTGCGCTTGATTGCCGCCACCAATCGCGATCTTCGCGCCGAGGTTCTTTCCGGACGTTTCCGCGAAGATCTTTTTTATCGTTTAAGTTCCATTCAGATTCGCATTCCTTCGCTGGCCGAACGGCTAGAAGACATTCCCCTGCTCGTGCAGTTTTTCCTGAAAAAGTATAACGACGCCTACGGAAAAGATATCGCCGGACTCACACGCCGCGCGCAAACAGTTCTCCTGCAGCATCCTTGGCCCGGCAATGTACGTGAATTGGAGAACGTCATTTCCACCGCTTGCATTACCGCCACAGGAGATTTTATCGATCTGAGCGACTTGCCGGAGCAACTGCAACACCGGCCAGCGCGCCTCGGGGGTGACGACGACTGGCAGCCACTCTCGCTCGATGAAGTACGCAAGGTGCACATTCAAAAAGTTCTGCAGATGTGCAACGGCAACCGTCTGCGCGCCGCGCAGATACTCGGCATCGGTCGCACCAGTCTCTATCGCTACCTGAAGCGCGACGGCTGCGACACCCCTCCGCACCTGCACAAGGCCGGCGTCGCGGCCTGACCGGTCGCTTCGCCCTTTCCTGCCTCAACCGATTACGGCTATCGTCTCTTTCGCGACGTGCGCTTTTGTAGTGGCCGCCTTCTGAGGTGGGCGACTGTTTTCCTAAGCTCCGCAGGGATCACTTGCGGATCAGGTCAACGTTATTCCGCGGGCGGGAGTGCCGTGGTCCAGTGGGCAGTTGCAAGATCGTTCCAATCGCCAGATGCGCGTAATCGTTGATTTGCGGATTAGCGCTGGCCAAGCAAGTCCAAGCGCTTCCCCGCCCAAGATGGTGCTCCGCCAGGGACCATAGCGTGTCCCCTTTGCTTACGGTGATGCTTCGCGACGATAGCTTAGCGATGGCGGCATCCGCGGGAACCACAACCACACTGCCCAACTGCAATAACTCTGGCGGTCCACCAGCATTCGCATTCAACTGCCTCAGCTCGGGCCAGCGAGCGCCACTGCCCAAATAGGTTTCGGCAAGTTTCCACCAGCTCTGTCCTTGAACGACCCGAATCCTCTTCAAGCCGCCGCTCGACGGATCCGCGATCGCGCTACGCTCTGGTCCTCTAGACGGAGCAATCGGACGTACCGGCTTAGCAGGTACGACCGCAAACGCGGGAGGCGCCACCACGGCACTTCCGATCAACGGGCGAGGTGCAAACGGTGAAATTCTTCCCCGGTGATCGCGGACAGCCGGTGGATAAAGTTTTGGAGTGGAATAGGTTTCCGGGGGTTCCGTGCGACGCTCCAACAAACCAGGTAAAGCTCCGGTCAACGGCGCCGCCCCAGTCTTCGGTTCTGCCAACGCATCCTTCGGAACGCGGTAAGGGAATGGCGTAAATTTCTTTTTTGCAGCTAACGCGGCTTCGCGCTGCGCATTTTCCCGGCGGTAGCGTCGCGCAATTTCTCCCAGCGATTCCGGCGCTGTCGTGGCATCCGGTGGCTGCGGTTTCGCGCTTGCATCTTGCTCTCCCGGCACGGAGCCCTGTTGTTTTTTGCGAGCTTCGACTCGCGCCTGGTCCTCCGGCGTCAGGATGACTTTGTGTTTGAGATCGTCGTCGGTATAGACGTGCCGTAGAGTTTGCGGTTCCGCAGCCTTGCGCGCTTTTTCCTGCCGCGCCGCTTCGGCGACATCCTGGCTGCGTGCTTGCCCCGCACAGAAAGAAACAGTGAGGACGCCGCAAAACGCACAGCGCCACGCCCACGAGGGCCCCCGGGCTGGACCACTCATTCTCATCCGCTCAAACCGTACTCAGGAAGGACCGGGGGGACTGTGCCGGTCGGTACGGGGGATTGTCTCTCTCCCGGGTCTTTCCCGCAACAGTCTTTTACAGGCCAGCCAAGTGGCGCTAACCGGGCCTAAACTCCACCTGGCGCCCCGTGCCAGCCAATTTCCACAGTACTAACCGTTGACTTCTTTGCCGACAACCAAGAGAATATGACAACTGTTCCGTAGTGGTACAGTAAGCAAGCCCAGCCGGGACAAAACGCGGCTATGGGTGGCGACGGAGTCTTTTATGCAAGTTACGTCCGGCCCTTCCCGCAGAAGAACCTCGCGTATTCCCATCGCAGATTCCATCTGGGTGTATTGGGAGTCCTTATCTGGCTCTCTTCGTGACATTTCCCGCGTCAAGGACCTGAGTCCTTCTGGACTGTTCATTGAAACGCGCGCTCGTAAACGCGAGGGCGATTTGATGCTTCTGCACTTCTTGGTCCAGGAAGGCCAGATTCGCGCAGAGGCGGTCGTAAAACACGCTACCGGGGGACGTGGCGTTGGTGTGAAAATTAATTCCGTTCCAACACAAGACGCCCCCCAGTTGCACCGCCTCCTGACCCGCCTCCGGGAAGCCCCGAAACCCACAGAACCTCGCTGAAATCGATCTTTCGGGGAGTGATTTTTTCTTCGCAGTACCATTGACAGGACACGATCGTCGCACTAAGGTTTTCCTTGGCCCTCCCTAGGTAGCAAACCTTCCCGCGAGGTTTTTATGTCCGCTTCGACCATTGAATCACCCACGACCCTCTCCCGTCAGTTCGAAGAACGTTGGGCGAGGATGCGTTCTCACAAACGCCTTGTCGCCAGCTTGCGGTTTCTTGTCGAATGGGAGGAGGGAGACAAACGCCGCTCTGCCAATGGCGTTACCGTCGACGTCAGCAACTCCGGTTGCATGGCCGTGGTCGGCGCCGATCTTCCGTTACGCCGAAAGGTGCGCTTGGTTCGGCCCGATACCGGCCGCAGCACCCAGGGTGAGGTGGTCTGGCGGGGACATGAAGCTTGGGACATTGGGATTGCCCTCGCGGAGCCTGACGCCTCGTTCTGGGGCGTTAAGAGCTAAGTCGACCGGATTAGCCCTTCTCAAGAGTCTAACGGCACCTCAATACCTTCTGCGGGCATAGTGTGCGCCGCCACAAAGGGACGCCGCCCTCTGTTAATTCCAGTACAATCCAGGTAATCAGATTCGGACCAGCCCTCTTTAAACCGTTGTTCATCCGGGTGGCCAGGAAAGTTGTATCGCACGTCCCACCGGGGTGTTCAAGCATCCAGGTTTGGTCGTGGCTCGTCCGAAGTCCGCAAGACGGAGGGTCACACCTATGTCCAACAAGGAAGAATCCCACGACGACAAACGCCTGAAGCGAAAAAAGTACGAAAAAGAACTGCGTCGCCTTCAGGCCGAGCTTTGCAAATTGCAGGACTGGGTCAAACACAAAGGCCTTCGCGTTATCATCATTTTTGAAGGCCGCGACGCCGCCGGCAAGGGCGGAACGATTCGTGCCATCACCGAACGGGTCAGTCCTCGCGTCTTTCGACTGGTCGCACTGCCGGCTCCCTCGGATCGCGAGAAAACCCAGATGTACATCCAGCGCTACATGCAATATTTTCCGGCCGCCGGCGAAATCGTTATCTTCGACCGCAGTTGGTACAACCGAGCCGGCGTTGAACACGTGATGGGTTTTTGCAGCGAAGAGCAATACCGCGCGTTTCTGAAGTTATGCCCCACGGTGGAGAAATACATCGTCGATGCGGGAATCATCCTCATCAAGTATTGGCTCGAAGTGGGACAAAAGGAGCAGCAGCGCCGTTTCCAGGCACGCCTGAACGATCCGGTTCGCCAGTGGAAGCTCAGCCCCATGGATCTAGAGTCGTTTCGTCGCTGGTACGAATATTCGCGTGCGCGCGATCGTATGCTCGAAGCCACGGATTCCAAGCACGCACCGTGGTACCTCCTTCGTTCCGACGACAAACGGAAAGCCCGGCTCAACTGCATCACTCATTTGTTGCGGCTGATTCCATATAAGAAGGCGCCTCGCGAAAAGGTAAAACTTCCCAAGCGCTCCGAGAAGGGGCACTACGACGATCAGGCCTCCATCAAGAATCGCCGCTTCGTTTCCGAAAAATACTAGAGGCAAACTGGCGATTCTGCGGCCATGGCAAAAAACAGGAAGCCCGAAAGCTGGCTTTCGGGCTTCTCGCGAACCACAACTCAATGCACGCGCAATTTGCAACCCTGCGCGTCGACCGGCGCTACATGGACGCTTGTGGCTTCGGCGCCGCGCCCTCGCCAGTATCCGCAGTGAACAGGGTCACTTCCACGCGGCGGTTTTGCTCCCGCTCCTGCCGCGTCTTCTGGTCGTTCAACGGTTTATCCTTGCCCAGTCCCACGATCTGAATCCGGTAGACTGGCACGTTGTGCTGCGCCACGAGATAGGTTTGCACCGCCTCGGCGCGGCGGCGGCTCAGCGCCAGGTTATAGTCGGCCGATCCGGTCTTATCCGTGAATCCCTGGATCGCGATGAAGTAGCGTTTCGCACCGCCCAGCGGTCCACCGGCCATCTGGTCCAGCGCCTGTTTGGCTTCGTCGGAAAGCGTCGCGGAGTTCACTTTGAAGAGAACCGTCACCGGCGAGGCGGCTTTGTAATCGTCCAGATCAGCGATCCGTTCATTCAGCTCAGAATGCAGATCATCGCGTACCTGATCGGCTTTTTTCGAAGCGGCATCTGCGCGTCCAATCGCGTCCGTCGCTCGCGAATCCGCCGACGTAGCCTTTTCATCAGCGGCGCTAATTTTAGGCTCCGCTTCATCCAGTTGTTTTTGCGTCTTCTGCTGGTTCTGGTCGACCTGGTTAACCTTGGCACTCACAGGGTCTACTGTTTGGTTCACGTATTTCTTCGTGGCGCATCCGCCCAGCAACCCCAGACTCAAGACCAAACAAGCTCCAATGGACAGCTTCATCGTCTCTCCTCACAAGTCGAATCGGCAGGGATGATTCGTGATTCCGTAGTTCGGGCGGCTGGGTATTCGCAGGCTGGGAGGCGCGAGTTGCCGGTGGCACCGACAACTTCACCCACTGCAAAGTTTATTCGTTTTTTGCTGATTTCGCCACAGTTTATTGGCGCCCGGGCGGTCCCCTCTGGGTCACTTCCCGGTACTTTACGGTACGCCGCGAATGGGCCGCCGTGGCCTGACCACAACGTTACAGTTGGCTCCCGCTATTCCGGATATTGCTTGATGCCAGTAACTTTCTCCCCGGTAAAGTGAACGAACACGGTTTTGTCCGGTGGGTGGCCATAAATCCAATCTTCAGTGTCGTTCCCTTGCGCGTCACGCTCGCGCACTTTCCGGTCCGGTTTGCCGATGGCCGCCACCACTTCATCCCGGTCCATGCCAACCACCGCCCGCCGGTCCGTGATGGCCTTCTTCATCTCCGGGGGCAAGGTGTCGATCCAGTGGACCGACGCGGATTTCTCCTTGGAAAAATCCAGGAACGGCGAAAGAAGCCCTTTTAATTCCTGGGGCGTAAGATCCGGCACATTCTTCGGGAACTGCAAATAGATCGTTCCTCCGCGGCCTTCTTGAAACCCCGGCGGGCCCTGCTCCTGCCCTTCGGTTGTTGTCGTCGTGGAGGTGGTGGGCATATCGCCCCCCATGCCAAACTGAATGTGCTCCCACCATTTGTTTTTCGGGCGTCCTCCGCCATTCACGTCAACCACGATGGTGTGCTCGCGAAACTCCAGTCTCGTGATCTGGCAGTTGTCTCCAGTATTCACGGCAGCACCGTGCAGCGTCACCTGATGGTCCAGACTCTGCTGATCCAGGGGCTTGTCCGCATAAAAGGTGAAGCCTTCTTTGCCGCCTGGAAGCGGTTTTTTAGCCTTGGCAAACTCTCCCGAGACATAGCGGATCAACGAGAGTTTCGACATTTCCGTTAAGTTGTCGCTTCTCTTGCCCGCTGCCGCGGACTTGTCCTGGTCCTGGGCGTCTCCCCCCGAAATGATCGACGGATAAAGGGGAATCCGATCTTCGGAAGTGAAGGCGTCCGCCTTTGGCTGCGTGGCGCTTTGTGCCGGAACTACGCGCGGCAGGTCCGGCACGTCGGCGTAGACGTAGAACAGCAAACTGAGTGGAATTGCCAATCGGAAATGCATAACTCACTACCCGCGCTTTGGGTTAAACCCGCCATATTTTATGATGCCGCGGGCGGCTTGGATAGCCGTCAATTTTGTAAAATCATTGGGCCACCACTTGGACCCCTTGCCGGTCGATATGCACGGGCAAAAGCTGCCCCCCAGCCTCCACCACCGTTTTCTCCACCCGTTCCCGGGCCTCCGGCTCGATCAGCAGCACCACGCACCCCCCGCCGCCGGCGCCACAGACCTTGCCCGCCAGCGCGCCTTTCCGGCGCGTGTTTTCGATGATTCGGTCAATCACCTTCGTCGACATGGTCGGCAAGGTCTTCCGCCGGAACTGCCATTCCGTGTGCATCAACCTCCCGGCCTCCGCCCAATTCCCTGCCTCCAGGGCCGCACGCATCTTCTGCGCAATCTGTGAAATCCTTTCCAAATTGGTCACCACCGATTTCTTGTTATCGATATGTGCCTTGAACACGCCCCAGTTGTTGATCGCTGATTGCCTTGGCTTGCCGGTGTAGCAGACCACCAGCCGGCGCTCCAATTCGTCCAGATTCACATTGATCTCAATGCGCCGCTCTCCCCCCGGAATCAAGTCGATGGCCGCGGCGCCGCCAAACGCCGGAGGATAGTGATCCTGCATCCCCGTAGGAATGTGAATCACGATCGCTTCGGCATCGCGACTGATGTGCACCCAATCCACTTTGCTGCGGCCTGCTCCGGTAAAGCGGTCCAGCGCCGCGCAGATGGCCACCGCCATCGCGCTCGATCCACCAATCCCTGCACCCGCGGGCGCTTCCGAATTAGTCGTAAGCGAGAAGCCGCCCTTGGGATGGAAAAATTTCACGATTTCCGCCAGCAACGGCAAGCGGTAATGCTTCGCCCGAAACAAATGTTCCAACGAAGTGAACGACTCGGAGCGGTTGGTATCCAGTGACACCAGCTTGATTCGCTCGTCCCCGGCCGGGTGCGTCTCCACCACGCACGATGCATATCGCGAGATCGCCGCGTTTACCGTCACCGCCCCGGGATGGAATAAATACAATGGCCAAATATCCAGCGTGCCTCCGGCAAGGTCAACCCGTGTTGGTGCTTTCGATTCAATGCGCATGGTTATCCTGTGAGCGTGAAATGGCCTTGCAGATTCTTGTAGTGGCCGCTTTTTCGCCCGCCCTGAGTTTCGAAGGGCTGGCGCAAAGCAACGAGGCGATCGCAACGATGGCGTCTCTTCTTAGCTAGCCACTCGCCGCCAGCCACTACTCACTTCTTGAACGAATTCTACTACGCGCCGCCGGAAACTGCGCGATTCCGATTCAGCAGCAACGGCCCGTTTTCCCGCCGGGCTTGTGCGGGATTCGGCTCAAAGCAGCGCCGGCAACGTGCTTCATAGGCTTCGCCTGCGCCTACCACGACCAGTTCCTCATTCTCCACCAACCGCTGCGTGTGCACCGCGGGATTGCCGCAGCGCACGCAGATGGCCAGCAATTTGGTGATCTCTTCGGCTACCGCCAGCAACCGCGGCATCGGCTCAAAGGGCCGTCCGCGAAAATCCGTGTCCAGGCCGGCCACAATCACGCGCTTTCCCAAATTCGCCAGCTTGGTGCAAACCTCCACTACCTCTTCCCCCAAAAATTGCGCCTCGTCGATTCCCACCACCTCCGTCCGCGGCTGCAGTTTCTCCAGAATCTCACTGGCCTTGCTGACATTGTCGGAAGGAATCTCCAATCCCGAATGGGACACGATTTCATTCGCCGCATAGCGCGCGTCAATCAACGGCTTGAAAATCTGCACGCGTTGCCGCGCGATTTCCGCCCGCCGCAATCGCCGGATCAACTCTTCGCTTTTGCCGGAAAACATCGGGCCAACCACGACTTCGATCCACCCCATGTTGCCCTTTACGATGTCCACTTGGCGCTCCCTCGATTTGCCTTCACTCGACCGCCGGTCAAGCTCACTCTACTTCAAAGAATACTCTTTCCGTTGTGCCTTTCCCAATCAACTACCCGCCGCGGCCGATACCCGATACATTTTCGCGTTGTAGAAAGGCGCGAACGCGGCAATCACCGCCAGCCGGAATGAATCCTGGCGCGAAATCAGGTTGCGTGACAGCACTCCCCACGCGCCTTGCCCATCGCGAATCCCCACCGCTCCCGCGAACTGGTCGATCGCCGCAGCTAGCTCCGTCCCTCGCGCGAGCACTTCCTCCGCCAGCGCTTCCGGCAGTTCAATGCTCCCCGAGCAGCCAAAATGCCCGCGCGTGCCGTCGCTCACGTACGCCCAACTCTCCAGGAACACGCGCCGCACGCCGTTCTCCTCGGCCACATCCAATCCACCTTCCACGCCCACGAAGAAATCCGCTCGCGTCTCTTGTCTCAGTAAGTGCTCACGCAATGCTTCCGCCCGTTGACGCGCTCCCCGCATCAACTCTTCGCGGGAACTCGGCGTATGGTTCACACCACTCTCCACCTCATACCCTTCCACCTCCAACACCGCCCCCTCGCCAAAAAACTGCGCCATGGATAACACGGCATCCTTCACCGCGTTCAGTTTCGGTCGCCGCACACTACCCACTGCAATGAAATACCTTTGCATACTATGAATCGCCTCTTCGCGGATTCTATCGGGAATCCGCATCCTTCTTCAGCGCATTTTCTGCAAGCCTGAGGAAATCGTTTCGTTATTTGCCTGTGGCCGCCGGGCTGCCAGAAGGGCTTGGCCCACCGGCCGAAAAATAGCAGTCAATTAGCCAATCGGCGAACTCTCCTCGCTTTGCCATTCCACGCTTTCGCTCGGCGCCATGCCCTAGCGAGGCGAGCGAGGACCACTCGATCGTCTTTTTTCCCGCAAGATCAACCCGCCCCGCAATCTCGTCAAACGTCCCCAGTTTTCGCAATTCATCTATTGCGTCCATCGCTTCTTGCCCGCTCACCGCCTGTTCCCCCGCAAAGTGCAAGGAATCCTCGGGCAAGTCAAGCAGTCCCAGAACGACCGCATACTGCGCGCTCTTAAAGTACTCGGCATCCAGCGGCACGTCGTCAAACCACACCAGTGGCTGGCCGCCATTGATCAACGCCCACTGCAATCGACGCAATCGCTCCGCACTCTCATCGATCGTTCGCGGCGCAACACCGTCTCTGGCTGCCTCCGCAGCAACCGCTCCCGCGGCAACCCCAATCGCCCACTCTGTCGGATGCACGCGATACGCTCCGTTGGTAATGTGCGTGGTTCCGATGTTCTTCGACGCCGCCAACAAGTTCGACAGATCGCCAGGAATCAGCGCTCCCAGCGAAATCTGATAAGGCTTGGAAGCAGGCAAATGCGGATTCGTTCCACACGCGTGAATATCAATCGGATACTGGCCAATTCCCACGGAATCGTCGAAAGGAACCGCGCGCGCCCCGTTCGTCGCCAAATCCTGCTCGCGAATCGTCCGCAGCGCCCTAATGCGCCGCGATTCCCGCACGTAAGGGAATTGCGATAGCCCGTCGTTGCTCCCCAGTGCCGACTCAACAACACGCAGTTCAGGGTATCCGGTTCCGTTCCCATCGTCGCGTGGAACATCGTGTTGCAACCACCACGCGAACGCCGCCGACACTTGCTTCCCGTGTTGCAACGCCGCCGCTTCCTCTCCCGGATCCGCCGACAACAGCCTCACATCGCATACATCATTGCTATCCCAATTGATCATGCTGAGGTCGGAAGAAAATGTGCCGGCCTGGAATTGCTCCTTCGCGATGAGTCTTCGATAGGTCCAGAAAGATCCCGGCGTTTTCGGCAACTGCGCAAACATTCCATAGGTAAGGGTCGTACCATCCGCGTCCGTCGACCGAATAGAAAAATACGGAGCGTAGCGGTCATACCCAATCGGCTTCGCATGCTCATCAGCCATCTGGGTCTGCTGCAGCACGAATGCGTACGTAAAACTCTGCGCCGCCGTGGGATCGGCTTCCGCGGGAGCATCCGGTTCCCCCGTTTCGCGCCGCGCTTCCGCTCCGGTCACAAAGTGAGCGCCAGCCAAGGGCAAAAATTCGCCCAACTCCGTAGCATCAATAAACACTTTGCCCGTCAGCCGCAGAAAACCATGCGTCTCAAAGTTATAAATGGTCACATTCCGAAGGCGATCGCGACTCCGTTCTACCGCGACTGGCGCGCTTCTTAAATACACGATGAGCTCGCAGCTCTGGACCAACGGTTCCAACATCGATTCCAACACAGCGCGATCCACCTCAGCTTCCGAGCACTCATAGCTGACCCAGCACAAACCGGGATTCAACGAGCTGCCCACTTTCACTCCTGGTCGCAACAACGGCGCGTAATGCTCGCGGATCTTCTGCCGCAACAGGTGGAACGACCGCGTTGCTCCCGTAGTCTCGGTCCATTCGTTATCGTCGAACGCGGAAATTCCCTGCGAGGTCATCTGCCCGCCCAACCACTTCGTCGGCTCCATCATGCACACCCGCGCGCCTCGAGAAGCCGCTGTCAATGCGGCTGCGCTTCCGCCCAAGCCCCCTCCCACAATCACAACGTCGCAATTCTTGCCCGCAACCGCGGCTGGCACCGTCACGGAAACCACTGCCTGGGCCGCGTCGCCTTCCGCTCGCACCGCCAAAGGATCCACAATACGTACCGCCTGTCCCTTGGCCACAGGGATGGCCATGTTGCCCGCCACCACCAAACACAAAAGCAGCGCTGACCGTTTCCCCCGTTTTGTCGCTGCTCTTACGCCGTGCCTCCGTCGATCTCGCACACGAATTTCCTCTGGGCAGATTCTAAGCCCGTATCCCCATTACAAATTGTGATTTGGAAATTTACTGAATAAGCTCAAACCAGCAGCCCATTAACAACTTGCTGAGATGAAAAAGGGAAAGAGGATTAGCGCGGAAGTCTTTATGGAGCGGCCTATGAGAATCGAACTCACGCCTGAACCTTGGCAAATCTAGAGCCAACGGAATTTCAGGAACTTACGAGGCCCTCTCAGGAACGTTCAGTAGCGCTTAGTGCGGTCAGAAACGCCTAATGTTCCTCAGGTTGTTCCTCCAAAACCAAGAGTATAGAAGCGGTTCAGATGCACCACGCGGAACGCGGGTTGGCACCCGTTCACAGTAATTTTGGAAGGGCAGTAAAGATCGAAAACAATACCAATTGGAACTTCAAGGAGTTCCGGGAAATGCGACGAAACACCGAGACATTGAAAGGAACAGTGAGAAACACAAAGGAATCCTAACTGGCCCTCAATCGCCCCCGTTCTTCTCATCTGCGAAATTCCACTTTCCATTTCATCAGTTGCTTTGAAAGCGCAGCAGACGCTTATGGGTTCATTGTAACTTTTTCAGCTTGGCTAAAGTCAGATCAGCGTTCTTACTGACGTGGGGGTCAGTACTCTTCGCGCGCATCTCATTTACATATCGAATAGCGACATCAAGGTCGATCCACAATTCGCTCTGAGCGCAGTCTATTAACCACTCTGGAGGCCCTATTTGTTCTTTGCCTCTACTTCCGTCTGCGTTAAGGTCCCAGTGCTTTTCAGTCCGAACCACATGGAACAGCAGGACCGGCCCTTTAAGAAGTAGCACGCCATGCGGTCCATGCCGTTGGGCCGGTTCGAAGTGCAGTCTGGAATCGATCTGTCCCACTTCATCAGTTGTAACGGAAACTTCGGCCCAATTTTCGGTTCGAGCAAGTTCCTCTACCACATCAACCCGACCGTTCCGAATCACGTGGAGGACCTTCGCAGAAGGCGTCGAAAGCGGGCTTAAGCTTATAAAGAATCGGCTTGATCTATACCAACCTTCGGTCGTGGGTAGTTTCCCGCCTGTTTCACATTTCCAAAACTCTTGTACGGTGCCTGTCGGAGATGTCTCTGGTGCTGGGGGTGCTTGAGGAAACGTAGAACCAGGCAAAACACTAACTATGAGAATCATCCTTACGAGAAAACTCAGCATTTATTTTCCTCTCAACAAATGATCTCAACCGCCGCCGCAGTTTTGTGGTTCGGGTTGATTCGGTTGGAAGAGACAGGGAAGCGATCCACCCACTGGGAGCATGTAGATATTGCCGTTGTACAGTGGGTCTTTAGTGGGATCTGGATACTTGGGCATCGTAGCGTTTGGAGTTGAGCTGAAGAACAGCCCCACCTTCCAAGCAAAGACATTTCTGCCCAGTTGGTTCGCGATCAACTGCGCGATCGAGTGGCCGGGCCCCACAATCGGACGCAGTCCCACGTTACAGCTATAGAGTTTTATCGTAGCGTTCTGTCCCAAATTGTTATTGGTCAACGTGCTTACGTCCAGAGCAGAAACGTTAGTACGTATTCCCTGGTTCTGCCCGACAGCGAGTATCGATAAGTAAGTCCCATCTGATTGTGGCTGCTGAGCACCATGCCCAAAATAATATACCCCTCCCGTGATATTTGCATTTACCGTCAAGGCATACTCAAAGTCGTCGACCGATGAAATTCGCATCGGTGGGACGACAGTGTTGTTTTGGGAGGCGGAAGTCAACGCTTGAACTTCCGTAGATGCCGCGAGAGAAAAGAGCTGCCCTACGTTCCAGCAGCCCTGGTGGCTCCCCGATACACATTCCGCAGTATTTAAACCGGGATCACCGACCAAGATTACAAACGTAGAGTTGCCAGTTCCGCCAGACTGCCTCGAAGCACTAGAACGCGCGAATTTGGATAATCGAGACTCGCGTGGTGAATAACTGGCAAGCGTCAATGCCGGGATATCTGCGTTACGTCGGGCTGCCAAATGACCAAATCTCCCGGCCGTTGGTGTTCGAAGCTCGGAACTCGTGGACGGTGTTGATTGCGTGAAGCATGGACACAATGCGATTGCAGACCCGTTTTCTGACGGGCTGCCTCCGATCGTGGGCCAGGTGGTAGTTGGATCCATGCGTGCCCTCAGTGAGTGTTGCGACTCTTGCCGCAAGGACTGGGTCGTCCTCAGCTTCGTACCAAAATCCACAGAAATGTGCTGAAATACAGAATGCAGACACAGGCAACCAAGATGCTGCTCCTGAAATTGCGCTTTTCAAGCAAAGTCGCTATTGTGCCTACAGCGGCGAGTAGAATTGCCATTGACAGGATGTACTCTGAAATCATAAACGCTTTGGCATGTACACCGCGAGTACCATGGTAGTGGGGCGATAGGTCTGGCCAGCGTCCTCGAAGCGTCAGGCGCACGAGCTCAACGGCGATTCCAGCAGCGATGAGTCTCCAAAAACCAATCTTAGAAAATGACAATGACATAGTTCGTTGGTCCTCTGTCCCACGGTCAGCCGTGCATCGCAGTCATTCATTCAATCGAAAGAAGCACACCGTCACCTCATGACCTGCGACTATTTTCTCGCACACACTTCCTCGCTCTTGCTTGTAGAGCGAAATCGTCCAGGAAGATCCAACAAATGCCAGCGTTCTCACTGCGTGGAACACGAGCCGCAGGTCTTAAGCTTGAATAGTCCATTCAATGCAGAGCCAAAAGTTTGGTCAACGTCTGATCCGCGTTCTTTAGCACAAGGGGGTTCGTCGCTTTAGCCTTTTGTTCAAGCACATATCGGATGGCTGTGTTTACTGTGGTCCAGGGCGGTCCGGGCGAACCGTCGATTTGCCAGATGATACTCTCCATAATTTCTTTGTCTTGAAGCTTAGTCTTGCCATCTGCCCCATAGGTTATGATGTGGCGATGGCCGACGACGAGTCGATATTCCTCTGCTGAATCATATGCGTTGCTGGGAGGTTCGGGTGTGAATCGAAGTCTCGAATCAATTTGCCCCAATTTCCTGAATCCTATCCATACTGTCGCAGATTTGCCCTCGACAGAGTTGCGAACGATTCCATAATCGTTCGAAACTACGCTCACCACCTTGTTTCCTGGGGCGGAGACAGGTTTCGTGAAATACTGACAAGATCTATTCCATCCGTCGGTCGTCAACAAATCGCCTCTCATCGCCATATTCCATAACTGCTCGACAACTTCTTTGGGCGTCAATTCAAGATCGTTAATATTGCTGGTCGGCGCTTGAACAAGTGCGAGAACGGCTGTTGATAGAAGAGAGACCAAAAAAGTGAGACTTTTCATTTCATGAAACAACCCCCTCGAAAATCACTGGCACTTCGATCCACTAGGCACGCAAGCCAGTGGCAAAGGTTTATGACCAGGTGCTCCATCCGGCACTAGATACATTGGAAGCACTGCTGGAAGTTGTCGATTTCCAGCACTCGTATAGACCATTAACATCTTGCCTTGGTGAAAAAGGGTAAGAGGATTAGCGCGGAAGTCTTTATGGAGCGGCCTATGAGAATCGAACTCACGCCTGAACCTTGGCAAGG
>Ga0335072_10005225_pt1 | contig 19131 bp, 20 predicted proteins | sample Lox_Sample_21_FD_206725 | JGI IMG/M metagenome (GOLD analysis project Ga0335072, IMG submission 206725) | Soil microbial communities from Loxahatchee National Wildlife Refuge, Florida, United States - Lox_Sample_2.1 | ecosystem: Environmental > Terrestrial > Soil > Wetlands | place: USA...
GCTGGCCTGGTCAAGTAGAGAAGAAATGGATGCTTTGGATATCGGCGCCGCATGAGCTCCCTATATTCATGATGGCAGAGAGTTTAAATTCCCCCTCTGTTAAATCCCTAGGCTTGTCGATTCACTCGACACTATCTATCACAGGCGAGGGATCTAGGCGTGATGGAATTGATAACATTGCACGAATGACAATCTAACTAGGCCTGAAGTGCTAAGGTAGTTACCTGAAGGCCGCGGGCTTGGCGCCAAGGCGCGGTGACAGTGCTGGTGGGAAAGCCACACGAAATAGGAGCCAAAACGCGTTCCATTTTCGCGGCCGTGCCCAGATTCTGAAATTAATTTTCGGATGCTTTCCCAGGGAAATGCAACCTTCCCCAACTTTGAGGCCGACTGTTCTTACGAATCTTACCTACGATGTCGGAGCAATTCGCCGTTCAGTGCACTGACATGATCGATCAGTGCCCAGTCTTGAGGTGACCAGGAAGTCTTCCGTCCCCCGGAAACCACCGACGCTCCGAAAGCCCAAAACTTGGTCAATTGGCAAAACCCTGCTGGCCATCCTTCTCACGGCGTCCACTTCTCGGAGCTCGAGCCAAATTGCAATCCTTCTTGAACCAGATCGCAGGACGATAACTCAAGCTTGTGGAAATGTCATCGCCATCTTCCAACGGCTCCGCCAAGCGAAAGAGGACCTCGCACATGCCCAGCGAACGCCTGAAGTCGGAAGCCGCTGTTATGCAACAACCCTCCTCTCGTGATGCCTCAGGTGAAGAACTCGCAGATGCGCCTGCGTTAACTGCGAGACACAAAAGGCATACGCAGTCAATCGATACCACTGTACCACCAACGAAGCGCGCCCGCACGCGATCCAATGCTACTCCAGGTGCCAATGGCACGATAGATATGCCAAAGATCAACAATCAAGATCCTGGGGAGCCATCGTCGCCAACAGAAGACAGTGAAGAAATCGAGAAGAGGTCAAGACGTAAAACCCACGGAGATAGTAGGACTGAGGGAGACCAGGCCATGAAGGAGCCCCCGAAAGCTGGCCTGAAAGATCCTGTGGGATATCATACCAATCCTCCGCCCATCGGAAGGCCTGTCAGAGTTTATGCGGATGGTGTCTTCGATTTGTTTCATCTTGGGTACGTCTAGATTGTCAGTGGCGTGGCCTACCATTGCTTATCATTTGTACAGCCACATGCGGCAGCTGGAGCAAGCCAAGACCGCATTCCCGGACACCTACCTTCTGGTTGGCGTGACGGGCGATGCAGAAACTCACAAAAGAAAGGGCTTAACGGTTCTGACAGGTGCGGAGCGGGCTGAAACCGTCAGACATTGCAAATGGGTTGATGAGGTCATTCCGAATTGCCCTTGGATTGTAACACCAGAGTTTCTTGAGGAGTATGATATCGACTACGTTGCGCATGACGATGAACCATATGGGGCAGATGAGGGGGACGATATATACGCGCCGATTAAGAAGGAAGGCAAATTTCTCGTCACGCAAAGAACGGAGGGCGTCAGTACTACTGGCATCATTACAAAGTAAGTTTACCAAACGAACGGCATATCTATTACCAAGAATGGTTGGAATTGATTGTGATATGTCAGGATTGTCCGCGACTATGAAAAGTACATCGCTCGGCAGTTTAAGCGAGGTGCTTCACGCCAAGAGCTCAATGTCTCCTGGCTCAAAAAGAACGAACTCGAAATCAAGCGCCACATTAGCGAACTGAGGGACGCGATACGGAAGAATTGGACCAGCACAGGCACTGAAGTTGGCCGAGACTTGAGACAACTTCTACAGGGCAGCCGACCGCCTAGTCCAGCACCCGGTACACGAAATGGCACAGATCCCCTCGTCAGGAGTCCGAGCAGCAGCGCTCTGCAACATATGCAACACTTGCATATTCCTACCACGGGAGGCAGTGTTAGAACCGAAAGTCCCGGAGCTGCGGGCAGAAACGAAGATTTTGCCGCTGGTTATAGCCTTGGTCTGATAAGTGGCGTTCGATCCTGGGTAAGTTATACGCTATGCTCTGAGCGCTATGGAGCGACTTGTGATATTGATGTGGCATGCAGATGATGCGAGGTGGAAAATCACTACGCGGTAGCGAACCTGGGAGTCCCAGCGTTAGCGAGGACGACGATTCAATCCGTAGCCCTACAAGCCCGAGCGAACTCTTCCGTGGTCGAAAGGGCCAGTCTGCCTCTGCACCAGAGCCTATGGAAACAACAAATTAGGTAGTGGTCACGTCGATAAGGCCCCTCGTTGTTTTGCTTTGGTACTGGGCCTGCCTTGTGTTGCTTCATTCTGCCACCCAAAAGCGTTGCCTACTTCGTTTCTCCGTATATAGAGTATTTTACATCCATACTAATAATTCCTGCCGCGAAATTGGCGAATGTCGTAAATAAATGTCAATTGATGATGCAGAACCAGGCCGAAGCTCATGTTTTGGTATAGACTCATTGGCTCGGTAGTGTCTATGCTATTCAGGTTGTGCCTGAAGACTCCTTGAGAACAAGCAAATAATGTAAGCTTGCACACCAGTAGACATACCCTGGTGACTTCCTCACTTTCAACTGCATGCAACTCATCCTCAACACAATTTCGTCTATGACCGCGGCTTCTCTTTCTTCTCCTTCCATAGCGCGCTCAGACCGACACCAGAAACCTTGACCACCTTGAACCGCACACCTGGAATATCACCCTTGGCCTTGCCCTTTCGACCGAATCCAGCTAGTAGCACCTCATCATTCTCGTCGACGAAGTTCAAGCAACCATCATTAGGCACTGTAAAGAACAACCCATCATTAGTAAAGTCCCCCGAGCCCTGAAATTGAACGTTTCCAGTCGTTCAATAGTGATATGGCAACATACCGAAAGCAGTGACTTTCTTTCCGTTCTTGATCAACTGCACTCTCACACATTTCCGGATAGCACTGTTGGGTTGTTTGGCTTCGACACCGACTTTTTCTAGCACAATGCCCTTGGCGTGTGAACTGCCGCCGAAAGGTGAGGACTTGAATGCGGTCCCGAGGAGACGCTTCTTGTAGTGGAGATCTGCCCATCGGCCTTCACGACGATGGTTGCGCAGCTTGCGGGCGGCGTTGAGACCACGGGGCTTGCCTTTCGACATTGCTGTGGTATTATGTTAGCGGACTGAGGAGGGGTTTGATTGGGATGAGATATTTACTGGAGGTTGTAGAGATTGAGAGGGCGGTGAAGGCGTAGGCTTGGGACTCAAATCGTGATCGTCGATATTGAAAGTTCGAGATGAAATTTAGTGTGCCGCTGTGGGTTGCCAAGAATTGGTGTCGAGGCTAAAGGCGGTGAATGGTGGCAGAACGTATTGAGTTTCACAGCAGTGCCGGAAAGTCGCAACGTGGAATAGGCCGAGAAGGTGTCTCTAGCTACAGCCTACAGCTCAACATGAGCACGCTTCAAGTTCCTGGCTCTGCCACAGCGCCCGCCTTACGACCCAAATTAGCCGCTAGTAAAACCACAGCCAATAGACTTCCTCCGCCCGCGCTATTCCAGGGCCCTCCTTCTCACAATGCCTCAAATATATCCCTCGGGGTCACTGGCGCCAGCGCGGCGGTGGCTGGCTCACCGACAATGGTATCGTCGAGCCATGGTCTGAGCCAGCAACCCCAACGAGCACCACACTTCTCGAAAATCTCAGAATCCACCGGCTTGTTCATGAGCAATGTCATCAAGGCCGAGCAGGGTGAGGCGAAGAACGAAAATGATCGTGCGGATGCCCTTTGGGCCGAGATGCAGAATACACTGGCTGGGGTGGAGCTTAGTGCTTCAAGGGGCTCGCACGTCTTCAGTGAGCAGCACGCCAAGGCGCTCGAGGATCTTCGTACGACTCAACTGGCGCTCGCACAAGCGTGGGCGAAGAGTGAGGCGGATGAAATGGACCATCATTATCCTGAAGATACGCAGATGGATATAGGTGCGCTGGGGACGGTTGGAGTGCAAGCTTCGCCGAGTCAGCGTGGCAAAGATAAAGATAACCAGAACAATAGTCGGGAAAGGTATACGGAGGACGAGACAGAGAAGGATATCATCCTGGCGAGGAAGAGGCGGGAGGCAAATGAGAGATATTTTCAGCAGGTGAACAGTGGTGTGTTGAACATAGTCGCGAAGCTGGAGGAAGTGGCGAGTGCGATGAGACAGGTGGAGAAGGAAAGTAAGGAGATATGGAGTGAAGGGGAGAGTAGTGGGAGTGCGACAGGGAGTGCGACAGAGGCGACGGAGGCGACGGAGGCGACGGATAGCCCATTGATGAGCCGCTGAACCTATTCACGACACAATGTTAAGATGATGCCCAACATCAACGATTATCAAAGCAGGGCTCGTTTGTGGCGGTTGGTGGAATAGCCACGAAAAGACTGAACTGGCGCCAAGCGTCCTTGGCCTTCCTTGGGGCTCCCCCAGAATTGCAGTTCTTTATCGATGTCTATTATGACTTCGTCCATGAACTCGCAGTCGACTTCGGACCATTCATACCCAAAAGTTGGGCCAGTGAAGCACCTCCCAGCTCGCCCCAGCTTTACCTCGTAATTTTCGGGTACCAATGCCAGAGTGGTGTCAGTTGTATTACTCACTCAGTCGGCACACAGCAGTCGCAGACGCAGCACACGATTTCCCAAAAGCGGGTGCTTCTGAAGAACCAAATTCATGCAGATCAGAGCATCTACAAGTCGCTCTGGCGTGCGACAGTTCCATCGAAAAGCAAAGTTGGCACTATCCTCTATCAGGCTAGGAGTTGCTCCCAATGCTGTCAGGGTGTGGAAGAACCTATGATACCAGGTACAATTAATGATGATCTTTCAGACTGGCGGGTTATGAGAGCAGTGAGAAAGCAAGTCCGAGAGGACATCAATCTTCTAAAAGAGTCCACGCAAAAGATCCTTTGATTGTATGTCATCGGGTGACTCATCAGAAGTTGTCGCCTCCACGAGAAACAACAGCACTGTAACCGACCTCGAAATTGCGGAATGAGGCAGCGTTCACAGGTCCAACATTGCGGCAGAAGCGCTGGAGATTGCTGGGGCAGGGGAAGTGGAACCTGTTGTCGCCATAAAGCATCGAAACTGCTTCTGCGTGGATCTGACGACGCGTACGGATGAATTGAGGATGCATGCTTTTGAGAGAGCCGAATTTCCGAAGCGGCGTGTTAAGCGCCATTTCATCACATCCATACAAAAGACCGGGTCTGTGGTTGTAATGCTGGCAGAAAGTGATGGTAGAGTGTAAGATGAAGCTAAACTTGTAGATGTCTATGCGGATCTCTGGGAGTAGAGAGGAGGGAATCGGAAGGTGACAAGTTGGCGGCCTTTCCTTTGAGTAATGTGGAAAGCCATAAACGTCAGCTTCTTGTAAGATAGTCCATGTGGCTTTCTGGTTGCTGGAATCATTGGACAATCTCCAATAAGACATGCAAGTAATACGTGCGGTTGTCATTTGGCATATTTGAAACTTGGCAATTTCAGCTATGTTGGAGCAATTGGGTGGCTAATGAATGAACCAGGGTGGTCTCACTAGAATTTGGATGGCCAGGGCTCCGCTACCTACATTTCTTCTCAAAGGTCGAGAACAGGCATATGATATTCTATCCTATCACCAGAGACTTCCAACTCTTTGTTTCCATTGACAAACTCCTCCTGGATAGGTGATAAAAGCTTTTGTCCGCCTGAGCGCCTCTCTGCTGATTTTATGATTTCCCTCAATGTTGCAGAAGTTGAGGAGTTGCTGGCGTGCCCCTGGCCCTTCCCATCAGGCTTGTAATAATCTGTGACTTTCAACTGTTTGGGCTTGCCCGCCTCTACTCCAGGACCTGCCAGTATAGACTCAAAAGTGACAATAGAAGTTTTGTAGAAGCGCGATATGCCTTCGGCAGGAGTCGGAGAAATAAAGTTAGATGTCCTGCTTAAATCGACATCCGTCATCCTCAAGGAGCCGCTACTCATGTCCGGCAGATCGTGGCTGGCATACCGGCACTGACTAGGAAATTCGCAATTCTCGCAACCTCGAGGTTCACGCGCAATGGCGAACTTCTCGCTCTTTCTCGCCTTCCTCTTCCACCGCTCCATGGCTTTCCAGCCAATGTAGTCGAACTCGCTGGAGCAACTCTGCTTCTTCTTCTTCTTTTTCAAGTTGGGACGGTCTGTCTCACCGGAACAGTAGAAGTGGCCGTCTAACAGGCAGCGGCGGGTTGCACCAAGAGGATATCGCGTGCGACACAGATGACACTGCCACACCCATGCTAGAGGCTGCGATGGCGGTGGTGTCAACTCCGCTTGCCTTGCCGGAAAGAGTGACGCCAATGCTCTTGACGGATCAAAAGGCGGTATCGTGAAAAAGGATATCGAGCTCGGTGCGTAGGTAGGAGTCCGTGGAGATCGAGCAACGCCGTTATCAGTATGGCTGCTGAAGGAGGTGTCCAGAGTCTGATTAAATCCGTCCATGATTGCTGATCAATCGTTTCGTGGTTCAGACTGCCTCAAATTTCTCAGTAATTTGTGCAATTTTGCACACTGCGTACTCGATGTGAATGGGTTCAATGTAGAAAAGTCATGATGTTAGGAAAAAATAAGGAAGACGTCGGTATTGGCGCCGAAGATTCGAAGGAGTGGCAAGCCAAAGACTATGAAAGAAAGTGTACGATACAATGAAAGCAATTTAGAACGAGAATATACATGGCTCGATGCAATATCTTTGTTCCAAATGTCACACGACATCAGCTTTGCCACAAAGATTGACTAACGTAGGTGTCCCAGCTCGAATTAAAGGTTACATGTTGAAGCCCGGTTTCCGTGTGTTGGATGAACAAAGACAGTCATTAGTAGACAGCAAAGGCAGGTGTCGTAGAACATTGTCTGTCTCGGAGAATCGGACTGGCCTGGGACGGGAGGATGTTCCACGTTTCTGTGAGACGGTCGCACCGCAGGACATGGCATTCAATTGACATCATCTGCTGCGTTGACGAGATGCAGTTCAATACAGGAGGACCCTTGGACAACGGAATGGGCAAGACAAACTTAAGAGAGCATATCAACGAGTGCACCGCTGAAATCCTGCAAGTAGCAGCAGAAATCCATCCAGGTCCAAATTGGAAGCTATCTCTACACGTCGGACAGAATTTCCCAGTACACGTCACTGCTGGCAGAGGTATCAAAGTCAATGTTGCCAGCCGCGCCTTTTGTCACGGCTGGTGCCACTCAATAATTTGAGGCTGGCAGCAAATCTCCTTTGGAAAGCGCGGGTGTCCGCAAGCGGCCTAGACCAGGACCCAACCACACCAACTTAGGGCCCGTCTTGGCGCTGGAGCTGTCCCTGGAATGTGGCAGGAAACGCGAAGTGGGGGCTCAGTTTTACCAGCCTTTGACTTGAAAAGCAACCACCAACCTCTGTAGTATCAGAGGCGGTTGGGATTCGAATTTGGGAATGAGCTACAAGAAGCAGCTCGTGCAGCTTTACAACATGAAATGTAGGATTTTTCGAACATTAACATCAGCAGCTTCTTCTATTGCTTAACGAATCAACGAAGGCCACGATCAACAGTCCCCGATTGTCACGAGTACTTGTACAGTTTTGTGACTCTAATCTGTTTTGCTGTCCATCTGTTCAATACTTGACTTGCGAGCCTCCTATCCTCCTTGGCTTCAGGGACCATCCTTCCGAGTCTCTACCTATTCCAATATTGCTCCCACGCCTCGCATCGCCGAAGCAACAACGGCGGACGGCCGCCCACCATCTTCACGCTCTCCAAGTCCGCGCATATACACATCCCACCCTATACGCATCCGACGCCTGCCAAGCAGCTCCTCCCTCTCTTCCGGACCTCCACTCAGCCCTCCAGCTTCTCGCTTCCGTTTCCTCCCTCCACCGCCCGCGTGGCTTTATCGCCGCAACCCAGCTAGCTCCCACACCCGAACGCAGAGTTCACCTCCACCCACCTCTCTACGTTCCTCCAAGCACACCCACACCTCATCGACGCCAGCCGTCTATTACCTCGACCCACAGGCATCATGGTCGCACGAAACCTTGTCATCTTCATCATCATCCTGGTCATGTTCGTCATCCTGGCGCTGATCGGATACGGCATCTACGCCGTCCAGAACAGAGTCAGCCTCTTCGCCAGGAGAGAAAAGGAGGCAGACGAGGAAGAGGAATGATTGGCCGCGGGGGGAACCTTGCTCCGTTTCAATTTGGGTGAAATATTTGCGGCATCTTTCTACAAACAACTCTTCAAAGAATTGGAGCAGGATTTGGTATTGGGAGCGAATGTGAAATATTCTTAACACAGACTTGGGCTTGGGCAAATCTGGAACGGTTGGACCACAGGCAGGCCGTAGAAATGACACTTTTGAAATGTGTATATATTAAGCTTGGGTATAGTGAAGGGACACCAACACTTGGGTCCATGGATATATATGCCGATAATGATTCAAATGAGCAACTTTTGTCCTCACTAATTCTCACCCCTTCCCACTCCCATTCATCATCAGCGTATCATTGAATTCCCTTGCTGCATCATCCTGTGCCGTCTTGTTCGTCACTAGATGCGTTCTCCCACTCCTCCGCCGGGGCTCTTCACCCTTTGCCGCACCTCCCCTCTGTACATCCTGCATCGCCGATGCATGTGAATCCAAGGCCGCTATTTGCGGAGTTATCTGCGGTGCCGGTGGTAACGGCGCCGTTTCGTGCACATCCGGCAGCCTCTGTTGTACAGCCATCACGCCCGTCCGTCTCGCCTTATCTTCCTTGACAACTCTCTTCCACTTCCCTACTAGCCTCTCAAAATTCCACCCGGCCTCCTCACCCCGACAGTCACTCCCGCCCTCATCTCCATAACTTGCATTACTGGCATTGTTCTTCTTCAACCCCAACCTCAGCTCCTTCATCACCTTGCTTCCCACCGGCACCCTCTCCGGTGGCCACAGTGCCATCTCCCTCGGCCACTGGCACCGGCTCAGCATCTCGACCTGCGCCTGCAGCTGGGTCGCCTCCTCCTGCACTCTCTCCACACGCTCTTCAGCCTCCTTCCGCTTCTCCTGCTCAGTCACAAACGCTCGGGCCAGCTCCAGCTGCCACTGCTTAGTCCGTTGTTCTTCACTCGCGCCCATCCACTGCGCGTATGCGAGCTCAAGGTGCCTGGTCGCGATGTCCTCGTGCTGTTGTGCTGTGCACGACAGAAACTCGTGTTCTTCGCCGAGGTTGGCGGCGGTTGAGACGGGGTTGGGGTAGGATCTGCGCTGGGCGGCGCCGAGCGCATCCCATTTCCAGCGGTGGATGGCGGTTTGCAGCTTCAGGTGGAGGCAATCGAGGTGGACAGGGCCGGGAGGGTCGAGGGGGAAGGAGGTTGGTGTGCCGAAAGGCGCCGTCGAGAAGAGTGTGGGTGGGGAGGGGAGGAGAAGGAGGCAGAGTGATGGGAAAGTCTGGGCTTGGATGTCAAAGTCAAAGGGTGAGGTGCCGGGGATAGATGCTACGCGGGTGCTGTGGAGATAGTAGTCAGCATTAGTAGGGATCAATGAAAAGAGAGCTGATTTACCTAGCAGCTTGCAGACTGTCCAACACCTCGCGCAAGGCGAGCTCCAGCGCGCGAACAGTGTCCTTGTCACCCTCTACTCTCGAGTCGGGCGTATCCCGCTGGCCTGTCTCATATGTTCCCCAACTCCTCTTAGTGCTTGTAGGTGTCAGTGCCCGAGTTGTCTGGCCCATCAGCTTGTGCGCGTCGAGATCATTGATCACACCTGTGCTGTGCCAGGTGAGAGCATTTAATCTCGTACCCACGCCGCCTTCTACCTTGCCATTCAACAGGTCAATATTCGCTGGTGGTGGGCTTCGAGCTTCCAAACTCGAGGTACGAGTAGGCTGCGAACCCGCTCGGTCATGCTTCGCAGATGAACTGTGCCTGGGAGTTCTTCTGGTTATGCCTCCGCGCTGTCGCCGGATCTCCTCGATGTTGTGGACGCCGTCCGGTCTTTTCTTGAACATATACTGGTCGAGGTGTCGTCCGAGGGAGGATGAAGTGAAGCGCTGGTGGCAGTAGGGGCATTCCTTGTCTTTGGCTGCAGCAGGGTTCTTTCCCTGCCCAGTCCCATTGGCGCCGCCGTCGGAATCGTGGGAAGCGTCGGATTGTGGAGTGTCAACCATTATTTCATGGGCCAAGGGGTTGAGTCCATGTGCACGACACTCAATTCTCGCGACAGTCGAGGGGCTTGCGAGATAGGTCGCATGCCATTGTTAAGGAATAGTGGAAACGGTTATTCGTCCGCCCGAGACCCCCGTCGGCCTAGGGATTTGAATATTTCATCATCTTGCATGATTTCGGCTTCTCACGATCGCCGACGCTAAGTAATAGAGGGCGCAAAGCGCCTGGAGCATTGACCAAATACTGCTGTGACCTCATCCCTCAACATCTCCTGTGCCCTGCTAATGATTTGGCCTGTTGCTTGTTTTTTTCCAGCCTCTAGGATGAGATACCGAGCATAGCATTGAGGGTGGCTTATTTACTGGTTCGTCTGTTTCTCACACACGCAACCTTTACAATCTTCTAGCTGAGTTGGTCGTCCATCCTCCCGGCTTCCACGTCAATTGACTACACGATGAGACTACTGTGACAATCTTTGAAGATGTCCCCACGCCACGTTACCTCTCATAACGGTATCCAAAGGGTTATCGCAGGCACTGGAGCAGCGATAACCAGCCCGGGCTGGCTTTCGAAGTCTTGTATTCATTCTTTGGCTCACCCACCGCGTCCCATAGCCGTTCTTTTCCTTTGTGGCTTCCTTTTTGCCGTTTATGCACACCCGAGGATACGATCCTGGCCACTTGGAATCTACACAAGACCAAAAGCCTCATTTCCGAGGGCATCTGTCATCACTGTGTGGGAGTCCCCGCACTGGACTTCAATTCCCCGCTCCACTGCCCCCAAGGTACACAATGCCCCCCTCAGGTACTCGATCCCCGGATTAATGGTATACATCTTTTCCTGCAGTCATTTTCTTGTCCTGAAAATCTCCTTTCCTGAAGAACCGTCGCTCTCTTCGTACTGATTCATCACAAACATGGCTGGCATCCAAAAGGCTCTTGACACTGGCGCTGTCCCAGGCCATATCTCCAATGTCTGCCCGAAGGGCACGAAGATGTACCTGCTCGAAGTCGGCTGGCTGGAAGCAGATGAGGGCTTCGTCATCCGCGGCGGCAACACCAGCTTGATGAGCACAAAGGATGAGTCTTTCGTCAACAAGCGTCGCCAGATGCCCATGTACTGCGTCCTGATAGACCACCCCCATGAAGGCCTCATCCTCTGGGAAACTGGTTGCGGGGTTGACTACCCGACAGTGTGGGGACCAGTCGTCGCGGATATCTTTGCCAGGGTCAGGTATGAGCCGAAACATGAGCTGAAGAATGCCGTAGAGGCTACCGGCCACAAGCTGGAGGACATCAAAAAGATTATAATTGGGCATCTGCATCTTGACCACGCAGGCGGCTTGGACCAATTTCTGCATAGAAAAGACGTCGAGATCTGGGTGCACGACAAAGAGCTGAGGTCGGCCTTCTGGTCTGTGGCTACAGGCGCGGATGTCGGCGTTTATCTTCAACACTACCTGAAGCTTGACCTAAATTGGAAGACCTTCGACGAACGCACAATGGACTTCTGTCAAGGCATCACCTTACATCATCTACCTGGACATACGGATGGTAAGTGGTGATATCGCATCGTTTCATTCCACATTTGCATGCCGTTGACGAGTCGCCCGTTTTAGGATTGATCGGAATGCAACTCAATCTGCCCGATAGCGGCACCTTCCTGTTCATCAGCGATCACTGCCATGTCATTGAGAACGTAAGTTGGCCCCACACACCAGACCATGACAAGGGATAGTTACTGAAATTGGGAATTCCCATAGTGGCGTGATGGTATCCCGCAAGGCTGGCTGGCCCGTGACCACCCGGCTTGGTTCAACAGTACCCAGCGACTGAAGCGCATCGAGAAAACTACAAGAGGAAGAGTCATTCCCGGACATGACGAGGAGACATTCTTGCAGCTCCAGAGCGAGATCAAGGGGGGCTACCTGACTTGAGCAGACATGGCACATGATGGACATTGGGCTGCAGCAAAGTTGTGAACATATCCGCCCTGTATTTGTCAATATCGAAGTGTTTAAACAGCGGAGTAGCCAATTAAATTGATTCCCAAATCCTCACTCCGAGGCGATCAGCCCCTATCTTAGACTGTTCTTGTAATCTCGCACGGCGTCTTCGAAAGACGTGTCGGCCTGATAGCCGAGACTATACGCTAATGAGTTGTCGAAATTCCAAGCCCACGAACGCAAAATCCTCTCCAAGGCCGGGTCGTTTTCCTCCTTGACGTATTGCAGCTTGTCCTTGCCACCCACCTTTTCCAGCGCGTCAAGCATATCCTGAATCGTCACCAGGATCCCTGGCGCGTTCACCGTCCTCGTATGCGACGGCATTTTATCCGACGGCAGCTTCAACGCATGTAGCAGATTCGCACAGAGCGTCTTGGGCGAGCACACCCAGGACGGGAACTTGCGGTCTTTAAGCGGCACGATGGCTTCTTGCCCATTCAACGGCTCTCGTATGATGCCGCTGATGAAGCTGCTCGCAGCCGCGGTCGGCTTCCCCGGCCTGACCGACACGGTGGGAAAGCGCAGGCTGAAGCCGTCAATAAATCCGCGCCTCGTATACTCGTTGACCAGTATCTCGCAGATCATCTTCTCGGCGCCATAAGAGCCTTCCGGCGTCGGCACAACCTTCTCCGTAACGATTTCCGGCAGCGGTTGGCCGTAGACAGCTTGACTCGAAGCGTAGATGACGCGCATGCCGGGTCTGTTGTGCCGGATCGCCTCGAGCAGGCTGCGCGTGGCGTCGACGTTGACGCTCATGCCAAGGTCGAAGTTGGCTTCCGAGCCCGCGGACATGATGCCGTGGAAGACGAAGGCAGCGTCCAGCGACTCGTCCACCACCTTGCTAGCATCGGCCTGGAGGTCAGCTTTGAGCGTCTTGGCATTTTGAGGATACTTCACGTCTTTCGGGATGGGCGGCTCGATGATGTCGGTCAGTAGGACTGTGTAGGAGGGGTCGTCGAGGAGAGCTTTGGCGACGAGCTGGCCTATGAAGCCCGCGGCTCCAGTGATGAGGATGTACATGCCGGTTAAAACCAGGGAGGATGTATTAAACTTCCCTGTCTTGCCTGCGTCTCAGGAGTGCTCTTTCTATCTACACGAGATATTAAGTCCGGCTTTGAAGGACTGTAAAATGCCAGTCTCCTCAGCTGTGGAAACTGTCGCTCAACGAACTGCTCTTCCGGCCTCAACGCCATAATATATCCCAATTCGACGCGGTTTCCCCGCAGCAATAAACAAGGGGAAGTGGAGAAATGCACGGGTCAGCATGCCGAAAGGAAAACTCAACACAAAGGGTCGGCAATTGATCAAGCCTGGAAAATAAGCGTGGGGGGAATCAGGTTGAGGCATTTCGCTTCAAAGATTGACCGGGTGCTCCGGTGGGGGAGGGACATATGTTTGATCAAACGTGGTATTCCATTTGTACTTTAAGAGACGTATCAATATAGTTCCAATTATTGGTTTGGGCATGAGAAGCGCTGTTTCTCTTAGCAACTTAGAGGGTGTCGTTGATGGGTAGGTACTGGATCTTCAAAAAGCTCCTTGACGGGCATATTTCTTGCGAAATACATAATTTGGTTTCAAGAACGCCCCATGGGGTATCATATGTGATTTACAGTAACCCCACGTCCCGTAACACCTCGCTAATGCACTTCAAAGAACTAGTAACATGCTTATTAACCACCGCTAGGATCGTTCGACAAACGAATTCAGCCATGAGTGCCACATGAGGGACGTTCGATTGAGGTGCAGGGAGATGCCAAGTCGCCTCGTCCTCGCAGTCATCTGCGTAGAAGACTGATCAGATACATTGAGTAGAAGAAACCTGAAGGGCATGGTGCGCAATTTCTGTAGGTTTTGTTTTTCGTGACTGTTATCCTGCGGTGTCCTTCTTGATCGTCAAATCCCTCGCCCGAGAGCCGCGTAATGGGCCCACGGGTCAGTAACGTTTCCACCGCGGCCTCCAGATTCACTATCCTCAATAGCGACAGAATCATTTGGGGGTCTTTTCCCCATAACGCCGTCTTTTGCCGTGGAAATCGACCGAGTGCGTGTCAATGAGAATAGGGCCGCAATCGCCGAATCGGGAGCGTGTACTGACATCAAGCGTACCGACCGAGCACTAGTATTGCTTGATATGGAATCCGGGTCACGCTCTTCGAGCTCAGAACTCATTTCTTTTGGGTAAGGGACCGAGATGCGTTCGTGTGCCAAGCAACGACAACCACAGCCGCTAGGACAGGTCTTTTCACTCTCTTGATCATCTGCATCCTGGGTATCGCTATCATCGAGGGTTCCCGCGGTGCTGTTGGGCCCACCACCAAACCAGCCTTCTGTGCACGCGAAACATGTTACGTGCCCGCATTGCAGGCAAGGAATCATAAGACCTGTGACAATCTTCTCGCAAACAGAGCATAAGCTTCGACAGGAACTCTTAGGCTTCGATGCACCACAAGAAGGAGAGGCGCAATGCCAGCCTATTGGAATGCCATTCTTTTCAACCGCTTCCAATGTTTCCCCGCATTCCCGACAGCGTTCTCTCGGCTCGAGGCCCCTCTTTGCAGTCGCTGCCCTCGAGATACTTGTCATTGCCTCTCTCCTTTTCATGTTGCTCCATTCAAGTTCAGTGTTCGATCGGTCCGTGGGAAGCTTGGGGGCCGCCTTGAACGGGTCGAAGTAGCCGACGAGACCGTCGAACTTCAGTATTTCAGCCATTTGGGGGTAGAGCCCCCAGGAGCCAAGCAGGTGAGCATAGCCTGCACGATAAGCCCTGAATTTCCATTCCGAGCTCGGGTCCAGCAATGGTAGGGATGCATATCCATCGTTGTCGAACTTGTTCTGGTTGTGTAGTGCTGAATGGATTTTTACTCTCCGTTTACTAGTACTTGTCTTCAGATCAAATCCAACCTTGCTTGCGTTTCCGCTATTCAGATTGGACCTGGCATTACTGCGGCTGCTCTTAGTGGCGCTGTGGCTAGAAGTCGCTCCGAGAGGCTCGTCAACCTTCGGTGAGCCGGAGGACTGGTCACTTCGCGTTCCTCGAGAGCTAGCAAGTCCATGTGGCGTACTCCAGCCGCTAGTCCCAAGACTTTCTGCTGGACTAGGCCTTTTGACGCCAGTATGGTTTGGAGGTGAATTGGAAAATGATTGCGCAAATGTGGCAAGACTACCTCGTGAGAACGAAACAGCAAGTGCCGCTGCAGACCGGCTACTCGTTCGCGTTTCATCGGGTGAGGTTGATAATGACACTGTGGTAGATTTCGAGGAAGATGCCTCCTGAGCTTCCACATTCTCAGATCCAGCTTGGCGGGACGATCTGCGGCGAACATGTGTTTGATGTTGTGGAGGGGGTGTTGTGCCTGTAGAATGCGGAATAGTAGATTCACTACTTCCAGCAACGCCTGTTGAATTTGAAGGGTAGCTGCGGTCACTGATTGCGGCAGAAGCGGCCAACAGTCTCGAGTCTGCCGTTGCGAATGACGTTGTCGGCGTTGCATTGATCAAAGATCGCGCAACCTCTATAGAAGGATAGTAATCAATAGAGAAGGCAGGACACTTGAGTGGAAGATCATTCGAAGACTGACGCAATAAGATGACTTCAGAACCTGTAGCCTTCGGTTCAGCCAGGACGCATGAGAGCAAAGCCAGCATTTGCACGTCGCCCAGTTGCTCGAAATGCTCGAAGATAGCAGTCACCAGGTATCGGTTACCAAAGGAACTTCCGCCCCAGCGAATCCTGCTATTCCTTGCGAGACGATAAGATTCAATGGCAGCATCTTGGCTTAGATCGATACCACTGTCCTGTCGCCGAAGGGCAGAGAATGCCGAGCGAGCCACCGTGATGATATCACGTCCTTTTAAAAAGCCAGAAGTGCACTCCAAAGGAACTTTGTGCTGTAAGATAAGTTTGACCAGTGCCCAGATCTGAGCAACGTCATCGTTGCCCATTTTCCGGGCCACTTCGGCATTCTGGTCGCAAACGTCAGGGCTACTGCCGAGCACTCGATAGTCCTTGGCCAGTGTAAATTGAGACGGGAGGAGATTCTCGAGGCTGCGGATGGAGACGACATTAGCAGGCTGGCTGGTCGCATATTTTGTGTTTCCAAGACCGCTGATGGATCTATTGGAGCGATCAGTAGACCGAGACCTTTGAAGCCCGATGTCGCCCCCACGCCACGCTTGAGGCGGTAGGAAACTGAGCGGAAGTGGAGCCAGTACATCGGACGATGTTGACGAGCTCGAAGACGATATGTACGATCCATCCGAAGTGTCCGACGCCGCATCGTCTCCTGTGGTGGTAGTATCTGTCGTTGTTTTGGGTCCTGGGGAATTGGTTTGTAGATGACCGAAACCTTCGAATAGCTTGCTCGTACGTGCCGATGTAGTGTCACCCTTTGAGAATGGGTCAAGAACTGTTCCGAACTGTTTCCCCCTCGGCGGGAAGAAGCATACAAGCTTGCCAGTGTCCGACCACAAAGCACCACAAGCCTTAGCGACTGGTACTAGATTATTGGTCTGGTCCAGCTCCGACGAGCGTAGTAACCCAGAGGGACCTTGGAAAGTTGAGACAGTATCATCGTCATCGTCGCTAGAGAGATCATCTGGCGTTTCGAGAGCGTCAAGATCACCGGATTGAGCAAGTGGCTCGTCCAGTACCAATGATACGATCTGCTCCACATTCTGTTCGCGAAGCAGATATCGCAGCACTGCTTCCAGGCAACCTTTTTTCTTCGTAGCATATTTTTCGGCAATGGTCCGAAGATCTGTCGACACCAGAGCCAACACTTTGTCGGTCATTCCAGCTGTCTTTTGTACTTTGAAGTCGACACCGCCTTCTCGAGGATAGTTTTTGGGGAAGTGCATCTGTACCCGTAAGTATACAGAACTATTGTCCGATGCCCATGGGCCATGAAGAGATATTGTGGCCCTTCTACGTGGAATGTCGATCGTCTCGAATTCCACTTTCGTAAATATCTCTCCGACTTGTGTAATTTCTCCGGCAAGAGAGTCCCGATCCCAAGAAGTGATCTTGACGCTCTTCATCCAGGCGATCGGATTCATGTCCAGGCGGTTGCCTAACTTGCCGTGCATTCCGACACGTGAAGGTGCAGCTGGGCCTTGTACCCAGCCTCTTGATTGCGGCATTGATACTTTGCTCATGCCTACGCTGGTACTGCCTCTCGGACGAACATGAAATGTCTGCCCTAAAGCGGGTGATACTTCGCTCCGGGAATCGAAGACGTCCCCATACTTCAGCTTCGGAGGCTCATTTCGGAAGCTTGTATACTGTGCGCCTCTTCGCGTCAATCTGAGCCGATGGATTTCAGATACTCCTTTCTCGTAGCCCACAGCTCGAAGAGCATCAGGCTCGACACTGTGCAACCGAAGCTCCCTGTCAGTTCCCCAAGAGACTAGCTGGAAGTCTCGGTGGTCGATGCCATCATGGACGGAACCTCTTGGTCTCCACAAAAATTCCTTCACCTGTCCCTTGTGGCCGGAGAATTCCGTGACTGGCTGGATCAGTCTGTCCCCACATTGGTTCTTTGCAAGGCGTTGGTCGTAAAGGTGTAGGTCACTGTTCCCACGTTGTGGCATAGCTAACATGCCCCAGCCGAACGGTGTATGCCTAGCTCTCCACACTGGAAAGGGTGTGTTGATGACCCCTTCGGGCACGTCTTTGAGGTTATCACAGTCCCAAAATTTGATTGTCTTGTCAAGTGAGCAAGTGATTATTTTGTTGGGCCAAAGGCGGTTCCAATCAATACCGTAGATCTTGGTTTCGTGAGCTTGAATAGACCGCACTGGATACGCCCCCATTCTATCGTCCCAGATTTGCAGATACTTATCGTGTGAGCTCGCAATAACATGTGAATCCTGCCGGTTCCATTTGACTTGCGTTGCACCCGCGAACCAGTCCGAGAAGCTGATGACTGGCTTAGAAGGGACTCTCAAATCCCAGCAATGCACAAAGCTATCCACGGCGCATGTGGCAAGTACGTCAGGATCATGGCCGGAGAAGTTGATATCAGTAATCGCTCGTGTATGTCCATGCAAGACAAATTCGATCGAGCCTTGCCAGGAGCTCATTCCCAAGTTCCAAACAAGTGCCTTTTGGTTTGAAGTGCTTACCACCCAGAAATCTCGGGCAGCAAACGGAGACCATTGCACATCTGCAACCTCCCATGAGGTCCGATGAGCCAGATAGCGAGGCGGGGAATAAGGTGAGTCAAGGTCGATTATATGCAAGCCTTCTTTGGATGCTAGAACCACGTCCCTGCCACTTGGAGATATTGACATGGAACCAACGGGCTGATCCAAATGAAACGAAAGGTCTTGACCGAATGTTTGGCTATCGAAAGCGGAATTCGGTCTCGTTGAGTCCACATCGTCGTCCATGACTACGATCTAAACTTTTGGTGGGTGACGCTAGATGCAGTGTTGACGGCGATGTATCGCCCTCCTAGATATCCTAGGTAGAATACGCGCTCTCGCCGCGTCAAACGACCCTCAACCGGGCTCGGTGTGTGCAGGGCCTCGAGTCAAGCAAGATGGTCGGATACGATGAAGAGGCATTGCGTTTCGTGCGGTGCAGATCCCTCGATGCCTCGACTTAGCAAGGCGGTATTACGGTACCCCTGAAGAGAGGAATGGGTTATGGCATTGCTGTGTGTGAAGGATGTTCGGTGCCACTCTGTCAGAAGTCCTGCTGAGAAATCTCATAGTCTGGGACAATTGTTGCAAGGATGGCCTGAGGGTACACTTAATCCAGGCCCGATTACCGACAAAATATTATCGTCGAGGTAGACATCCTAAATTGAGATCCCAAGGTAAGACGCGGCTGGAGGAGGCTATGGAGGTCACTACGGCGCGCAATAGGGACCACCCCACAACTAGCGCAAAAACTCGTTTTTGGCAAACTCAGATCTCGACAAATCGACCACCAAAGCAATGGGCGAT
>Ga0335072_10005227_pt1 | contig 19127 bp, 17 predicted proteins | sample Lox_Sample_21_FD_206725 | JGI IMG/M metagenome (GOLD analysis project Ga0335072, IMG submission 206725) | Soil microbial communities from Loxahatchee National Wildlife Refuge, Florida, United States - Lox_Sample_2.1 | ecosystem: Environmental > Terrestrial > Soil > Wetlands | place: USA...
GGGCGAGCGTGCGCGGTGAATGCCAACTTCAATTCCCCCGGCGTCCACATCATGCCCGCGATGAAGACGGGCAATCTGGAGGTGCGTACCGGCGCGATGGCGCGCGCGGTGGTGCTCGGCGGGGATGGGCGGGCGCGCGGCGTTTCGTATGTCGATAAGAAAGATCGCAGCGAGCAGACGGTGTACGGCAAAGTTGTGGTGCTGGCGGCGAGCTGCTGCGAGACGGCGCGAATCCTGCTCAATTCGAAGAGCAGCCGCGCGCCCGACGGCGTGGCCAATTCGAGCGGTTTGGTGGGCCGATACCTGATGGATACAGTGGGCTCTTCGGTGGGCGGCTTTCTGCCGATCCTGGAAGACCTGCCGCCGCAGAACGAAGACGGCGTGGGCGGCATGCATCTCTACATGCCGTGGTGGAATTACCAGGCGCAGAAGAACGGGAAGATGCCGTTCGCGCGGGGCTACCATATCGAGATCGGGGGCGGGCGAGGGCTGCCGGGCGCCGGCGTGTTGAGCGGATCGGAGCGGATTCTGGGCGGCGGGTACGGGGTCGAGCTGAAGCGCGGCCTGCGCAAGATTTACGGCGCCAACGTGCATTTCGCCGGCCGCGGGGAGATGATCCCCAACGAGAAAAGCTACTGCGAGATCGACCCCAATACGGTGGACCAATGGGGCATTCCGGTGCTTCGTTTCCATTTCGAATGGAGCCAGGACGAGATCCTGCAGGCGAAACACATGCAGGAAACGTTCCAGGAGATCATCACCACGGCGGGCGGAAAGGTGCTCTACAGCCAAGGCGCGGAGACCAATTGGGGAATTTCGCGCGGCGGCGAGATTATTCACGAAGTGGGCGCCACGCGCATGGGCGACAATCCCAAGACGTCGGTGCTGAACTCGTGGTGTCAGGCGTGGGACTGCAAAAACCTGTTCGTGACGGATGCCGCGCCGTTCATCAGCAACGCCGACAAGAATCCGACGCTGACTATTTCGGCGCTGGGGTGGCGGACTTCGGATTACATCGTGGACCAGATGAAGAAGGGGGACCTGTGATATGCGAAGCAAGAACTCGCCCGGCGTGAGCCGGCGCGCCATTCTGCAGACCATTGCCGCCGCGCCGGTGGCGGCGACGGCGGCGCCGGCACAAACGCCCGCCAAGGCGCCCTATCAGCGGAAGGTTTTCAATGCGCACCAGTGGCAGACGGTGGAAGTGCTGTGCGATCTGATTATCCCGGCGGACGAACGCAGTGTCAGCGCGAGCAAGGCCGGGGTGCCGGAGTTCATGGACGACTGGCTCGATTTCCGCGCACGCGAAGAGGGCACGGACCTGTTGACCGCGGAAATTCTGGGCGGACTGACGTGGCTCGATCAGGAATCGGTACGGCTGTTCGGGAAGGATTTCGCGGGCGCCGCGGCTGCCCAGCAGAAGCAGTTGCTCGACCGGATCGCGTGGCCGGCGAAGGCGGCGCCCGAGGACCGGCGCTGGGCATCCTTCTTCAATCGATTTCGGGATCTTACGGTGTCCGGATTTTTTTCAAGCCAAGCGGGAGTGGCCGACCTGCCGTATCTCGGGAACAAAGCAGTGTCCGAATGGAAAGGCTGCGACCCGAAGGTATGGGCGATCCTCGAGAAGCGCCTTTCCGAACAGGGTTGAGACAGGGACTGGCAAGCGGGTTGCTCAACATCAATCCGAGAGGTACTCAAGCGATGTCGAAATGGTTCTGGATCGCACCCTTCGCCCTGGCCGCCGCGGGATGGGGCCAGACCAACGCGCCAATTCCCACCGTGATCCCGGAGACGCCGTTGGGCGGTCATGTGATTCCCAGCGGAACGGAACTTCACGTCCGCATCAACGAGGCGCTCAGCACCGACCGCAACGAGCCGGGCGACGCATTCACAGCCGCGCTGGTGGCACCCGTGATGGTGAATGGAACGGTTGTGCTGCCGGTGGGAACGCAGTTCGCCGGGCATGTTCTGGCGAATCACGAAGCCGGCATTTTGAAAGGCCGGGCGAAGCTGGTACTGGGACTGGAGTCTTTCCAACTGGCCGGGCATACTTTCCATGTCGATTTGACGGCCGCCACTTATGAAACCGGGCACAAGCACAAAAGACTGGAAGAACCCGATCCTAACGCCAGGGCGGTGGTGGCGACACGCGTAGCGGTGACCATCCCGGCGGAAACGGTGGTGCAGTTCACGCTGGGTTCGCCGGTTCGGGTGTGACGCTACGCCTTGGCTTCGCGCCCGAAGACGCGGGCGAAAATCTTGTCCACGTGGCGTAACTGCCGCTCGACGGAAAACGCCTCGGCTATCTTTTCGGGCGTGAGGACGGCGCGGACTTCGGGATCGGCCTCCATGGTGGCGCGAAAATCGCCCTCTTCCTCCCAAGCCTTCATGGCGTTCGACTGAACCAGCGCATAGGCCTTTTCGCGGAGCATGCCGGCCGCCACCAGGTCCTGGAGCAGGGGACTTGAAAACACCAGGCCCTTGGTCAAATCGAGGTTGCGGCGCATGCGCTCCGGGTAGACCACGAGCATGTCGACGAGGCGCGTGGTTTTGGCGAACAGATAGTCGGCGAGGATGGTGGAATCGGGCAGGATGACGCGCTCCACGGAGGAATGGGAGATGTCGCGCTCGTGCCAGAGGGCGACGTTTTCGAAGGCCGCCTGAACGTTGGCGCGCACCACCCGTGCGAGGCCGCAAATCTGCTCGCTGGTCACGGGATTGCGCTTGTGGGGCATGGTGGAGCTGCCCTTCTGGCCGCGGGAAAAATATTCTTCCGCCTCGCGGACTTCGGTGCGCTGCAAATGGCGCACTTCGAGAGCGATCTTTTCGCAGAGCGCGGTGGCGAGCGCGAGCGTAGAGAGAAAAAACGCGTGGCGATCGCGCTGGATCACCTGCGAAGCGACGGGGGCGGGTTTCAGATTGAGGCGGGCGCAGATTCGTTCCTCGGTCTCCGGCGCGAAATGCGAGAACGTGCCCACCGCGCCCGAGATCTTGCCCACGCGGAGATCTTCGGCGGCGGAACGAAGGCGCGCCAGATCGCGCCCGGCCTCTTCGTACCAGATGGCGAGCTTCAATCCGAAGGTGATGGGCTCGGCGTGGACACCGTGGGTGCGGCCGATTTGAACGGTGTGCTGGAACTCGAGCGCGCGGCGCTTGAGGACGGAGCGCAAACTCTCCAGCCCTTCGATGAGCAGCGCCGACGCCTGCTGCAGGAGGAGCGCCTGCGCGGTATCGACGATATCGTTGGACGTGAGGCCGTAGTGCAGCCAGCGCGAGGGCTCGGCATGCCCCGCGCGGGCCATGGTTTCGGAAACCGTGGTGGTGAAGGCGATGACATCGTGCTTCACCTGGTCTTCGATTTCGAAGATGCGCTTGACGTCGAAGCCGGCGTGCCGGCGGAGCAGACGCGCCGCCTCGGCCGGGACAATGCCGGATTCGGCCAGGGCTTCGGAGGCCGCCAACTCCACCTCGAGCCATTGCTGGAAACGGTTCTGGTCGCTCCAGATCCGGCCCATTTCGGGCCGCGTGTATCGGGGAATCATAGGGAACTTTCAGCTTACCGCGAAGAAAAGAGTTTCTCACAGAGGGCAGAGAGGAAAACTGCCGGGGGAATGGGTTTCTCCGCGATCTCTGGGCACTCTGCGAGAAACGATCTTCGCACTAGAAGCGGAACACTTCCGTCGGGGTGTGCTGTGTCGCGATGTTCAGGCGGGTGGAGAGGCCGCGGCGCGCGAGCGCCTCAGTGGCGAACATGTTGACAATGGCGGGGTGATTGTTGTGCTCGCTCAAATGACCGAGTACGAGGTTGTGGGTGGAGGAATCGAGATCGTGCGTCAGGAATTCCGCCATGACGTGATTCGAAAGATGGCCCACGCGGCTCATCACCCGCTGCTTCACGCTCCAGGGATACGGGCCGACCTTCAACATGTCGAGATCGTGGTTAGCTTCGAGGAGCAGCAGATCGGTGCGGCGCAGATGAAACTTGATGGATTCGGGAATGTAGCCGAGATCGGTAACCACGCCCATGCGCACGCCCTGGGTCTCGAAAACGTAGCCCACGGGGTCAATCGCGTCGTGTGGAATGCCGAAGCTTTGGACGCCGATATCGCCGATTTGAAGCGTGGCGCCGGCCTGAAACGGCTCGAGCCGCGGTTGGCCTTCGCCCCAATCGATGGCGGGCGCAGTCAGGCGAGTCATGTAGATTGCGGCGCGGACTTTTTTGTTGCGCGCGAGCACGGGGAGACCCGAGACATGATCGGAATGCTCGTGCGTAACGAGAATTGCGTCGACCGTTTCGAGGCTTTCGCCGATAGATGCGAGGCGTTTCGCCAACTCCTTCATGCTCAGGCCGGCGTCGACCAGAAGGCGCGTTTTGCCGGTGGCTACGAGCGCGGCGTTTCCGGAACTGCCGCTGGCCAACACGCAAAATTTGACGATGAGGGACCTCCCAGACTCTTCAGAATACACCGAAACGGCGGGAAACAAAATGGTCGTGAAATGTTCTGAAAAACCCTAATTTGAGACGCGAAAAGCATTAAGACGCGGACAAGGCGACTGCCGAAATAGTGGCGGCATCTGCCCACCGTGTCGGGATGAAGTCAGGACCGCCTTATTAAGCTCCTTTGGTTTCAATATGATAATTAACGGCGTCCAAAGTGCATCGGGTACTCCCGATGAAGCTCCTAGGGATGGTTATGATGGCTCTGGCGACGATGTACGCCGCCGCGCCCGCCGGCAGCGCCGGCGAGCTCTACGACATGGGGACCCGCCAACTAACGGAGGGGAAACTGGCTGACGCCCGCGCTACGTTCCAGAACCTGCTCGACCTCTATCCGCACGACCCACTGGCGCTGAGCGCCAAAGGCGCTATCGATGCCACGCTTCTCTACGAGGAGGGGCAGGCCCGCGCCAAGTCGGGAAAGTACCAGACGGCGAGCGTAGCTTTCGAAACTCTGATCGCGGTCTATCCGGAGAGTCCGCTGGCGGCGCGCGCGAGGCCGGCCATGGAAGCGATTGCCGGCAAGGAGAAAGTTACGGGGCCGGTGTTGCGGTCGGTGGAATTTCGCGATGTCGCGGCCATACCGGTGGACGAAATTCGCGCCCAGATGGACGAGCGGGAAGTGCGATTGAGCGTGGGCCAGGCGTTTCACGCCAAGGATGTAAAGCAGGCGAAGGCGGCGCTCACGGAAATTCTGGCCGAAAAAGGCATGGCGCACGTGAAGGTGGAAGCGCACACGCACACGGTCTCGCCGCACGCGGTAGCAGTCGTGTTCACAGTAGAGAAGACGCACGCATGGCTGCGGCGGTCGAAGCCCGTATCGGCGACGGACTGACCAAGCGCGCCGGCCTGAAGGCCGGCATTTGGGCAAGATTACCTGCTCCAGCATGCGATAATCGAAGTTCCCATGAAAGCTCGCGTGTTCGTTTCCTTCAAATCGACGGTGCTCGATCCGCAGGGGCAGACGGTATGTTCCGCACTGCACGGGCTGGGTTACCAGTCCATTGCCGCCGTGCGCCAGGGAAAATGCTTCGATATCTCGCTCGCCGAGGGCGTCACGCACGAACAGGCGCGAAGAGATATCGAATCTATTGCACATGAAGTACTAGCCAACCCAGTAATCGAGGAGTACCGCGTGGAGATACTCGACTAAGCCATAATAAGTGGCATGTGCGGAATCGTCGGCTACATAGGGAATCATAAGGCCGTCCCGATCATCCTGGAGGGCCTCAAGCGGCTGGAATATCGCGGCTACGACTCGGCGGGCATCGCTGTCTACTGCGACGACCAGCAGTTCAGCATTCGGCGCGCCAAGGGCAAACTGCGCAATCTGGAAGATGCCATCCGGCTCAGCCCGGTGGACGGCTCTTTCGGCATCGGGCACACCCGATGGGCGACGCATGGCCGCCCCACCGAAGAGAACGCGCACCCGCATCGCGATTGCCACGGCGATGTGGTGGTGGTGCACAACGGAATCATCGAGAACTACCTCGATTTGAAGCACCGGCTGCAGGCGGAGGGGCATGTATTCACCACCGAAACCGACACGGAGGTGGTGGCGCACCTGGTGGAGAGCCATCTGCATGGAAACCTCGAAGAGGCGGTGCGCAAGGCAGTGAACGAACTGCGCGGATCGTTCGCGCTGGCGGTGATCGCGCGCTCCGACCCGCAGAAAATTGTTGCCGCGCGCTATCAGGCGCCGCTGGTGGTGGGGACCGGCGACGACGAGTACTTCGTGGCTTCCGACGTTCCCGCGATCCTCACACACACGCAGGACATGATCTTCCTGGCGGATGGCGATATGGCCGTACTGACGCGGGATGGCGTGCGGCTGAGCGATTTCGACGGCCGGCCGGTGAATCGCAAGCGAGAGCACATTCTCTGGGACCCCATCCTGGCGGAAAAAGGCGGATATAAGCATTTCATGCTCAAGGAAATCTTCGAGCAGCCGCGATCTGTCCGGGATACCACTTTGGGACGCGTGGGCCAGGAGACGGGCCGCATTTTCCTGGACGAAATGGATATATCGCCTGCCGAGTTCGCGCGCTTCACGCAAGTGAAGATCATCGCGTGCGGCACCAGCTGGCACGCGGGGCTGGCGGGCAAATTCATGATCGAGAAGCTGGCTCGCCTGCCGGTGGAAGTGGATTACGGCAGCGAGTTCCGGTACCGCGACCCGATCATCACGCCTAACACGCTCACGATCGTGATTTCGCAGTCGGGGGAAACCGCGGACACGCTGGCGGCCCAGCGGGAAGCGAAGAACAAGGGATCGAAAACGCTGGCTATCTGCAACGCAGTGGGGTCGATGGTGACGCGGGAGGCCGCAGGCACGATTTATACGCACTGCGGGCCGGAAATCGGCGTAGCTTCGACGAAAGCCTTTACGGGCCAGCTTACGGCGCTGTTCATTTTGGCGATGTACCTGGGGCAATCGAACAAATCGCTCGACGAGAGCACCTCGCGCTGCCTGGTGCAGAACCTGCTGCACATTCCCGGGAAGCTGGAAGCGGTGCTTTCGAGCGACTCGGTGTACGAGGCGCTGGCGAGAGAACTGTATCACACCACGGACTTCCTGTTCCTGGGTCGCGGCGTCCACTTCCCCGTGGCGCTCGAGGGCGCGCTCAAGCTCAAGGAGATCTCTTACATTCACGCCGAGGGATATCCGGCGGGCGAAATGAAGCACGGGCCGAACGCGCTCATCGACGAGAAACTGCCGGTGGTGGTGCTCGCCACCCACGATGCCGCCGACGCCGACAGCCGCCTGCTGTACGAGAAGACGCTGTCGAACATTCAGGAGGTGAAGGCGCGGGAAGGGATCGTAGTAGCGCTGGTTACCCAAGGCGATACGCAAGCGCGGCGGTTTGCCGACCACGTGATCGAGATCCCGGCGGCTTCCGACCTGCTTTCGCCGATCCTGGAGATCGTTCCGCTGCAACTGCTGGCGTACCACATCGCGGTGCGGCGCGGGTGCGACGTGGATCAGCCGCGCAACCTGGCCAAGAGCGTCACCGTTGAGTAGCGAGGGGCTGAAGCAGTTCTCGCACCGGCTGCGGGTGGATACCGACGGCAAGGGCTTATACGAAATCACGCGGCAGATGGCGCGCTGGGTGAGCGATTGCAAGATCGACACCGGGCTGCTGACGGCATTCGTGCAGCACACCTCGGCGTCGCTGACCATTCAGGAAAATGCCGACCCCGACGTAAAGCACGACCTTAACGAGTTTTTCAATCGCCTGGTGGAAGAAGACAACCGTCTTTACCGGCACAGCTGCGAGGGGCCGGACGACATGCCGGCGCACATTCGCGCGGCGCTCACCCTGACGCAGCTTTCGATCCCGGTAGAAAACGGACGGCTGGCGCTGGGGACGTGGCAGGGCGTGTACCTGTTCGAGCACCGGGCGTCATCGCACCGGCGGAGCGTGGTGCTGCATTTACTGGGCGCGTAGCGCGCCGATTACGCTTCGGATCGCGGCGATCACGACATCGGGCTGGTCGATCTCGACGGCATGAAAGCTTCGCTCCGCCACCATCTGCGAACTGCGCCGCGAGAGCGCCAACAGTTCGCGCTGTAGTTCGGCATAGCCGGGGGTTTCATTGCCGGTGCTGACCACCACCAGCGGCAAGTCGCCGAGCGAGGGAGCATTCTTCAATTGCGCGAGGCAATCTTCGGCATCGGTCCACGCGGGCATCTTCGGATGGAGCGACATCGCCCAGCGATGCAGTTGGCGGGCACGCGGCGGCAGGTTTTCGAAGTGGGAAGCATCTTCGACCGTGAAGTCGATGGGCGTCTGTTCAAGCAGGACGGGCGGGGAATCGAGACCGGCGAAAGTCGGCGATGTTTTTGCGGGCGGCGGCTTGGGAGCGAAGGCGTGGTCCACGATCACCATGGCGGCGACCTCCGCCGGATATTCCGCCGCGTACAACCGTGCTACGCACGCGCCCATGGAGAGCCCCACGAGCACAAACGGTGACTTCACCGGCGCGGCGCGCATCGCCTTGCGGACTTCATCCACGCGCCCGCGGCAATCGAGCGGCGGACCGGGGTCGCTCCAGGCAGTGCCGGAAGGGTCGTAGGTGCAGACGGTGGCGACCTTCGCGACTTCGGGCTGCACCAGCGCCCAATCGAAGGAGAATCCCGCTCCCACGATGACGATTGCCGGGCTTCCCGCACCGGTACAGTCGACGTGCACGCGATATCCGCCCACATCGACCAGACGACCGGGCGGCGCGGGCGCTTGCCCCCATGTGCACGCCGCGCAAAGCAGCAGCAGCATCCGATCAGGCACAATTTATTATGGCCTTCACGCGGTACGTCTGTCCGGCCGATGGCAAGAAACTCCGCAGCGCGCGGGACGCTACCGATCTGATCGGCGAGGCGGCTGGGGCGGACGTGATTGTGATTCCCGTCGAGCGGCTCGACGACGATTTCTTCGAGCTGCGGACTGGCGCGGCGGGTGAAATGATACAGAAGTTCGTTACTTACCGGAAGCGCGTGGCGATTGTCGGGGATGTGTCCGTGCACGTGGCTGAGAGCAAGTCTTTCCATGACTTCGTCTATGAGGCGAATCGCGGGCGGGACCTGTGGTTTGTGGCCGATCGTGAGGAACTGGAAAAACGTCTATTGACGTCCGGATCCGCCACGACTCGCTGAATGGCTTTTGAGACGACTGGTAGGCGGCCGCGACGCCGATGCCGTGGCGGGCGACCTGAGGGAGACCTTTGAGGCGCAGGGAGCGAGTTCGCGGTGGGTATTCGAGTCAGATGCCAAGCGCGCGGTCGCAACCTCTGCAATCACATCGAGGAGAACATGAGATGTCAAACCGCCTCCCTGTTTCTGATGGCCTCCGCCGCGCTCGCCCAACCGGGCACGCCTCCGAAATTTGACGTCGTCTCGATCAAACCAGCCGCCGGCGATCCGTGCATGTGCCTGAACACCACGCCCGGCGGACGCATCCGCGCTACCAGCATGACCCTCAAATTCCTGATTCAGATGGTCTACCGGGTTCAAGATTTCCAGGTTCTCGGCGGTCCTCCCTGGTTCTCATCGGTGCGTTACGACATTGAAGCGAAGTCCGATCCACCCGCCAAGGATAGGGAGGTTGCCGCCATGCTGCGGCAATTGCTGGCTGACCGTTTCCAACTTGTGTTTCATCGCGAAATGCGGGAGTCTCGTGTCTACGCGCTCGTCCTCGCTCACAAGGATCGGAAGCTCGGGACCGGGATGGTGGAATCGGAGGAAGGCAGTTGCACGCCGCCAGACCCGACTAAACCCGCCGAGGCCTCTGGAAAGCCCAACTGTGGCCAGGGGTGGGGAACGCGCAAAAAGTTTAGGGGCAGCAGTGTGTCCGCCGATTACCTCGCAACCTCGTTGTCGACTGTTCTGCGTAACAAGGTAGTGGACAAAACCGGTTTGACAGGAAAATACGACATCACCCTCGATTGGACGCCCGATGACCGGGTAGGGTTCAGCCCGCCACCCGACCAAGCGAAAGCCGCAGAGGAAAGCGGACTCCCTGATCTGTTCGGGGCGGTTCAACAACAGCTCGGATTGAAACTCGAGCCGCAGAAAGGATCGGTCGAGGTTCTTGTGATCGATCGCGCCGAAAAACCCCTCGAGAATTGAGCGCGGGGCGATTCCTCGATTAATCCCGGTGAATTCGGGTGCGCGCGAGAATCGCTTTTCTTCAATATCACGAACAAGGGCAGCGCCTATTGACGTCCGCCGACATTTAATCTACTATCTAGAACAAATGCTGCCGCCGGATCCGCCAAGACTCGCTGAATGGCTCTTGAGACGACTGGTAGGCGGCCGCGACGCCGATGCCGTGGCGGGCGACCTGAGGGAGACCTTTGAGGCGCGGGGAGCGAGCCGCGTCTGGTATTGGGGACAGGTGCTGAGCTGCCTGACGGTGCGGCTATCGTCTTACCGTCGCGCGCTCCCAGGCTTCGGCACCGATTTCAGCCGCGCACTGCGCCGCATGCGGCGCAATCCGGGGTATGCTTTCACGGCGATGCTCTGCCTGGCGCTGGCGCTCGGGGTGAATGCCACACTGTTCAGTTTTCTCGACAGCGTCTATTTCCGCAAGCTGCCGGTGCCGGGCGCCGAGCGGATCGTGTCGATCGGGCGGGAGCGCGCGCCATTCTGCACGTCGCGGCAGTACTTCGCCTTCGCCGGCGACCTGCGCACCGTGAAGGCGGCGGCGGCCATAGGGTCGGGCACCTGGGTGGAGTTGGGAAGCCGGCAGTATACGGTCCTGGCGGAAGTGGTTTCGCTCAATTATGCGCAGGTGCTGGGCGTGGGCACGGAGCTTGGCAGGTGGTTTGGGCCGGATTCCGAATCCGCGGGAGAACCGCCGGTAGTCATCAGCGATCGATTCTGGAAGACGCGGCTCGGCGGCGACCCGGACGTGTTAGGCAGGCAACTGCGCATCACCGATCGCTCCTACCGGATAATCGGTGTGGCCACGGCGCAGTTCAGCGGAACGTTCCCGCCCACCTTGCGGGACGTGTGGGTGCCGATGCGGGCTTCCGGCGCGGGCACGGACCTGGTTGCGCGGCTGGCTCCGGGTGCGACGCTCGAGGAAGCCGGCGCGGAAATGAGGGTTGTCTCGGCCCGGCTGCGGGCCAGCGATCCGCAAAACGAAGGGCTGGCTTCGCCGGTAGTCGTGAAGCCTCGTACCGGCTTCCTCTTTCGCTTCGAGCGCGACTTTGTGATGCCGATTCTGACGCTGCTGATGGCGGTGTCGGCGGTGGTGCTGCTGATTGCTTGCGTGAACGTCGCGAACTTGCTGCTCTCGCGGGCGGCGGTGCGCCGGCGGGAGATGGCCATCCGGCAATCGCTGGGCGCGAGCCGCGCGCGCCTGTTTCGCGAGACCTTGGCGGAAGGCCTGGTGCTGGCAGCCGGAGGGCTGATGCTTGGTATGTTCCTCGGATATTGGACCGGCCGCGCCCTGGAGTTCCTGCTTCCGTCGCAACCCGTGGCAATGTATCAGGGACTGCGGTTGGGAATCGACTGGCGCGTGGCGGGATTCCTGGCAGCGGCCGGAGTGCTGTGCGCGGTTCTCTTCAGCCTGCCGCCGGCATTCGCCAACGGCCGCCGCAATTTGAGCCCGGCGATGAAGGGAATCGATGTCCGGAACTCGCGCCACCGATCGTTTTATTCGATCGCGCAGGTGGCGCTGTCACTCACGCTCCTGGTTGCCACCGGCCTGTTGGTGCGCGCGCTCGACCGTGTCCAACATCTCGACCCCGGCTTCGCATCGGACCATCGCGGGTACGTCAGTGTTCGGGATATGGATCAGAATCCGTCCTTGTACTCGGCATTGCTGGACCAGGCGCGCCGGATACCCGGGGTGGAGGGTGCAACCGCCGCATGGGGCGTGTTCCCGAACTCCGGGGGAGGCTGTGCGGCCGCCGCGGAGGGCGAGAAGCCGCGCGACCTCACGAGCGATTTGGTTGATCCCAGCTACTTCGAGATCATGCGCATTCCCATCCTGAAGGGCTCCGGCTTCGCTCCGTCGGGCTCGTTCACCGATGCGCCGCACGTCGTGGTCAACGAGACGATGGCGCGGATGTTTTGGCCGGGACAGGGCCCGGTGGGCAAGAGGCTCTGGTTCCCGGCCGACTGCACTTCCGATGAGAAAGCGCAGATGGGCACGGTGATCGGTGTGGCGCGCGACTCCAAGTATCAGTCGCTGGGCGAAGGGCCGCTGCCGTTCTACTATCTCTCGCGCTTCGAAGATCGCGGCAACGGCTTCTACACGATCGTCGTGCAGACGGCGGGAGATCCGCGGCAGTGGATCCAGCCGCTGGTCTCGCTGGTCGAGCGGAACGGCGCGAATCTGCGGATATATCGGACCGGGACGCTAGACGATTCCGTCTCTGAGTCGCTCTGGGAAGTGAAGTGGCAGGCATCGCTGCTGGGATTCGTGGGGCTGCTCGCCATCGTGCTGGCTGCCATTGGGGTATATGGAGTGGTGGCCTGCTCGGTGGCGCAGCGAACGCGGGAGATCGGCGTGCGGATGGCGCTGGGCGCATTGCCGCTCGATGTGCAATGGATGGTCCTGGCGCACGGGCTGCGGATTACGGGGATCGGGATCGCAGTGGGATTGCTGCTCAGCGCCTTCACGGTGCGGCTGCTGCGCGGATTTTTGTATGGCTTGAGCCCGTTCGACCCGGTAGCTTTCGCCGCAGCGGGTTTCGCCTGGATTGCGATTGCGATCGTGGCGAGCTGGTATCCGGCGCGGCGGGCCACGCGCGTCGATCCGGTGACAGCGTTGAATTACGAGTAAACCAAATGCCACCAATCTATCTGGGAGAGTTCGAGCAGATTGTTCTGCTGGCCGTTCTGCGATTGGGAGAAAAAGCCTACGGCGTTCCCATCCGCGCGGAAATCGAGAGCCGAGCGGGGCGGAAAGTGACCGTGGGCGCGCTGTATGCCACGCTCGACCGGTTGGAGGCCAAGGGCCTGGTGCACTCCTGGTTTGCCGACCCGACGGCGCAGCGCGGAGGGCGATCGAAACGATATTTCCGGCTGCTGCCCGCCGGGCTGGAGGCGCTGTCGGGGTCGAAGGCCGTTTTTGATCGCATGTGGGAGGGGCTGCATGTCTGAGCCCCCGAAGCTCGCCGAATGGCTTCTGCGACGGCTCGTCGGAGGGCGCGATAGCGACGCGGTGGCGGGTGACCTGCGCGAGACTTTTGCCGCGCGCGGAGCCAGCCGTCTGTGGTATTGGGGGCAGGTGCTGAGTTGTCTGGCCGTGCGCGTCTCGCTTTACCGGCGGCGCTCCATCCCCGGCATCGGCACCGATTTCAGCCGCGCCTTTCGCCGCTTGCGCCGCAATCCCGGCTACGCGCTCACGGCGATGGTGTGCCTCGCGCTGGCGCTCGGGGTGAACGCCACGCTGTTCAGCTTTCTCGACAGCCTCTATTTCCGCAGGCTGCCGGTGCCGGAGGCGGACCGGATGGTTACCATCCGGCGGCAGGGCGGCCATTTCTGCAACTGGCAGGAGTATTTCAGCATCCGCAACGACCTGCACACGGTGCAGGCCGCTGCGGTTCTGTTTTTCTCCGATTCCATGGAGACCGGAAGCACCGGGTTTGACGCCAGCATCGAGGGCGTGTCTTCGAATTACGCCCAGGTGCTGCGCCTCGGAACGTCGCTCGGCGCATGGTTCACGCCAGGATCGGAAGCCGATCCCGAACCGCCGGCGATCATCAGCTATCGTCTCTGGAAATCGCGCTTCGCGTCCGATCCGCGGGTAATCGGGAAGCGGGTTCGAATCTTTCTCAACCGCACCTTTGTGATTACCGGGGTGGCCCGGCCAGAGTTTGTTTCCTCGATGCCTCCCATAATGGTTGACGCGTGGATCCCGCTGCGGCCCGTTTCACGGGTCGCCCTGCCCGATCTGGTGGCGCGCATGGCGCCGGGCGCGACGCCAGCCGGTGTGAAGGCGGAAATGGACGTGATCTCGGCGAGGCTGCGCGCCTCCGACCCGCGAAACGAAGAGATCGCCTCCGGCGTGTTGGTAGAACCTCGCGCAGGTTTCGCTTCCGGTTCGCGGAAAGCCTTTTTCGTGCCAGTCGTGACTCTGCTTGCCGCCATCTCCGGAATGGTATTGCTGATCGCGTGCGTGAACGTGGCGAACCTGTTGCTCTCGCGAGCCACGGTGCGCCAGCGCGAGATGGCGGTCCGGCAGGCGCTGGGCGCGAGCCGCCTGCGGCTTTTCCGCGAAACGATCGCCGAAGGCCTAGTCCTGGCGGCGGGAGGTCTGCTGCTGGGCTTGGTCTTCGGATATGCCAGCGGCCGCGTGCTGGGGCTCCTTCTGCCCTCGCTTCCCATCGCTATGTATCGCGGCTTGAACCTGGGGATCGATTGGCGCGTGGCGCTTTTTCTGGCGGGGGCCGGCGGCCTCTGCGCCATTTTCTTCAGTTTGCCGCCGGCATTGGCGAATGGCCGTCGCGGCTTGCATCCGGCGATGAAGGGCGCCGATGCCCGCAACTCCCGCCAGCGCGAGATTTACCCCGTCGTACAGGTGGCGCTTTCGTTGACCTTGCTGGTTGCCACCGGTCTGCTGCTACGGGCACTGACGCGGGTCGAGCACATCGATCCCGGCTTTGCGACGGACCACCGCCTGTACGTACATTTTTCGGGCAGGTCCGATTTCGACCGCCAGGCAACGCCGCAACTCTACTCGCATTTGTTGGAGCAGGCGCGGGAAGTGCCGGGTGTTCGTGACGCGACACTTGCCTGGCGCGTGTTCCCGCGTCCGGGCTACGGTTGTGCTTCGCCCACGCGCCGGCCGCAGACGAATCACGTGCGTGCCAACAGCGTTGATCCCAACTACTTCGACCTGATGGACATCCCAATTCTGCGCGGGCGGGGGTTTTCGAGTGCAGACAGCAACACGCTGGAAGTGATCGTCAATCAGACCTTGGCGCGAACCTGGTGGCCGCATGAAGATCCCCTCGGCCAGACAGTCTGGCTTTGTAGCGGCTTGGCGGTTGTCGCCGGTGTGGCACGCGACGCGAAGTACGAGAGCCTCGACGAGGACCCGGAGCCGCTCTACTATGTTCCGCGCCGGCAGGATACCGCGTCTGATTTGTCGCTCATCGTCCGAACGGAAGGCGATCCGCGTCAATGGCTCAAACCGATCCTGGACGTCGCCCAGCGGGAGGGCGGCACTTTGCGCATTTACGACAGCGGCACGCTGAACGATGCGATCGCTGAATCCCTGTGGGAGGCCAGGTGGCAGGCATCGCTGCTGGGATTCGTGGGGCTGCTCGCCATCGTGCTGGCGGCGATTGGGGTCTATGGAGTGGTCGCGTGTTCGGTGGCGCAGCGCACGCGGGAGATCGGCGTGCGGATGGCGCTGGGCGCGGCGCCGCTCGATGTGCAATGGATGGTGCTGGCGCACGCGCTCCGGATTACGGCGATCGGGATCGCGGTTGGATTGCTGCTCAGCGCCGCTACGGTTCGATTGTTGCGTGGATTTCTTTATGGCTTGAGTCCATTCGACCCCGCCGCTTTCGCCGGCGCCAGCCTGGCGTGGATCGCGATTGCCATTGTGGCGAGCTGGTATCCGGCGCGGCGCGCTACGCGAGTCGATCCGGTGACGGCGCTGAATTACGAGTGATTACGCCTTCGACGATTTCAGAATCGCTTCCGCCGCCGAACGGCCCATGCGAATGCAATCGGGAACGCCAATCCCGCTATATGCGTTGCCGGCAAGGTAAAGGCCGGGGATGGCTTTCAGGCGCTCCTGAAGCTCGGCCATGCGAGCGGCGTGGCCGACGGTGTATTGCGCCATCGATTTCGGCCAGCGCGCGATGCGCGTGAACCGCGGCTTGGCCTTCACTCCGGCGATTTCGTCGAGTTCGCCGAGAACGGCGGCGATGATGGCATCGTCCGATTCCTCGAGGGCGGCGGCGTCGGAAGCCCCGCCCAGCGAGCAGCGCGCCACGATCTTGCCTTCCGGGACGCGATAAGAGAATTTGGTTCCCACCCAGGTGCAGGCCATCACGCGCCGGCGCTCTTTTTTGGGCACCAGGAATCCGAACCCCACCGGCGGAGTCTCGAAATCGGCCGCCTGGAATGCCAGCGCCACGGTCATCGCGGAACTGTAATCCACCGTGCCGAGTAACTCGGAGAGGCGCGGGTCCACGCCGGCCAGAATCGCCGCGGCGCTGTGCGCTTCGCAAGCTACTACGAGTTTATCGGTAGTTACCCAATCCTTATTCATTTTGACGCGGAAGACATTATCCTTGCGTTCCACCCGCTGGACCCGCGTCTGCCAGACCTGCGTCTTACCGCGGATGGCGGCGCTGACCGCATCCACCATCTGGCCCAAGCCGCCCTTGAGGGTGCTGAAAAGCGGCGGCGGAGTCGCGCTGCGGGCGCCGTTCTTGCGGGCCTTCTCGCGCTCCGCCAGCACGCCGCGCGTGAGGCTTCCGTACTGCTTTGCCATTTCGACGAACCGCGGCAGCACGCTGTTTACGCTGAGCGCGCCCGGATCGCCGCCATAGATACCCGAGAGCAGCGGCTCCGCGAGGTAATCCACAGCCTCACGCCCGTAGTGGCTGGTAATAAAATCGGACACCGACTGGTCGTCGGACTTACTCTTGGGCCGGCGCAGAAGCTCAAAACCCATGCGCAACTTAGTACGCCAGCCGATTAAGTCTGAACTAACCAAGGGCATGATCTTAGTGGGCACCATCATCATCAGGCCGTCCGGGAGCGGCACGAGCTTGCCGTGGCGGCGCACGAAAGTGACGCGCAGGTGATCGTTCGAGCCGATGACCTGGTCGGAGAGTCCGAGGTCGCGAATCAGGTCGAGCGCGGCAGGCTTGATGGAGAGGAAACTGTCGGGACCAGCTTCGAGGGTGCAGCCATCGACGCGATCCGTCTGGATCACGCCGCCCATTCGCGGGCGCGATTCCAGAATGGTGGACCGCATTCCGCCTTTGGAGAGATAGTACGCCGTGGAGAGTCCCGAGATCCCGGCCCCAATGATGAAAGGATTGCTAGGCACGCCCCACTATCATACTGAAACTACCGCTCCCGCTGATCGCGGCCCAGTGTAGACCTACGGTTTGAATTCGCGGACCATTTCGACCACGGCGCGCACATGATCCACTGGCGTCTCCGGCAGAATGCCGTGCCCGAGATTGAAGATGTGCCCGGGGCGGGTGCCCGTGCGCTTCAGCAGTTCCTGAACTTTGGTGCGCAATTCCGGAAGCGGAGCGAACAGCGCCACCGGGTCGAGATTTCCCTGGATGGCCGAGCGATAGCTGATGTCCATCCATGCCTGGTCGATGTTGATGCGCCAGTCCACGCCCATCACGTCTCCGCCGGCGGCATGGAGCTCCTTGAAGAAGCCCGAAGCGCCGGTTCCGAAGTGAATCACCGGCACACCGGTTGAGCGGATGCGTTCGATCAGCGCCCGCGAATAAGGCGCGGCGAAGCGTACGTAATCGTCCGATCCGAGCGCTCCCACCCAACTGTCGAATACCTGGATGGCGCGCGCGCCGGAGGCCACCTGCAAATGAGCAAAGGGCGCCAGGACGTCGACGATTTTGCCCATCAGGCGGCGCCAGAGGGTCTCGTCGCTGTACATCATGCGCTTGGTGCGGATGAAATTGCGCGACGCCCCGCCTTCAATCATGTAGCTGGCCATGGTGAAAGGCGCGCCAACGAACCCGATCACGGGAACCTTACCCGCGAGCGCCCGGACCACCTGCTGGATCGCTTCGCCGACGTATCCGAGCTCGTCGGTGTTGGTCGTGGACAGCGAATCCACGTCGTCGGTGGTGCGTACGGGGTTGCCGATCACCGGCCCTTCGCCCTTCTCATAGCGCAGCTTCAGGCCCATGGGTTCGATAGGCAGCAGGAGGTCGGCAAAGATGATGGCCGCGTCCACGTCGAGCATTTCGACTGGCTGCAACGTGACAGTCGCCGCCAGATCGGGCCGTTTGCAGATCTCCAGAATGCCGTGCCGCTCGCGGATCTGGCGATACTGCTTCATATACCGTCCCGCCTGCCGCATAAACCAGACCGGCCTCACATCCGTGGGCCGGCGGCGGCAAGCATCCAGAAATCGGCTCGTCATTGGAGCCACGCGCATGGCTGATCCATCCTGTCTTCGCTGAAGAACACGCAAATTTCCTCTGGCCGATGTTCGACTGCCGCGCCGGGCTGTGGCGTTTGGTGCGCCGAACGCCCGGTTTGCCAGGCAGCAGCCGGAGCCGCTAACAGAAACAAACGTAGCACGTTCTGTTTCATTTTGGGGCTAATTTTCGGTGCTCCGGCGAGATTTTTTCGCCCTCCGGAGCAGAAAATCGATCCGGCTCTCGACGTCGGGATTCTTATCCTGATGAAACTTCAATTCCGGGACGTGGCGCAGGCTCAAACGGGTCGCCAATTCGTGGCGCAGGTACCCCTGCGCATGGTCGAGGGCCGCCAGAGACTCCCGGACTTCCTTTTCGGTGCCGCGGATGACCACCACGATGTTGGCATGCCGCCCGTCGGGGCTGACATGCACGTCGGTCACTTCCACCGCCGTCAAGCGAGGGTCGTTGGTTTCGAAGCCGATGATTTCTGAAAGCTCCTCCTTCACGGCTTCGGAGATCCGCAATGTACGACGTTCGTCCATGAAAACCAAGTCAGGAGTTAAGAGTTAGAAGCCAGGAGTCAGGAGAACAACCGAACGGTCCGAACCTGCCGCGCTACCGCCGCTTCTAACGCCTCGCTCGCAGCCTCCAAGCTCCTAGCTCCTAACTCCCAGCCCCTAACTCCTAAACCCAGCCGTTCAACACAGCCACTCTACCGAACTTGCGGCCAGCTCCGAGCCGAGCATTTCCGCGGCCTCGTTCTCCACCGAGCGGAGCACTTTTTCGGCGAATTCGTGGTCCGAGGAAACCGTCACCGCCGCCACCGCCGCCCGCTGCCAGAGGTCCTGATAATCGATTTCCGCGACGGCAACGTTAAACTTGTGGCGCAAGCGGTCCTTCAGGCTCCGCACCACGTGCCGCTTCTCTTTGAGCGAGTGCGCGTTTTGCAGACGCAATTCCAGAGTCAGGACGCCGACCGTTGCCATTTCTTCATGCAGCCTCGGGCTGCACGCGTTCGGTC